>Ga0326726_10004208_pt1 | contig 13157 bp, 10 predicted proteins | sample MHFenrmetagenome_2_FD_207603 | JGI IMG/M metagenome (GOLD analysis project Ga0326726, IMG submission 207603) | Lab enriched peat soil microbial communities from Michigan Hollow, Ithaca, NY, United States - MHF15MN | ecosystem: Environmental > Terrestrial > Soil > Wetlands > Peat | place: USA... | reverse complement strand
TTCATCTACACGAAGATCCACCACGGCCTTTACGGCCGCCAAGCCACGTTGCGCGAGCGCCAGGAACACCTCGGGCTCCAGGGCGAGTCGCTGAAATCGAAATTTCATTTCGCGCCGAGCGTCGAGCAGCGCCTCAAGGATCTCGAAGCCTACGCCACGGATCAGACGCGCCTGGGCCTGCTCGGCATACGGCGCTTCCTCGCCCTCACCGTGCGTACGCGCTATGTCTATTGGCGCAGCATGCGCGAAGTCGGGAGGATCCTGTCGCGCACCGCCGCGGAGCGAGGCTGGCCGCGGGGAGAGCGGGCCCATCGGGTCCGCATCGCCCGGCAAATACTGAAGGGATACATGCGCGAACTGCAGGAGGTCGCGCAGTTCCGCACTTATGAGCGGCTGTTCTCGCTGTGGCATGTCCTGCACGTTCCTTTCGTCTTCATGCTGGTGTTCAGCGCGATCGTCCATGTGGTTTACGTGCACATGTACTGAGAACGGTCATGCCAAGACGAGAGACAGTCGCCGGATGCCTCTTGCTGTTGCTCGCCTCGGGCGCGTTCGCGCAGGGCATCGAGACGGCCGTCATGCCGGGCCAGGTCATCCAGGGGCACGCCAAGTTGGAGAGCGATTGCAAGAACTGCCACGTGCGATTCAATCGCGCGGGGCAGCGGGCGCAGTGCCTCGATTGCCACAAGGAGATCGCAGCCGACGCCACTCAGCACCGGCGCTACCACGGGCGCGTGTCGGACAAGGATTGTCGGGTCTGCCACACGGAGCACAAGGGACGCACCGCGAACATCGCACCTATCAGCGCCGCGAGCTTCGACCACCGGCAGACCGATTTCCTCCTGAAAGGCGCCCATGCGTCGTCCAAGATCGAATGCCGCGCCTGTCACTTGCCCTCCGTGAAGTACCGCAACACGCCCTCGGATTGCTACGGTTGCCACAAGAAGGACGACAAGCACAAGGGGAAGCTCGGCACCGGGTGCGCCGACTGCCACAGCGAGACCGACTGGAAGAAGACGCGCTTCGATCACAGCAAGACCAAGTTTCCCCTGAGGAACGCCCACGCCGACGTCGCCTGCGACTCGTGCCACAAGACTCGGGACTTCAAAGGGACGCCGCTCGCCTGCGCCTCGTGCCATCAAAAGGACGACGAAAAAAAGGGGCACCGGGGCAAGTTCGGCGCCAAGTGCGAGACCTGCCACACCGACATGGCGTGGAAGACGACGAGGTTCAGCCACGCGCGCGATACGAAGTTCGAGCTCAAGGGCAAGCATCAGCTCGCGCGCTGCGAGTCCTGCCATACGGGCATGCTGTACCAGCAGAAGACACCGACGGTCTGCGTCGCCTGTCACAGGACCGACGACAACAAGAAGGGACATCAGGGCCGTTTCGGGGACAAGTGCGAGAACTGCCACGTGGAGAGATCGTGGACGACCACGACTTTCGATCACGGACTGGTGACGCGCTATGCCCTCCGCGGCAAGCACGCCCAGATTACCTGCGTCAGCTGCCATACCGGGTTTGTCTACAAGGAGAAGCTGGCGACGGCCTGCTTTTCCTGTCATCGGAAGGACGATACCCACAAGGGGCAGCTCGGCACTCAGTGCGAGTCGTGTCACAACGAAGCGAGTTGGAAGAAGACCCGCCTGGACCACGGCCTGACGCGCTTCCCGCTGCTCGGCAAGCACGCGAAGGTCGCGTGCAAGGACTGCCACACCACGGCGCAGTTCAAGGATGCCAAGACGGACTGCTACTCGTGCCACCGCAAGGACGACAAGCACAAGCAAAGACTCGGCATTGAATGCGAGCAATGTCACAACCCGCGCACCTGGAAGCAATGGGATTTCGATCACGACCGGCGCACCGCCTTCGTCCTCGACGGAAAGCACCGCGGCCTGGACTGCCTCGCCTGTCACAAGTTTCCGGTGCAGGGGAAATTGCGGCTCGCGAGCACCTGCGCGGACTGCCACGCAGAGCAGGATATTCACAACGGCGGCTTCGGGCGTCTCTGCGAGCGCTGCCACATCACGAGCACGTTCCGGACCATCAAGTCCGGGGGTGCCAGTCGTTTGTTCCAGTGAGAGGAGAAACCTCATGTACTCCGCACACAGGGATCATTTGGCGCGATCGATAGTCGTCGGTGCCATGGCGATGGTGGTGCTGGCGCAGACGGGCGCGTCCGTAGCGCAGCAGTCGGGCCGCAGCACCTTTGACCACCTGCGCACGACGTTTCCGCTCACAGGGGTGCACGCCGTCACGCCCTGCGAAAATTGTCACGTCGGCGGGCAGATGGCGGGCACGCCGAGACAGTGCGAATACTGTCACCGCCCCGGCAGCCGCATCGCCACCACGTTCAAACCCGCCAATCACGTGCAGACGAACGAGGCCTGCAACACCTGTCATCGCTCCGCGGCCACCTGGGCGGGGGCGCGCTTCAACCACACGACCGTTGCGCCGGGAACGTGTATGACCTGCCATACCGGATTCGTCGCGCCGGGCAAGCCGGCGAACCACCTCGTGACAACCGCATCTTGCGACAGCTGCCACCGCACCGTGGCATGGGTGCCGGCGGGATTCAATCACGCGGGCGTCGCCCCCGGGACATGCGAGACCTGTCACACCCCTGGCGGACCCGGCCTGGCGATGCCGGCCAACCACATTCCCTACAAGACTCAGCTGCTCGCCGGCTCGAGCATGGGCTGCGATGCCTGCCACCGCAGCACCACGAGTTTTACGGTTGAGACCATGAATCACAACAACAGCCAAGGGAATGGCTCGGGCTTTTGCGTAGGCTGCCATCTCAGGGGGACGAACTATCTCGGGAACATGACGAAGAATTCATTGAACCACTCGGGCACGGGGACGGACTGTTCCCAGTCCGGCTGCCATCGGCCGCTGGGCAACCAGGGATCCACCTACCGGAGCTGGTAGTCCCGGCCCGGACCGAAACTCATGCACCGCTTCTTGCGCGCAGTTCTTGCAGCGATCCCGATCGCCGCTTCGTGGCACGCACCGCAGGCTCTCGCCGAAGTCATCGACAGCATCGAGATCGAGCGGCCGGAACCCGCGGCGCGCGTCCGCGTGCGCTTCACCGGGCCGATGCATTACCTGCGCCAAGCCGTTTCCGCAGACGGCGTGGTCGCGAACGTCTACCTGCAGGGGCTCGACCCGGAGTCCTTCGGAGGTGCGCCCGCCATCGACGAAGTGAAGCATTTCCCCGGAGCCGCGTCCGTCCCGCCGTTCACGGTGAGGGTAAGGCTCGACCCACGATGCGACCCGGCGCCCAATCCGGTGTGCATCTTCATCCAGTTCGAGCGCGCCGTTCGCTATCAAGTCCGGCTGGGCGAGGACCGCCGTAGCCTGCTGCTCGATTTTGCGTCCGAGGAGGAAGGACGTTCCCCGAGTGCGGGGAAGGAACGCTGACGAGAGCGGTCCCAACCCGATATGATCCCGCGCGCCGTTCTCTTCGCGCTTGCCGGACTTGTACTGGCTGGTACGGGTGCGTTCGCGCAGTCTCCGCCGGCTCCGACTTTGCACGTCGTGGCGCTCGCGACGGTGCCGTCCGTGGCCCAGCGGCCCGCCACGGAGCTTCCCAAAGCCTTGCGCGGCAACCCGCTCTATTGGCGAGTATTGAGGTCGGCCAACGCCGTCAGCTATCAACTGTGCCTCGGTTTCTTCCAGACTCGCGACGAAGCGGAGCGCGCGAGACGGCAGCTTGCCGCCAGTTTCCCCGAGGCCCATGTGATCCAGGTCAGCGTGCAGGAGCGCGAGAACCTGCAGAAGGCGACGCGGGCGGCTGCGGCCGCCGCCCCCGCTCCCGCCGCGCGCGCGGCCGCGCTTCCGTCCGCGGCACTTTCCCCAGCGCCGCCCGCAGCAGCGCGTCCGCCGGCTGCGGCTGCTGCAGCCGCTTTGCCCCCGCCCCAGGCGAGCCCGCCGTCGGCCGAGACGCCTTCGGCGCCAGTTGCGCTCGCGCAGGCCCCGGCCGGCTCCGCCGAGGCTCTGATGGCCGAAGGGCGCGGCGCGATCGTCCGCGAAGATTACGCGGCCGCTATCCGCGCTTTCACGCAGCTGCTTGCCTTACCCCAAAGCAGCCTGACTCGCGACGCCCAGGAATTCCTTGCGCTTTCCTACGAGCGGCGCGGAGACACCGCTCACGCGAGGACTGAATACGAGAATTACCTCAAGCGATATCCCGATGGCGAGGACTCCGTTCGCGTACGCCAGAGGCTCGCAAACCTGAGCGCGGAGCCACAGATGGCGACCCTGCGCTCACCTTCCGAGCCTCAGCAGGGGTGGCGCTCGTTCACGAGCGGCAGCCTGTCGCAGTTCTACTACCGGGGAAACAGCAAGATCGACTCCCAGCCGCAGGGCCCGAATGCTCTCGACCGGACCACACTATCGGTCGTCGATCAGTCGGCGCTCATCACCAGCCTCGATCTGAACGCACGCGTTCTGGATGACACGCACGAGAACCGCGTAGCCTTCCGCGACGTCAACACGAGGAACTTCATCGGCGGCCAGGAAAGCGTAAATAGGCTGGATTCGGCCTACTACGACTATAAGTACAAGCCCGCCAACGCGTCGGCGCGACTGGGACGGCAGCCGGGCAACACGGCGGGCCTTCCCGGGCGATTCGACGGAGCGCTGCTCGGGTACGGTCTGTCTTCGGGTGCGCGCCTCAATGTGGCGGCGGGCGAGCCGGTCGTGCCGGGATTCAGCATCGATTCGGTCCAGCGCTTCTATGGGGTCAGCGCCGAGCTGGGGCCATTCAATCAGCGCTGGAGCGGCAATGTCTATGTGTTCCGACAGACCGTGGACGGCATCGCCGATCGCGATGCGGTCGGGATGGAGGGGCGCTACTTCTCACCGCAAGGATACTTCTCGTCGATGGTGGACTACGACACGCTGTTCCGTCACCTCAATATGGCCACCGCTCAGGGAAACTGGATCGCGCCCTGGAAAACCGCGTTCAACGTCCTGCTCGATTACCGCATGACGCCTTCGCTGCAGACGACGAACGCCATTATCGGCGAAGCGACGACCTCGATCCGTGAATTGCTCAATACCTATACCGAAGAAGAGCTGCGCCAGCGCGCGCGCGCCGTGACGGCGCAGTCGGCGCTCGCCTACGCCGGTTTGATGCACCCGGTGACCTCCGTCTGGCAACTCGGCGCCAACTTGAGCGTATCGCGCATCTCCCATACGGACGGGACGAACAACTATCCGGCAACGCCAGGCAGCGGTTACATTTATACGTCCACCGCGCAAGCGATAGGCACCGGCGTGTTCGCGACGCGCGACGTCACGGTCATTTCGGCGAGCCGGGTGTCCGCCGATACCTACACGGGTCTCGGGGGCCAGTTCACCAGCCGCTTTCCCGTGGGGGCGAACTGGACCCTGGACGGCGCGGTGCTCTGGTACAGACAGGACAACCAGGACGGCAGCACCCTGCAGCGCATTTCACCCGTGGGCCGCGCGACCTACAGGTGGAGAAACAGCATCTCCCTCGAGCTCGAGGCCGGCATCGAGAACACGAGCGCGCGCAGCGCATTTCTGCAGGAGGACACTCGCCGTTACTTCTTCTCGGCGGGTTATCGCTGGGATTTCTGATCCGCGACCGCTCCGCGCATGGGATAATCTGCCGTCCATCCAGGGGAGCAGCCATTTTGATTTGGAGAAGCATCATGCGTTGGATCGTGTTCGCCGTGCTCGCGGCGGCGAGTTTTTCAGCAGTGGCGGGCACCCTGGACATCAATCTGTCGAACGACACCATCGAGGCCAAGTACGACAGCCCCGCCGGTGCGGCGGATTGGACCTTTGGAGGCCTGTATAACAGGGACGAGAAGAACTACGCGCTCAACATCGGCCTGCTGGCCGTGGGGGATATCGGCGCGGGCGACTCCCGGATCGAGGGCGGCGTGGGAGGCAAGATCTACACCGTCCACGTGCCGGACAACGACGTTGCGGCCCTCGCGCTCGGTGGCCAGGTGCGCTGGTTTCCGGGCAACCGCTCGTTCGCGATCGGGGGCTACGCTTTCTACGCGCCCAAGGTCGTGACCTTCATCGACGGCCGCAGCTTCTACGATACCGGCTTGCGCGCGGAGGTCGAGGTGATCCGCAACAGCTCCTTGTATCTCGGCTACCGCTGGACGAAAGTCGAGCTCGACACCGGCGCTTCGGGCTATGTCGACCGGGGCGGCTTCGCCGGTCTCATGGTCAAATTCTAGCTGGCGGTCCGCGCACAATTCTCGCTGGTGGTGGGGAAACCGAGGCGTAAGCCGAGGTCGGGGCTTCGAGCAGGCGGCGCGAGATTGATGCGCCGCCGGTCGTTCAGCCCACTTTCAGTCCCATCAGTCCGGCAATGATGTTCCGCTGCATCTGCGAAGTGCCCGCGGCGATGGTCGCCGCGCGCGCGTCGCGGTAGTGGCGCTGCATGTCGAACTCCATGCTGTAGCCGTAGCCGCCGAAGACCTGCATGCCGAGGTTGGCGCACTTGACGTAGGCCTCGGAGGAGAAGAGCTTCGCCATCGAGATCTCGCGCAGCGCGTCCTGCCCGCTCGCCGCCATCCACGCGGCGCGCCAGGTGAGGGCGCGCGCGGCCTCGATCTCGGCCGCCATGTCGGCGAGCAGGTGAGCGATCGCCTGGTTGGTGCCGATCGCGCGGCCGAACTGCTTGCGCTCCTTCGAGTACTCGACCGCCAGGTCGAGGCAGGCCTGGGCCGCGCCGATGTTGCCTGCCGCCGAGGTGATGCGCTCGGCCTGCAGTCCCGCGAGGATGCAGTCCCAGCCCTTGTTCTCGCCGCCGACCAGGCGCTCCGCGGGAACCCGCACTTCCTCGAAGAAGACCTCATAGGTGCCGGTGCAGCGGCGGCCGAGCATGTCGAGCTTTTTCAGCGACAGGCCCTTTGCCGTGTTGTCGACCAGGAACAGCGACATGCCCTGGCGGATGTTGGCGCTCGGGTCGGTGCGCACGTAGACGTTGATGACGTTGCCCTTCGCGCCGGCGCCGGTCGCCCAGAGCTTCTGGCCGCTGATGACGTAGTCGCTCCCGTCGCGGCGGGCGCTCGTCTTCATCGCGCCGACGTCGGATCCAGCCCCGGGTTCGGACATAGAGATCGACATCTTGATCTCGCCGGAGAAGAGCTTCGGCAGCCAGTGGAGCCTCTGCTCCTCCGAGCCTTTGCGCGCGAGGTTCATGCCGCAAAACACGCTGCCTGCGTAGGCCATGAAGAAATCGGCGCTCTTCCTCGAGATCTCCTCGGCGACGATCACCAGGTCGACGACGTCGCCGCCCAGGCCCCCGTACCTCTCCTCGAATGGGAGGCGCAAGAGGCCGAGCTCGACCCACGCTGCGTAGAGTTCGATTGGATACGCCTGATCGCGGTCCATGCGCCGCACGTACTCGGGAGTGGCGATGCGGTCCATCGCCTTGCGCACTGACTCACGCATCATGCGCTGCTCTTCGGTGAAGCTGAAATCCATGGCGTCAGTCGAATTGTTCCGGCCGCAGTTTTCGCACGCACAGGTCGGCGAATGCGCGGACCGTGGTCGACAGGGCACGGGAATGAGGATAGAGGAATTGTACCGGCAGCGGCTCCGGCTCGAAATCCTCGAGCACGTACTTCAGCCTTCCTGCCCGCCGGAGAGGCGCGACCATGTACGAAAGGAACGAGCCGAGGCCGAGGCCGCTCGCGCAGGCATCGATGGCAGCGTCGGCCTGGTTGCAGGTCAGGACGCCGGCAATGGGAACGCGGACGCGGCGCGTGTTCACCCGGAAATGCCACTCGTCGCGCGGTGCGAGCCCGGTAAAGCGGATGCAGCGATGAGCGCGGATGTCTTCGGGCCGGCGGGGCGTGCCGTTTCTGCGCAGATACACGGGGCTCGCGCAGACGACGCGGCGCACCTCGCCGAGGGGGATGGCGATGAGCGAAGAGTCACCGAGATGGCCGATGCGCACCGCGGCATCCAGGCCTTCCTCGACCAGATTCACGACCCGGTCGACGCACAGTAGCTCGGCGGTCACCTCGGGATGGCGCTGGATGAATTCGTTCATGAGCGGGGCGATGTAGCGCCGCCCGAACACCACCGACGCGGTCACCGCTAGCTTGCCGCGCGGCGCGGCACGGCGGGAATGTAAGGCCGCCTCCGCCTCCTGCACCTGGCCGAGGATGGCGCGGCAGTGCTCGAGGTATTGCCTGCCCTCGTCGGTGAGGTGGATTCTTCGCGTGGTCCGGTTCAGCAGCGTTGCGCCCAGCTCGCGCTCGAGCGCGGCCAAGGTCCTTACCATCGAGGGAGGCGAGACGCCGAGACCCGCCGCGGCCGCCGTGAGGCTGCCTTTCTCGACGATCTGCGCGAAGCTGGCCATGGCCCGGAGCTTGTTCATGGTCGCCAGTATTACTCCGTTATGTGGAATAGTCTATTCCGAAATGACGCATTTATTCATATTGAAGAATGAATGAAAATAGCAAGTCACTTTCGGGGAGAGGCCATGAGATCGATCGTTCTCGCATCAACCGTAGCCTTTGCGCTGTTCGGGATGCGCGGCGCATTCGCGCACGATGAAGACGCCGACCAGCGGGTCGCGGCCTCGCAGGCGCGGCTCGGGAAAGTGCATTTCACCAACTCCTGCGACTCAGCCGTAGCGAAGTATTTCGACGTCTCGATCGCGCTGCTGCATTCGTTCTGGGTCAAGGACGCTATCGAGGGCTTCAACGCCGTCCTCAAGCAGGATCCCGGCTGCGCCATCGCCTACTGGGGCATCGCCATGTCCCTGCAGCAGAACCCGCTCACCGGCCAGGAGCCCAATGCGCCGGCGGTGCAGCTGGCCCTCGCCGGTCTCGACAAGGCCAAGGCGATCGGAGCGAAGACGCAGCGCGAGCGCGACTATCTGACCGCGATAGACAATATCTACCGGGACGCGGACAAGATTCCCTTCCGCGCGCGCAGGCTCGCGTACGAGAAGGCGATGCAGGCGCTGTCGCAGCGCTATTCTGAGGACACGGAAGCCGAAATCTTCTACGCGCTTTCGCTAGACATGACGGCTGATCTGACCGACAAAACCTACGCTAACCAGCTCAAGGCCGCCGCGATCCTCGAGCGCCTGTCCAAGACGCAGCCCGAGCACCCTGGCATCCTCCACTACCTCATCCACAGCTACGACTACCCGGCGATCGCGGATCGAGGCGTGGACGCGGCGCGCCGCTACGCCCAGGTCGCGCCGGGGCACCCGCATGCCTTGCACATGCCTTCGCATATCTTCACGCGGCTGGGCACCTGGCAGGATTCGATCGACACAAACCTGCGCTCCGCTGCAGCCGCGAAGGTGGAAGGAAACGGCCAGGAGCAGGCGCACGCGATGGACTACCTTGTTCACGCCTATCTGCAGATGGGGCGGGACGCCGAGGCGCGTCGCGTGGTCACCGAGAGCCAGGCGATCGACACGATCAATCCCGCGATCTTCATCGGGCCCTACGGCGTCGCGGCGATGCCCGCGCGCTACGCGCTGGAACGCCGCTCCTGGAAAGAGGCGGCGGCGCTCGAGCCGCGCGAAAGCCGCTTCCCGTTTACCATGGCGATCACGCATTTCGCGCGCGGCCTCGGTTTCGCGCGCACCGGTGACACGGCCTCGGCACAAAAGGAGGCCGCGAAGCTCGCGACCCTACGCGACGCCCTGAAGGAGCAGAAGAACACCTACTGGGCGAACCAGGTGGAGGTGCAGCGGCTCGCGGTCGCGGGCTGGATCGCGCTTGCGCAGGGCGCGCAGGCCGAGGCGCTCGCGTCCATGCGCGCATCCGCCGACCTCGAGGATTCGATGGAGAAACACATCGTCACGCCCTCGCCCGTGGTGCCGGCACGCGAACTGCTCGGCGACATGCTGCTGGAAACGAAGCGGCCGGCGGAAGCGCTCGCGGCCTACGAATCGTCGGCGCAACGCGAGCCCAATCGCCTGCGCGGACTGTACGGGGCGGTTCAGGCGGCGGCGCTTTCCGGCGATCGCGCCAAGGCGAAGGTGTACTACGAGAGGCTCGCCGCCCTCACGGCTCACGCCGACAAGGGGCGGCTGGAGCCGCGGCAGGCGAGGGCCTATCTCGCGCAGCGCTAGGCCTGCGTCACGCAGCGCCCGCGCTGCGCAGCTCCGCGATCTCGTTTTCCGAGAAGCCGAATTCGGCGAGCACCGCGCCGGTGTGCTCCCCGAGGGCCGGCGGCGGCAGCGGATCGGATTCGCGTTCGCCGTCGATGCGCGAGGCGCGGCGCATCGCGGTCATCTTTCCGTAGCGGGGATGAGTCAGCTCGTGCAGCATGCCTAGGTGCTTGACCTCCGGTTCCTCCATCGCCTCGGGGATCGAATGCACCACCGCTGCGGGCACGTCGCATGCGGCGAGCCGCTCCGCCCAGTAGGTTCTTGGTTTTGCCGCAAATACGGGCCTCAGCGTCTGTACCAGCGCCTCGTAATTCTTGATACGCCCCATGCGATCGCGAAACCGCGCGTCCTCGCCGATGTCGGGACGCTCGACCGCGTCGAGGAGCGCGCGCCAGAATTTCTCCATCGAGGAGACGTGGATCGCGATGAGCTTGCCATCGGCACAGGCAAACGCGAAAGAGAGCGACACGGCGGCGCGCGATTCGGGTCCCATGACGTGGCCCGCGTGGGTGTAGGCGGTGAAGGAATCCGGGATGAGCGCCATGCTTGCCTCGACCATGGTGACTTCGACGCGCGCGCCGCGGCCGGTGCGTTCGCGCTCGTAGAGCGCTCCCAGCACCGCCATGCACGCCTGCATGCCGCTCACCTGGTCGGAGAGCGTCGGCCCCAGCGTGCGCGGGTCTTTCGGATCGAGAAACAGGCTCATCAGGCCCGACAGCGCCTGGCCGACGGCGTCGTAGGCAGGGCGGTCGCCATAGGGGCCGTCCCCGGCGAAGCCGGCGATCGAGCAGTAGACGAGGCGCGGATTGGCTTCGCTCAAGCGCTCGTAGCCGAATCCGAGGCGCTTCATCACCCCGGGCCGGAAGTTCTCGAGCACCACATCCGCCTGCCGTGCCATCCTGAGAAAAGCCTCCTGGCCGCGCGGCGAGTTGACGTCGAGCGTCACGCTCAGCTTGTTGCGGTTGAAGGCGCAGAAGTTGTGGCTGTAGCCCTTGGCGTTGGCGGCGAAGCCGAACGCGCGGAACGCGTCCCCGCCGTCGGGCCGCTCGACCTTGATCACCGTGGCACCCAGATCCGCGAGCTGCAGCCCGGCGTACGGGCCCGCGATGAACTGGCCGAGCTCGAGGACGCGGATGCCTTTCAGCGGGCTCGACACGCTCTACCCGCGCTTGTAGGTCTCGAGCCCCGGGCGGTAGGTCTTCTCGTCAAGGAACTGCTTCATCCCTTTCGCGCGCCCGCCCTCGCGGTCCATGAAGCGCATCTCCATCTCCTTCGCCCGGAGGTAGTCGGTCGCCTGCTCGACGTCCATGCCGCGGATGTGGTGCATGACCTCCTTCACCGACTTGTATACCTGCGGGTTCTTCGCGAGCAGCATCTTCGCGAGCTTCACTGTCTCCTCGCGCAGCGTCGCCCTGGGAACGGCGTAGTTGATGAGGCGGATCTTCTCGGCGAGCCTGCCGTCGAAGGGCTCGCCGGTGAGCGCGTACCACTTGGCGTCGCGGTAACTGCACGCGTCCAGCATCACCTTGGAGACCAGGCCGCCGGGCAGGATGCCCCAGTTGATCTCTGAGAGCCCGAACTTCGCGTCCTCGGCGGCGATGGCAAAGTCGCAGGCGACGAGCGGCGTGAACGCGGCGCCGTAGCAGAAGCCGTTCACCATGGCGATCGTCGGCTTGGGGAAGTGCGCGAGCTGGTTCCAGCGCCACTCCTGGCTCGCGAGGATCGCGCGGCGCTTCTGGACCGGCTTGTCGTCGAGGTCGCGGAAGAAGAGTTCGATGTCCTGTCCCGCGCTCCAGCTCTCGCCCGCGCCGGTGAGAACGAGCACTTTCGCCTCGGGGGCGACGGCGAGCTCGGAAAGCGCCGTGATCATCTCCTCGTGCATCTGCGGGGTCATGGCGTTACGCTTTTCCGGACGGTTCATCGTCACCCAGGCGATGTCCTCGGCGATGTCGACCTTGACGGTCTGGAACTTCGGCAATGCCATTGCTTTCTCCTTCCCGCTATTTTCCCGCGACCAGCGGGCAGTTGCCCTCGTTCATCGGGCGGAACGCCTGCTCCGCCGGAATGGTCGAGATCACCTTGTAGTAGTCCCAGTCGCCCTTCGATTCCTCGGGCGATTTCACCTGCAGCAGGTACATCGGGTGGAGCTTACGCCCGTCCTCGCGGATCCGGCCCTTGCCGAAGAGCGGGTCGTCGGTCGGCATGGCTTTCATCGCCGCGACTACCGCCTTGCCGTCGCCCGCGCCGCCCACCTTGTCCACGGCCTTCAGGAAATGCAGCACCGCCGAATACACGCCGGCTTGCATGTCGTTCGGCATGGCGCCGTTGTGCGCGCGCTTCTGGAAGCGCCGCGAGAAGGCGCGCGTCTCCTCGTTCATGTCCCAGTAGAACGGGTTCACCGTGAGCACGCCCTGCGAGGCCTTCAGGCCGAGCGCGGGCACGTTGTTCAGCGTGAAGATGAGCGAGACCATGCTCTGCTTCGCCGGGAGGCCGAACTCCGCCGCCTGCTTGAGCGAGGTGGTCGTGTCGCCGCCGGCCACCGCGAGCGCGACCACCTGGGCACCGGAGGCCTGCGCCTGGAGAAGGAACGAGGAAAAGTCCGGCGTCCCGAGCGGCGCGCGCACGCCGCCGACCACCTTGCCGCCGTCCTTCATGAGCTGGTCGGTCGCTTGGCGCTCGAGGTCGTGGCCAAAGGCGTAGTCGGCGGTGATGAAGAACCAGCTCTTGCCGCCGCGCTGCATCACCGCCTTGGCGAGCGAATGCCCGTAGGCCCAGGTGTCGTAGGTCCAGTGCACGGTGTTGGGGGAGCATTTCGAGCCGGTGAGCTCGGAGGTGCCCGCGCCCGAGCCGATCATCACCTTGTTCTTCTGCCGCACGATCTCGTTCACCGCGAGCGCGACCGCCGAGTTCGGAAGATCCACGATCAGATCGACGCCGTCCTGGTCGAGCCACTTGCGCGCGATCACCGACCCCACGTCGGGCTTGTTCTGGTGGTCGGCCATGACCACCTCGACCC
>Ga0326726_10004207_pt1 | contig 13158 bp, 13 predicted proteins | sample MHFenrmetagenome_2_FD_207603 | JGI IMG/M metagenome (GOLD analysis project Ga0326726, IMG submission 207603) | Lab enriched peat soil microbial communities from Michigan Hollow, Ithaca, NY, United States - MHF15MN | ecosystem: Environmental > Terrestrial > Soil > Wetlands > Peat | place: USA... | reverse complement strand
CACTCTTCACTAAAAATCATTGATCGCGTCGATCATGCTCCTGAGCCTGCCGAAGTCGTGGCGGTTAAAATCCACAACGAGCCTCGGCATGTCAATGACATCGGCATCCTCCTGCTCAGCCGGGAGCGCACCGGAGGACGCAATGTCGCCCTGGGGCAGCAGGATGTCCCGGAATTTTCCCTTCAGCGTTTGAATATTATTTGCACTGAGCGGTGAAGTGAGCCTGAATACGAGCTGTCCATTCACATAGCGCATGCTGTGATACCGGCTATAGAAGCGGTTGATCTTCGCGACCGCCGCTTCCGGGGATTCGACGCGCTCGAATAGAGCAAAGTCCGAGGGGCTTATCAGGCTTCGGGACAGCAGCTCGCTTTCAACGAACTGGATGAATTCCGTCCAGTATGTACAGGTCGGGTCATCAATGAGCACAAGGGGCAGGGGATTGCGTTTGCCGGTCTGGACGAGAGTGAGCGTTTCCATGGCCTCGTCGAGCGTGCCGAAGCCGCCGGGAAAGAGCGCGACCGCGTCCGCTTCCTTGAGAAAGGCCACTTTGCGGTTAAAGAAATATTTATACGTGATGAGGCGGGGGTTCCCTTCAAGCACGGGGTTCGGGTGCTGTTCGAAGGGGAGACGGATGTTCACGCCGAAGGAATGCTCGGGCCCGGCCCCTTCGTTCGCGGCCTGCATGATGCCGCCCCCGCCGCCGGTGATGACCATGTAGCCCGCCTGGGCAAGCTTCTGCCCGAAGAGCCTCGCCATCTCATAGCTCGGCTCGTGGGGCTGGGTCCGGGCCGACCCGAAGACCGTGACCTTTCGCTTGTCTCGATAAGGGCCGAAGACCTTGGAAGTGAACCGCATCTCCTTGAGTGTCGTGTTCATCAGCTTGAGGTCCGCGCTGTCGTCGTCCTCCTGGCCGGCCTTGAGGGCGGCCAGGATCATCTCGCGCACGTATTCCGGTCTGCGGATGCCGTCCGAAAGTTCGATCAGTTTGTCGATGGCCTCGTCCGCCGGGCCGTTCGTCCTGGTGAAGTGCAGTTTCATGGGTTTCGTATGCTCCTGTTGCTCCTGTCGCGCTGGTTTTGAAACATGGGTGCGATGGGGTGATTATAATAAGACATTTGCGGATTTTTGTCGAGGGGAAAGAAATACAGGTCTTTTCCCCCTTTTGTTTCTCCTCCGCTTTTTGCCAAACCCCCTGCATCCCGTGCAAGCGGCCTGATGCTACTCGCCCAGGTTGTGCGTTCAACGCTTCTTTACTTAAGTTGTCACCCTGAACGAAGTGAAGGGTCTTGCAACGATCTGAAAAATGCGAGATTCTTCGCTGCGCTCAGAATGACCACCTATGGAAAGAGATTTATCTACGCTCCAAAGGGTTGAATTTGGTCCCTCTCTCTGCTACCATTAATCATATGTGCGTATAAATCGAAAGGGAGGTACGAGTATGAGAAAAAGCTTGATCAGTATATTTTTCGGCATTATCTTTACCGCGGCATTGACCTTGACCGCGCAGGCACAGATGTGCGGCTGCATGGGCGAAAAAGGCGGGGGCATGCAGGAGGGCGGCATGATGGGCGGCATGGGACACCAAGAGATGGGCATGATGCATGGCATGGGCGGTATGCCGGGCGGCGGGATGAAGATGGATGACGACCACCCCATGTGGAAGCACCTCATGAGCCTTGGTCTCGATGACAAGCAGAAGGATGCGCTCAAGGCGCTTCGCAGCAAGACGATGAAGGACATGGTAAAAAAGAATGCGGACATGCAGATCGCCGGTATCGAGCTGAAAGACCTCCTCGACAAGGACCCGGTGGACATGAAGGCCGTGGAGGCATCGATGAAAAAGAACGGGTCGCTCAAAACGGAGATGGCCCTTGCTCATATCAGGGCGCGTGAAGAGATGAAGTCCCTGCTGACGCCCGATCAGAGAAAAAAGCTGAAGGATATGATGGAAGCGGGCCCCGGCGCGGGCTGCGGCATGATGCACGGGGATGCGGAACGCAAGGACATGCCGATGCACGAACACATGCACTAAAGAATGGGGGATGCCTGTGCGACGGGAATGATATCCCCGGAAAGAGTAAGACTATGCCGCTCGCAGCCGGGCGGCGGGTTTTTTACCGGGTTTTTTCGGGGTCCGGGTTCAGCCCGGGCCTCGTTTTTTCTCCTCTGCCATGGTTAGACGGCTTATCCCCGGAAACTTCTGAAAGAAAAACACGTCGTGTGCGGAGGAAAAGCCATACCGGCGCAGGCTGAAATAAGCGCACTTTTTCTTGAGCTCAAAGGCGCAGTGTTGAGACAGAACAAGGAATTGCCCGGTTAAGGAACGGGGCGGCATGAGATATAACAGTATTGTTCATACGATAAAATTTGTACGGTCAGTGAATATCGGGCCAAGACAAAAGGCGTTGCTCATCGGTGTTGTTGCCATTGCCCTTACTCTTGCTGTTGCCGCCCTCCTCCCTCCCGCCCCGCTGCAAGCGGGGGCGCCGGACGGCCTGCTGCCGGCGCGAAAGCCAGTTACGCCGGCGATGCCTGTACAGGATACCTCCACTGCTTCTTTGCCTGCCAAGGGAAGCTTTCTCGTTGCCAGCCCCAGGCTCGTTGATCCCCGGTTCCAAGAGACCGTCGTTCTCCTCATCGGCTACGGCGACGACGGCGCGAGCGGCGTAATCATCAACCGGCCCACCGAGGTGCGGCTTGTTGATCTGCTCCCGTCCGTGAAGGGCCTGAAGGACCGCGCCGACGTCGTGTACTACGGCGGGCCCGTCGAGGGCCACCGGATGCTGATGCTCATCCGGTCCGGAGAAAAGCCGGAAGGGTCGGGCAGCGTGTTCGGGGACGTATACTTCAGTTCGAGCAAGAACACGCTGGAGAGCATGCTCAAGGCGCGCAAGACGGCAAATAAGCTGCGGGTATATGCCGGGTATGCGGGATGGATGCCGCAGCAGCTTGACAGAGAAGTATCACGGGGAGACTGGTTCATCGTGAGCGCCGATGCGCGCTCGATCTTCGAAAAGAAACCTTCCGAGGTATGGCCCGAGCTCATGCGCCGGGGGACTGAAATCCAGGTATGGGACGACAGCAAGCCGGATATCGCGAAACGCTGACGATCGGTTGAATCGGCCCACTCCCCTGGTCTCAGCCTCCCGCTCCTGTTCTTCAGGTCCTTCCCGCAGTTCAACTACTCTCTGCATCGCGTGGACAGGTAGGTGCACGCCCATTAGGAAAACATGGATGCAGGCCAGCAGGACACGAAAAAAGTGATGAACATAAACTATGAGAACAGCGCGGGCGCAGGGGAAATGCAGAAGCTTTAAGTCTTTTGTTTTTCCAGAGTCCCCTGCATCCCGCGAATAGGGACCGCGCATTACATGCCCGACAAAGTGCTGATAAGCCACAAATCATGCATGCGCGTGCGAACACCCTACACTCGCGCGAGCACTCGTAAACGTTGGGTGCAGGTCGTAAGCGCTCATGGGCTGCCAAATTGACCGGTAAAAGAAGAGAAGACACCCTGGCATGTTTGCGCGGCGCTGTGAGCGGAGGTGCAGAAAAATTTTATCAGGACCTCGTATGATATGCGTCATATCTTGCATGAATCCGGAGCAAGCGTCCGTGCTCCTTCCCCTTTGATAACGCGGACACTTTTATGGTAATATGTAACCACACAAAGAAGAGCGGAAGACTTATGATTCCGCAAAAGAATTGCAAGCGAAGGCATGCTAATTCCTGATGAATGAAAAACCCTCCAATATCGTTCTGATCGGGATGCCCGGCTCTGGCAAGAGCACGGTGGGTGTCATTCTGGCCAAACTGACCGGGCGGGACTTCGTCGATACGGACGTTCTCATCCAGAAAGAAGAGGGCCGCTCCCTGCAGGACATCGTTGATCAAAACGGCTATCTTAAGCTGCGCGAGATCGAGGAAAAAACGATCTTAAAACTCGAATGCCGCGGCCACGTGATTGCCACCGGCGGCAGCGCAGTGTACAGCCGCGCCGCGATGACGCACCTGAAAACGCACGGCATTGGGGTCTTTCTCAACGTGGACCTTCAAACGCTGTTCACGAGAGTGAAGGATTTCGAAACACGGGGCCTTGCCAAGCGCCCGGACCAGGGCGTGGCGGACCTCTTCTCGGAACGCCACGCCCTCTATAGAAAGTATGCGGATGTGATCATCGATTGCGAGGGCATTACCCACGAAGAGGTCTGCGCGAGGATAATACAGGAGTTAAACGGCAGATCTATGCCGCCCACGTGAAGTACAGGCATACGCTAAAGAGGTTGGCAACTAGGAGGGAAATGCAATGAAGATAAATATCAGCGTTAAGCGCAAGTATAAGATTAAGGGAAAGGAATACAACTCCCTTGAGGAAATGCCCGATGACGTACGGGAGATTTTCAAAAAGACGATGGGTTCACAGGCAGGCTCGGGACATGAGATAAGTGCTGGAGTGACGCGGACTAAAATTTTCTTCAACGGCAGGGAATATGACAGCATTGACGAGATGCCTCAGGACTTTCGTCAACTATATGAAAAGGTATTACAAGCAGCTGAAACCGGCGCTGCGCCGCCTGACATCGATGTCGTAGGGATAAACAGCGATGTGCTGATGAAACCTAATGCTCCCGGGAGCACCCGTCCGGGAGAGAACCGGAAACCGACAAAAATCGAGTCTTCCTTCTCTCCGCGCGCGTTGATAGCGAGCGTATTGTTGACCGCATTAATTCTTCTTCTTTACTACCTGGTCAAAAGCAGATGATAGAAGACTGGGTCAGGAGGTATTTCCCCGAGGAACAGTTTGCGGAAGTCCTGGATATATTGTCTGAGTATGGGACAGAAGAATGGCACAGGGAAGAAGAGAGAGTTAAGCGTGATGCAGTCATTATTTCGAGGGGATCGATCGATAAACTGAGGTCCGCGATTAAGCTGGCAATGACGGATTATCGAGATGTGCTCATTGGCGAAGAAGTCGACAGATGGGTGGTCGGAGAAATCAAAAAATACAAAGCCTAGCAAGGCATGCCGGCGTTGGCGGGATAACGCGCTTTGATCCTGGGGCATAGTGGTGATGCGCGACGCTATTTAGACGAAGTCGTCAGTGATCTTGCGCCCGTCCCTGAAAACATCATTGATTGCAGCGCGCCCCTTGGTCACTCACAAAGACGGCTTGCCGCATCGAATGCTCTTGCCATAGTTTCCCGCATCCGGCATAATGTCTCATGCTCTTCGTCTTCCCCCCAACTGCAAAGCCCTGCGAGCCGCCGGCCGGCATAGCAAAACTTGCAGGCGCGCTCAAAGCCCACGGTATATCCTGTTGCGTCCTTGATGCGAATCTCGAGGGGCTTGTGTATCTCCTGGAGCAGCCGCAGACAGCGAACGATACCTGGACCCGCAGGGCCGTTAAACATATTTCGAAAAACATCGCCGCGCTGAAGGACCCCAAAACCTATCAAGCTCTTGATCGCTACAGCCGGGCTGTCAGGGACATTAACCGTGCGCTCGAAGTCTCTGCCACGGAACGTGGTGTGCTCCTGGGGCTTTCGGACTATCAGGATCAGCATCTCTCTCCCGTCCGGAGCGCTGACTTGATCCTTGCAGCAGAACATCCGGAGAAGAACCCGTTCTATCCCTGGTTCAGGACTCGACTGGTGCAAACAATAGAAGAATCCTGTCTCTCGCGGAGGCGCGGAGTACGCGGAGAGAAATATCAAGAGCGGGATTGCAGCAAAGAAGAAACTCCTCTGATCGGTTTTTCTTTGAACTACCTGAGCCAGGCCTTGTGCACCTTCGCCATGATCGGGTTCATCAGAAAAGAGATTCCGGGGATGAAGATCGTTCTCGGCGGCGGGCTCGTCACCTCGTGGATGAAGAGGCCCGGCTGGAAAAATCCATTTGCCGGGCTCGTTGATCACCTTATCGCGGGTCCGGGAGAAGGCCCTCTTCTCGATCTTCTCGGCGTCAAAGACGTAAAACAAAGGTACACTGCGCCAGATTACGAAGCCCTGCCTATTCATGATTATCTCTCTCCCGGTTTCATTCTCCCTTACAGCGGGTCCAGCGGATGCTATTGGAACAAATGTTCCTTTTGCCCTGAAACAGCCGAGGAAAATCCCTATGCCGCTGTTCCCGTTGAGAGGGCAATGGACGATCTTTATGCCCTTGTCGCAAAGCACAGGCCGGTCCTGCTCCATTTACTGGACAATTCCATAAGCCCCGCGCTCATGAGCGCTCTCGCGGACGAACCTCCCGGCATTCCCTGGTACGGGTTCGCGCGCATCGGCAAAGAGCTCGCGGACATCGATCATTGTATGCAGCTCAAACGCTCGGGGTGCGTGATGCTGAAGCTCGGGCTTGAGTCGGGAGACCAGGGTATCCTTGACACGATGCAGAAGGGGATCGACCTGGAAACAGCGTCTCAGGTCTTGAAGAACCTGCGCCAGGCGGGGATCGCCGCTTATGTCTACCTTCTTTTCGGCACGCCGGCTGAAACAAGAACCGAAGCCCGGAAGACGCTTGAGTTTGTCGCCAAATACCGGGAGGCGATCACGTTCCTGAACCTTGCGATCTTCAACATGCCCCTCTGCGGAAAAGAGGCCGGAGAGTATGAGACCGAAGGGTTCTATGAGGGAGACCTTTCGCTCTATACCGGCTTCACGCATCCCCGCGGATGGGACCGGAAACTCGTACGGCAGTTCCTGGACAGCGAGTTCAAACGGCACAGCGCCGTATCATTGATCCTGAAAAATGATCCCCCGGTGTTCACTTCCAACCATGCCGCGTTCTTTTTGCCGCGTTAGAACTGAAAAACGCTGACGCCGAGCGTCATTTCCGGAGCCCATTTTCCAGCCATGATAGAAACCGGATTTTATTTTAATTGCCGGTGTGGTATACTTGCACAAGTACGAATAGTCGAAATCCCAGAGATGAGTGACTGGAGAGGTCTCTCGCCGGGTTGAACCCGGATTTTTCCCGGAGGGACGGAAAGTATTTATGGACATCAAGCCGATCAGGGTGCTGCTCATCGAAGATAATTCCGATGACGCCGTTCTCATTCAATTGTACTTGTCCAGCGCCATGAAGGTCCCGCATGAAGTGAAACATGCGGACCGGCTGAGCAAGGGCCTTGAGGTCCTGGGAAACGGCGGCTTTGATGTGGTGCTCCTGGATCTCGGGCTGCCGGACGGGCAGGGCCTCAGCACCTTTGAAAAGGCGCACGCGCAGGCGCCCGAAGTCCCGATCATCGTGCTGACCGGTCATGACGACGACGATCTTGCCATTGAAGCCGTTCAGAAAGGTGCGCAGGATTATCTTGTCAAGGGCAAGGTCGACGGCAGCCTCGTCGGCCGCTCCATACGCTACGCGATCGAGCGCCAGAAACTGCTAACCCAGATCGAGCGTTCCACGAAGGAAATTAAAACCCTCAGAGGGTTCCTGCCCATCTGCGCGGGCTGCAAGAAGATCCGTGATGACCAGGGCTATTGGACCCAGATTGAGTCGTATATCAGCCAGCACTCGGACGCGGAATTCAGCCACGGCCTCTGCCCGGATTGCGCAGTAAGGCTCTACGGCCGCACCATCGTGAAAAAGGCATGATGCCGTCTTGCCGGGGCGGGTTGCGCGGACTTCACGATACTAGAAAACATTCAGACCCTTCGATGAGGATAGAACCGTTAGCAGAAAACAAAAACCCCGCGTAAGCGAGGTTTTTGTTTTTGATGTTTGCGCCTGTCCTTGTCCTGCTCGATCGTTTCACAGATCCTCCCGGAGACTCTCCCTCCGGCTACTGGACGGCTGCCCGCGCATAGCCGCGCTCCAACGCGATATAGTCAAGATGGAGCGTTGCCAGGTCTTCCACCGGAACCATTTCGGGCGGGGTGGGGGTAAAAGAAGAGATGACCTTGAGGTAGCCCTTGCACTTGTGGCAGGCCTCTACCCGCATTTTGTCGAGTTGATCCTCCTCATACAAACAGCCGAGCGTTTTTTGATCTTCATTCCCGCAGTACGTGCACTGCAACCTTCGGCACGCCCAGTCCGCTCCGCATGATCCGCAGCGAAGGTGCTTTGCCTGGTCATTGTCCTGTAGCTCGGCCAGGGTCGCGGCGGCGCCGCATACGAAACAGGTCCCCCTGTTCCATGACGCTCCTTGTGCTAGCGGAGTCAGTTGCCTGCACCACGCGCGCAGGGCGGGCTTGAGCGCATTCTGCGCCAGGGTCCAGAGAAGGTCGGGATCAAGCTGCAAATCCTGAGCAACGGCAGTAACCGGGCCGCGCTCGCCGCCGGAGATATACCCAAGCAGCTCGGTGATGTCAAGCCTGTTGTCCTCCAGGGCAGCCCGAATGCGGCGAGCTGCAGCATCGGGCTCGTGCGATACGCGCCCCCAGAAAAAACGCTCATGCGTTTGGTCTTTTCTCCCGACGGACTCCACTGCTTCGGCAAGCTCAAGTACAAGTTCGCGCACTGCCGCGGCATCGAGGTCAAGGTCGAGACCGGATAGGAGCGCCTGCCCGTTCCCCATTTTTCTGCGGGCCTCTTCCGGCGTCATGGGAATTGATGCGACGTGGAGATCGGCATCGCGGAGAATCGGCTGAACGGCCTCGTAGAACTTCGCTGCATTTTTCAGGTCGGGAGACCCTTTTGCCAGAGTGCGCAGGCGTTGCACAAGCGGGTCATCGGAGGCTTTTAGTCTGATCGGCATGATCCCTCATGAATTCTGGAGTGAGCGCATTCCCCGCGGATGCCTATACGAACCTTCACGTGCTGCACGGAGCTTCAACGAGACAAACCGCAGCGTATCCAGTCTGATGCGAAGAAGCGCTTCGCCCAAGAGAACGTTCCGGGGCGATCACTCTTCGACGATTATTTTCCCCGTCATGTCTTCGTGACCTTCGCCGCAGAAGAGGTCGCAATGAAATTCATAGGTGCCGGCCTTCGGCGCCACAATGCGTACCTGCGTAACCTTCCCCGGTTCAATGGTCGCGCGCACTCCACCCAGATCGGGTACGGTGAAGCCGTGCACCCGGTCAAGCGAGGTAAATTCCAGGATCACGGGCACTCCGGCCTTGATCGTGATCACGTTCGGCGAGTATTCGAACCTCTTTGCCGTGACTTTGATTACCTGGTCCGCGGCTAGCGCATTGAAGGCAAAGCCGCCCGCAGCGAGCAGGATGAAAACCGTGAGCAGTCGTTTCGCTGTTTTCATGGTTCTATCCTTTCTGAAGCGGGAACTCGGTGATGACATACTCCGCATTCCCGGTCTTGGCCTCGATGCCGCGGTATCCAAGTCCTTTATAGGGGGCGGCAGGGTCCCAGGGGATGGGAACGCGCTTCGGGACGGAACCCGGCGCCGGCAGGGGAAACATCAGGCCTTTAGCCGCGTGGTGCGGGATGTGGCCGGTCATGTGGTGGTTTTCCTGATGGATGTGTCCGTAAAAGACCGTCACGTTCTTATACGGCATGAGAAGGTCCACGGCCTTGGCTCCGTCGCGGGTCCACCAGTCCCAATTCGGGTACAGGTCCCACAAGGGGCGGTGCGTCAAAACAATGATGCGGGCGTCCTTGTCGATTTTTTTCAGTTCATCGCCCAGCCACTGCAATTGCGTATCTCCGATGCTCGATGTCGGATCGGAGACATTGTCCACGGCGATGAAATGGACTCCTTTGTGCTCGAACGTGTAGTGGGTCTTCCCGAAATACTCCTGGAACGCCTCTCCGTTATCCAGTCCGGCATCGTGTTCTCCGGCCAGGAATTTGACGTTTTTCACCTTCAAGGCGCCGATGATGTCGCGGGCCTCGGCCATGCGTTTCCGCCGCTCCTTGGGGTCGTCCGTCGTATGGGTGATGTCGCCGGTGAAGACGACGAAATCAGGCTGCGTCTTCATGCTGTTGACCGCCGCGATGGCTTTTTTCAGGGTCCCGGCGGAGTCGGGATTCGCCTTCGGGTCGCTGAAACCCCAATGCGTGTCGGACAACTGGACGAACAGGAAGTCGTCCTTTCCTGCTTTCATATCAGCAGCGTGTGCCAACCCGCGTGGCCCCAGAACCAATACCGCGCTGCCGAGCCCCATCAGTTTTAAAAAATCCCGTCTGTCGATCATCATGATGATCTCCTAAGATGTATTAGGTTATTAAGCCGGTCATTAGTAATACTTCATGCCGTCATTCCGGGCTTGACCCGGAATCCAGGGATTTTAAAGAAAACCTCTGGATTCCCGCTTTCGCGGGAATGACGACGGGGAGGCTTTACGACCGAATGTTTTAGTAGTATCACATCTGACCAGCTTGCACCAGGCTGATCCTGAGCATCAATCCGCCGAAAAGCACGAGAACGGCGGAAAGCATTATGGGATCTCCGAAGGCTCTTGTCTTGCTTCCGCGCCAGTTGATCCACAGCGGAGCGATGATGCCGAGCAGGACCGTGCCGCCCAGGAACAGGACGCCGTAGAAACCCGTCAGGAGCGGCGCAGCGTACCTGCCTGCGACGATCAACATGATCACGATGAGCGCGATCTCCAGGATCATGGCCACGCGGTCAAACGTCTCCAGATGGCTGAAGATTTCACTCGTCCCGATCTTTTGCTTCATCATGAAAAGAACGATCGCTGCTGCGCCGGTCGAGGCCGCCGAGGCGATGAAGATCGGGCCGATGAGCGGGTCCGTGGCTTCCCAGAGCGGACGGGCCGTGGTGTTCATCAGGACGCCGGTATAGCCCGCCACGAAGAAGCCGAAGAACGAGCCGGCCGCGGCGTATACCTTGTGCGGTATGCGGCTGAAGATGGCATGAAGTTTCGTCAAACCCGGAGACGTGAGCCGCCTGTCTTCGGCCAGTACGTTCACGAAGGATAGGAACGACATGCCGCCGTAGATCAGGAGCGCCCAGGTCCCGACCGAGAGAGGCGACGTCGTGTTCATGTACGAGAACAGGCGCCAGAAGCGAAACGGGCTCCCGAGGTCGGCGATGAGCAGGACAGGTGTGACGAGGATCAGCGGGAAGGCGATGTAATATGCGGTCTTGCTGATCGCACGAAACCGTTCTTTCTTGATCAATTCAAGTATCGAGCCGATAAGATACGCGCCCGAGGATACGCCGCCGATGTAGAAATACATCGCTATGTAATACCATTCCCAATGAGGGGCTTGGGTTTCAGGGCTGATCATTTTTTTACCTCCTCACTCTTCTTCATCCCCCGTTCGCGGAAGCTGATGATCGCTGCCACGGCAACCGCGATCGCCGTAACTACGGTAAGGGCCGCGGAGCGGAAGAGCCTCCGCTGGGGAACGACCGGCTTCTCCGGCTGGCCGTAGACCGCGGGGCTGTCCATGAAAAGATAGAAGACATTGAGGCCGCCTGCCTCGTTGTAGCCGTAGATGTTCGCCTTGTCATGTCCCAGCCCTTTTAGCTGGGCCAGACGCGCATCGGCTTTCTTTTTCAAATCCTCGACTTCGCCGAAGGAGATTGAACCCGTGGGGCAGGCTTTGGCGCAGGCAGTGCCCAGGCCGTTGTGAATGCGGTCATTGCAGAGCGTGCATTTGTGCACCGTGCCTGTCTCCTCGCTGAAGTTGATCACACCGTAGGGGCATGACGGGATGCAGTACTTGCACCCGATGCAGACGTCCTGCTGCACGAACACGTTCCCCATATCGGTCCTGACGATGGCCTTCACCGGGCAGGCATTGAGACATCCCGCGTCGTTGCAGTGCTTGCAGGAGTCGCTCGAGAAGAACCAGCGCGCCTCGGAGCGGCTTTCGTTGAACTGCTCGATGAAGCGGACATGCCTCCAGTCCGTGGCTGAAAGCTGCCCTGTGTTGTCGTAGGAGTTTCCGGTAAAATTGAACGCTACCGGGTAGGGCCGGTCAGGCACCTTGTGAAAGTGCGCGGGCTCTCCCGGGAGCCCGTTCCATTCCTTGCACGCGACCTGGCAGGCCTTGCAGCCGGTGCAGATCGAGGTGTCTACGAACATTCCCTTTGCCATTACGCAGCACCTCCTCTCTTGCCCGAGCGGACGTTGCAGGTAAAGACCTTTCCTTCGTGGATTGAGACATTCGGGTCGGCCACGAGGGCGCTCAGGTTATTCACCACGTCGCCCTCCGCCCGCGCCTGCCAGCCCCAATGCCAGGGAAGGCCGATCTCATGTACGGTCTTGCCGTTGATCAAGAACGGTCGCATGCGCCGGGTCACGAGCGCTTTGGCCTGGATCTTGCCGCGGGCCGTCTCGATGGTCATGAACTCGGCGTTCTTGATATTTTTTTCCGCGGCGAGTTCGGGCGAGATCTCGCAGAAGAGCTCGGGCATGAGCTCCGCGAGCCACGGCAGCCAGCGCGTCATCACCCCGGTCAAATGATGCTCGGTGAGACGATAGGTCGAGACCACGATCGGATAATCAGGATCAGCGACCTTGTGGTAGGGGTTGCCGGGTATCTTCCAAGTCTTCGCCACGGGGTTCGACTGCTGTTTGTACAGCAGGTTGGCGACCGGCGATTCATAGGGCTCGTAGTGCGTGGGCATCGGGCCGTCCACCAGTCCCGCGGGCGCAAAGAGCCACGCTTTGCCGTCCGCGCGCATGATGAAGGCATCGTTGCCGGAAAGCCAGTCAAAGGCAATGCCGTTGTCCTTGCCGCGGAAGCTTGGAGCTTTCGTGGGCTGAAAGTCGATGCCTTCGCCCGAGGGAGCCACCCACTTGCCGATGATGATCTTGCCGGTCGGGTCCTTGAACTCTCCCTTCGGGTCCCAGTAGATGAGCTTCTTTTTCTCCGACCAGGGCCTGCCCTGGAGGTCTGCCGATGCGCGATTGTACATGATGTGACGGTTAGCGGGCCACGCAAAGCCCCAGTTGGGAGAGATCCAGTTATCTCCCTGGCGGTTCCGGGCCCTGTTCACGCCTTCCTCGGGGATCACGCCGGTGTAGATCCATGCGCCGCACACGGTAGAGCCGTCCTCCTTGCAATTGGCAAAAGAAGGAAGCGGCTTCTTGTCTTCCCAGGTGTAGCCGTTGATCTCCTTCAGGACCTTATACGCCGAAGGCTCGTCCTTGATCCTGAAACTGGCAACTTCAGACAGCTCTGGCTCATAGTTCCAGAGAAGGTTCCTGATCGGCCAGTCATGGTCCTTTGGGGAATTCGCGTACATTTTTCGGAGCTGCTTGCCCAGCATATACG
>Ga0326726_10004206_pt1 | contig 13159 bp, 8 predicted proteins | sample MHFenrmetagenome_2_FD_207603 | JGI IMG/M metagenome (GOLD analysis project Ga0326726, IMG submission 207603) | Lab enriched peat soil microbial communities from Michigan Hollow, Ithaca, NY, United States - MHF15MN | ecosystem: Environmental > Terrestrial > Soil > Wetlands > Peat | place: USA... | reverse complement strand
TTGAGTTACCCAAGGAAAAAGTAACCGATACGCTGAAGGTATCGGGACGGCATGTGTCCGTCGATGCCCCGTTCATTGAGGGAGAAGACAACAGTCTTCTTGATGTCCTTACAAATTCTGACTCACCAGTTGCTGACAAACTACTGATGGATGAATCGCTTTCTAGGGAGATCTACAGGGCTCTTGCAACGCTTACCGAGCGTGAAAGGGATATAATAAGGTTCTTCTTCGGTATCGGATGTCAGGAGATGACGCTTGAGGAAATTGGAGAAAAATTCGGACTTACAAGAGAGAGAGTCCGCCAGATAAAGGAAAAAGCCATCCGCAGGTTAAGACATACTTCGCGAAGCAGGCTGCTCAAAGGTTATTTAGGTTAGGTTAGATTCGGGGGGAATATTGATGAAGTAGGGATGTTGCTTGCAGCGTCCCTATTTTTTTGTGTAAGAATGAGCCCCGGGGAGAGGCTCAAAATGTTAGAGTTAAATCATTAAATATAAGAGAATTAATAGTTATTAAAACATAATATTTCCCAACTATTTCCCAATTTCGGCTGAAACTGGTCAAAAATCATGTAAAACAAAAAGTCCCTAGAGCTGATTTCCGAGGGTAGAAGCAGTTTGCTAAAACTGTGACAAGGTTATTTAATTTATTGTCTATTTTAGGTTTAGTGTTTCTTAATTAGAAAGCATAATAATAACCTAAAGAAAGAAAGACCCCTAATTTTAGTTTTGATACAGTTACCTTATCTGGTTTAATTTTATATTGTTCCTCAAGTTTAACAGTATTGCTCAACCTATCTACATATCCTGTAATGCCCCCTAAATCAATAGCAATATTGTGTCTTTTACCGTATGATATGCCTATCCCAAAAAAAAGCCTTGGTTTTATAGTATTGCTAACTGAAATACCAGGACCAAAATTAAAATGAAGACCCCAATTGTCACATTTGTTAAATTTCTTTCCTATTCTAAATAATGATACAATACCAATCTCAGCATATAAGTCATCCTCCTTGACAACATTATATTTTACTGAATCATCTATTGGTATTCCTATTGTAGAATAGGCTTTATCGTATAGCGATGAACCATAAAATGACAAGCCAACGGAGAAGTTGTAATTTCTTTTGGGAAAGAGAATTTTTGCACTGTAAGATTGTAAAAGGTACTTTTCATCTCTTGGAATTATTTTGTATTCAAGGATTGCTTGTTCCCCATTGAATTGCATCGGTACTGACTTATAAGTTTTGTTGGAATTATTCTCAATAAAAACAACTTGAGATAATAATGTGTTTATATTATCAGCATTGACTTCTTCAATAGCCTTATCTAATGCTGTAATTAGTTTATCATAAGCTTCATTCAATGCGGAAATCGCAGTCTTAATGTCTTCTTTCTTACGAATATCCTCACCATATTTCTCATAATCAGAGCTAAATTTATTCTTGTTTTCATTGGATTCTGCTTTTAATCGCATAATCCCTGATCGAATCCCAAGACTCTGATTTACTGCTCCTTTCAAATTAAGTGAATCGTCACTTCCTTTTAATCTTAATGAATTTAATTTAAACAGATAAATTGATAATTTAAGATTATCTAGCTTATAAGAAATTTTTTTTAATGTATCAGTAATGTTTTTAAGACAAACATTCTCTTGATTAATTCGACCTTTGAGTCTATTATAATCATTCTTTTCATCTTTTACATTTTCAGTAAAACGTAGTATTATATTCTTCAATGTATCTAAAGCTTTATTTAAGTCACTTCTGCTTTTAACTACAGATGTAGATAAATCACTTAAACTTGATATAGTCTTGGTTAAAGCGTCCAACTCAAAACTTGCAAATGTTGGAGTTTCTAAAGGTTTACTGAGTATCGTGTCAGAATAATTCACTTGCACACGAAAAAGATTGAGATTAAGATGATCAATAACAAGCCTGTAAAAATCTCCCTCTTTTATTTTATCAAGTTCATTAGTATTAACCGTCTTATCCAAAAAATCTATTTTTATCTCCTTAATTCCTTGAGAGAAACTATTAATACTAAAAAATATCAAGAAACAGGCTATAAATGAGTTAATTACTTTCTTTTTCATGATTTTGTTCCTTAAGGTTAGTGTTCCTTAATTGCTTGACGTATAAAGAATTTATATGCCTAATATAAGTACTCATATAAATACCAAGACTGGTGGATAAAAGTACTTTTTGTCTTTTCACATCTTATATATAAAGTTACACCACCAAAAAGCCAAAGTCAATTTTTATTTCAGATTGAATTTCTTTGTCAATCATCAATTGAAACGCACCAACCGTTGTATATATATTTTTTTGTAAATGAATATGGATTAATTTCGGTATGAGTTTGTGATTAATCATGGCTTAGAAAAAGTCCATTCCGAATGGAGAGATAGAGAATAACTTGTATAAATTTTTATTTATTAATTTTTAAGGACATGAAAAAATTAATTTTTGCAGCAACAATTGCGATAGCTATCTGTGCTGCCCTGGTCACGAGAATGCTTATAAACTTTTTGCTAAACGGCCAAATTTCTCAATAATTGTGAACTATTTCGAAACCTTGCTTGTAGTTGCATTTCCTTTATTAAGGCATTAAAAGCAGATGATTTACATTATTGGTATTGTAATGGAAAAACGGACCAGTTTATACCGTTTTTAGATAAAAAGCCCGAACCATTCTGTCCGGGGCCATACTCTCGGTATCTGTGCTTGATTTATTTGATACCATTGCAATTTTAAAACATCCCGGGGCCAGAAAAAATATATTTTTGAATAAAATAACCAAGGAGCTAATTGCAGAGGGCTGACTTTGCTGCATTTCCTGATTAATGGAACAAATATGTTTGTATACAATAAAACCCCATCAGAATAAGAAGGAAAAGCTGCTATATTAATTATCAGAAATGATTTAACAAAAGTGCATATAAGTAAGCTGAGAAACTTCAAAAACATATAAAGCATAAGAAACAACAAAAAGGGAAATTGTTTATTTGTTAATCCAATATTCGCCTTCCCATTCAATAGTGTAAAGAATATTTGTGAGATATCTGCCCTTAAAGGAGGAACTCCCTTGGATGTTCTCAAACTGACCTGTACCTTTAAAAAAGTTAATAGTCCCTTCAAGAAGTACAACAAGATTTCCTTCGGCAGTAGGGGTGCCCGTAACTTTGCCTTCGACTTTACTAAAGGTTGTATCACCCTTTTTCACAAATTTTGTGTATCCCTGAAATGTTCCATTAAAATTAACCATATCAGAAGTTACAATGGTTACAACCTGAGCTCCGTCCATGAAGGTGGTATTCCCCGTACTCACATTAACTCCCTCAGCTACAAGTAATGAAACCATATGACCATCAACGTCACCAGCATTGATCCTTTCCATTTTGTTGTAAGCATTGGTAGTCTTTCCCGAGATTTTAAATTTCGTAAGTGTTTGCATGATTTTCACCTCCTTTTAATTAGAATTTTAATACTCAGTTTAATATATGCACTTTTGGATTTGCAATCAACCAGATTTAAAATCAAAGTTAAGTATTGTTTAAGCTGAAGTCAAATTTATTTAAACAAAGCAATTTCTTATACAAAATTCAGCCTCCCAAATGACAAAATCTACCTCATTTGTTTTAAAAACTGACAGTTTTGTTACATTTTGAGGGGGAATTGGCCTTAATACGGGTAAAATGGAAAAGGGAGTAGCTTTGAGCAACTACTCCCTATACATCCCTTTAACCTAAAAAATTAACCTATAAAGAAAACTGATAAAATGGTCTATTATTATAACCCACAATAGGATTATAACAAAAAGGGGGCGAAATCCAGCATGTGAAAGTGTTGAACCTGTTTATGCGTCGCCGTTGGGAGGTTCCTTTTTATGTTACACTACCAACAAACCAAAATCAAATTTATTTCAGGGTCATATTATGCTTCGTACAGTATAGGTACAGTATTAGGGTATATTGTTTTAGGATACCTTACTATCACTTTTCCCTGCTATGCCACATGTGGTAGACATATATGTGACCTGTAAGAAAAGAAATGGCATATTTATCCTTCAAGGAGAAGTATCACTCACTTTAATATACCTGTGAATAAAAAGAACTCCTAATTGTGGCCGATGGGATAAACTTTTTGGCTTTCCTTATTTTTTGCCTACCCCTGATTAAGATACAGTGAACCTACCTATGTTTGTTTGTTTCAATGAAGAATTATTTACCTATTAGTGACAGATAAAGAAAAGCCCCCGGCTGATTTCCGAGGGCTGGTGATAAGGTTTAGTAAACTTTACCAGTTTCTTTATGTTATATTCATGTAATTGTAATTTGGATTTGCCAGCATCCTTTCTGATTGGGTTTAGGTTAAGAAGAAGGGTTCATAGCTCTCACAAGGGTGCTGGCTTCTTTCTTAAATAAAAAGCCCCCGGCTGATTCAAGGGCTGGGAATCTAAAAAGGCATTTACTGTTAGATGCTGTAATACGATCATGCGAGTTTAAACCTTTGTCAATATCTACCAATAAACCGGGAATACTCTGGTTTAAATATTGGTATTTATCACTGTGAAATGTGAAGTTAATGAGTATGAGAGTATTATGTGTTAAAGTCTGCTTTTAATCTGATAATACTACAATGCATTGAAAAATAACTTAGTCTTCTTTTATTTTTATCTCAAAAATTCATCGGATATTCATAATAGGCAATTCAAATTTGACCTTATAATAATGTCAACTCATCTTACTGTCATGAATTGCATTTTAGTTGATGATAAAAAGAGTAGCAGAGAGTTTAAAAAACGTGTAGCAAAAAGTTCTTCCCCTGATCTTGCTGGAACAATCAGCGATTCAGTTTCAGATATGGATCAATTATCAAAACAGCATAATAATGATCTGGCTTTCAATGATGATGAAATTCATATTTTAAGCACTAACCAGACTCCCGAGTTTATTTTAAACTCAAAAGGAATTATTAAGATTAGAGGACGAGGTTTGTATTGCAATAAGCCTGAATTATCTGAACAGATAATAGACTGGCTCGAGGGTTACCTTAATAATCCTGCAAAGACAACTTATGTCACTCCCGCATTTGAATATTTAAACAGTTTAAGTATGTCTGTTATAGTTTCCATTCTCAGAAAACTTTCACAAATCATTCTTCAATCGAAAAAACTCGTGATTCAATGGTATTATGAAATTGACGATGAAAGTATATTAGATCGAGGGAAATATATTTCATCTTGTTGTGATATTCCCATTGAATTTATCCAGACTAATAATGTTGCTTGTCTTTGAACAAAATATTCTAATTATTTTGAGACTATTGATTGACAGCCCTACATAATTGAATTATTCTTTTGAAATTTGATACAGCGGCATTTCCTTCTCTGGACCACAGATCAGCACCTATAGGTTTTAATACCCTTGACTTTTCAATTAGGAAATGCCGCTTCTCATTTGTGTTAAATTTAAGTTGACTTTAGTTTTTTTCTGTTGTACCTTTATTTAATAAATCACAACAATCATGAGGACAAGGAAAGTTATGTACAAAGTAGTCTTTGTATTTGTTCTTCTGTTTGCCCTGAGTTTTGATGCCTGTAAAAGGAAATGTTGGCACTGCCATGAGAAGGACATTAACTGGATGTATTCCACACGTATTTGTGATGAAGCTACAAAGGATGTACTTGAAGGACGAGGTCAAATTTGCTGGTAAAGGGAAAAACCGTCATATTAAAAAAAATCTGGAGCTGATTTCCAAGGGCTGGGAACTGATTTGTCTTTCGTTTTACTTCTTCTTGCAAGCCATAATAATCTTCATATTTCCGTCAGGGCTGGTTCGTGTCAGAAAAAGAGTACTTTCTTTCAGCTCATAAGTATAATCCACGTCCATTTTCCGTTCACCAAGCTGAAGCGTCATTATCACTTTATTTTCCGTGATTTTCCAGGTACCCTCTTGTGTGGACACTGTGCCTTCACCTGACAAATTGCCCGTCTGTTTGAATTTGCCTTCTTCCATGAAAAAGTAATCCTCGAAAGCCCCCTCAGTTTTAAATTGATCTTCAGTCATTTTTTGAGAGTTCTGACCTGATATCTGAGTCATTTCAAACACTGTCCAGGTACCAATCAGATTACTTGGTTGTGCGTTAGAAGCAGAAACTGACCATAGGCATAACAAAAGAAAAACTGTTGTTTTCATATAAAGCGGATTTTAAGTTTATATAAAGTTACACCAGCAAAAAGCCAAAGTCAATTTTGTTTTAGCATTCTGACATGTGCCTTACAGCATAGGTGCAATGAAGGGTATATTGTATGAGTGATACTTTACCATCACTTTAGCATGTTCATTGACCTTTGAAGGATACTCAAAGGATACGTCAGGCAAAATTATCGGTATGCTTATCCCTCGATTGAAGAAAAGATCAGAAGATTTTATTTTTTGACAGAATTTTAAGAATGCTTTCCCTCTGTCGGTGGCATCAACAATCTTAATTTCCTTCTTGAAGTATAGCTTACCTGATTGAATAGGTCAACTCAACCAGGTTTGTATTTTCAGAGAATTATCTAAGTTTTTAAGGAATTTCATAGTAGAGAGATAAGATCTCATCAACCGATAATGCTCTGTTGTATATACGGATGTCATCAATTTTACCTTTAAAATTGTACCGCATATCTCCTTCATATCTACCGATAAACAGATCATTGCCATTAGTGTCTTCCATACCTGCAGATAATAAACTATTAGAAACGCCATTTACAAAGACTTGTAAATTACTTGCGTCATTAGTTACAACAACTAAATACCAAATGTTTGCACTAACAGCATTGGAATTAAGTCCTACAATATTACTATTACTTGTGATTATCAACAATATAGGTAAAATGGTCATTTTAGCATGGGCTGCAGCTAAATTGGGCTAAGATGGAAAAGCAAAAATGAGCCCCGGGGAGAGGCTCATTCTTTTTGGAAAGCTCGCCTGCATGGAATGCGCGAGCAGGGGAAAAATTATAAGATTTTTATGATACTTTTACAAGATTATTTTTATAATTATTTTGATGATTTAAAAATATATTCTTGTAATGACTTTCTCAGGAAAAACTAACAGAATCCCAGGTCTGACTAATAGAAGCCGATATTTTGCAATGATAATATTTTGGGAATGTTATTTATTCTCGCTAATTCATCAATAGTAAATTTCGACACACACCGCGGACATTATAACTTTTTAGTATCTGAAAATTTATTATATACATGAATATTAATTGGTTAGAGAAATATTGCCTTTAATCATTTCCCTTGATGCGTTCATCAAAATAATTATGAAATAATTCATGGAATCCCTAATTTTATAAAATACGAATAACGGTCAATTAAGCTGGAAATTGTTAGAAAAGGATAAGTCCAAAAAATAATACGAAGTTTGAACAATGAAATATTGTTTATTCTTGTTATTGATTTTTTTTGGAACGAGTTTTAATCGCTTAGGTTCTGCTGAAAAATATGGTGAAACAGTTATTACCTGTTTCTCTATTCCTCAGCAGGAACCATTTTATTTTAATAAACCAATTCCTTCAAAAATAAAAATCCTTGATAAAGTTGATCTTAGCTTTTTTCGAAACCCGTTAATAACTTCATACAGGTACAGGCTTGAAATTCCCATAGGAAGAGAAAGTACAATTAATAAGAAATTAATTCTCTGGTCCTCGTGGACAGAAGATGACTTTGCTGATATTGCAGTTCCCAGACTGGATCTTGAGGGCAGCTATAAACTGATTATCGAATATAAAACACGCGGAGGAAGTGAAACAAAAAAGCTAGAAAAACTATTTTCGGTTTACATAGCCAATTCACCAACTAATCCTGTAATTACCAAAGCTGGTACAGTGCCTGTGACTGACAAAGTACCAGCAAAAAAAGCTCCTTCGGACAAAACAGCAATGACGACAACCATTGCAACCGATAAGTCAGCTATTAAAACAGCATCTGTAACAGGTAAATTGCCATCCACAACAACACCTGCGACTGAAAAGGTGCCAACAGGGACAATATCCATTGATAAGAAAGTAACAAAAACGGCGCCTGTGACTGATAAAATTACATCTAAAACATCAACCTTAACGGTACCTGCATCTGAGAATCTTGCTAAAGAGAAAGTAGCGATTAATGATAAAAAACTGGATTTGGAAAATGGAAAGAATAAAGAAGTTATAACTAATAAAACGATACCACTGACGGGAGATATTATAATTGAGCCTCCAAAGGATCCTGTAATCCTGGGAAAAAGTGAATTACCAGATTATAATCAACTTCTTAATCAGGCAATTGAGAAGAAAGATTCAGCAAAGTTAAATGAGGCAATTGAGAATGGAGCGGGGACAAAATTAAAGGGTGAAAACGGCGGAAATATTTTTCATATATTGGATCAAACGATGGTAACTGAAGATTTGATCCTGTTGCTTAAGAAAAAGGGATTCTCAATAAACGAACCCGATGATTATGGGAATAGCCCATTACAATATGCCATTCTTGCCGGGGAAAATGACTATGCAAGATCCCTGATACATCAGGGGGCGGACCTTAACTTTAGAAACAAATTGGAGCTTTCCCCATTGCATCTGGCTGTTTTATTAAATAATAAAGAAATAGTAACAGATTTGCTTAAAAAAGGAGCCGAGATTAATTTGAGGGGGAAAAATGGCTACACTCCGCTACACATTGCTTCCGAAATGAACTATATTGAAACAGCAATAAGCTTGTTAAATAATGGGGCAAGGAATAGTATTAGAACGGACCAGAGACTTTCTTCAAAAACGATTGCCAAAATTCAGAAAGACCCTGATATGGTAAAACTCATCAGTAAGAAAGGTCTGTTTACTGTAAACTCCCCGGGGTCGCCCCTGCCTAAGAATATCTACCATCTAAACTCTGACAGCAAACAGTATCCGGAAATCAATTTCAGTCTGACCTATGATAATAAATTAGCTAAGAAAAGGCAATTTAATAAAATTGTTCAAATCATCTCAATTCCTGTGTTTACGATTAGCGCAGCCAGTACGGTATTTCTTAGATCCAGGGCTGACCATTATTATTCTTTATCCAAAATTGCGGAGACTGAAGAAATAGCCAAAGTTTACTATGATAAAACTACCCAATATGATAAATATACTTATGCAGCTGGAGGTGTCTCACTGGTTTCTTTATATTGTTTTATTCATTCAACCATAAGAAAGAATAGTATTTCCAACAAAATGCATAAGACATTTTATTGAAATATATATTTTAGGTGATAACTTATAACTTTTAAACCGGGAATATGCATCGTAAAAATATTGTAACAATTTGTGTCCTGACATTATTCTTTTTCCTTCAGGCAGGCTGTGAGAGAGGTGAATTCACATGGGGTAAGAAAATCGGTGATATTACTTACTCAGGGAATGCCATATTATTAGGGAGTGATGAACTTAAATTAATTAAGGAAGTAACCGATAACGAAATAATCTTCACTAAAAAGGAAGGTGCGTTAAAAAATATTACCAGTAAAAGCATTCTGGTCATGGGTGTCTCAGAAAAAACTCCTTATGGATTACTGAGAAGAGTTAACAGCCTTGAGACGAATGGTACTGATTTAGTGATATCAACTACTGATGTGCAGCTCGATGAAGCTATAAAGGAGGGAACCATTAAGTTTCAGAAAAAATTACTTGAAAAGGATTTCAAAATAAAGTCAAAAATTGAAGGAGTTCTGGTAAAGGGACTAAACAAATCGTTTGATGGTTTGGCATTAACAATGGAGAACCTTGAAGTATTTAACGATGGAACAAAAACCGCCGGACTTAATGGGGCAATCGGGATAAGTCCTGAGATTGACTTAACTATAGAAATTCAATTTAATGAAATAAAGAAAATTAATATTGTTACTACGTTAAATAAAATTGACGAGGTAGCTCTTTCTTCAGATGGCGCATTTAGTGGACAGAAAGAGATTGTGGCTGCCGAGTTTATTCATTCCCCTATTATTATCGACAGCCTTGTTTTTGTCCCTGAAATTGAAATAATTTGCGGCTTTGACGGTACAGTTTCAAGCGGGGTTTCTTCCGGGGTCAGGCAGGACAGGACTATCACTTCAGTAATAGATTATGGAAATTCAAAATGGTCCGAAGATCCCCTGACTCATTCTGAAAGCTTTGACTTCATTAAGCCTGTTTTAACGGATAACTCGCAGTTGAAAATTTATTCAGGACCTGAAATTAACATTCGGCTTTTTGGGATACCTATTCAAGTTATAAAAGCAACGGGTTTCTATTCCCTGGAGGCTGAAAAGACCGCTTCTCCTTTTTGGAGATTATTTATTGGTAACGATGGACAAAATACAATTAAAGGTGAAGTTCTCGGACTAAGGGAAGATTTTATTCAAAATTTGTCAATAGAAGCTCTGGAAGTAGGCAATTCTAATGATAACTAAGCGGGATTAATTATTATCAATCTCCCTATGGCAAATTCTTTCTAACCTAATACTTGATCATCTGAAAGGTCTTATGATCAGTCCCATCACCAATGCTTATAAAATATTGACCAACAGGCATTCCGGAAACAAATATTTGGATTATCTGGTCGGATGTTGTATTATCGTATTCCTTTGTGAGAATGATATGACCCTGAATATTTGTCAGAGTAATCATTATGTTTGCAAGTGGTTCTTTACCTAAATTCAGAAAGACAAAATCACCTGCAGGATTGGGATACATAGTTACATTTTTAAATTTTGATTCCCTGAGCTGAGAAACTCTTGCTTTTTGTTTTACATAAACTACCATCTCAGGATTTGAGGTGTAGACTACTTTTACATCGGCGACTTTATCTGTCGCTGAAATGTTCTCCATATAAGTCACCTTGATCGATGAAACAGTGGCTTCCTTAGTGGCTTTAAGCCATAATGAATTGTCGCTTACAGTCCAGTCGGCATTTGACTCAACACTGATCGAGAATGATCCGGCATCCGGTTGATTTAACTTAATTGTATCCCTTGGGTGAAGTATCTTGCCGCTGGGATCAGATAATTTAAGCATGTAAAAGCCAATCATTACTGATGCGGAAGAAGTGCAACCCGAGGCATTGGTTACCGTAAAAGAATATGTTCCGGGGGTGAGCCCTGATATTATGGTGGTTGTACCTGTTCCGGAAGTAACCGTGCCATCTGGAGTCCTGGTAAGTACCCATGTTCCTGTTGAAGGTAAACTATTCAATACCACACTCCCAGTCGGTACACTTAATGATGGTTGCGTGATTGCTCCAATAACCGGAGCTCCCGGCGTTACAGGTTGAGCATTAATTGTTCCGCTACCTGTTGAGTGTGAAGTACATCCTGATACATTGGTTACGGTGAAGGTATATGTCCCGGGTACGATTCCGGACAGGGTGGTACTTGTCCCGGATCCAGTATTTGTAGTCCCCCCCGGGGATCTTGTAGTAGTCCAGATTCCTGATGAGGGTAAACCATTTAATACTATACTTCCGGTCGCTGCTGCACAGGTTGTCTGGGTAATTGTACCAATTGAAGGTGTTGATGGTGTTGGTGGCTGTGTATTGATAACAACATCTTCTGAAGCTGATGAAGTGCACCCGGGAGCATTGGTTACGGTGAATGTGTAGGTATTGGGTGCTAATCCGGAAATAGCAGTACTTGTTCCGGTTCCAGTATTGGTAGTACCTCCGGGGGACCTTGTTATTGTCCAGGTACCAGAAGAGGGCAAATTCTCCAATTCGACGCTTCCAGTTGATACAGTGCAAGTTGGCTGATTTAGTGTTCCAAGTACAGGGGCTGAGGGTGTTGAGGGCTGGGCATTAATAACCACATTGGACGAAGCTTCTGAAGTACATCCTTCAACATTTCTGATTGTAAAGGTATATGTTCCAGCTGCAAGTCCAGAAATAGTGGTACTTGATCCGGTTCCTGTTGAAGTTATGCCGCCTGGGGTTCTTGTCAATGTCCATGTACCTGTCGATGGCAAACCATTTAAAACCACACTCCCGGTTGCAACGGTACAGGTTGGCTGAGTTCTTGTTCCAACTGTCGGAGAAGCCGGTGTTGATGGCTGCGTGTTGATAGTGATATTCCCGGATATTGCTGAAATACATCCAGCAGCATTAGTAACAGTATAAGAATAAGTTCCGGCAGGCAGGCCAGATACCGTATTACTTGTCCCTGTACCTGAGGTTGTTGTTCCTCCTGGAGTTCTGGTTAATGTCCATGTTCCTGTCGATGGCAGCCCATTTAGAACAACGCTGCCTGTTGCAACGGCACAGGTTGCCTGTGTTATTGTTCCAACTACCGGAGCAGTTGGTGTTGAAGGTTGTGTATTGATAACAATATTTGCAGACGTTGCTGACACGCAGCCATCGGCATTAGTAACTGTATAGTTATATGTACCTGTTGCAAGACCTGATATTGTTGTACTGGTACCTATTCCGGTGGTTGTCCCGCCTGGAGTTCTTGTTAAGGTCCAGGTACCAGTCGCTGGTAATCCATTTAATACCACACCTCCGGTAGCAACGCCGCAGGTTGGCTGTGTTATTGTTCCAACCGAAGGGACAACTGGTGTTGAAGGCTGTACATTGATAACAATATTGCCTGAAGCTGTCGAAGTACATCCTGAGGCATTGGTTACGGTATAAGTATAAGTACCGGTTGCCAGACTGGAAATTGTTGTACTTGTTCCCGTTCCGGTAGTGGTAGTCCCTCCAGGAGTTCTTGTAAGTGTCCATGTTCCCGTCGACGGCAAACCACTTAGTACAACGCTTCCCGTTGCAATGGAGCAGGTTGGTTGGGTTATTGTTCCCAGTGTAGGGGAAGCTGGCGTTGAAGGTTGTGTGTTTATAACAACATTGGCTGATGCAACTGAAGTACAACCTGAAGCACTGGTTACCGTAAAGGAATAAGTACCTGTTGCAAGTCCAGAAATTGTTGTACTTATACCTGAACCGGTGGTTGTCGTACCTCCCGGAGTTCTTGTTAATGTCCAGCTTCCTGTCGATGGTAAACCATTTAAAACGACACTTCCTGTAGATGTTGTACAGGTTGGTTGAGTAATCGTCCCGATTGCAGGAGGAGTTGGTGTTGCCGGCTGTATGTTAATCACAATATTAGCGGATGCCGGAGAG
>Ga0326726_10004205_pt1 | contig 13160 bp, 19 predicted proteins | sample MHFenrmetagenome_2_FD_207603 | JGI IMG/M metagenome (GOLD analysis project Ga0326726, IMG submission 207603) | Lab enriched peat soil microbial communities from Michigan Hollow, Ithaca, NY, United States - MHF15MN | ecosystem: Environmental > Terrestrial > Soil > Wetlands > Peat | place: USA... | reverse complement strand
GGCAATCTACTTCCAGGTCCCGGATATCCGCGCGGTGTATTCTTCGCTCAAGGGCAGCGGCGTCAATTTCAGCGCAGAGCCCCACGTCGTGAACCGCACGCCGCGGTCCGAGTTGTGGCTGGCGGAATTCACCGATCCCGACGGCAACCAGCTGGCGCTGATGAGCGAAGTGGCGACCGTCGGCGCCTGATCGCGCGTCGGCGCGCACAGCTGCAGGCGCCGAGGAGCAGTCTCCGATGAATCGCACAGCAATCGTGATCCTTTCCATGCTGATCGCTGCCTCCGGCGCGTACGCGCAGGATCCCGCGAATGCCGCCGACAAGAGACCCACCCTCTTGCGGGCGCTGGACGGGCATTGGGTCATGACCGGCGACGTCCTGGGCAAGGCCGTCACCTATGACATGGTGGCCGCCCCCACGCTCCAGGGCAACTTCACTGAAATGCACATGACGGACGTGAATGTCCCGTCGGAGTACGAGGCTCGCGTATTCATCGGCGTCGATCCGGACAACCAGGTCGTCATCGCGCATTGGCTGGATAATTTCGGCGCGAAGTACTCCATTCCTCACGGAACAGGCCATACTTCGGACAACGTCATCCAGTTCACGATTCCATACGCCGATGGCCCGTTCCGCGACACCCTGACCTTCCATCCCGAAAACCGCTCATGGTCATTCGCAATCGAGGCGTCGCAACCCGACGGCTCGTGGAAACATTTCGCGCGCTATGAAATCCGCGCCAGGCAGCCTGGCAGCTGAGGAGAGGCCATGCAGACGCGCAAACTCGGAAAGAGCAATTTGGAGGTTTCGGCCCTGGGCCTTGGTTGCATGGGAATGAGCAATTCCTATGGCCCGCCACAGGACAAGCGCGAGATGGCCGCTCTCCTCCACGCCGCCGTGGATCGCGGCATCACCTTCTTCGATACCGCCGAAGTCTACGGCCCGTTCAAGAATGAAGAGCTGGTCGGCGAAGCGCTCGCTCCGTTGCGCAGGAAAGTCGTGATCGCGACGAAATTCGGATTCGACCTCAGCCCGAATTTCGATCCCCGCGGAACGAAGGCGCCGCCGGGCCTGAACAGCCGCCCGGAAAACATCCGGCAGGCCGTCGAGGGCTCCCTCAAGCGGCTCAAGATCGAGACCATCGACCTGCTCTACCAGCACCGCGTCGACCCGAACGTGCCGATCGAGGACGTGGCGGGCGCGGTGAAGCAACTGATTGCGGCCGGCAAGGTCAGGCATTTCGGCCTCTCCGAAGCGGGCGTGCAAACTATCCGTCGCGCGCACGCCGTCCAGCCGGTCACCGCGCTGCAGAGCGAGTACTCGCTGTGGACCCGGAATCCGGAGCAAGAAGTGCTGCCGGTGCTCGAAGAACTTGGCATCGGCTTCGTATCCTACAGCCCGCTCGGGCGCGGCTTCCTCACGGGCAAGATGGACGAGAGCACGCGGTTCGACAGCACGGATTTTCGCAGCAACCTCCCGCGCTTCGCGCCGGAAGCCCTCAAGGCGAACCAGGCGCTGATCAAGCTATTGGCCGGCATGGCTGCACGAAAGAAGGCGACGACGGCGCAGATCGCGCTCGCCTGGCTGCTGGCCCAGAAGCCATGGATCGTTCCGATCCCCGGCACGACGAAGCTGCATCGCCTGGAGGAGAACATCGGCGCCGTTGCCGTCGTGCTGACGGCCGACGACGTCCGCGAGATCGACAGCGCCGCCGCGAAGATCACGGTGCAGGGGGCTCGCTACCCCGACCGGCTGGAGAGCCTCACGGGTCGGTGAATCAGCGTCATTCGAAGGAGAGCCCATGGCGAAGCCCCACAAGGTCGTCTCGAAGAGCGAATGGATCAGGGCGAGAAAGCGGCTCCTGTCCCGCGAGAAGGCCTTCACGCGCCTGCGCGACAAGCTGAGCCGCGAGCGTCGCAAGCTGCCGTGGGAGAAGGTCGAGAAGGAATACATGTTCACCGGCCCCCACGGCCGACAGACGCTCGCGGAGCTGTTCGACGGCCGGAGCCAGCTGATCGTCTATCACTTCATGTTCGGCCCGGAGTGGGAAGCGGGCTGCCCGCACTGCTCGCGCTGGGCCGACAATTTCAACGGCATCATCGTCCACCTGAACCAACGCGACGTGACCATGATCGCGGTCTCGCGGGCGCCCTATGAAAAGATCGCGGCGTACAGGAAACGCATGGGGTGGACGTTCAAGTGGGTCTCTTCGTTTGGGGACGATTTCAATTTCGATTACCACGTGTCGTTCACGCCGGACGAGCTGAAGAGCAAGAAGGCCTTCTACAACTTCACGATGCAGAATCCGGGCGCGTCGGAGCGCGAAGGCGTCAGCGTGTTCCACAAGGACGCGAAGGGCCGGATCTTTCGCACTTACTCGACCTATGCGCGCGGCATCGACATGGTAAACGTGGACTACCAGTTCCTGGACCTGACGCCCAAGGGCCGCGACGAAGGCGACCGCGGGCCATTCTGGGTGCGGCGGCACGACGAATACGGCCGGTAGCGACGGTTTTCGCGGTGGACATCACCTACAGGCTGTCGCTCGCTGCGTCACTCGGCATTGCGCTCACCGCCTGTGGTTCTCCGCAAGCGGCGAAGTCCTGCGACACGTCGGCAGCGGCCGTGGCACGGGCGGCGGAATACCTGATCGCCCGCGACAACGCGAGCGACCTTGCCGGCGTGCTCGCCGGCTATTCGGACGACGTGACCTGGTATCCGCCGCGCGATCCCCCGCTCCACGGGATCGAGGCGATTCGTCCGAGGTACGAGGATCTCTTCTCGCAGTTCGCCGTGGCGCTGCGATCCGAGGTCCTCGAGGCGTCAGGCAACGGTGATTCGGGTTTCGTCATCGGCACGACCCAGGGAACGTTGACGCCGCTCGCCGGCGGACAGGCTGTCGAAGTCAACGACCGATTCGTGGCGATCGTGCGGTGCGTGGCCGGCGAGTGGAAAGTCTCCCGCCTGTTCTGGGGTCCCCAGGTTCCGAACCAGGCGCCGTCAGAGTGACGCCCCGCGGCCCAGCGAAGGCATGGCGGGCCCTGCCCGCCGGCATCTGGACCTTGGGATTCGGCTCCCTGTTCATGGATGTTTCCTCGGAGCTGATCCACAGCCTGCTGCCGGTATTCATGGTCACCACGCTCGGCGCGTCGATGGTCGCGGTCGGTTTCATCGAAGGCGTGGCGGAGGCGACGGCTGCGGTCACGAAGGTCTTTTCGGGTGCGCTCAGCGATTATCTTGGCAAGCGCAAGTTCCTGATGGTCTTTGGCTACGCGCTCGCCGCGTTCACCAAGCCGGTCTTCCCGCTGGCAACATCCGTCGGCTGGGTTTTCGCGGGACGTTTCGTGGACCGCGTCGGCAAGGGCATTCGCGGTGCGCCACGCGACGCGCTGGTTGCCGACCTCACGCCGCCGCAATTGCGGGGCGCAGCCTATGGACTTCGCCAGGCCTTGGATTCGGTAGGCGCCCTGCTTGGCCCGCTGGCCGCGGTGCTGCTGATGATCTGGCTCGCCAACGACATCAGGGCGGTCATGTGGATCGCGGTCGTTCCGGCATTCATCGCGGTGGCGCTGCTGTTCTTTTATGTGCGCGAGCCGGAGCGAAGGGTTGCGGGCGGCCGTGTCAGGAAGCCGGTCACCCTGGCCGACGCCCGCCGCCTGCCATTGCGCTACTGGCTCGTCGTGCTGTTGGGAGGCGTCTTCACGCTGGCGCGCTTCAGCGAGGCATTTCTGGTGCTGCGCGCCCGGGACGTCGGGCTTGCGCTAAGCTACGTACCGCTCGTGATGATCGTGATGAACGTGCTGTATGCCGGGGCCGCGTATCCGGCCGGGGCCGCCGCGGATCGCATCAGCGCCCGGACGCTTCTGTTGCTCGGGCTGGTGCTGTTGATCGCCGCGGACGTTGCGCTCGCCTTTGCGACATCGCCGTTGATCGTGTTCGCCGGGGCCGCACTTTGGGGGCTGCACATGGCTTTCACGCAGGGCCTGCTGGCGAAGCTGGTGGCGGACATCGCCCCCCCTGAGCTGCTCGGCACGGGCTTCGGTATATTCAACCTCGTGAGCGGCATTGCGCTGCTGCTGGCGAGCGTCATCGCGGGCTCCTTGTGGAGCGCATTCGGGGCATCGTACGCATTCCTGACCGGCGCGGCCTTCGCTGCGATCGCAGCGGTCGGGTTGCTGGCCGCCGCGAGGCGGCGGGAGAGATCATGAAGCTCAAGCGCGTAATGAAGTGGATCGGCGGCGCGATTGCCGGCGTGATCGTCATCCTGTCGCTGGCCGTGTTCGTCCTCTACTGGATGTCGGACAACAGCTGTGGCGGTCCTGCAGCGGCCCTGCACAACCCGATGAAGGCGGCCGTCTATTGCGACTACGGATCCGCGGATGTCATCAAGGTGCAGGACATCGAGAAGCCGGTTCCGGCGGATGACGAGCTGCTGGTCAAGGTCCACGCGGCCGCGGTGAATCCGCTCGACTGGCATTACGTCCGAGGTACGCCGTATCTCCTGCGCCTGGGAGCGGGGCTTCGCAGGCCGACGATCCTCCAGCTCGGCGTCGATTTCGCGGGCACGGTCGAGGCAGTCGGCAAGAGCGTCACGCGATTCAAGCCGGGCGACGAGGTGTTCGGCGGCAGGACCGGCGCATTCGCCGAATACGTCGCCGTTCGCGACAGCCGGGCCGTCGTCGCGAAGCCGGCGAGGCTTTCCTTCGAGCAGGCGGCTGCGATTCCGATCGCGGCGGTCACGGCATTGCAGGGCCTGCGCGACAAGGGCAAGGTGCTGCCGGGACAGAAGGTCCTGATCAACGGCGCTTCGGGAGGCGTCGGTACGTTCGCCGTGCAGATTGCGAAATCCATGGGCGCGGACGTGACCGGCGTCTGCAGCACGCGGAACGTCGAGATGGTCCGGTCGATCGGCGCGGATCACGTCGTGGATTATACGAAGGAGGATTACACGGCAAGCGGCGAGCATTATGACGTGATCATCGACAACGTCGGCAACCGCTCGCTGCTGGACAACCGGCGGGCGCTGACGCCCGAAGGGAAATACGTGCTGATCGGCGGCGGCGGACCGGACGAAGGAAACTGGATCGGGCCGATGGCCAAGCCGATCGCCGCGCTCCTGCTCTCGCCGTTCATTTCGCAGCAGATGGGCGCGATGCTGGCGGAACTCAACCCGAAGGACCTGGCGATCCTGGCCGACCTGATGCAATCCGGGAAGGTCACGCCGGTCATCGACCGGCAGTTCAAGCTGAGCGAGACCTCTGCCGCCGTGCAGTACCTGGAAGAGGGACATGCGCGGGGAAAGGTCGTCATCACGCTGGAATAGCGCGAGCTGAAGCCCAGCATGTTTGCCGGTCACGTCGGAGCCGCACTTGCAATCGGGCGCGCCGAGAGGCGCGTCAATGTGGGCGTGTTCATTGCCGCCGCCCTCCTCCTCGATATCGTCCTGTGGATCCTCGTGCTGCTGGGCCTGGAGTCCGTCGCCATCCCCGCGGACTTCGCGAGCGCACGCCAGCCGGAATTCGTTTTCCCCTGGTCGCACGGACTGCTCGCGAGCGCCGCATGGTCGGCGTTCGCCGCGCTCGCCGCGTGGATCGCGTATCCGCGTCTCGCTTCAGCAAGAGGGCGCGCCGCGCTCCTCATTGCCGCGGCCGTCTTCTCGCATTGGCTGCTCGACGCGCTGGTCCACCGGCCCGAACTGCCGGTTGCAGGATCTGCCTCATATAAGGTGGGCCTCGGGCTGTGGAACGACCTGCCGATCGCATTGACCGTCGAGGCAGTCATCGTCGTCGTGGGCCTCGCCCTCTTCATGCGCGGCACCCGGCTCTCCCGCGGCAAGTCCCTCGCACTTTCTGCCTTCAGCCTCCTGATCCTGGCGTTCACGGTGGCCGGCATGACGCTCGCCCCGCCTCCGCCGTCGCCGGAGGCCATGGCAGCGGGCTCGCTGGCCACGCTCGTCCTGGTCGTCGCTGTGGCATGCTGGCTCGGAAGCTTGGGCAGTCGAGGTGAACCATGAACCTGGTCGTCGGTGCAACCGGATTGCTGGGTGGCGAGATCTGCCGGCTCCTCGCCGAGCGGCGCCTGCCCGCGCGGGGACTGGTCCGGGAGACTTCCAGCCCGGAAAGAGTCGCCCAGCTCAAGAATCTCGGCGTCGAGATCGTGCGCGGCGACCTGAAGGATCGCGCTTCGCTTGCGGCGGCCTGCCGCGGTGTCGCCGCGGTCATCTCGACCGCGTCATCGACCGTTTCGAGGCAGGGCGGCGATTCGATCGAAAGCGTGGACCAGCAGGGCCAGCTGAATCTGATCGAGGCCGCCGAGGAAGCGGGCGTCAAGCAGTTCATCCTGGTTTCATTTCCGGGCGCCAATGTCGACTTTCCCCTGCAGGCCGCGAAGCGCGCCGTCGAGGCGCGGCTGCGCCGGAGCCGGATGACGTACTCGATCCTGCAACCGACCTGTTTCATGGAGGTGTGGCTGAGCCCCGCGCTCGGCTTCGACCCGGCGAACGCGATGGCGCGGATCTACGGCAGCGGGAACAACAGGATCAGCTGGATTTCCTTCCGGGACGTCGCGCAGTTCGCAGTGGCGGCCCTCGGCAGCGCGCGCGCGCGAAACATGGTCATCAAATTGGGCGGGCCCGACGCGCTGAGCCCGCTCGAGGTCGTACGCCTCGCCGAGAAGGTTCTCGGCAAGGAAATCGCCGTCCAGCACGTGCCTGAAGAAGCGCTGAGGGCCCAACTCGACGCGGCGACCGATTCGCTGCAGAAGTCCTTCGCCGGATTGATGCTGTACTACGCCGCCGGCGATGCCATCGAGATGGCGGATACCCTGCGGGCATTTCCGGTCGAGAAGCTGAAATCGGTCCGCGAACTGCTGCAAGCGATCGCTTGAGGTCCAGGCACCGGTCCAGCACATCCATGGAACAATCGCGCATCGAGGACACCATGAGCAAGGTGCCGGAAGTCACCCTGCTCTTCTGGATCATCAAGGTCGCCGCCACCACCCTCGGCGAAACCGGCGGCGACGCCGTGTCGATGTCGATGGACCTCGGCTACCTCGAGGCCACCGCCATCTTCGCGGTGATATTCATGCTGGCAGTTGCGGCGCAGATCGTCGCGAAACGCTTCAACCCCTACCTGTACTGGACGACAATCATCGCGACGACCACCGTCGGCACGACGCTGGCGGATTTCGCGGACCGTTCGCTCGGCATCGGTTATGCCGGCGGCACATCCCTGTTGTTCGCACTGCTGATGGCCTCGCTCTTCACCTGGTACCGCACGATGGGGACCGTGGCCGTGGACAGCGTGAGCTCGCCCAAATCCGAGATGTTCTACTGGGTGACCATCATGTTTTCGCAGACGCTCGGCACCGCGCTCGGCGACTGGACGGCCGATACGGCCGGGATGGGCTACACCGGCGCCGCGGCCATCTTCGGCGGTCTGCTCGCGGTGGTCGCTGCGGCCTATTACTGGACCCGGATCTCGCACACAGCGCTCTTCTGGGCGGCCTTCATCCTGACTCGGCCGCTCGGCGCCGTCGTCGGGGACTTCCTCGACAAGCCGGTCGAGCACGGCGGGCTGGCGTTGAGCCGCTACTCCGCTTCCGCCGCGATCTTCTTCTTCATCCTTGCCTGCATCCTGCTGTTCCGGCATCGTGCCGCAACCAAGGCCCATTGAAGCGAAGGAATGACGAGTGCCGGCGGGTCCGCGGTTCCTGCAGCGACGACGCCCCACCGCACCGGGAATTCGACGGCCGCTGCAGGTCCGCAACGGATTTCGAGTACAGTTCAGGCGGTGATCCAGCATGTATGGACTCATTGGAAAGTTCAGGGCCGTATCGGGCCAACGTGACGCGTTGATTTCCATTCTGCTCGAGGGGACAACCAGCATGCCCGGCTGTCTCAGCTACATCATCGCGAAGGATCCCGGTGACGCAGACGCCGTCTGGATCACCGAGGTCTGGGACGATCAGGCAAATCACAAGGCTTCGCTTTCGCTGCCAGCGGTAAAGGATGCGATCTCGCGCGGAAAGCCGATCATCGCGGGCTTCGGCGAGCGCTTTGAAACGGAACCTGTGGGCGGTCACGGCATCCAGCCGCTGACGCCACGGAGCCGGACCCAATCGGAGTAATGCCATGAAAGGATTTGTTGGAAGCTTCGTCGCAACCGCCCTTTTCTGCATCGGCGCGCCTGCGCTCGCCGACGACGATGCGGCAAACACGGTGGCCGCGCTCGACATCGCTTACCAGGCCGCCGTCGAAAGCAATGACGCCACCGGCATGGCGCAGATCCTCGCGGACGACTTCGTGCTGGTCACAGGCAAGGGGAAGACCTTCACGAAGGCCGATCTCCTCGCTTCGGCCACGGACGGCAAGACCAAATACGAACACCAGGTCGCGAGTTCACGCACGGTGCGCGTCTGGGGCGATACCGCGGTCGTCACGGCGCTCCTGTGGCTCAAGGGCACGAACGAAGGAAACCCCTTCGACTACAAGCTGTGGTACAGCGACACGTATGTCCACACGAGCAACGGCTGGCGCTATGTCTTCGGCCAGGCGTCCATTCCGCTGCCGGCGGCGCCCTGAGCGGTGACGCCCGATCGCTCGATCCTGCGCTATGCCTGGGCCGCGCCCTGCAGCGTGGTCGGCCTCGTCCCCGCGGCGCTCATTCTCCTGTCCGGCGGCAGCGCAACGATCCGCTCGGGCGTGCTCGAGATTGCCGTCAGGAAGACCGCGGAGCAGGCCGCCTTCTTCTTTGGCGCCATCACCATCGGTCACGTCGTCATCGGCCGCGACGAGCGGGTGCTCGATCGCGTGCGCGTCCACGAGCTCGAGCACGTCAGGCAGTACGAATCCTGGGGCCTGTTCTTCTTCCTCGCGTACCCGGCATCCAGCCTCTACCAGTTGTTGCGGGGCAGGAATCCCTACTGGTTTAATCACTTCGAGGTCAGAAGCCGCAACGCGGAGAAATCGATCCGCTGAGGAGGCCGACCATGTTCAAGCCCAAGGGCCCCTCTTGCCAGAGTTGCGGCATGCCGCTTTCGCGCGACCCGTCGGGCGGCGGCACCAATGCCGACGGCAGCCGCAGCGCGGAGTACTGCAGCCACTGTTTCCGCAATGGCGCGTTCACCGAACCGAACCTGACGCTTCCTGAGATGGTTTCGAAGGTCGAGGAAATGCTGAAGTCCATGCACTTCCCTGGCTTCATGGCGCGACACTTCGCCAAGGGCATCCCGTCGCTGCGCCGCTGGCAGTCGCGGCCCGGGACGCGCTGATGCGCAAGGCCTGGCCGGCCTGCATCGCAGCGGTCGCCTTGCTGTCGTGCTCGAACGGGCAGCCGCAGGATCATGCGAAGCCGGCGAGTCAAACGGCGACGATGCGCCCGGCCGACGAACCGTTACAGGCCACGGACCAGGCCGTCAAACCGGCGGCGCCCGTTCCGGCGGCCGCAAAGCCGAATGTCGCCACCGCCATCCCCGATGCCTGCCGCTACGACGGCCTCGACAAGGAACTGAGTGCGGCGCGGGCGCTATGGCAGGGAACCGGAATCAACAGCTACAGCATGACGATCCAGCGCGCGTCATTTCACCAGCGGGCGGCCTGGCCGAATGCGTGGCCCCTGAAGCTGGTCGTGCGCGATGGCCATCCGACCGGCAATCTGCCGCGTGTCGATGCGGCATGGCTTCAGTCCGTGACGGTTGACGGATTGTTCGATTACATCGAGACCGAGGCGGCGAAGCATCCGGACTGCCTGCACGTCACGTTCGATCCGACCTTCGGCTTCCCGACCTCGATCCGCATCGATCCTGTGTTCGGCGGCGCGGACGACGAACTGGAATACTCGATCAGCGATTTCGGGTCGTGAGGAGGACAGGCATCATCATGCATATCCACCATTCGATCGTCACGCTGGCATTCGTCGGGCTGATGGCGGCGGGTTGCGCGAAGCCCCCCGCGGCGCCCGCGCACGCCTGGGCCGACGACGAAGCGGCGATCCGCGACGCCACGGCCGCGTCGTCCGACGCCTGGAACCGGGGCGACCTCAAGGGGCACCTCGCGATCTACGACAAGGCGACGACCTTCATGACGACCGCGGGACCGCGGCCCGGCGTCGCCCTGCTCGAGGAAGCATTCCTGAAGAAATATTTCGAGGGCGGAGCGCCGAAGCAGAGTCTCGGCTTCAGCCAGGTCGCGGTCCACCCGCTGGGCCCGGATGCCGCGTTCGAGACCGGGCACTTCGAGCTCACGGGCGGCGGGCTGCCCGAGCAGTCCGGGTGGTTCACGCTGGTATGGAAACGCACTCCCGCGGGCTGGCGCGTGATCCACGATCATTCCAGCTAGGCATCGCCGCATGCCATTCGAATTCCGCAAGGCGGAGATGCCGGAAGCAGAATTCATCGCTGCGCTCGTCAATTCCGGTTATCGCGGCGAGACCAGCAAGAAGGGATGGACGACGGAGGCCGACCTGCTCGACGGCACGCGGACCAACCAGGCGGACATCGAAAACATGATCGGCCAGCCGGGCTCCATGGTCCTGCTGTGCACCGAGGGCGCGGACGTCATCGGCACAGCGCATCTCGAACTGCGCGGCGACGAGTGCCAGCTCGGCATGCTGGTCGTCAAGCCGGGCCTGCAGGACCGCGGCATCGGCCGGCAGCTGATGCAGGCGGCGGAAGACACGGCGCGCGCGGCCTGGGGCGTCCGCAGGATCACGATGACGGTGATTTCGATCCGCCATGAACTCATTGCATACTACGAGCGCCGCGGCTACCGGCGCACGGGCAGGACGAAGCCCTTCGTCTCCGACGACACGCACGGGTACCCGAAGAGTTCACGGCCGATCGAATTCGAAGTGATGGAGAAACTGCTGCCATGAGCGCCATCCAGACACGCTTTGCGACGCTGCGCGACCTCGATGCCGTCGCGCCCCTCTTCGATGCCTACCGCCAGTTCTACAATCAGCCGCCCGACCTGCCGCGGGCGCGCGATTTCATGCAGGAGCGGATGGAGAGAAGGGAGTCCGTCGTCTTCGTTGCCGAGAACGACGACGGGAAGATCGTCGGATTCTGCCAGCTCTACCCGACCTTTTGCTCCGTCAGGGCCGCGCATACCTACGTGCTATACGACCTGTTCGTCGGTCCTGAGGCGCGCGGCACGGGTGCCGGCCGGGCGCTGATGCAGGCCGCCGAGGCGCATGCCGCGAAGACCGGCGCCGCGAAGATGGAGCTTTCGACCGCGAAGACCAATACCGTTGCACAAGGTCTCTACGAATCCCAGGGCTGGGTGCGCGACGATACGTTCCTCGTGTACGGCAAGTCCTTCGGGTAGCACCATGCTGCAACTCCGGCCCTGTTGCGAATGCTGCGGCAAGGACCTGCCCGGCGACTCGGGCGACGCCGTCATCTGCTCCTTCGAATGCACGTTCTGCCGCGCCTGCGCCGAGGGCGTATTGAAAGGCCGCTGCCCGAACTGCGGCGGCGAGTTCCAGCCGCGGCCGCGCCGATCGCCCGAGAAACTGGCGCGCCACCCCGCCTCGACGGAACGAATTGTCAAACAGCATGGATGCGGCGGGGAGCCGGGAGCACAATAGCCGCGGACCCGGTAGCGGGTAACAAGAACCTGGGATACAGACGGTCACGCCCCGATGCCCGGCAGCCCGAAATCCGCTCAATACGTTCTCGGTCACGACGACTGGGAGCTCGAGCGCCTCGCCACGCAGGCGCGGCTCATCGATCCGATCACGCGCCGGACACTCCTGGCTGCGGGCGTCGCACCGGGCATGCGGGTGCTCGATGTCGGCAGCGGCGCGGGCGACATCAGTTTCCTGGTGGCGGAGCTGGTCGGGGGCACCGGCGAGGTCATCGGCGTCGACCGCTCGCCGATCGCAATCCGTGCGGCCAATGCCCGCCTGGAATCGCGGAACCTGCCGAACGTGTCCTTCGTCGAGGGTGATCCCGCGCAACTGAAGTTCGAGCGCTCATTCGACGCCGTCGTCGGCCGCTACGTGCTGATGTTCCAGCCCGATCCAGCCGCCATGTTGCGCGGACTCGCCCGGCATTTGCGGCCCGGCGGCCTGCTCGCGTTTCACGAGATCGACTGGCACGGCGTGCGATCGTACCCGGCCGTACCGACGCACGATCGCAGCTGCGAGTGGATGATGAAGACCATCGCGCAATCCGGCGCGGATCCGCGGCTCGGCGCGAAGCTCGCCACGCTGATGCAGTCCGCGGGTCTGCCGGCGCCGAGCCTGCGGCTCGAATCCATCGCGAGCGCGGGCCCCGACCACGCGGGCCTTGCGGCCTACACGGCCGACCTCGCGCGCACGCTGCTGCCGGCAGCCGTACGCCTCGGAATCGTGACGGCGGACGAAGTTGACATCGATACGCTGGCCGAGCGGATCCGGAAGGAAATGCTCGCGAACACCGCCACCGTCATCGGCAGAGGGGAGATCGGCGCATGGGTACGAATCTAGCTTCCGCGCGACCGCGGGCCTGCGAAGTGATCCTCGTGGGCGGCGTCATCGCTGCGCTGCTCGACATCGCGCTTGCGATGACATTCTGGTGGTTCTACAGCGGCGCATCGCCGCTGGTGATCCTGCAGAGCATTGCCGCGGGCCTGCTCGGCAAGGATTCCTTCGATGGCGGCATGGGGACCGTCGCGCTCGGGGCCTTCCTGCATGTTTTCATCGCCTGTGCCATGGCGGCGGTCTACAACCTCGGCTGCCGGCGCTGGCCGGCGCTGTACCAGAGACCGGTCTTTTTCGGGGCGATCTACGGCGTGCTCCTCTATCTTGCGATGACCTACATCGTCCTGCCGCTCTCGCAGGCCATGCCCCTGCCCTTCATCCCATCGTGGTTCATCGCGAGCGTCGCCAGTCACATACTGTTCGTCGGCATCCCGATCGCGCTGGTGGCGCGCTGGTCCGCAGCGCGCGGTGCTGCGACATGAAAGCGGGCGCCGCCGATCGCTGCCGGGTGTTCCGCGAGCTGCACCAGACCGGCTGCTTCGTGATACCGAATCCCTGGGACGCGGGAAGCGCGCGCCTGCTCGAGCAGCTCCGCTTCAAGGCGCTCGCGACGACGAGCTCGGGTTTCGCGTGGACGCTCGGCAAGCGCGACAACACCGTGACGCTCGCGGAGGCGCTCGCGCACCAGCGCCAGGTGGCG
>Ga0326726_10004204_pt1 | contig 13160 bp, 12 predicted proteins | sample MHFenrmetagenome_2_FD_207603 | JGI IMG/M metagenome (GOLD analysis project Ga0326726, IMG submission 207603) | Lab enriched peat soil microbial communities from Michigan Hollow, Ithaca, NY, United States - MHF15MN | ecosystem: Environmental > Terrestrial > Soil > Wetlands > Peat | place: USA... | reverse complement strand
CATCGCTACGGCCTCCGCTGCTCAGACGCAACCGGCGCCGGTCAGCGCACATGATCCCGATCCGCTCGCTTCTCGACCGGATCCGCTGGGACTCCGAGTTCGGGCGAGCGGCGTTCACGATCGGTTATTACGACCGGGTCGAGCGCAAGATCGTGACGGTGCCGCTCGCGCGCATCCACCTCGAGCCGGGTAATCACTTCTCCTTTACCGCTGTAGAGGAGGACGGGTCGGTGCATGAAGTCCCGTTTCACCGGGTGCGCGAGGTTTATCGCGACGGCGTGCTTATTTGGCAGCGTCCGCCGGCGGTCAGCCCGAGTTGACTTCAGCGGTGGTTGCGAGCGCAGCGAGGCATGCCCGGCTGCATCATCAAACACCGGCGCGGATCGGCGCTGCATCGAGTTGCGTTCGACGATGGCCCGGCCGGCTCGAATCACGCATAGCGTGGTTCGTACATGAAGCCGCGCGCTTCGCCGCGCAGGTCCTGCGGCCGAGGCTTGGTCGTGTGCCCCTGGTCGTAGGCGACAGCCGCCACTGCTGCAGCCACGGCCGCAGCCACCGCGCGCATGCGTGCGGCAACCGGGAAGACGCGGCCCTGGGCGAGATCGGATTCCGAAACCTGCTCCGTGAGCGCGTGGGCGGCGGCAACAAACATCTCGTCTGTGACGCGGCTGGCGCCGGACAGGAGCAGGCCGAGACCAACCCCAGGGAAGACATAGGAGTTGTTTGCCTGCCCCGGCATTTGCACGCGGCCGGCGACCGCGACGGGATCGAACGGGCTGCCACTGGCGAAGATGGCGCGGCCGCCGGTCCACGTGTAGGCCTCCTCCGCGGTGCATTCGGACTTCGACGTCGGGTTCGACAGCGCGAACACGATCGGCCGCTGGTTCAGCCGCGCCATCGCCTCCAGCACCGGCCGCGTGAACGCGCCGCCCTTGCCGCAGGCTCCGATCAAAGCCGTCGGTTCGAACTCTTCAACGGCTGCAAGCAGATCCGGCAGCGGCGCCCGGTCCTGGGCGAACGCTCGCTTGTGCTCCGGCAGATCGCCGCGGCTTGTCAGCACGAGCCCGGTCGAGTCAATGAACAGGCAGCGTTGCTTGGCTTCGGTCTCGGACAGTCCCTCGCGTCGCATGCTCTCGATCACGATGCTGCCGATGCCGAGGCAGGCCTCGCCTGCGCCGACGAAAAGAATGCGCTGTTCGGCTAGCTGTCTCCCGGTGATGCGGCCGGCGCAGTAAAGCCCGGCCAATCCCATGGCGCCGGTGCCCTGCACGTCGTCGTTGAAGCAGCACAGCCGATCTCGATACCGGTGCAGCAGGCGAAACGCGCAGGCGTTGTTGAAGTCCTCGAATTGCACGATGGCGCCGGGGAACACGGTCTGCGTGGCAGCGACGAACTCGTCGAGCAGCTCGTCGTAGGCCGCGCCCGTCATCCGCGCTTGCCGCTCACCGAGGTAGAACGGGTCGTTTCGCAGCGATTCGTTGTCTGTTCCGAGGTCGAGCGCCACGGGCAGGCACAACCCGGGCGGCACGCCGGCGCAAGCGGTGTAGAGCGAGAGCTTGCCGATCGGGATCCCCATCCCGTTCGCGCCGAGGTCCCCCAGCCCGAGGATGCGTCCACCGTCGGTGACGACGATGATGCCTACGCGCCTGCGTGGCCAGTGACCGAGGACTTCGGCCACGCGGCCGCGATGCCGGGCACAGATGTACACGCCGCGAGGCCGCTGATAAATCCGACTCCAATCCAGGCACGCCTGACCCACGGTCGGCGTATAGATGATGGGAAGCATCTCCTCCAGGTGATCGAGCACGACGCGGTAGAACAGTGTTTCGTTCTCGCTTTGCAGCGCACTCAGGTACAGATACTTCTCCAGAAGGCTCGGCTTGCCGCGCACGCTCTCTAGCGCGCGTGCGGCTTGCTCGGCGAGCGATTCCACACGAGACGGCAGCAGCCCTTCGAGTCCGAGGTGCTCACGCTCAGCGGTGGTGAACGCCGTGCCCTTATTGAGCAGGGGATCGCTCAAATATTGGAGCCCGGCCACGTCGCCGTCGCGCCGGGTGACAGTCGCACCCATTTCCTCGGAGATCAAACTCTCGCGAGCGCTCTTCGGCAGGCGTCCTCTCGAGCGCTCGCTCGTTCAGCATTTCCCGCTCAGTCCAGCTTGAGCGTGCGTCGCTTGGCCTTCTCGACTTTGGGCAGCGTGATCTCGAGGATTCCATCCTTAAAGTTCGCGTTGGCCCGATCGGGATCGACCGGGGCGGGAAGAGCAACGGTGCGGGAGAATGCGCCGCGCGAAATCTCGCAGCGGTAGTATTCGCCTTTCTCTTCCTTCTCTTCATGCCTCGTCTGCCCTTTGATGGTAACCGAGTTGCCGGTGATGGAGACGTCGATGTCCTTCTTCTCCACTCCCGGTACCTCGGCGCGGAGCACCACCTCCTCGTCGCGCTCGACAAGGTCGACATGTGGCATGCGGACCTCTGCAGCCAGGTCGCCTAGCAGAGGACGCCCCCAGCGGAAGGACCGCAGCCACCCGCGGGGGAAGCCGCCTTCGAAGAATCTGTCCAGCATGTGCTCCATCTCTTCGAACGGCGTAATCGCCCTTGTCGGGGTTGTCTTTGCGGCTTCTTTGCCCTTTGACACGATGATTCCGGTTTTCGCTTCCTCAGCCATGGTTCATCCTCCAAACTCGAACTGTTCGACTAGACGACAACAAACACAGTGTTCGACGCGCTTGTGTGAAGCGCTGGATAGGCCCACCGATCTCACAACCCGCACTACCACAACAGATGCGCGTTGAGCACTAGCCTAAGCCGCCCGGACTCCGGGCGGATTGATCAGGATCAATAACCCTTCACAGCATTCGGGTTTCATCGCCCACGAGTGTCATCCCCATGAAGGTGATCCCGGTCGCCAGGCGTCTAGCGCACCCGCAGGAATGGATAGCGGCTCGATTGTTCGCGCAAGATGAGAGTGACGCCGCACTGGTCGCCCAGGGTTTCGGCTGCCAGGATGTAGTCGGGGTTCCCGAAATCCGTCTCCAGGCGCGTGCCACGCGCTTCTGCAAGGGTGAAGATATGTGCGGCCACCGCGCGCTCGATCTCCTGCGTTGGTATCCTTCCGGCCAGGCCGCGTCGCTCGATGCGCACGCAGAAGGTGCCGCTCTGCATGCGATCGAGGAGCGGAGCGAGTGCGTTTTGGAGCTGGTCGGCGAGCGAGTCGGGCGTGAATGTGAAGGTGCGCTCGACGGGGATCACGCGGGCGATCATGTTCGCCCAGGGTTCGGCACGGGTGCGCGCGGCGAGGACGTCTTCCAGGAAATGGGGCACATCCTCGACTTTCCCGATGCACACATCCTTGAACGAGGTGGAGGCGAACCACCCCAGACGGCCAAGCTGACGCAGCACTTCGCGCAAGTGGCGAGGGCCGGGAATGATCGTGACGACCACGTTCCAGTCCTTCATGGGGCGGGCCCGCCGAACGCCATGTCACCCCGCTGGGGTGCCGCGTTTGCCTTCCTCCTTTACGGAGCTTGATGCCATGATCATCAATAGGTTCAGCTTCGGCGGCGCCGCCGCCATCGTCACCAGCATGGCCCTAATCATCGGTCTGGACGCGGCGACGGCCACCAAGCCTACGATCATCGGGGGATTGCTGATCGTCGCAGTTGCCGACAACCTGACCGACTCGCTCAGCATCCACATCTACCAGGAATCGGAACGGCTCGAAGGGCACGAGGCCTTTGTCGCGACCTTGACCAACTTCGCAGCCAGACTGCTCGTGTCGCTCAGCTTTGTCCCTCTCGTCCTGCTGCTCCCTCTGCACCAGGCCGTTTTCGTCTCTCTCGGCTGGGGCCTGTCGCTCCTTTCCGGGCTGACGTATTTGCTGGCACGCAGCCGGCGGGCCAACGTCGTTTCGGAGATCAGCAAGCATATCGCCGTCGCGCTGGTCGTCATCGCCGCGAGCAAGGCGATCGGCGCGTGGATTCTCGCCAGCATGACGTAGAGGCGGAGCGGCCGTAGGCGTCGGCGGCTAGCTGCCCTGCCGTTTGCAGACGCGTGCTCAGATCCGCCCGAACTCCTTCAGCAGATCTTCCACCGTTTTGCCTTTGGCTACCCATTCGCGCGTGGCCTGCTCGCGCGCCGCCTGTTCGCGTGCAGCCTTCAACACGATCTCGGCGTCGGCCAAGCGCACCACGGTGACGCCGATCTCATCGGCGATGACCAGATCACCGGGATGAACCGTGACGCCGCCGCAGCAGATCGGAACGTTGATCGAGAGCTCCTCTTTCCGTCCCGAGAACATGGTGTGCGTCCCGCGCGGCGTGATCGCACGTGTCCAGATCGGGAAGCCGATGTCTCGCAGCTCATCGATGTCCCGGCCGGCGCCGTCGATCACCATCGCGCGGATGCGCCGGTTCTTGGCCAGGCCGCCCATCAGGCCGCCGCACACCGATGTCTCGGTTTCGCCGCCGGCGTCGACCACGATGATGTCGCCGGGCTGGCCCATCTCCAGGGCCTTCAGCGGGTCTACCAGGTCGCCCTGAGAGAGCTGAACCGTGAGCGCCTGGCCCACGGCCTTTGCGACGAAGGCGGGTTTGATCCCGCTGTCCATCACGCCCTGGCGATACTGCGAGTCGGCGAATACGCACGAGGCGCTATAACACTTGGCAACCTCGGTGAACGCCTCGAGCAGATCCGGCCGGCGCTGGAACTCACGAAACTCTTTTAGCATTTCCTCCTCCTTTGCTTTACTGCTCGGCGCGGCCCGGCCAGCTCATGGCAGCGACCACGAGCCGTCAGTCAAGCGCACTCTGTTGACCGGGTTAACGGGACGCTGCCCCGTCAGAACGCGAGCGACTTCGCTCGCGGCCACCTCTCTCGCCATCCGGATCGATTCCTCCGAGTAATACGCCGAGTGTGGCGTGACGATCACGTTGTCCAGCGTAAACAACGGGTTTTCCTGCGGCGACCACTGGCGCCGCTTGGCCGGCTCTTCTTCGACGTCGTCGAGCCCAGCGCTGGCGATCCAGCCTTCGCGCAGCGCGCGATACAGCGCCGCGTTGTCGACCTCAGGGCCGCGCGCGGTGTTGATGAGAATGGCGCTGCGCTTCATGCGTTTCAACTGCGCCTCGCCGATGAAGTGTCGCGTTTCCGCAGTCAACGGAGCCTGCAGGACGAGGTAATCGGACTGCTCGACAAGGCGATCCTTGTCGACTCGAGTGACGCTGTACTGGGAGAAGACCGCGTCGTCGACGTAGGGGTCGCACGCGATCACCTGCAGCCCGAACCCGGGGGCGCGCGAAGCGACGGCGCGGCCGATCCTGCCGAGCCCGAGGATGCCCAGGACACGACCGCGCAGCCGATAGGCCGGGCGGCCAGCCTTCCAGTTCCACACGCCAGCGTGGCTCGCCCGGTTGTAATCCAGCAGCCGGCGCGCCAAGGCCAGCATCAACGCCATCACGTGGTCGGCGACTTCTTCGGTACAGTAGTCGCGGACATTGGTGACGAGAATGCCGCGTTCGGTTGCCGTATCCACGGCGACGTTGTCGACCCCGATGCCGTAGCGCGCGATGACGCGGCAGCGCGACATCGCCGCAATGGTCTTGGCCCCGACGTGCGCATACTGATTGATCACGGCATCGCAATCGCGCGCCTCGACGATCAGCTCGTCCTCGGACTTCGCCTGGATCGCCACCAGCCGCAGCCCTGCGGCTTCGAGGATCTGGCGCTCCACGTCGACATCGCCGAAGTCGTAGTCGGCGATGACCACTTTCGGACGATCCATCATCGTTCCTTGCGACGGTCCCTTGTGTCGGGTTCGATCACACCTGTCGGATCGGCCTATCTGCTATAAGCACCGGCGGAATAGGTGAGTTCGTACGAGTGCGAATAGATCTCGACGATGTTTCCCCACGGATCCTCGCAATACACCATGCGATACGGTTTCTCTCCCGGGTAATAGTAGCGAATCGGCATGCGCTGCTTGCCCCCGGTCTCGACGATCTTCTTGGCCAGCCCCTCGATGTCCGGATCGGTGATGCAGAAGTGGAAGATGCTGGTCTTCCAGTACTCCAGGTTGTTGTCCGGCTTGACGTTGTTGGGGAACTCGAAGATCTCGATTCCGATCCGGTCGACCGTCGCCAGATGGCAGATGCGGAAGCTGGTCCAGTTGGGGCCGAAGACGTCCGTGCACATGATGCCGATCGCGCTCTCGTCCTTCTTGATGGTGGTCGGCTTCATGATCGGGTACAGCCCGAGCACCTCGGTATACCATTTGAAAGCGGCATCGACGTTGGGCACCGACAGGCCGATGTGGTTGAACCCGCGTGGATAGGTCATGGTTTCTCTCCTTCAGTTGCGGCCGGAGGCCGAGCCGGTTCAGCTTGCCGGCGCGGCGCGAGGAGGCGGCCGAGCTCGCCGCGCCACATGTCGATCCCGACCGCCAGCACAATGATTGCGCCGATCACGATGTTCTGCGTCGACGTCGGAACGGCGTTGAGGTTCAGGCCGTTCTGAACGATGGTAATGGTGAGCGCCCCGAATAGCGTCGCCAGCACGTCGCCGCGACCGCCCGCGAGACTCGCACCCCCGATCACCGCCGCGGCGATCGCCTGCAGCTCCAGGCCCACGCCGTAATTGGGCGAACCCGAGTTGAGCCGGGCCGCCATCAGCACCGCACCCACCGCGGCCATGAAGCCCGCGATCACGAATGCGTAAAGCTGGGTGCGGCGCACGTTGATGCCGGACAGGCGTGCGGCGGCTGGATTGCCGCCCACCGCATAGATCGAGCGTCCCAGGCGCGTGTACCGCATCAGCCAATGCGCCACGGCGAAGAAGGCGACCACGTAGTAGAGCGGCAGCGGGATCCCCAGGAAAGTTCCGTAGAACAGCGGTTCCAACCGCTCGGAGGCGCTGAACACGGGCGAGCCCTTGTTGAACATGAAAGCCATGCCGCGATAAGCGCTGTAGCCGGCAAGGGTGGTGATAAATGCCGGGATCCTGAGATAGGCCGTGATGAACCCGTTGAGGGCGCCGATGGCCGCCCCCAGCGCCAGGGTGAGCACGATGGCCAGCGAGAACCCGATGCCCCAGAACTTCAGCATGCAGGCGAGCACCATGGTGAGCAAGGCGATCATCGATCCGGGACTCAAATCGATGCCGCCGATGAAGATGACGGCAGTCGACCCGATCGCCACCAGCGCCACGATGCTGACCTGGAGCGCCAGGTTGTTCAGGTTGCCCGCCACCAGAAAACGGTCCGTCGTCGACATCACCAGCAACGTCACGACGACGGTGGCAATGGCGGGCCCCACCAGGGGATTTGCAAGCCAGCGCCTCATGCAGCGCGCATCCTTTCCTCCGAGCTCTCCAGCAGGTCGGCCTTGCTAAGCTCGCCGGCCTTGGCGATGCGAACGATCCGCCCGCGCCTCACGATCGCCACGCGGTCCGACATGGCCAGCAGCTCTTTGTCATCGGCGCTGATCAGGATGACGCCCTTGCCGGCGCCGGTAAATTCGTTGATGAGCTGGTAGATCGCCACCTTGGTGCCGATGTCGATCCCCTGGGTCGGCTCGTCCAGGACGAAAACCTCGGCGCCGGCGTTGAGCCAGCGTGCGACCAGGATCTTCTGCTGATTGCCGCCCGAGAGCCGGTCCACCAGTTCGAACTCCGCCTCGGGCGTCACCTGCAGCCGTTGGATCAGTGCGTGGCTCGCCTCATGCTCCCGCCGCAGGTCGAGCCAGAGGCCGCGGTCGTAGTCGGCGAGATTGGCGGCGGTGATATTCTCGGTCCCGGTGAAGTTGAAGAACAACCCGTCGGTCTTGCGGTTCTCGGTCAGCAGTGCGATCCCAGCCGCGATGGCGTCGGAGGGGCGATGGATGCGCAGGACACGACCGTGCAATCGGATCTCGCCGCGCGTCAGCGGATCGACGCCGAACAGCGCCCGCGCGATCTCGCTGCGACCTGACCCGAGCATTCCCCAGAGCCCCAGCACCTCGCCGCGCTTGAGGGCAAAGCTGACTCCCCGCACGCCACGGTCTGTCGCGATGTCGCGTACCTCCAGAAGCACCTCGCCTGTCTCGCTGCGAACCTTCGGGTAGTGTTCCGCGACATCTTTCCCGATCATGCGCGTGATGACGCCGGCGACATCGAGCGGCGTTTCGCTTGCCGCGCTGACCACACGGCCGTTGCGCATCACCGTAACCACGTCGCACAGACGGACCACTTCGTCGAGCCGGTGCGAAATGTACAGAATGGCGGCGCCGCCGTCGCGCATCCGCCGCAGCAACGCATGCAGGTGTTCGGTTTCGCGCAGCCCCAGCGCCGTGGTCGGCTCGTCGAGGATGATGACGCTGGCGTTGGCGGCCATCGCCTTAGCGATCTCGGCTAGCTGTTGCTGCGCGACCGGCAGATCGCGGATCAGCGCATCGGGCGGGATGTCGATCCCGAAGGTGGCCAGCACCCGCGACGCTGCTTCCCGCATGCCGCGCCAATCCACGCGTCCGGACCGCCCCAGCCAGCGCCCGAGGAAGATGTTCTCCGCCACGCTCATGTGCGGCACGAGAGAGAACTCCTGGAATACCGTGGCGATGCCCAGCGCTCGCGCTGCAAGAGGGCTGTCCAGGCGCACCGGGTGGCCTTCGTGCAATATGCTGCCGGCGTCGGGCTGATGGGCGCCGCACAGCGTCTTGATCAGCGTGGACTTGCCGCTGCCGTTCTCGCCGACCAGCCCGTGAATCTGTCCGCGCCGAAGGGCGAGCGAAACATCGTCGTTCGCAACCACCGGCCCGAAGGTCTTGCGGATGCCGCGCAGCTCCCAGACGATGTGGTCAGGCGTGCTCATCGTGATTCGCCCCCGGATCGCAGTGCGATGTCCTTGTAACGGCCGGATCGCAACCTTTGCCTGGTGGCGATCCGGCCTATCCGCTTAGCGCCTAGTATTGCTTCGAAGGCTTGGGATAGAGCCTTTCGGGGTGGCGCAGCTTGTCCACCACATTGTTCTTGTCGACGATCTCGGTGGGGGTCTCGACCCAGCCGCCCGGATACTTATTGTCGAGCACGTTGGCGGCCACCGCCAGCGCGATCTGGCCCATCACAAAGGGGGTGGTGTCCACGGTGGCCGTGATGTTGCCGCTAGCGATCTGCTCGAGTCCGGCGCCGGTGTCGCCGTCGTTGCCAAAGAGCAGCAAATCTTTGCGGCCGAGCGCCTTCGCCGCCTGTGCCGCACCCATGATCTCGTAGTCGTTGGCAGCGAAGATCATCTGAATCTCGGGATGCGCCTGCAGCATGTCCATGGCCGCGATATTCCCGCCCTCGACGTTCCACTTGCCATCTAGACTGGAGACGACGGTCAAGTTCGAGCCCTTGATGGCATCGAGGAAACCGCCGCAACGCTCGGTCGAGTGGTAGCCGGGTTGTCCCTCGAGAATGCCCACCTTCATGGGCTTGCCGCCGGCGAGTTTGAGTGCGTACTGCCCCTCCTTGAAGGTGCCACCGCGCTGCGAATAGCCGACCACCCCGTGGACCGGGGCGGGGAAGTCGGCAATGTCGGAGTTCACGATCACCACGGCGATCCCCTGGGCGACCGCCCGCTTCACCAGCGGCGCTGCTGCATGCTCGTCGTGCGTCGACAGGATGATTGCGGCGACGCGCTGGGTGATCACGTCCTGCAGCATTCCCATCTGGCCGTTGATGTCCGCTCCGCTCTGCGGCGCGAGCATGAAGGTGGTGATGTTGCGCTTGGCTGCCGCCGCCTTGACGCCTTCACCGATGGCAATGTAATAGTTGAACTCCGTGGCTGGCGGCATATACGCGATGCGCGCCCCCTTCGAGCCTTTGAAGCCCTTGATGGGGGCTTGGGCCGCGGGTTTCAGCGGCTTGGGCGTTGCATACTCCTGCGCTGCGGCGATGCCGCTCAACAGGGTTGCGAGCGCGAAGCCGAGGATCGCGGCAAACAGAACATTTCGATTTCGTAACATGATCTTCTCCTTAGGGCAATCTCTCTCCGAGAAAAGTAATACCGCCGGCTCAACCGGCGAATTTCGCCTCCGCTAACCCCCTGACACCTGGTCTTATGGCGAACAGCGCGCCAGAGGCAGGATCCGCGCTGAGCTGATCGGCGCTCATCCGATAGCGCGCCGTGGTGATGTAGAGCGTGTCGAGATCGACGCCTCCGAACGCGACGCAGGTCGGGTTCAATACCGGCATCTCGACGACGCGGTCGATGCGGCCGTCCGGCGAGTAGCGCACCACCCTGCGGCCGTTCCATTGGGCATTCCAGACGAAGCCTTCGGCATCTACACAGGAGCCGTCGGGCAGGCCGGGCTGGTCCTTGAAGCCGGCGACGACTTTGCGCTTGCCAACGTTCCCGCTGGCGATGTCGTAGTCGAACGACCACATGGTGGCCGCGTTCGTGTCGGCGAAATACAAAGTGCTGCCGTCGGGGCTGAAGCAGATGCCGTTGGCGCAGCCGACGCCGCCGAACAGAGTAGTCAGGCGTGCGTCCGGATCCAATCTCACCACGCTGGAGACCGGCTTTCCTTCGACCTCGTCGAAGCCGCCCGCGACGAAGCGGCCCTGCCGGTCCGTCTTACCGTCGTTGAGTCTCGTGTGCGGGTTGTCCGGCTCGAATCGGACCACGTCCTGACGTTGGCCGGTGACGGGATCATAAAATGCAAATCCACTTGCGAACCCCACGAGCAGACCGCTGCGGTGGCGCGGTGCGAAACACGCAATACGCTCCGGGGCCTTGTGGGTTTGCGTTCGCCCGCTCTTCGGGTCAAGGGTCCAGAGCTCGCTCGACTCGATGTCGACCCAGTGAAGCCGACCCGCATCATGGTCCCAGAGGACGCTCTCGCCGAGGACATTGCGGCAGTCGACCGCCAGCTGTACTTGCTCCATCACCCTCCTCCTGCACATCGCGCGTGTGCTGTGAGCATGAGACCAGAAGCGCTTGCAGATGGGTTTGACGTAGATCAATCGTCCAGCGCAGGCCGCCGGTATGCTTGCTCTGGCAGTCAGGCGACGGAGGCAAGGATGATCGGCGTCGATTGGGGCATCACTCAGCTTCGCGCCTATCAGATCGATTCCAGCGGCGCGGTCCTGGCGTCGCGTTCCGCACCCAAAGGCATCATGGCGGTCTCCGGTGGAGACTTCGCTTCCGCTCTGGAGTCGGTGATCGGCGATTGGTTGGACCGCGAGTCGGAACCCATTCTCATGAGCGGCATGATCGGAAGCCGCCAGGGATGGGTAGAGGCGCCATATGCCGCCTGCCCGGCCCGGCCCGCCGATGTGGCAGCGGCATTGGTCGAGGTGACGTGGGGCAGAGGGCGGCGCGGATTCATCTGTCCCGGGTTGACCTGCCGCGACGCCGACGGGGTGCCTGACGTCATGCGCGGCGAAGAAGTACAGATCTTCGGCGCGCTCGCGGTGGAGGCAGGCGCCACGGCCGCGATCTGTCATCCTGGCACGCACAGCAAGCACGTGGCTGTCCGGGCCGGAGCCGTAGCCAGCTTCACCACATTCATGACCGGTGAGGTATTCGCCGTGCTGCGTGAGCACAGCATTCTCGGTCGCACGATGGTCGAAGGGCCTGCCGACTGGAAAGCCTTCGACGAAGGCATCGCGCGCGCGCAGCAGGGAGCCGGCCTGCTGCATCATCTTTTCGGTGCGCGTACGCGCGTGCTCATGGGCGATCTCATGCCGGCAAGCGAGGCCGATTACCTGTCCGGAATGCTGATCGGACACGAGATCCTCGCTGCAGGTGACAGCGGGCCGGTGACCGTGATTGGCGCGCCCGAGCTGGCCGAACACTACCTGCGCGCATTCAAGACTCTCGGGCGCATCGCGCGCGCGCTCCCGGGAGAGACCGCGACGGTGAAGGGACTGCGGCTGATCCACGATCTCGCGGCCGGCCGGAGGCAATGACGTCGCTGGCCCCTGCAGCCGAGCGTCCGGCGATACCGAGGCGAGTGCTCATCCTGGGCGCCGCGGGCCGTGATTTTCACAACTTCAACGTCGTATTTCGCGACGACCCGACGTCGGTCGTGGTCGGATTCACAGCGAGCCAGATCCCGGGCATCGCGCCTCGACGCTATCCCTCCGCGCTCGCCGGCGCCCGCTATCCGGACGGCATTCCGATAGACGACGAAACCGCCCTCGAGGCGCTGTGCCGCACCCGACGGGTGGATGAGGTGGTGTTTGCCTACAGCGACGTGCCGCACGAGCACGTGATGCATCTCGCCTCGCGCGCATTGTCGGTCGGTGCCGATTTCGTGTTGCTGGGGCCGAAGCGGACGATGCTGCGAGCCTCACGCCCTGTCATCGCGATCACAGCCGTGCGCACCGGCTGTGGCAAATCGCAGATCGCCCGCTGGCTGTCGCGCCGCTTGCGCGAGCGCGGACTACGCGTTGCCGTGCTTCGGCACCCAATGCCGTATGGAGATCTCGCCAGCGAGCGGGTACAGCGGTTCGGCTCGGTCGCCGATTTAGATGCTGCGCGCTGCACGGCCGAGGAGCGTGAGGAGTACGAACCTCATATCAACTTCGGAAACGTCGTCTTCGCCGGTGTGGACTACGCAGCGATCCTCGAAGCCGCGCAAGCCGAAGCGGATATCATCGTGTGGGACGGCGGCAACAACGACTTTCCGTTTCTCAGGCCCGATCTCCATATCGTGGTGGTGGACGCGCTCCGGCCGGCTCAGATTGCGACCCATCATCCCGGCGAAACCGTTGCACGCATGGCCGATGTCGCCGTGGTCAATAAAGTGGATGTGGCCTCGGATGCGGACGTGGAGGAAGCCATCCACCGGTTTCGCGAAATCAATCCGGGTGCCGCAATCGTGCGCGCGGCATCGCCCGTGCAGTTGAGTGACCCCGGCGCGGTGCGTGGTCGGCGCGTCCTGGTGGTCGAGGACGGCCCCACCATCACCCACGGCGGTATGGCATACGGCGCCGGTTACGTAGCGGCCGTGGCGGCAGGCGCCGCGGCGATCGTCGATCCGCGCGGCGCCGCCGTGGATATGGTCAAGGAGGTGTTCCGACGCTACCCGCACATCGGACCAGTGCTGCCTGCGATGGGCTACAACTCCGAGCAGTTGCTGGCGCTCGAGGCGACGATCAACAGCGCCGACGCCGATGTGGTGGTGGTGGCGACACCGTTGGACC
>Ga0326726_10004203_pt1 | contig 13160 bp, 16 predicted proteins | sample MHFenrmetagenome_2_FD_207603 | JGI IMG/M metagenome (GOLD analysis project Ga0326726, IMG submission 207603) | Lab enriched peat soil microbial communities from Michigan Hollow, Ithaca, NY, United States - MHF15MN | ecosystem: Environmental > Terrestrial > Soil > Wetlands > Peat | place: USA... | reverse complement strand
CGTCGTAGGGCTGGTAGCGGGCCATCGACACCTCCTGTCCTTGTTGAGCGGTGTGACAACAACCAATAACGCGTCGATGGCTGGATTTTACGTGGTTTGGGGGGTTTTTCTACAGTCTCAACGGTCAAGATCACCTGCGAGTGGCGGGTTAGCGCCGACGTCGGCTGGAGCGAGCGGTTATACTTAATGTGAGACATATGCCTCACTGATGAATTTGCAAAGCTCCTTTCGGAACTCAGTATCTACTTTGCCAGATTCATTTTCGTATTCCGCAATGTAAACACGGTACAAATACCCTTTGACCATTTTCAAATCATTCTCTATGAGAAAGTCTCGGCCACCTAACAACTGAGTTGCAACACTGCATTTAGGCTGGAATAAAAGCGGTATCAGAGGAAAATAACGGGGCAATATTTTTCATTATATCAACCCGCTCCTCCCTGTCGTTGGCAGCGGCCAATCAGGACGGTAGCGGCGGTTGCTGGCGATGCAGGAACCAGCGATCGATGACGACGTGGCGAGCGAACCAGCCGCGGCGTAGCAGCCAGTGCGCCAGCGTCTGTTTGAACCGTTGCATGAAATGGCCCGGCGCGGCCGGGGCTTCGCCGTGCAGGCGCTTGCCGAAACGGGCGGTGAGCTGCGCGACATAGGGTTCGAGCCGTGCGCGCCGGTAGTCGCCGCGCGCGGCGAGGATGGTATTGGCGGCGAGCAGCGCGGACTCGATCGCCGGTCGGATGCCCTCGCCGCTCTGCGGATAGGCGAGGCCGGCGGCGTCGCCGATGAGCAGCAGGCCGTCTTCCACCAGCTGGCGCGGCGCGAGCGGGTAAAGCAGGTAGGCGTGTCCGTGAAACTTGCTCGGAATATCGGAAGGTATGCGGCCCTGCCGCTTGAGGCCGTCACAGAAGGCGCTGACGTGTTCGGCGAGTTTGTGGTTGTCTTCGCGCCCCAGACCGATGTTCAGAAAATTGCCCTTGCGGAATATCCAGCCGTAGCCCTTGAGGTCGTCGCAAAAATATAACTCGGGGCGATCCTCGGCCACGCCGCAGGCGCGCTGCTGCGCGGCGCTCATTTCGAATTCGATTTCCTGGGCGGCAATGATCTGCTCATCGGCGCCGAGATTGGCGCCGAGATAACGCGCCACCGGACAGAAATGCCCGCCGGCGCCAACCACCAGCGGCGCACGGATCTTGCCGTTGACCAGCCAGCCATCGCCTTCGTGCTCCAGGCTTTTGAGCGGCTCGCCCAGCACGACACGCGCGCCGCAGCGTTGCAGCAGATAGTCGTCGAACTCGAAACGGCGGATGCCGTAGCTCACCGGCGTAGCGTAGTCGGTGTGCACCTCCTTGGCCGGTCCTGCGCGTCCTGCGCCCGCGGCACTTGTCCGTCCCTGCACATCGTCACCGATGGTGCCGGTGACGAAGCGCCGGATTGGCTGGAAGACGCGACCGTGCGCATAGTCCGCGGTATCGAGCTTGAGGGTCTCGACCACGGCCGGGGTAATCCAGCCGGCGCAGGTCTTGTCGCGCGGAAAGGTTTTCTTGTCGAGGATCAGCACATCGAGGCCGGCGGCCTTGAGCTTCCATGCCAGGGTCGAACCGGCCGGGCCGCCGCCGACGATCAGGACGTCGCACGTTTCCATTTCTTCTCCTTGCCGCGCGTGTCGTTGTACAGGCGCCAGCGCGTCCATGGCACCTCGTTGCAGCTGCCGTGCGCGAACGTCACCTGATAAAGCTGCAAATCACCGGCGGTGAACGATGCCATGGAGCCGGCTAGATACAGGCGCCAGGCACGCACGAAGGCGGCATCGGTCATGGCCTCGATCTTGTCGGTATTGGCCTCGAAGCGTTCCAGCCAGTGAGCCAGGGTGCGGGCATAGTGCAGACGCAGGTTCTCGACATCCAGCACCGAGAAGTTGTGCGGCTCGAAGATCTGCATCATCTCGCTCAGGCAGGGCGGGTGGGCGCCGGGAAAAATGCGTCGCTCGATCCAGGCGCTCATGGTGCCGGGGCGGTTGCGGCCGATGGAGTGAATCAACCCGCGTCCATGCTCACGCAGCGTATTCATTGCCACGGCACCGAGCGCGGGATAATTGTCCACACCCACATGCTCGAGCATGCCGACCGACACGAATGCGTCGTACGAGCCGCGGATGTTGCGGTAGTCGTCCTCGATGTACTCGACACGGTCGCTGAGTCCCTCCTGCTGGGCACGTGTGCGCGCATAGACAAGTTGCTGGTGCGAAATGTTGTAGGCCTTCACGGTGACGCCGTAATGCTTGGCCATGTGGCGCGCCAGTGCGCCCCAACCGCAACCGGCCTCGACCACGGTCTGGCCGGGTTGCAGTTCGAGCTTGCGGCATACGTGATCCATCTTCGCGGCCTGCGCCTCCTCAAGACTCAGCGAGGCGGATGAAAAATAGGCGCAGGTGTACACCATCTCGCTGTCCAGCCACAGCTTGTAGAAATCGTTGCCGAGATCGTAGTGGTGATGGATGTTCTCGCGCGAAGCGTCCAGCGTGTTCTGGCTCGGCCGGTTGAGCCAGGTGTGCAACGCGCGCCGGAACAGCCCGGGTTTCGGCGCGCGCCCGATTGCGCGATATATGGTCTCGAGGAATTCGACGAAGTAACCCTCGACTTCGAGGCGCGCGGCGGTGTAGTCCTCACCAAAATACAGTTCCGGGTGCAGCGCCAGACGGCGCAGCGCGCCGGGGTCGCGGATGTGCACATGCGCCACTGTCGGCTCGTGCGAAATGCCGATCTCTTCACCGTTCCAGAGCACGAACCGCACCGGCGGATTACCCACGGTGCGTAACAGCCAGCGCAAGAGACCGCGTTCGAGCGCAGTGGCGGCGCGCTGCGGACCCGAACCCCCCTCTAGCCGGGCAAAGGCCGGCGCGGTGATGCGACGAATATCACTGAGTCCGGTACGGTTCTGGCTCATGGCTCATCTCCATCTCGGTGGGACGTCCCGGGTGGCGGGATGTCCGGGTCCATAATTATTTTTCGTGCTGAACTGCCCCCCGGCCTGGCGCTTCCCGGAAGGGTATTGCCGTCTGGATGACTTCATCCTGCCATGCCCCCCCGGCACCCGGCAACTGGTCAGCGTTCGTCGGCCAGAACGAAGGTCCGATTGTCATGGCCCTGTCATGCAGCAGGGTTATTTTGCGGACGCCGAAATAAAACTATACAGGCTAGGAGAAATAATATGTTTGACGAACATCAAACTGCCCGCCAATCCGGCGGGCGCACCCTGAACGAAAACCAGTTGTTGGATGAAATATCCTGGTTCGAGTCGCGGCTACAGGAAATCGGCGGCAACGGCGATTGCGCCTATGAAAAGGCGCTGGCACGCTCCTATGAACAGGCCGTGACCAGCCACCGCGAACGCCTCGCGGCCTTGCGCTGCGTCAACAACTGAAGGGGTCTCAATCCCCGTCAGTTACCAACGTGCAGCACCAAGCGTCGCGCACCGCCCTGATGCCGATGCTCCCACACGAATATTCCCTGCCAGGTGCCGAGCGCCAGACGTCCGTCGGCAATCGGTATGGACAGCGCACTGGCGGTGAGCGCCGCCTTGATGTGCGCCGGCATGTCGTCCAGACCTTCGCTTGCATGTGTATATAAGGTGTCGTCTTCCGGCACCAGGCGGGCCAACCAGCGTTCCAGGTCACGGCGCGCGGATGGATCGGCATTCTCTTGGCCGCTCCGGCGCATCCATGCGCCCGCGGCATTCGAACGTCCCTGTTCAGCATATTAACAGGCTCGCCGAGGTGTGCTGGATAAAGAGCGTGCACAGTCCTTCGCGCACGCCGCTTTCCCGCACCAGCGCCTGCACGGCGTCGGTGCATTCGCGCAGACCCTGCGCGCGGGTGTGGACAGTGAGATGCCGGATCATGTCGGAATGTGCAACCGGGTGTCAGGAACAGGGAATTATGCGAGAATCGCGCCCGTTTCGCAGCCACGCCGGTAACAACCCCTGGAACCCTAATGAATCTTGATCGCGTTACGTCCGGCCAGGACGTTCCCCATGACATCAACGTCATTATCGAAATCCCCGCGCACAGCGATCCGGTGAAGTACGAGGTGGACAAGCAGACCGGCGCCATGTTCGTGGACCGCTTCATGAACACCGCCATGCACTACCCGTGCAATTACGGCTACATTCCGCACACCCTGTCCGAAGATGGCGACCCGGTGGACGTGCTGGTGGTGACGCCGGTGCCGCTCATCTCCGGCTCGGTGATCCGCTGCCGTCCGATCGGCATGCTGCGCATGACCGACGAGGCCGGCCCGGACGCCAAGCTGCTGGCCGTGCCGATCGACAAACTCTGCACCCTCTATCGGCAGGTGCAGCAGGCCGAGGACATGCCGGCGCAGCTGATCGCGCAGATTGCCCACTTCTTCGCGCACTACAAGGATCTGGAGCCGAACAAGTGGGTGAAGGTGGAAGGCTGGGTGGACGGCAACGCCGCCAAGGCGGAAATCCTCGCCGGCGTGGCGCGTTACCAGAACGCCAAGGACAAACCGTTCTTTTGAGCGATGCCCGCATGCCGGCGCTCATGCCGCTCGACGAATTCAGATTTCACCACACGCTCGCCGACACACGCGGCATCGCATTGGTGATTTTCACCAGCACTGGCTGCGGCAGTTGCCGCGCCTGGAAGCAGCTGCTCAGTGCGTATCGCGCGCAGCATCCTGACCTCACGCTGTTTGAAGTCGACGCGGGACATGCCCAGGCGCTGGCGCGCGAGTTCAACGTGTTCCACTTGCCGGCGCTGTTTCTGTACCGCGCTGGCCATTTCCATACCGCGCTGCAATCCGAGGCGCATCCGGACAAACTGCGCGCCGCCATCGAGGCCGCGCTGGCCGCACCGGCACAGGAACAACCTTAACGCTCTGACCTTGAACTCGGTGCTGTAGCGGTGTTTCTTCATCCGACTGCTGGACTCCTGACACTGCTTCACGCCTTTCATTGGAGACTTCCTCGCTCGTTAGGGGGAAGTATCACTTTATTGCGGGAGGTACCGGTCCCTCTCGCGTGGCTTGTTAGAACGCAGCATGTTTCATTTCCTCACATACGTCGATTCGCGACCGTCACGCCTCGATGGTGACGATGTGCGCCTGAATTTTGCCATCCACCGTTCCGTACCCGAACAGCTCGCCGATTGCTTTTGCAGCGGCGTCCGTTGCTTCACCAAGCCGCGAGGCATCTCGCGCCTCGATCTCGTTCCGAAGCGGTGTTCCCTGACAATACGCGATGGCGGGGCTCTCGTAAGACGTTGCCCTGCTGCGGGCCGCCAGTGTAGTGATCTCGGGTGAAGCGGTGAACCCGCCTTTTGCTAGATCCCGCTCGATGGTCTTTTTGTCGTAATAGCCGTGGGGGGTGCGCGCGAGAAAGCGAGGCGGGTCACTTGGGAAAAGCGCCTGGAGAGCCGTTGTCACGGTGTCGGCGAACTCGTTCTCCTCGATCCGATCCCACACGTTGAAAATAAAAACACCCCCCAACCGGAGCACGCGACGTGCCTCCGCGTATGCTCCCGACTTTTCGGGGAAGAACATTACGCCGAATTGGCATACGACGGCGTCAAACGTACCGTCCTCAAACGGAAGCTTCATTGCATCCGCCTGGCGCCACTCGACCGGGCGCTTGGTGCCAAGTGCGGAGGCATGGTCGATCATCGGCTGATTCAGGTCTGTGGCGACGATGGATACGGCCTCGGGCAGCGCGGATGCCAACGCACGGGTTACGACGCCCGTGCCAGCCGCGATCTCCAGTACACGTCCCAAGGGCCTCAACGCTAGGCGGGCGGCGAGGTCCGCAGCGTATGGCTCGAAGATCAGCGGAACCAAATGCGTGTCGTAAAACTCCGGAATAGAGCCAGCGAAGATTTTGTCGGTACTGTGGCTACTCATTTCGTTCGGGCCTCCAACCGCTGCGCTTTAACGCCGCGTTGTGCCGTGCCGCCCCGGCCCCAACAGGAAACATACCCGCATCTGTCGGCGTCGGCACGGCCGCTCGGACTGTGGGTTGGTAGGACGCAAAGCGCATTAAGACGCAGCAATTCTCAGCGTCGGTTTGATTGATTTGTCAGGCCGTTCTTGCGCAATTTACTACTCAAACCTAATAAACTTGTTAACCCAGACAAGAATAATAACAACGCTGGCGGCACAGGCACCGCGGTACCTTCAACACTTAACACCACATTACTTATTTGATACGAAGATGGTTTGAGTATCGTTACAATCGTTTCAGGAACGGAAACTATGAAGTTAGGTTGTATAAATACTCCACCAGCACCGTCTAACAAAAAAGATGATTGTGAAGTAATGTCAAATATATAAGGTGCGGCGGTATCTGTAAGAGACTGGCTTCCAAATACCGAATTGTGCCCGGTTTCGAATAAAAAACCCCACACTAGATCCTGGCCATAACTCTGGGTCGTGCACAGAGACCCAGTACAAATCTGCAATAAACCTGCTGTACCAGATGCCTCAATAGTGAGCGAAGCACTTTGAATAGCCGAAAATTGTACGCCTAGATCAAATGAATCTTCGACAACACCATTTGGATAAATGTAGTTTCCATTAAAACTTGGGAAGGAAACGCTAAAGCTAGCTGCATTAACACTACCTACGCTCAAAATGGATAACACAAATAACAATATTTTGATTTTGTTTTTCATCACGACCTCCTTGTTTGCTGAAAAAGACGATACGCCTAACGAGACTGTAGGAAAAGTCCCTTTTCAGATTCCAGCCCACCAGAAGCAACACAGTGCGATGAAATTGCCGTCGTGTCGACAGATTTCAACGATGCGTGCAAATACCTGTCACACAGGCCCTGGCGCGTTTCTGTCTGCATTTTCATTTCGGTCAAGGAATTTTCCTCTGCCTCATGATTGAGCAGAATTGTGCACGTTAAGGGGTTTTCCTACAGTCTCAACGTTCGCCATAATCGACGTGCAAAAGCAGAGCGAAGCGGCGCTTTTGCACGTCCGAGTTGATGGCGTAGTTAGAGCTACGGTACGGTCCAGACACATCGGTAACACTTTCGTCCAGGGACATGGGTGACATGTTGTACCACACTCACGGGCACCGCAAGGAGGTGCCCCATGCCCTGGAGTCAAACGTCACCCATGGACCAACGAACCCAATTCATTGCTGATTTTCTGCGTGAGACCTTATCGGTCACCGAGCTCTGCGACTTGTACAGGGTCTCGCGCAAGACCGGATATAAATGGATCAACCGCTATCTGCGCCATGGCCCGGTGGGGCTTACGGAGCACTCGCGGCGACCAGCATGTTCCCCAAATGCCACGCCCGAGGAGATCGTGCAGGTCTTCCTGGAGGTGCGCCGCCGTCATCCCAGTTGGGGCGCCAAGAAGTTGCTGACCATCGTGCACAAACGTCACCCGCGCTGGGACTTGCCCGGACGCTCCACCGTCTGCGACATCTTGAGCCGGCACGGCATGGTGCCGAAGAAACGTAACCGTCGACGTATCGGACATCCCGGCAAACCCACGAGCGCCATCCTTGCTCCGAACGATACCTGGTGCGCAGACTTCAAAGGGCAGTTCAAGACCGGTGACGGAATCTATTGTTACCCGCTCACCGTCACCGATGGTTACAGCCGCTATCTGCTGGGCTGCCAGGGGCTTCTGACGACGGCAGTGAAAGAGGCGAAGCCGGTGTTCACACGCCTGTTCAAGGAGTTCGGATTGCCCGCCCGGATTCGTACCGACAACGGCGTGCCGTTTGCGACCAACACGCTCGCACGGCTTTCGAGCCTCTCGGCCTGGTGGGTGCGGCTCGGGGTGTTGCCGGAACTGATCGAGCCCAGCAAGCCGCAGCAGAACGGCCGGCACGAACGCATGCACAAGACCTTGAAGGCCGAGGCCACGAAACCGCCGGCCGGTAACATTCAGGCGCAACAGCGCAAGTTCAACCGCTTCCGTGAGGAGTTCAATCAGGAACGACCGCATGAGGCCCTGGACCAACAGACCCCGGGGTCACTCTATGTACCGTCCAGCCGGCAGATGCCCAACAAACTGCCGCCACTCGAATACCCGGATCGCTTCGAGGTGCGTTACGTCAGTGCGAACGGCGGCATTCGCTGGAACAACGGCTGGCTGAACGTCTCGATCGTGTGTGTCGGGGAGTATGTGGGGCTGGAAGAGATCGACGATGGCGTCTGGAATATTTACTTCGGCCCGCTCAAACTCGGAAGACTGCTCGAGCGCCACATGCGCATTGAGGATGTTTATGGCAGACTGAAACGCAGGAATGTGTAACCTATGTCTCCGGACTATTTTGTTACCGATGTTCCCGACCGTTCAACCTGTTAACCACTGATAATCTCCTCGACTGTGAAGGTTCGAGACCACACGAAGCCGCTTCCACGGACGGATACGGCCACGGTACCACGCGAATGTAAAGTTGGCTGTTTGTAATAACCAGCTCTGCGGCCAAACCACCAACCATCGAACACGAAGAACTCATTGTTTACGTTCACCACAAGTGGTACGCGATATTCGCGACCGATATGGAGACGTTGGTGGAATGTCATTGGTACCATATCGGGGACAAAGTCCTCCAGACTGTCATCTCGCAGTGGATTCGGAGTTTCGTCCCACTTTGCAAAGGTTGTGTGATTGTTGGAGTTGATTTCGCAACTGCACTCACCGGGATCTTCATGGCCTTTTAATCGAAACCGCATCTTGTACAAGGTTCCAAAATTGGTCTGTACGGATTCGAAACCCAGGAACTCCACCTTCACCCGGCGAGACCAAACTATTAACCGATCAAAGGCAAAACCTAGAATCCAGCCAACTAGGGCTCCTACAAGTGCGTTCGACCAATCAATATTCATCGCGAACCTTGGAATCTAACAAACAATTAGTCAGATGCAGTGCGCTACTTGTCAGATAGCGCGTTTTCTAAAGAACTCCATGCGGTCTTTGCTGCTACAGGTAACTTCAGAACTTTTTCGAGTCTCTCTGCAACTTTGATAAATTGCTCCCTCGTCTCGGTCAGATTCATTTCCAGATTCTTCAGCAGGTGTTTGACAATCACGAGTACGCCTCCGAAAAGCTCTCCATAGTCCGTATCAAATGGTTTAACGTGCGTTCCCCAGTCGGTGCCCTCAAGATACGATTTTATGTCGCTAACGTCGCCGTAGTTAGTTGGGCCGTTCAGATCCAGGTAGCACACTTCGAAATATCTGTTAAGTGCGTCCGACCATTTCGACTCACTTCTCAATAACTCCCCCATGTTGAAAAGTGCGTTGCGGTATAAGCCCCAATGCTGCGCACGTGAATGCTCGATAAGCTCCTTGTTTAGCAGGCCCCATATCACGTCGTGGTCTGATGGTTCACCGCCAAGCTTTTTGGAGAGTATTTTCTTTTCGTTATCGAACCCTTCCCTTTTATCGATGCGTGGAGGCGGCACGCTGTGTATCTCGTTCCACTGAGCCTCGATTTCCTCGGCTTGTTTCTCTGTGACGAGCACCCTCAGTCGGTCCGTTGCGCGTGTTCGTACAAAGATGTATTTCCCACAGAAAGGACATTTTGCTTTTCTTTGGGGTCGTTTAGTCAATGGTCTAGAACAATGAGGGCAAATGTCATCGAGGCTCCCGATATCGTTCATCTTTTTCGGTGCGTCACGCATCGTTACCTCGTTATTGCGAGCATCTAACGAGGCTGTAGAAAAACTCTCTTTCCGGGGCCTGCGTCGCCAGAAGCCATACAGAGCGATAAAGATGCTGCTGTGTTCGCAGAGCTTAGTGCGACTCCGAAATGCCTTTCATATGGGCTCTGGTACGTTTTTACGCACACACCCATTCTGGTTCTCGACTTTTGCCACTGATTATTTCTTAGGCAAGACGCCATGACTCAGGGGTTTTCCTACAGCCTCAACGTTTTGTTGTGCCGCGCCGCCGCCTCAACGTCAGGAACCGGCATGTTGTGGCCGGCGTCGGCACGAACAAAGAGTTAGATTTCATCTGTTGCCTTTGTAGACAATAGAATCGCTATATATCCCGATGTCCTTCCGGACCTCAGACAAGAATTCAAGGCCAAGTTTTCGGAAGCGCTCGAAAGAGTATTCTTCTTTTTCTTCAAAAGAATTATAGATGTAGTCGATAATCGTGTTGTAGGCATCAAAGACATTCTGTGGTGCAAACATGGCAAGGAGCGCTGTTGTATAGAGGCGGTCCTTATCGAAGGCATGAATATCAACGTCGTTCAACCCCTCGTTAAGTTCAACCTTAACAATTAGATCAATTATAGGTTGACTTACCTCTTTGTTTAGCTCGATCTTTTGTCTGTACGTCTGTGAACTACGGTCGAGTTGTCGTTGTAGTTCTGCTTTCAGATGTTCGATTTCACGATCGTATTTTGCGGCTCCGCTCGCCATTAACCGCTCTGCCCAGACCTTACCGAGCCAACTAGAAAATGCAAAGACGATGACGGCGCCACCACCTAGGGCAAGAACTACAGCTCGTGCAACCTCAAAAGCTTCGCTGATAGTCATTTGTTTTTAAATATAACCACAATTAGATGGACTAGTACCTAGTACCCATAGTACCCGGTTCCTACATATAGTACCTGGGTACTATATGTAGTACCCATTACCGCTTGGAAACTCTCTGTACCAAGCCAAGCCTTCGGACTTCCTCCTCCGGCACGAACCACAAGCGCTCCGCGGGATCCCACATGCCGCCGGCGGCCTTGATCTGTTTGCCAAGCTCGGTCTCCTGAATCCCGCTGCGGATGCCGACGCGGCGCGTGGCGTACCGCCTGGGGCTGAGCCCTCTGGCCTTCTCGTCCTGGGGGGTGCGGTTCCGGCGGTTGCCATTCCTGTTCGGCAATAATCAGCTCGACCGTCTTGTAACGCTTCTTGTGAGCCGGATCGCAGCGATAGCGGATGCAGACCAGCCGCTCGCCATATTTCTGCATCAGCGCCTGGGTCCCCGTGTCGCCGGGTTTGCGGACCGTGCGGATTTCCATAGGCATTCCCTCGCCTCGTGGTTATTCATTTTAATCAGCTTACCCCCGTGCGTCCGAAACAGGCAAGGCAGGCGGCGGCGCCCGGCTCACCCCTTGCGCGGCCCGTGCAGCCCCCAGAACTTTTCCATGGCCAGATAGGTGAAGGATGCCGACCAACCAATCATCACCAGCCCGGCCACGGTTTCGATACCGGCCATGATGCGCAAACCGCCCAGCGGATAAACATCTCCGTAACCGAGCGAGGAATAGGTCGCGGTCGAGAAGTACAGATAGTCATTGAAGTGGTTTTCGAGCGTGCCGCCAAAACTACCGATGCCGAGATGATTGGTGAGAAGATAATACGCGAACGCGTACATCCACACCTCCAGGGTGTGCGCGAAGAACACCGCAGTCATCACGATCAGGATGCGCGGACGCGGCGGGATGGTCAGGCGACCAAGCAGTATCGAGGTGAAGCGCAGCACCTCGTAATGGATCAGTACGCAGGCCACCACCAGAAGCGAACTCAACAGCAGGGCGAGCAGCATGCGGATCTCCCTCAGCGACTGTTAACGATGATGAGCGCGGAACCAGCAAATACGAACAATGCCCCGAGCAAAACGCCGGCGTTGAGCTGCCATTCGCGGAACAGCAACCACGCGAACACGGCGACGAACGCCGGATAGGTGATCTCGATGAGACTCGCGAGCGTGGCATTGCGGCCACGCACGGCCAGGTACAACAGCACGGTGCCGGCCAGGCTGGTCACGGTAATCAGGACAATCAGCAGGCGCTCGCCAGGCGGCAATGCCATGACCGTGCGCCAGTCGGCCGCGAGCCGTGCGGGAAAGGCCAGCGCCACCAGCGCCATGGGCAAGGCGGTGAGCAGCACCACTGTCGGGAGCGACACGCGCCGCAGCGCATTCTCGATGAGCGGATAGTGCAGCCCCCAGACCACAGCGGCGGCGATCGCGGGGACATACCAGGGGAATTGCATGGGCGAGTCCATCCAGAGTACAGGTCACATGCTCGATGCATCGTCTCGAGCACTCTCCCCAAGGGGAGAGGAGTTATTGATTTCAGCGGCGCTGCCGATGCCCGCAGGTCGTTGCCAATGGTAGAGAGTATGCCAGCGGCGCACAATCACGTGGCGGCGGGACCGGCGCCCGACTTGCGCACGGTCAGATCGCCTTGCCGGTGGCGATCTGTTCGTAGACGAAACCGTGCAGCACCAACTGGTCTTCGGGATCGAGCATCTGGAATTCCACGCCGTGGAGATATTGCGTTTGCCTAGCGGCTCGGTGGCCTCGCGTGTCCGTACGGCGCGCACCACAGCGGCCAGCGCCAGATACTTTTCCAGCCCCGCGACCTGCACCTTGGCCCGAATCATGATGGCGTCAGCCACCGCGCCCATTGGCGTGGATGCCTCCAGCATGGCGCTGGCAACACTGAGATCGGATATTTTCGCAGAGAATGGTTCGCTGCTTTCGATTGCGCGATGACTGTTCTCGACACTGGCAATGACATTGGCGCTGGCGCACTGCGCCTTGCGCACCACCATGCTCTCGAAGGTGCGTGGGTAAGACAAATGCAGGCAGGGAAACGGCAACCGACAAATGCGCAAAATCTGACTCGCGAAACCATACACCGTGTTGCCGGCCAGCAGGCGCACGGTCACCAATTTGGCCGTCGCGCACCAGCAGCGGCAGGCCGTTGGCGCGCGGGGTGCTGACCAGCAGGCTGACATTCGGCTCATAACCGATGACCCTGACCATATAACGGGTATCGTTCTGATCGGCAACCAACTGCACCTGAATGTTGTCGCCAGTCTTGAGCTTGAGAATTTCGTCGGTCATGTATTGCTGGCCAGTCGCGGATCGTCCGAGTCACCCCGCAATGCTAGGGATCCTCTGAATAAGGGGCGGAGACCATCAGCTTGCGTTCCTTCTCCCATCGGGAGAGGGACAGGGTGAGGGAAAATCGATGAAAATCCCCCTCACCCTAACCCTCTCCCCCGCATTCGCGGGGGAGAGGGGACTTGTTCAGAGTTTCCCTAGCAGGTTGCTGAAAAACCCAAAGAAATGAACAACCAATCGCTCCCGAATGTTTCTTTGCGAGTCGCGGCAGCGATGTTCGACCGCTTGTTCGGTGTGGCGGTGTTGCGTTTGGGTGTTTT
>Ga0326726_10004202_pt1 | contig 13162 bp, 9 predicted proteins | sample MHFenrmetagenome_2_FD_207603 | JGI IMG/M metagenome (GOLD analysis project Ga0326726, IMG submission 207603) | Lab enriched peat soil microbial communities from Michigan Hollow, Ithaca, NY, United States - MHF15MN | ecosystem: Environmental > Terrestrial > Soil > Wetlands > Peat | place: USA... | reverse complement strand
CCCTTATAGACGTCGCGCACGGCGCTGACCAGTTGCTGCGCCGGCGTGTCTTTAAGGACGTAGCCGGCCGCGCCAACCTCCAGACACTGGACGAGATAGTCCTCATCCTCGTACATGGTGAGGAACAGGACCTTGGTCTCGGGGCGGTTCTTGCGGATCTGGCGCGACCCCTCGAAGGAAGACAGGCCGGGCATGCCGATGTCCATCAGCACAATGTCCGGGCGGAGCTCACGGGCTTTTTCCACGGCGTCGCCGGCATCGGGCGATTCGCCCACGATTTCAAAATCCGATTCCCCTTCCAGCAGACGGCGCACGCCTTGCCGGAAGAGAGTGTGATCGTCCACCAGTAAACACTTGATCTTAGCCATGAATTGCTACTCTCCCAAACTTGGATGCAATCCTGAGTACCGTTCGGACCCTCAAGATGAAAAACAGATTCCTCGCGGGCTTCGGCGCTTGACACCTCGATCAAGGACTAAAGTCCTGATTGCCGCGCCCGCTCGGAATGACAAAAAAAGTGGCCGCACGCCCTCCGCCGGGCTAAAGCCCGGCGCTTCCACCGGTTAAGCGCTCTCCTGGTGACCGTCGCCGGCCACGGCCGACATCACGCTGGCGGTGCGGGCGTGTAAGCCCGCCGCGTCGTCGCGCTGGCACTGCTGGACGGGAACCGTTACCTCAATCCGAGTGCCGCTGTCTTTGTTGGACGTCACTTTGACGGTTCCACCGAGCATGCTGATGCGCTCGCGCATGCCGGCCAGGCCGAAGCTGCGGCCGGTGAAACCGGCGGACTTGGTCATGCCCTGGCCATCGTCCTCGATGAGCAGCCGAATGACGCCCTGATCGCGGCGCATCTGGACATTTGCCGTCCTGGCCTGCGCGTGCTTGGCAACGTTATGCAGCGCTTCCTGAACGACGCGGTAAAGGGCGGCTTCGGACTCGGGCGCCAGCCGGCCGACGTTCTCGTCCACGGCAACCCTCGCCTTGACGCCGGTGTTCTTGGCGAAGTCCTTGGCTTCCTTGCGGATGGCGGCGATCAGGCCGAGTTCCTGCAATACCAGCGGCGAGAGGCGGCCGATGATGCGCCGAATGCCTTCAATGGTGCGGTCGACCACGCCCAGGGTTTCGCGAATCTTGATGCGGGCGCGGGTGCCGGCGCTGGATTCCAGCATGCCGAGATAGAGCCGGATGACCATGAGCGCCTGGCCGGTTTCGTCGTGCAGCTCGCGGCTGATGCGCTTGCGCTCTTCTTCCTGAACGCGCAGCAAGTGGCCGGAAAGTTCGGCGATGCGTGCTTCGCGCTCGCGCAGTGCCTCGGTGATGCGGGCGCGTTCGATAGCCAGCGCGGAACGGTCGGCGATGGCGCGCAGCAGTTCGTGTTCGGTGGGCAGCCACTGGTAGGGCTTGTCGAAGCCGATGATCAGCACGCCGATGACCTGGCCACCGGTTTTCAGCGGCACGCCCCAAAGGGCCTTGGCGCGAGTGCGCAGCATGGGGTTGAGCAGACCGTTGGAAGCGGCGAGGTCGGAGAGAATGGCGGGTTCGCCGGTCTGGGCAATGGTGCCGGTAAAACCGCGACCCAGCGGGATGCCGATGTCGTCGTCCACGATCCCGTCCATTCCGGCGGTCGCCTGGACGCGGAGCTCGTTGGCTTCGTCGCGCAGCAGCAGCATGCCAACCGTCGCTCGGAAGGTATCGCGCGTGATCTGCAGGACTTGGTCCAGCAGCACGGAGACGCCTTGGGCATTGAGTTCGGCGTCGAGCACCGAGAGCAAGGCGGCGGATTCGTCCCGTTGCGCGTCGAAATACGAGCCGGAAACGGTAATAAAGGTCGCCGAGCCGAACATTTCCAGCGCGGCGGTGGTTTCCATCAACTCGCCCGCGGGGAGGAGTTGCCGGAGATAGGGCTCGCAGAGGCCCTGGTAAATCTCGAGCGAGCGCACCACCACGCGCGTATCCACCTTAAGCTTGCTCAAGCGCGTTCCGAAATACACAAGGTTTTCGCTGAAGGTGGCGAAGTCTTCCTGGCAGAACAGGGCAAAGCCAGTGCCCAGGTTCAGGCGTTCCAGAGCCGCCATGGCGCGACCGTCGAGCTCGAACTCTTCAAACATGCGGGTACGCCACGCGCTGGTGATGCCGGCAAACTCGGGCTTCAACCGTCGGGCGAGTGCCTCGATGCGGAGCCGGGCTTTCTCCTTAAGTGGCAGCATGGGGGACAAGCCGGGGAAGGCTCCTTAGCGTCGTAGACTTGGTGGGGTAAGGGGTGGTTACGTGGCGCCGATAACTACCTGGTAACCCGCTTCCTAAATTACTCGCATTTTACCCCCTTTCTAAGGTGAATAACACCTAAGGTAACGAAAAAAAGTTATCAATTTGTAATTGGGTGAATCGCTGGGATTTAGGCGAGTCCCGAGTACCGAGTCGCGGGTCCCGAGTGAGTTGGGAGTGGACGGAGTTGAGCGCACCAACTTGTGCCCCCCCGCGGCTCGGAGATTCGTGTGACAAAGTGCCTGGTTCAGCTTTACAGTTTCAAGCGTCTCTCTGCCGTCCCCGGGACTCCGGTGATTGTAATGAGGATTCCAGGCGCGCACCTTTCGGCTCCTCTCAGGGCAGGCTAAGCCGGGCTAGATTCTGTCGCCCCTGCTGGGCTGGGTGGTGCGAAGCTTCTGATGGGGGGCGTGAGTAACAGTACAGCAGAGTGAAAATTGCATGTTTCGTTTCTTCACTGCCGGGGAATCGCACGGAGAGGCGCTGGTGGCGGCAATTGCCGGCCTGCCCGCCGGGATCGCCGTGGATCAAACTTTCGTTGAGCGCGAGTTGTGGCGGCGCCAGCAGGGGTACGGGCGCGGCGGCCGGATGAAGATCGAGCGCGACACGGCGCACATCGTCGCGGGAGTTCGGCAGGGGAAGACCATAGGGTCGCCGATCGCGATCATTCTGGAAAACAAGGATTGGAAGAACTGGCAGGAATCGCTGCCGGTGGGTGAAGGCGATCCCGCGAAACATAAGCGGGTGAGGTCGCCGCGTCCGGGACACGCCGATCTCGCGGGCGCGTTGAAGTACAACTTCCCCGAGGCGAGATACGTGCTGGAACGCTCCTCGGCACGCGAGACCGCGGCACGCGTGGCCGCCGGCGCCATGGCGAAGCTGTTTCTGCGCGAATTGGGAATGGAGGTTCTGAGCCACGTGATCGCGGTCGGGGCGGCGGCGGTGGAGGGCGAGGTGTCGTGGGATAAGATCGCGCAGCTTTACGGGCACGACGAAGTCTTGCTCAACTGCGCCGACGCTGACGTGGAGCAGCGCATGAAGGCGGAAGTGGACAAGGCTACGGAGACGCGCGATACGGTGGGCGGAGTGTTTGAAGTGCGCGCGCACGGGGTGCCGCCGGGATTGGGGACGTACGCCAATTGGGACGAGCGCCTGGACGGACTGCTGGCGCAGGCGGTGATGTCGGTGCAGGCAGTGAAGGCGGTGGAGATCGGCAGCGGGATCACGGCGGCGGGCGCCATGGGGTCGACCGTGCACGACGAGATCGGATACCGAGACACTTACATCTGCGAACCCCGGGCAGATGTGGGGCACCCTGGGGTGTTTACGGGCTTCACGCGCAAGACAAACCGCGCGGGCGGGGTCGAAGGCGGCGTATCGAATGGAGAAGACATCGTAGTCCGCGGGTATCTGAAGCCCATCTCGACGCTGCGGCGTCCGCTGGAATCGGTGGATTTTGAGACACGCCAGCCGGTGAAGGCAGCGTACGAGCGCTCCGATGTCTGCGTGGTTCCGGCGGCGGGCGTGGCGGCGGAGGCGATGGTTGCGCTTACGCTGGCCCGCTGCGCGGTAGAGAAATTTGGCGGAGACTCGATGGGGGAGACGAAACGCAATTTCGAAGCCTATCTTCGCCAGCTCAGGGAATTTTAGGGAGGAGAGAAGGATTTTGTAATTTGGTAATTTCGTAACTTGGTAATTTGGCGCGGGCTAACGTTGTGCGGTGTTGTTTCAAATTACCCAATTCCCAAATCACCCATTTACCAAATGGCAAGATGATCTATCCCATCGTGAAATACGGCGACGCGGTGCTGGACAGGCCGGCGGAAAAGGTAACCGTCTTCGACGACGAGCTGCAAAAGTTGCTCGACGACATGTTTGAGTCCATGTACGCGGCGCATGGCGTGGGCTTGGCCGCGCCACAGATTGGCATCGGCAAACGCATCGCCGTAATTGACATCTCGTTCAAGGAAGATCCGGATGCCAAGCTGGTGCTGATCAATCCCGAGATCATGCACGCGGAAGGGCGGCACACCCAGCAGGAGGGCTGCCTGAGCCTGCCGGAATTTCGCGAGAACGTCACCCGGCCCAAGCGGGTGACGGTGCGCGCCCAGGACGCGAAGGGCAACTGGTTCGAGAAAATTGGCGAAGACCTGCTGGCGCGCGCCATCATGCACGAGACCGACCACCTGAACGGCAAGCTGTACATTACGCACGTCTCGGCGCTCAAACGCGATCTGATCAAGCGCAAGGTAAGGAAGCTGATGAAACAGGGGGAGTGGAAGTAGTACCTGAGTACCTAAGTACCTGAGTACCTGAAGCGAACGGTCGGACGTGGCGACCCGTGTTCATGGTTCCAGGTGTGGAGTACCTGAGGAGCTCGCTGGAACAAGGCGGCTTGTCGTGCTCATGACTCCGAGGTGCTCAGGTACTGAGGTACTCAGGTGCTTCTGATGGACTTGGTTTTCTGTGGGACGCCGCAATTCGCCGTGCCTACGTTGCAGGCGCTCACCAATGACGCTCGCTTCCGGGTGCGACTGGTGGTGACGCAGCCGGACCGGCCCAGCGGTCGCGGCATGGAACTGAGCGCGCCGCCGGTGAAGCAGTTGGCGCAGAAACTCGGCATCGAGGTCACGCAGCCGGAGAAGATCAAGAACAATTTGGAATTTAGCGCACGGCTGGAGGAGATCAGGCCGGAAGCTATTGTCGTCGTCGGCTACGGGCGGATTATTCCGCAGTGGATGATCGATCTGCCGCCGCTGGGGAACATCAATCTGCACGGATCGCTGCTGCCGAAGTACCGCGGCGCGGCGCCGGTGCAGTGGGCGATTGCGATGGGCGAGACCGTGACCGGCGTGACCACGATGCGCATTGATGCGGGGCTCGACACGGGAGACATCCTGTTGCAGCGCGAAATTCCCATCACGCCGGAAGACACGGCGGAGACGCTGGCGCCCCGCCTGGCGGAGATGGGCGCGCCGTTGATGGTGGAGACGCTGCGCGGGCTAGAGGCGGGGACGATCACGCCGCAAAAGCAGGACAATTCGCGAGCGACGCTCGCGCCGATCCTCAAGAAAGAAGATGGGCTGATTGATTTCCGCCGCAGCGCGCGGGAAATCTGGAATCGGTTGCGCGGATTTCAGCCCTGGCCGGGTGCATACACGACTTTTCGCGGGAAGAATTTGCATGTGTGGGCGGCGCAACCCGTGCAGGCGGAACCGATTGCGCCGGGGCAGATCACACTCGATCGCGACCGCCTCCTGGTGGGCTGCGGCGAAGCCAGCGTGCTGGAACTGCAGACGGTGCAGCCGGAAGGAAAGAAGCGGATGGCGGCGCGGGATTTTGTGCACGGATATCATCCCAAAACTGGTGAGCAGTTGGGAGCTGACGAACACAGAGACACCGAGACACAGAGATAGCGATGTTCCGTCTATTCTGCGTGCCTTCTGCCTGGATGAAGCACGGCTGTCGATAGCTTTTCTCCCGGCCGGCGAGGGCGCCCGCCGCAGCGACGATCTGGTTCACATGAGCGGTCGCCCCGGCGAGGCGCCGGGGCCTACAGTTCAATAGTCAATTTGTGTACAGATGAATGCTCGAACGAACACCCGACAGAGCCAAGAGCTAACGGCTAAGAGCTAATGGCTGCTTCTCCGGCGCGCGAGGCCGCGTTCGACATCCTGCTCCGCGTGGAGCAGGAGCAGGCGTTCGCCTCCGAGTTGCTGCACTCCGATCGCCTGGACAAGCTCTCGCAAGCGGACCGCGGGTTGTGCACCGAGCTGGTGATGGGAACGCTGCGGTGGCGTTCGCGGCTGGATTTCGCAATCGGCGCGGTGTCTTCGCAGCCTTTGACCAAGCTGGACGCGGAAGTGCTGACCGCGCTACGTCTGGGGGCGTATCAGATCGGGTTTTTGCGTCTGCCGGCACGGGCGGCGGTGAACGAGAGCGTGGAACTGGTGAAGCGCGCGCGCCGCAAGTACTCGGTGCCGTTTGCGAATGCGGTGATGCGCAAGCTGGCGGCCAAGCCCGAGCTGTTGCAGCCGGTGCTGCCACCCGGGCCCAAGACGGTGCTCGACTGGGAGCAGCTCTATGCGCATCCGCTCTGGCTGGCGGAGCGATGGGCGACGGCGTACGGGCTGGAAACGGCGGAGAAGATCTGCTCGTTTGATCAGCAGGTGCCGGAGACAGCGCTGCGCTTCCGAAATCCCCACCCTAGTCAAACCCAGGCTAGGGTGGGCCACCCCGCGGTGGAAGAAGAACTGCGGCGCGAGGGAATCGAACTGAAACCGGGCGCGCTGCTGACGTCGGCACGCCGCGTCGTCCACGGAGAGGTGACGCACACGCGCCCATATCGCGAAGGGCGCGTGGCCATTCAGGACGAGGCCTCACAATTGGTGGGGCTTCTGGTCGGAACCGGCGAGCGGCTGCTGGACTGCTGCGCCGCGCCCGGAGGCAAAACCGCAATCCTGGCGGAGCGCAACCCCGAAGCCGAAATCACAGCCGCCGATCTGCATCCTCACCGGGCAGCGCTGTTGCAGCAGCGGCTGGGGTTCGCTCCGAACGTGACCGTGATGGCTGCCGACGCACTGGACCTTCCCGTGTGCGGCTATTTCGACCGTGTGCTCACCGATGTGCCCTGTTCCGGCACGGGCACGCTGGCGCGCAACCCGGAGATCAAGTGGCACATGGTGATGGATGACTTAACGGAGCTGCACGCGCTGCAAGTCGCGATTCTGGGCGCGACGTTGCAGCATGTGCGTCGTGGCGGACGGATGATCTATTCCACCTGCTCGCTGGAAGCGGAAGAGAACGTCCAAGTCGTGGAAGAAGTATTGCAGGCGCATTCCGAATTCAAGGTGATGGATTGCCGAGGTGAACTGGAGCGTCTGCGGGATGAGGGCGAATTGGCGTGTGATGTGGAATCGCTGCTGGATGGACCGTACTTGAGGACGATTCCGGGAGTGCAGCCGAGCGATGGGTTCTTCGCGGCCGTGTTGGAAAAAACTGGCGGCTGATTAACGCAGATGAACGCGGATAAGGAATGAGCAACGCGGGTGAGCTTTGCTCCATCTGTCGTCCTGTTAATTGGAAATCCCGGCACTTACGTGCCGGGCTGGGTTCTGGCGTGCCTGCGGGACTAACATCGCGCTGCGCGCTGGTGCCGTCAGCGTGATCTGCGTCGATCAGCGGAGATTATTTTGCGACTTCAAGCTCGACGGCAGCGCCGGAGGTGACTTTCTGGCCCGCAGTCGGTGATTGCTTGCTGACGATGCTGGGGCCAGAACCGGAATTGGAGGCACCATTGGCGGCGGCGGTGCGCACGTTGCCAAGTTTCAACCCGGCGCCTTGGATGGCGCGCGCGACATCGGAGAGCGGACGTCCTACAAAATTCGGCATGACGAAGGCGGGCCGCTCCGGCGGCGCGGCCAGCAGCAGGTTCACTTTCGGTGACGCCACGCCTACGGCTTCCGGCGGCGGGCTCTGCGCGATCACCTGGTCCTGCGGTTGGTTGGGCAGGCGCGCGTAAGCTACGGTGCCGGGTTCCAGGCCGCGGCGGCGCAGGTTGATCTCGGCGGCGCGGCTGCTCTGGCCGACCACGTCGGGAATGGTGACGTGCTGCGGCCCAAGGCTTTCTGCCAGGCGCACTCGCCAGCCGCGGCGGACTTTTTCGCCCGGCAGCGGAATTTGCGACATCACCCGGCCTTCCGCCATATCCATGCTGTAAAAGCGGTTTTCCACTTCGACCAGAAGCGCATTCTGCAGCGCCACGCGCTCCGCCTGCGCCGGAGTGAGGCCGACGAGCTTGGGTACGACCACTTCGCGCCCGTGAATGGCAACACGCATCGCGGTCAGGCCCGACATCAAGGCGACCATCAGCAGCACGAGTGCCAGCAAAACGAATCGGAAGAAACCGCGCATGAGTGAATGCCCCGATTGTAACGCGGTGGGGACACGTGGCCATTGCGATTTGCGGTCCGAAAGTCGGTGGTCTAGTGGGTCTCGCCATCGCCCGGGCGGAAGTCGGGCGTATCCACTTTGCCGGCGACGGCACTGTACGGCAAATCCGGCGGCGCGAAATCTTCGTTGTCGCGGCCCTTGAGCGCGACCTTCATGAAATCAATCCAGACCGGCAACGCGGCCAGCGCGCCGGTCTCTTTCTTGCCGAGCGACTTCTTCTCGTCATAGCCGATCCAGACGCCGCAGCTAAGGGAAGGCGAGAAGCCGACGAACCAGGCGTCGGTAAAATCGTTGGTGGTGCCGGTTTTGCCGGCGAGCGGATGGTTGAGCTTGCTGGCCTGGAAGGCGGTGCCGTGCAGCACTACCTCGCGCAGCAGCGAGGTCATGATGCGCGCCGTGCGCGGGCTGATGACGTCCTTGACGTCGGGATAGTTTTCCTCGAGGATGCGGCCGTCGTAATCGGCGACCTTGCGAATATATCGTGGAACGACGCGAACGCCGTCATTGGGAAACGTGGTGAACGCCGACACCTGTTCCATCAGGGTCAGGTCGGCCGCGCCCAGCGCCAGCGGCAGCACCGGCGGAAGCGGCGACGTGATGCCAAACTTGCGCGCGTACTCGATCACCTTGTTGATGCCGACGTGGGCCGCGGTCTTCAGCGCGGGAATATTGCGCGACTGGGAAATGGCGCGCCGCAGAGTGATGTTGCCTTCGAATTTGCCGTCATAGTTATGAGGCGAATAGGCGCCGGAGGCGGTCATGAAGGTGACCGGCGCGTCGAGAATGATGTCGTTGGGCGTGGCGCCGGCGTCAATCGCGGCTGTGTAGACATAGGGCTTAAACGACGAGCCCACCTGGCGCATGGCCTGGGTGGCGCGATTGAACTTCGATTCGTCGAAGTCGCGACCGCCGACCATGGCCTTCACGTCGCCGGTGCCGTTGTCGATGGCTAGCAGCGCGCCCTGCGCGCCCGAATCCTGCTCGAGCGAGACCTTGGCCGCGCCGGTGTCCGACAGCGCCAGGACTTTCACGTAGGCGATGTCGCCGCGGGCGAGGATTTCGTTGGGCGACTTGTGCGTGGTCCACGCCACGTCCGCCGGCCCCATGGTTGCCGAGTAACGGCCGAACTTGACGGTGGCGGAAGCGGACCTGACCTCGGTGACCAGCGCGTGCACGTAGCTGCCCGGCGCCATGGGTTCGTCCCAGTCGGCATGCTGGTATTTGTCGAGGTCAACTCCGGCGGCAATCATGTTGGGCAGGTACGCCTTCCAGCCGTGGCGGCGCTCGTACACGGCCAGGCCGTCGAGCAGCGCGCGATTCGCCGCCTCCTGCATTTCCTGGTTGAGGGTGGTGTAAACCCGCAGCCCGCCCTGGTGGACCTCGTCGCTGCCGTACTTCTTCTCCAGATAGCGGCGAACTTCCTCGGCGAAGTACGGCGCCAGCGAGTTAGGGTCGCTCTGCGTGCGCAATTGAACGGGCATGGACTTGGCGCGCGTGGCCTGCTCGACGGTGATCTTGCCGTCTTCCAGCATGGCGTTGATCACCAGGTTGCGGCGGCGCGCGGAGCGCTCCGGGTTGTTGAGAGGGGAGTAGTAGTTTGGCGCCTTGGGCAAACCGGCGAGCAGCGCGGCTTCCTCCAACGTCAACTGCATGGCGCGCTTGTTGAAGTACATCTGCGATCCCGCCTCGAAGCCGTAGGCGCCGTGTCCGAGGAAGATCTGGTTGGCGTAGAGGGCGAAGATCTGCGGCTTGGTGAAACGCCGCTCGATCTGGATGGACAGCATTACTTCCTGGATCTTGCGGTGGAAGCTACGCTCCGGCGTGAGAAACAGGTTGCGCGAAAGCTGCATGGTCAGCGTGGAGCCGCCCTGCGCCTTTTGGCCAAGCGCAATGTCCTTATAGGCAGCGCCGAGAATGCGCCAAAAATTCACGCCCCAGTGCTTTTCGAAATCCTTGTCTTCAACGGAGATGATGGCGTCGCGCAGGACTTTGGGGAACTCCTCGTAGCTGGCCACGATGCGGCGCTGAAGCGCAAACGAGCCGATCACCCGGCCCTTGTCGTCGTAAAGTTCGGTGATGGTCGAGGGGTGATAGCGCTGCAGCTCGCCAACTTCGGGCAGGTCGGTGGAATAGACCAGCAGGAGTCCGCCAAAGGCGCCGATCAGCGCGGACGCCACCACCAGCAGGGCGAACACAACGCGGCCCACCAGCTTGGTACCCGCCACTTCAACCGGCGGCAGCTCGGCATAGAGCGACTTCATGGGATGGAGCGGAGCAACGCAAGCTCAGAATAGCACGGGCGGGAAGGCGGGCGTGAGCAAAGATCACAGGGGTTAACCGTGGGGAAGGGAGCCGCGGGCAAGCATCGCATCCATCCGATGGAGAACATCCTCGGGCCCTTCTCCTCGGAGCAACAACCTGCCATCAAAGAACACCGGGCACAGCCGCAAAGACTCGCGGTGCAGGAACGCAAGTCGTTGCAGCAGCCTCATGCGAGGGTTCGAAGCGGAGGTGGTTGCGCGATTCAACTCAACTGCCCGTCGATTTCCGCTTGCCTGACTGCGTCGCCAAAGGAAAAGCTCGTGGGAGCCTCTTCCAGGGTGGTCAGGGCGTGAACGACGGGCGGAGGCGCCTGCGGCATTGCCTCTGGCTTTACCGCACGGGCCAGCGACATCCTCCAGGTGGCTTCCAGGAATCCGCCGCGCCGGGGTAAGGCCTCACAGGCGGTCGCCATCAACTGCCGCAGAGTTTCTTCGTAGCGCTTCGGCGGAACGTCGGCGCTGCGGTCGGTGCTGTCGGGTGAGGCGGCCAGATAGTCCGGCTTGCCCACCAGGAACGCGACCCGCTGGCCGGGAGATTCGGCCTTCATTTCCTCAGAAAGTTCGACGGCGGCGCCGTTGTCGTGGCGCAGATCAAACAAGACCAGGTCGTATGCGCCCGGATGGAACAGCAAGCGCGCATCGCCGACATGGTGAGCGCAGACAACATCCATGCCGTGCTTTCTCAGCACGTTGGCCCGTAGACTGTTTTTCGGGCTGTGAGTCACCACCAGCAGAATGTGCTTCTTGTCGGCAAAAAGGCTTCCGGCTCGAACCGGGGGCGGTCGTTTCATACACGTGACTCCTGTATCGTTCGGTCTGGCCGGTTGGCGTGCTTGACCTGTGGACGTGGGAGGCTGTCTTGAGATGAAAGCCGCTTAGTCGCGAAGGCGCAAGGATGGGATCTGGTGAGTCTTCGGCTTAAGTGCTGACCTCAGTATACGCGCAGTTGAGCCTTTCCCGAGGTCTTATTCTCGCCGTCTCGCGCTGATCAAACAAGAAACCCGGCCGAGTGCGGCCGGGCTCCGGAATTGAATTTTCGAGCGACTATTTTCCCGCGCTGGCGACCTTGGCATCGCGGTTCTTCAGCACCTCGATGGCACGCTTAAGTTGCTCGTCGTTCTGCATATTGCGCTGCTTCTTGGGCTGGTCGGGCGCGCCGGAATTGTCGTCTTCATCCGGCAGCACGAAGTCGTCGCTGGTGTCGGCGACCATAATGTTGGGCGTGATGGCCGTATCCTGGATCGCCTTGCCGTTGGGCGTGTAGTACTTGGCGATGGAGAGGATCAGCGCTGAGCCGTCGGGAATCTCGATGACTTTCTGCACCGAGCCGACGCCGAAGGTCTTGTCTCCGAGGACATCACCGCGGGCGTTCTCCAGGATAGCGGCCGCCACGATCTCAGCCGGGCCGGCGGTGCCGCGGTTCACCATCACCACCAGCGGCAGGCCGGTGATCACCTTATTCATATCGGCGTTGAAGGTCTCGCGCGGGTAGCGCTGGCCCTGAAGATAGGTAATGATTCCGTGGTTCAGGAACAGGTTGGCGGTAGCAATGCCCTCCTGCTCTTCGCCCTCGGAGCAATCGCGCACGTCAAGGATGATCTTCTTCGCGCCTTTTTGCTGGTCGGCCTTGAGCTTGTTGGCGATTTCCTGGGACTTGCCCTTGGCGAAGGCGTCCACTTTGATGTAGACGATCCCGTCCTCCAGGCTCTTCTCGCTGACTTCGGGAATCTTCACCAGGTTACGGGTGATCGTCACCTTCTGGGGTTCGGCGCGGCGAGCACGAACCACCGAGATATTCACGTTCGATCCCGGCTCTCCGGCGAGCAGCGACTGGATCTCCGCCAGCGACATTTCGCGCGTGGTGCGGCCTTCAATGGCTTCAAAGATGTCGCCATTCTCGATGCCGGCTTTGTCCGCCGGGCCACCCGGAATGACGGAAATAACGGCGGCGTAGCCGAAGCGCTTCGATACCGAGGCCCCAATCTGCCCCTTAGCGTCACTCTTGCGCGCCCGGTACTGCTTGAACTCGGCCGCGGTCAGGTAGCTGGAGTTGGGATCGAGGGACTCCAGCAATCCGTGGAGCGCTCCGTCGGTGACCTGCGGGATGTTCGGTTCTTCCACGTACTCGCTACGAATCCGCGAGAGCACCTCGCTGTAAACACCCAGTTGGCGATAGGCGCCGTCGTTGGAGGCGGCGCGGACGCCCAGACCGCCGGCAATCGTGAACAACACAATCGCGATGGAAACGCTCAGGATTACCGCTTTTACCTTTTTGGACATGAAATTCCCAATACCTGCAATTCAGGAAGAGATCACTGTCAGCCAGTGCATCCCATTATAACCGGATTTGATGCTGGAACTTGGCCGCGGGCTACGCTTCTTTTGACAGGAAGGCCACCGGCCGGCTGATACCAAAGTTTGACACTGTTTCCACGCAACTCATAGAATCGTAAGCAGCCTGGTTCGCCGTGCCCTTCCGGCGCGGATTCCCATGTGGCGGTGTAGCTCAGGTGGCTAGAGCGAGGGTCTCATAATCCCTAGGTCGTTGGTTCGAGTCCAACCGCCGCCACCATTTCAAAACCTTTTGGAATGAACGTGGTACGAGGCCCCCAAGAATTCGTCCA
>Ga0326726_10004201_pt1 | contig 13164 bp, 10 predicted proteins | sample MHFenrmetagenome_2_FD_207603 | JGI IMG/M metagenome (GOLD analysis project Ga0326726, IMG submission 207603) | Lab enriched peat soil microbial communities from Michigan Hollow, Ithaca, NY, United States - MHF15MN | ecosystem: Environmental > Terrestrial > Soil > Wetlands > Peat | place: USA... | reverse complement strand
CCGTTTGGGCGCAGCAGAAAGGCGGCAAGCACCACACGCTCGCCGCGACGCTCGAGACCGTGCAGTGGGGCTGGCTCGATCCGAAGGAGCCGCCCAAGCTCAAGATCAACTCCGGCGACACCGTGTCGATCGAGACCATGATGCACGCGCACGACAAGATAAAGCCCGGGGTCACGATGGAGGATATCGTCGCGCTGCGCAAGGCGAATCCCGGGGGCGGGCCGCATTCGGTGACCGGCCCCATCTACGTCGAGGGCGCCGAGCCGGGCGACGTGCTCGAGGTGCGCATCCTCAAGATCGTCCCCAAGCCCTTCGCGGTGAACTTCAACCTTCCCGGGAAGGAATTCCCGACCATCGGCGCGCTCGCGTCGGAGATGCCCGACGGCTTCGTGCGCTTCATGTCGCTCGACATGAAGAAGCGCACCGCCGAGTTCAAGCCCGGTATCGCGGTCGACGTCAAGCCGTTCCCGGGCACGCTCGCCGTCGGCATCGACCCGAGCGATCCCTCGCCGCGCAAGGGCGGCGTGAAGGACGACCCGATGGCACCGGTGTCGACGCTGCGCCCGTGGAAGAACGGCTCGAACATGGACATCAACGAGCTGCAGGCGGGCTCGACCGTCTTTTTCCCGGTGTTCCTCAAGGGCGGGCTCATCTGGACCGGCGACTCGCACTGCCGCCAGGGTAACGGCGAGGTGAACCTCACCGCGCTCGAGTGCTCCTACAAGGAGATCGAGATCCAGGCGATCGTCCGCAAGGACATGAAGCTCGAGTGGCCGCGCATCGAGACCAGGACCCACTGGATCTCGGTCGGGTTCGACGAAGACCTCAACAAGGCGATGGTCAACGCGGTTCGCGAGGCGGTGGATATGCTCGCGGCCCAGAAGATGGTGCCGCTCACGCGCTACGAGGCCTACTCGCTCGTCTCGATGGTCGGCGACTGCCGCGTCTCGCAGGTGGTGGACGTGCGCAAGGGCGTGCACTGCATGATCCCGAAGTCGGTGTTTGCGAAGAAATAGTCCGCGGTGCGGGCGGTGCGCCGGTTTCTCGCGCCGCTCGCGCTCTCCGCGGCCCTGGCAGGCCCCGCGTGGGGCGCGCCGGACCGCCCGGCGGCCCTGCCGGTCGCCGCCACGACGACCGATCTCAAGGCCCTCGTCGAGGAAGTCGGCGGCGACCGCGTCGAAGTCCACAGCCTCGCCAATGCAGTGCACGACCCGCACGCGATCGAGATCAAGCCCGGGCAGATCGCGTGGCTAAAGCGCTCCGCGCTTCTCGTGCGCATCGGGCTCGATCACGAGCCTTGGCTCGCGCGCGCCGTCGCCGCCGCGGGCGAGCCGCGGCTTGCGCCGGGCGGCGAGGGCGACCTCGACGCGTCGAAAGGGATCGCGCTGCTTCAGTCCGAGACGCCGCGGCTGCGCGCCGACCGCCGCGCGCACGTGCATGCCTTCGGCAATCCGCACTACTGGCTCGATCCGGAAAATGGGCGCCCCATTACTGCTGCGATTCTCGAGCGCCTGTCGCGCCTGCGTCCGGAGGAGCGCGCCGTGTTCGCCGCGAACCGCGAGCGCTTCCTCGCCCGGCTCGATTCGGGCCTGGCGCGCTGGCAGCGTGCGCTCGCTCCCTATCGCGGCGCGCGCACGGTGGTCGTGCACGAGAGCTGGCCATATTTTGCCGAACGCTTCGGCATCGTCGTCGTCGCTGCGATCGAGCCGACGCCGGGCGTGCCGGCCACGCCGGCGAGCCTCGCCGAGCTCGCGCGACGCATGAAGGCCTCAGGCGTGCGCCTCATCATCGCCGAGCCCTACTCGGACGCCTCGCCAGTGCGCCAGGTGGCCGGGCGCAGCGGCGCCCGGGTAGTCACCCTCATCCCGTCGGTCAGCGCCGATCCCGCGGCGGGCGACTACCTCGCGCTCTTCGACCTGAACGTGAAGCGCCTCGCCGACGCGCTCGCCCCGAACTGAGGTTTCGATGATCGAGCTGCTCGCGCTTCCGTTTCTCGCCTGCCTTGTGCTGACGTTCATGCACGTTTACCTGGGGCTGCACGTGCTCGCGCGCGGCGTGATCTTCGTCGATCTCGCGCTCGCGCAGGTGGCGGCGCTCGGCCTCACGGTGGCGCTCCTCGCCGGGCATTCCCTGCAAGGCGAAGGCGCGTACGGCTATGCGCTGGCTTTTGCGATCGGCGGCGCGGTGCTGTTCGCCGTCACGCGCACGCGCGGTGGCGCCGTGCCGCAGGAAGCGGTGATCGGCATCGTGTACGCGGTGTCCGCGGCGCTCGCCGTGATCGTTCTCGACCGTGCGCCGCAAGGCGGCGAGCACATCAAGCAGCTCCTTGTCGGCTCTATCCTTACCGTGCCGGCGAAAGACGTCGCCGTCCTCGCCGGGCTTTATGCGGCGATCGGCCTCGTGCACTGGGCGCTGCGCCGGCCCCTTCTCGAAGTTTCCCTCGACCCCGACGGGGCGGCGCGCTCCGGGCGCGCGCTCCTCTTCTGGGACATCTTTTTCTACGCGAGCTTCGCGCTCGTCGTGACCTCATCGGTGCGCGTCGCGGGCGTGCTCCTCGTATTCGCCTATCTCGTCGTCCCCGCGGCGATCGCCTCGCTTTTCGTGCGCACGGTGCGCGCCCGGCTCGTGCTCGCCTGGGCGCTCGGCGCGGCGGTCAGCGCCGCAGGCCTGTGGGCCTCCTGGGCCTGGGATTTTCCAACCGGTGCGACGCTGGTGAGCGCCTTCGGCGCGGCGATCGCACTCGCGGCGGCCTACCTGGGCGCCGTGCGCGCGGCAAAAGCCGTTCGCGCAAAAGGTCTTGCGGCTCTGCGACCCGCGGCGGCGACGCTCGGGGCCATTCTGGCGCTCGCCGGCGCGCTGCTCGCCGTCCTTCCCGGCATGGATCATCCGTGGCTGGACGCGGCCGAGAGCGTCCTGCCGCAGCTGCGGGAAGCATTCCTCACCGAGGACGAGCTCGAGACGCTGCACGACACCGAGGACAGCCTCGCGCGCGGGCAGGCGGAGCTCGACCGCCTGCGGCGCATGCAGCAGGACGTTCGCTGGGGCACGCTCGCGATGGACGCCGAGCGCGAGGAGCGGCTGCGGCAGTTCATCGCCGGGCGCGCGGAAATCGTCGCAGGCGACCAGCTCGTGCTGCGCACGCTGCGCGCCGCGGCGCGCGCGCGACAACGCTATCTGCTCGGACTGCCGCTGGCGATCGGCGGTGGCGCGCTCGCCTTCTTCCTCCGCCCGCGCCGCCGCAAGGCCGAAGGCGTTCCGCCTAGCCGGAACGCTTGACGCTCAAGCCGCCAGGTCCGAAGGCGGCCAAGGCCAGCAGCCCGCCGGTGATCGCGACATTCTTCATGAAGTGGGCCATCTGATCCTGCCCGCCGGCGGGATTGTGGAATATCAGTGTGACCGGGATCATCCATGCGACGAGCACCCACGCTGCCGCGCGGGTGTTCCATCCCGCGATGATGGCGAGCGCGCACAGGGTCTCGACGACGCCCGAGGCGACCAGCAGCACCCCGGGAAACGGCAGCCCGGCCTTGGTCATGTAGCCGAGGGTCGGGGCGTAGTGAACGAACTTGTCGACTCCGGACATGAGAAAAATCAGCGCGATCAGTATGCGGCCGGCAAGCGCGGCGAGGCTCTGGGTCATGGGTGGATTCCTTCGAGCGTTGGCGAGAATTGGAACCCGGCAAACATACACCAACGGAGGCGCCATTTCACCGTCCTTGAAGTGATGGAGTAGCAGCTCGCCGAAACGCAGAACGGGGTGACGGTGAAGGTCACGGAGTTTGTCGCTGCGACGCTGAAGCTCTAGGGAACTCGAATTCAGGCGACCGCCCCGTCCGGCTTCCTCCGCAAGACCTTGCCCGGGGTCGCGCCGGTGTGCGCCGCAGCATCGACCACGATCTCGCCGTTCACGATCACCGTGGTGCGCGCTCCGCTCGGATACTGGTGCGGCTTGTCGTAGGTCGCCAGGTCGCGGAAGTCCGCCGGGTCGAAGATCGTCACGTCGGCGCGCAGGCCTTCGCGCAGGAAACCGCGGTCCGCGAGTCTCAGCGCCTTCGCGGTCGCTCCGGTCATCTTGTGGATCGCCAACTCGAGCGGCACGACCTTTTCGTCGTGCACGTAGTGCCCGAGCACGCGCGGGAACGTTCCGTAGAAGCGCGGGTGCGGCATGCCCTGGCTGGTGATCCCCGTGGTCGCCACGCAATTGCCGTCCGACCCGACGAGCGCCTTGGGCGAGCGGATCAGCTCGCGCACGTCCTCTTCCGAAATCGAGGTCACCAGCACCCGCGTCGCGCCCCGGTCTTCGATCAGGTAGTCGCAGAGCGCATCGACCGGATCGAGCCCCCGTTCGGCGGCGAGCTGCGCGATGGTGCGGCCGGCGAACTGCGGGAGATGGGGCGTGATCGAAACGCGCACCGCGTCCCAGGATTCGATGCGTCCCCAGTTGTTGAGGCCGCGCGCGGCGACATCGGCACGGATGCGCACTCGCGTCCCGGGCAATTTCAGGCGCTCGAGCATCGCCTCCACCCCGCCCGCCTGCACCCATTGCGGCAGGATATTCTTCAGCGGATTGCTGCCGGCGGTATACGGGTAGGCGTCGCAGTCGATGGCGACGCCTCGCTGCCGCGCCGCTTCCAGCATCGCGAGCGCCTTCGCCACCTTTCCCCAGTTGTCCGTGCCCGAGCACTTGAAGTGGACGATCTGCACGTGCACGCCGCAGGTCTCGCCGAGCCCGATCGCCTCCTCCACCGATTCGAGCACGCCGCTCGACTCGTCGCGAAGATGCGTGAAGTAGAGCGCTTTGTGGCGCTTGAGCACGCGCCCCAGCGCGATCATTTCCCCCGGCTTCGCGTACGAGCCGGGTGCAGTGAACAGTCCGCTCGAAAGCCCGAGCGCTCCGGCGCATAGGGCTTCCTCCAGAAGCCCGCTCATGCGCGCGTGCTCCCCTTCGCCGGGCGCGCGGTCCTCCATGCCCATGACCATGAGCCGCAGCGTGTTATGCCCGACCAGCATGCCGGCGTTGACCGAGGTCGCCGGGAAAGTGTCGAGATAATCGGGGAAGCTCAGCTCGCGGAACGGCAGCCAGGGCGCGCTCGGCGAAAGGTAGTCCTTGAGCAGCTGCACCTTTCCCGGCAGGCACGGCGCCACCGAGAACCCGCAGTGGCCGACGATCTCGGTGGTGACGCCCTGGCGAGCCTTGCTCTCGGCGCGCGGATTGATCGGCAGGGTGAAATCCGAGTGGGTCTTGATGTCGATGAAGCCGGGGGCGACGGCGAGCCCTTCGGCATCGATGACGCGGGACGCCCCGCCGGATAAACGGGGCGCAAGCGCCGCGATCCGGCCGGACACGATCGCGACGTCGGCCCGCTCGCCCGCGCCGCCGCCGCCGTCGAACACCGTGCCGCCGGCGATTACGATATCGTAGCGCACCGTATTCGCCATCCCTCGATTCGCTCGCCCGCAGCATACAATAGCGGGCAGCCGCAAGGGGAGAGGTCATGACTGTAGGACCGCGCGAGATCGTGCGCAACAACGTCAAGGAGAAGCTCGCGCGCGGCGAGGTGGTCGCGTCGATGACGGTGCGCCTCACGCGCTCGATCGAGATCGCGCGCATCGCGAAGACCGCCGGCTTCGATTCGATCTACGTCGACGTCGAGCACTCGAGCCTGTCGCTGGAAACGACGAGCCAGATCTGCATCGCGGCGCTGGAGATCGGCATCGCCCCCTTCGTGCGCGTGCCGAGCACCCGCCCCGAGCACGTGTCGCGCGCGCTCGACGGCGGTGCGCTAGGCGTGATCGCGCCGCACGTCCGCTCGGCGGAAGAGGCGCGCCAGGTCGTCTTCTCCGCCAAATACCCACCGCTGGGCGGGCGCTCCGCCGGCGGGCCGCTGCCGCATCTGGGCTACCGCTCGTTTCCCGCCGCGGAAGTGAATGCAGCGATGAACGAGGCGACGATGGTGGTGGTGCAGTTCGAGACGGCGGATGCGGTCGAGCGCGCCGAGGAGATCGCCGCGGTCGAGGGCGTGGACCTGGTGCTCATCGGCACCAACGACCTCCTCGCCGACATGGGGCTTGCGGGCCAGTACGAGCACGAGCGCGTGCGCCAGGCCTACGCGCGCACCCTCGCCGCGTGCGGGAAGCACGGCAAGCACGTCGGCGTGGGCGGCCTGGCGACGCGGCCGAAGCTCGCGGCCGAGTTCGTGCAGATGGGCGCGCGCTACGTCTCCACCGGCACCGACCTCGCGTTCCTGCTCGCCGAGTCGGCCGCACGCGCCAAGCAGGTCCACGAGATCGCGCTCACATGAAAAAGCTCGCATTCGGATTCGCTGCCCTGCTCGCCTCGAGCGCCTTTGCGCAGTCGTTCCCCTCCAAGCCCGTGCACATCGTCGTCGCCTTCCCGCCGGGCGGGGGCGTCGACATCGTCGCGCGCCTGCTCGCGCCAAGGCTCGCGGAGGCCTGGGGACAGCAGGTGATCGTCGACAACCGCGCGGGCGCGAGCGGCACGATCGGCACCGAGTTCGCCGCGCGCTCGGCCCCGGACGGGCACACGCTTCTCCTCGGCACGCTCGGCAATCTCGCGGTGAACCAGCACCTCTATCCGAAGATGTCGGTGGACCCGCTGCGCGATTTCGCGCCGGTGACCCAGGTCGTCGCGGTGCACTTCGTCATGGTGGCGAACCCCTCGTTGCCGGCGAAGAGCGTCGCCGAACTCATCGCGCTCGCGAAGTCCCGCCCAGGCCGGATCTACTACTCGTCCTCGGGGCCGGGCGGGGCGCCGCACCTTGCGGCGGAGCTGTTCAAGAGCATGGCCCAGGTCAACCTGGTCCACGTTCCCTACAAGGGCAGCGCGCCGAGCTTCCAGGACCTGCTCGGCGGGCAGGTCTCGCTCACCTGCGACAGCCTGGTGCAGGCCCTGCCCTACGTCCGCGACGGGCGCCTCACCGCGCTCGCGGTCCTCGGCGCGACGCGCTCGCCTCTTCTCCCCGATGTCCCGACAGTCGGCGAAACGCTCCCGGGCTACGAGCTCACCAACTGGTTCGGCCTGGTTGCGCCCGCCGCCGTGCCGCGCCCGGCGATCGCCAGGATCCACGCCGACGTGGTGAAGGTGCTCAAGGACCCCGCAATTTCCGAGAAACTCTCGGGGATGGGCGCAAGCGCGATCGGCAACGAGCCCGAGCAGTTCGGCGCCGCGATGCGCGCCGATTCCGAGAAGTGGGGCAAGCTGATCCGCGAGGCGCACATCAGGGCGGAGTGAGCATGGCAACGACGAGGGTGAACGGCTACGAGATCGACGTTCTCATTCAGGGATTTCCGGGGAGGATGGTGTGCCACGGGGGGCTGGGCTGGAGCACGATCGCCCTCGTCCGCGGCGAGGGACGCGTCGCGCTGGTCGACGTGGGCAGCTTCAGCATGCGCAAGGCGATCATCGAGCAGCTTGCGAAGCGCGGCCTCGAGCCCGAGGACGTGACCGACGTCGTCCTCACGCATTCGCACTACGACCACTCGCTCAACTGGATCCTGTTCCGCCACGCGCGCATCGTCATCGGCGCACGCGAGCTCGCCTGGTCGCTGAAGGAGCCGTGGGGCGAGGGGCCGGTGCCCGAGCTCTACATGCGCGAGCTGGAGGACTGGCCGACGCTGCACCCGGTCGCGGCCGGGCAGGAATTCATGCCCGGGTTCATCGCGCACGCCGCGCCCGGCCACACCCCCGGGCACCTGGTCTACGTGCTCGAGGGCAAGGAGCACGACGCGGTCTTCACCGGCGACGCCGCCAAGAACCGCGCCGAGCTGCTCGCGAAGAAAGGCGACGCGACCTACGACGCGGCGCAGAGCACGGCGTCGATCGAACGGATCTGGCAGCTGTGGAGAAAGCGCCCGGGCAGCGTCCTCATCCCCGGCCACGACCTGCCGATGACTCAGCAAGACGGCCGCATCGCCTACATCGGCAAGCGGCAGGCGGCGCTCAAGGCGTGGTTCGGCGAGAATCTCGAGACGACCACGCTGATCGAGCTGGGACCGCGCTGAGTCGAGATGCGATCATTCGACCAATACGGCCGGCTCATCAGGGCCGCTGGAATCCAACCGGAGTAGAAGCCGATGAAACGACACAAGACCTTCCTGCGCGCGCTCGCCGCCGCACTGGCGTTCTCCGCACTGTACGCAAGCGCCGGAGCACATGCCCAGGCGTATCCCACGAAACCGGTGCGCCTGGTCATTCCTTTCCCGCCAGGGGGCAGCAACGACGTCGTCGGCCGTATGATCGCCTTCCAGCTCTCCGATCGTCTGGGCAAGTCGGTCGTCGTCGACAACCAGGGCGGCGCGGGTGGGATCATCGGCACCGAGGCCGTCGCGAGAGCCGCACCCGATGGATACACGCTGCTCCTTATCTCGGTCGCCCATGCGTTCGGCAGCTCGATGTACAAGCTGCCCTACGATCCCATCGGCGCCTTCGCGCCGGTGTCGATCCTGGGCACGGGACCGGTTGCGCTGTGCGTCAACGCGAAGCTCCCGGTCAATTCGCTGAAGGATCTCATCGCGCTCGCGAAAGCGAAGCCCGGCGAGCTGAACTACGCGACCGCCGGCATCGGCAGCTTCCAGCACCTCTCGAGCGCGCTCTTCAAGCTGCAATCGGGCCTCGACATCGTGCATATCCCCTTCAAGGGCGGGGGGCCGGCGATGGCCGACGTGGTCGCGGGCAACACGCAGATCGTGATCGGCTCGCTGATCCAGATGCTGCCGCAAATCAATTCCGGAAGGCTGAAGATCCTCGGCGTCGGCAGCCCGAAGCGCGTCCCCGCCCTGCCCGACGTACCGACCATCTCCGAGGCCGGCGTTCCCGGCTACGAGGCGAGCAACTGGTGGGGCATCGTCGCCCCAGCCGGCACGCCGCGTCCCGTCATCGACCGGCTGCACAAGGAACTGTCGGTGATTCTCGCGACCTCCGAAACGAAAAAGCGCTTCGAGAGCGAGGGTGGCGAAGCGGTGCAGATGAGCCCAGACGATTTCGGCCGCTTCATCGTCTCGGAGACGGCGAAGTGGGCGAAGGTAGTGAAGGAAGCCGGGATCAAGCCAGAGTAAGCGCGCTCGCGTTCCTAGAACGAGCGCCCGATCTGAAGGTAGGCGACGGTGGCGCCGGGCAACTCGAAACCCCTGGCGACGCCCATTCGGTACTGCAGGGGCAGCAGGTACCCGAGGCGCAGCTCAGCGAGCAGCTCGAGTCCCGCGCTCTTGAAATAGCGCTGTGCGGCGCCGTCGTTCCAGGCGGAGCCGATGTCGAAGAACACGCTCATCGAGAGCCGGTTCAGACCCACCGGCGGCACCATGAAGTGCCGGTCGACGTCCGACAAGGGGGCGCGCCACTCCAGGCTCCCGAGCGTCGAGTGACGGCCTGTGAGCACCGCCTCGCCGCTGCGGTAGCCGCGCAGCGGAAACTGGCGCTGATCGAGAACGGGGAGGTCGAAGCCCGCGACTTCCTCGGAAAAGCTGCCGCCGAGCTGGACCGGTTCCGCGCCGGCCTGCGAGTACGTCTGGTTCCAGCGCAGCGCCAGGACGGTCGTACCGGCGGGGAGCTGGACACGCCAGTCGCCGCGGTAGAAATTGCCCGAGTAGGCGCCGCGCAGGTGATTGGACGTTTCCGCGAACAGCCGCAGTTGTTGGCCCTGGCTCGGTCCCTCCGACAGAAACTGTGTGCGCCGCGTGTCGACCCCCGCGACGAGAGCGAGGACCCGCTCGTCGCGCGGCGTCGTCGTGCCGAACGCGACGTCGTGCTGGACTTCCCGGTCGAGCGCTGCGCCTCCGCCCAGATACCAGCGCGTCGAGAGGGAAAGACGTCGCCACAGCGACACCCACTGCGCCAGCTCGTCGATGTTGTAGGCCCTGACATCCCGCCCGGTGAACGCTTGGTTGTCGGCAGTGCTCGTCTTCACCGTCATGAAGCGGTTGAGGAGCACGCCGTGCCGGTCGTCGTATACCCAGCTTGCGCTGCCCAGGCCCTGCTGCTGGGTGATTTCGTACATCGGCGCGAGCGTGTACACGTGCAGCCCCAGCGCGTCCTGTCCGAAGGTCTGGAATCCCAGCGCGAAAGCCCCGTCGGCGATGTAGGCCGCGGGAAACCACCAGGTGGGCGAAAGGGAAGACCAGGGCGAATAGGCGCGGTCGCTTTCGGGCCGATCGACTTCGGGCGCCGGGGCCTGCGCGGCATCAGCGGCCGCGACCGGCCCCCGAATCTCGAGCGGCGCGTCAGGCAGGCGGTGCAGGCGCAGCGCGTCGCCGTCCGCTTCGATGGTCGTCACCAGCATCTGCCCCGCGACGGGCGCGCTGATCTCGCGAACGCCGCCGAGCGCACCGCTCCAGCGCGCCAGGCGCCCATCGCGCCGCCACGACCAGACGTTGTCGACGTTGCCGTAGTTTGCGACGAAGTAGATCTCGTCGCCCGACTCGGCGAACCGCGGAAAGTGCTTCAGTGCGCCGTCGGAGAGCAGCACCGACGCCTTTCCTTCCGAAATTTCGATGAGCGACCAGCGATCGTCGCGCAGGCTCGTCACTGCAACCGAGTCGCCTCTTGCGGCGAGTCCGGTGAGCGCTTCTCCGCGCGCGGCGCGATACAGCACCCGTTCCTCCACTCCTTGGCGGTTGAGAAGGACGATCTCGGCCGTGCCGCCGAAGACTCGGATCGCGACGATGCGGCCGTCCTCTCTCGGCGCGGTGAAGCGAAACCGCCCGCAGTCCGTGACGCGGGCCAAGCCCCCGCCGGCGCCGAGCCGGTAGAGATCGTAGTAGAGGTTGTAGTTCCCGCAGACTTCGAGCCTCGAGAGCAGCGGTTCGCCGCCCGGGGAGGCCGCGAGCCGCGTCTGTTGCTCGACTTCGACGAGCGCGGCGGCTTCGCCGCCCGGAACCTGGCGCATGAGCCTCGGCAGCGTGTAACCGTCGCCGCGCACGTACCAACGAGCGCCGTCGCCGGTGAGGAGCGGACTGGTGAGCGACCAGCCGCGCGCGATGACCTCGCCGCCTTCGTCCGGAGGCTTTGCCTGCGGCGCGGGCGCGGCGGCGAAGCGCTGCCGCAGCCAGTCGTGGTACTCGTCCCAAAGCTCGTCCATGTGCTTGCCGGTCACCGTCACCGGGTTGCTGTCCACCCTGAACGGGATGAGGTTGTCGCTGTAGCCTTCCACGTAGGCCTTTGCCGCGTCCGGCCCGTAGCGCTCGGCAAGAAAGGCGAAGAAATAGCCGCCGTAGAGATAGTCGCGGTTGAGCGGAAACCCGCGCCCTTCCGCGTCGACCTCGCGCAGCGAGCGCAGGCCCCGCGCCGCCTCGGTGCGCATCATGCCCTCGAAATGGCTCTGGCCCAAGCGCCCATAGCCCTTGGAGCGATCCGATTCCGAGTAGACCGCGAGGCCCTCGGTGACCCAGCCGGGCTCGAGCAGATTCGGGAACAGCAGGAACATCCTGCCGAAGATCCGGCGGAAGGCGAGCGGATCCTCCTTTGCCTTGTCGAGGTGGGCGATGTGGGTGAACTCGTGCGTCAGCACCAGCTCCAGCCATTCCCGGTTCTGCAGCAGCTCGCCCTCGTCGGGCGGCGTGAGCACGATCTGGATGTAATTGAAAGGAACAGGCGAAGCGAGACCGTTGGGAAGATCGAGCGAGTCGAGCACTACAATGTGGGTGCGCGACTCCGGCCTCCAGCCGAGCAAGCCGGTGACCCGCGGATAGACCGACTCGGCCGTGCTCGCGACGATCTGCGCCCGGGCGCGCAGCGGCTCGGCGAAATGGACCGAGAAATGCTCACTGTCGAGCGTGCGCCAGCGCAGGGACGGATCGACGTACTGCGCTGCGGCGGCGGAGGTCCACAGGATGAGCGCGGCCGCAAACGGGAAACGCCTCATGCCGCCCGGATGATACAGTAATGCGCACTACGCAACGCTCGAGGAGGAGCGCGATGCCGCTTGGCGGAAAGTCCGTGCTCGCCCTTATCTTCTGCGGACCGCTGGTCCTGCAGCCCGCTTTGGCGCAGCGCACCAAGCCCGCCGGATTCCCCGACGCTCCCGGCAAGGAAGTGCTACTCGCGAAATGCTTCCAGTGTCATGCCCCGACGATGTGGCAGGACCACCGGCAGGACCGCCGCGGCTGGGAGAGCGTGCTCTACCGCATGGTCGGGCGCGGCGCGCTGTGGACCGAGGATGAAATCAAGACCATGGCCGATTACCTCGCCGCCGCTTATCCGACGAAGAAATGAGCGAAAAAGTAAGGAGACCGCCGTGAGAGAGCTCGTCGCGCGCTACCTGTCCCGCAACATTTCACGGCGCGGTTTCCTGAAAGGGCTCACGACTGCGGGAATCTCCCTCGCCGCCGCCGAGTCGATCCTGGATTCGCTGGTGCCGGTCGCCCACGCCCAAGGAGCGCAAGGCGTCGCCCCCGAGGCGATCAAGATGGTCGAGGGAACCGGAGCGGAGTGCTTCGCCGAGCAGCTGATCGCCTCCGGGGTGAAATACGTGTTCGGCAACTCGGCGAGCGAGGATGCGCAATTCTACGAGGCGCTGGTCGACCGACCGCAACTCAAGTACATACTCACTCCGCACGAAGGCCCGGGCGCCGCGATGGCGGCGGGCTACGTCAAGGCCTCGGGCGAGCCGGCGATCGTGATGCAAGCGGCCGTCGTCGGCCTGGTGAACGCCATGGGCCAGATGTTCAACGCCTTCAAGGAGCAGACGCCGCTCGTCTTCTACAGCTACCGCACCGACCAGTCGCGGCGTGCCGGACGCGACGGCTTCGAGGAAGTCGCCAACCAGGAGCAGATCGTCCAGCCGATGAGCAAGTACTCGTGGCTCGCGCGGCGCGCCGACATGATCCCCGAGACGGTGCGCCGCGGCTTCAAGGCCGCGTGGACGCCGCCCCACGGACCGACCTACGTCTCCTGGCATTCGGACTTGAACGACGAGAAGACCTACGCCGAGATCATCACCCAGGACAAGGTCGACCCGCGCGTGCGCGTGCGGCCCAACCCGGCCGAGGTCGAGCGCGCGGCGAAGCTGCTGGTCGAGGCGAAGATGCCGCTGCTCATCGTCGGCGACGAAGTCTACGGCGCCAAGGCCGTGCAGAAGACGGTGGAGCTCGCCGAGCTGCTCGGCATGCCGGTGACCCAGGTGCGGCAAATCTACGCGAACTTCCCCGAGT
>Ga0326726_10004200_pt1 | contig 13164 bp, 9 predicted proteins | sample MHFenrmetagenome_2_FD_207603 | JGI IMG/M metagenome (GOLD analysis project Ga0326726, IMG submission 207603) | Lab enriched peat soil microbial communities from Michigan Hollow, Ithaca, NY, United States - MHF15MN | ecosystem: Environmental > Terrestrial > Soil > Wetlands > Peat | place: USA... | reverse complement strand
TGAAATACTACTTCTACGTATCCCCCATAGCGGAAGGCCTCGACCGTGAGGAGACGGAGTCGTACCTCCGCGAGTACAACAACGACATGATCCGGCTCGTCACGATCCACGAGGCGATGCCGGGGCACTACGTCCAGCTCGCCTACGGCAACCGGAATCCGTCGATCGTGCGCGGCGTGTGGCGCAATGACGCGTTCTCCGAGGGGTGGGCCGTGTACTGCATGGAGCTCATGACCTCGCTCGGCTTTCACGGCGGCGATCCGGAGCTCAGGCTCCAGTGGGAGAAGTTCTATCTGCGCGCCATCACGAACGCCATCATCGATTCCGGTCTCCACCGGGAGGGAATGACCGAGAAGGAGGCCGTCAAGCTCCTCACGGAGGACGCATTCCAGGAGGAGCCGGAGGCGCTGCTCAAATGGCGGCGCGCCGGTCTAACCCCGGGGTATCTCTCGACCTATTTCGTCGGCTACGAGGAGATGCTCGCGCTCAGGCGCGAGGCCGAGGAGCGCGCGGGAAACGGGTTCGTGCTGAAGGATTTTCACGAGAAGCTCTTGAGCCAGGGAGCGCTTCCTCCCCGGCTCGCCCGCGAGGCCCTCTTCGGCGAGTAGCGCGCTTCAGCAGGTGAGATGAAAGGCCGCGGCGACCGACCGGATTCCCTCGAGCACGATTGCATTGTAGCGCTCGACGGCGCGCCCGGTCCGCTCGACGACGAGCTCGACGCCGTTGTCGGCGCAGAGGTTCTTCGCTTCTTCCGAGACGCTCATGCCGCCGCTGTAGCCCGTGCCGATAACGAGGACGTCGGGCTTGACCGCGAGGATCACGTCGATATCGGCGCTCTGCACGAGGTGGCTCGTCTCGCGCCACCACCGCGCCACCTCCCCCGCGGATATGGCGAGATCGTTGTAGTACGTTCGGTCCCCGAGCCGCATGGACCCGAAGGCGTACTTTTCGATGAGGAGTCTCTTCTCTCGGGCGTTCATGGTTCCCTGGCACCCCGGCTCATTTTTGGATACAATTGCGCCGAGTAGTATTACTATTCCAAAGTCTATTTTGACCGGTCCAACGGATACAAGAGAAAAAGCGAGCCTTCGATGAAAGCGAACGACATCCTCACGGCGCTGGTTCTGAAAAACGACCCGGCCCGCCTTCACCTCCGCGTCACGGGACGTGTCCAGGGAGTGGGGTTCCGCCCGAATGCGTATCGGATCGCCGCGCGCGCGGGAGTCGGAGGGTGGATCCGAAACACGCGACTCGGGGTCGTCATCGAGATCGAAGGGACGGGGAGCGCCCTCAGGGAATTTCTCCGCGGTCTCGCGGAGGATCTTCCCGTGCTGGCGCGGATCGACGATGTGGAAGCGGCGGAAATCGCTCCAGCGAGCGAACGCGAGTTCAGGATCCTCCCGAGCGAGGAGCGAGGGGCCCCGGAAACCCTGTTTCCAATCGACGCGGCCACCTGCGCCGATTGTCTCGCAGAGATGCGGGATACCTCGAACCGGCGCCACCGGTATCCATTCATCAACTGCACGAATTGCGGCCCGCGCTTCACGATCATCGAGGGACTTCCCTATGACCGCCCGCTCACGACGATGCACGAGTTCGAGATGGACGAGTTCTGCCGCTCGCAGTACACGAATCCCTCCGATCGGCGGTTTCATGCGGAGCCGATATCGTGCCCGGGGTGCGGTCCCACGCTCATGCTCTTCGATGCGGGATTCACGGAGATTCCGGGGGACCCGATCGCCGGGGCCGCCGCCCTGATCGAGAAGGGCTCCATCCTCGCCATCAAGGGGCTCGGAGGATATCATCTCGCGTGCCTCGCCGCGAACGAGGAGGCCGTGCGGCGACTCCGGGAGCGGAAGAGACGCCCTGCGAAACCGTTCGCGTGCATGTTCAGGAATCTCGAGACGGTCGCGCGGTACTGTGCCTTGAACGAGATTGAAACACGGCTCCTCGTTTCTCCCGAAGCCCCCATCGTGCTCCTCAGGCGGGGCACCGAGAGGCTTCCCGAGACGGTCGCGCCGCGAAACGGATTCGTGGGGGCCTTCCTTCCGTACACGCCCATCCAGCACCTTCTCATGGAGCGTTTCGAGGTGCTGATCATGACCTCGGCCAACTTTACCGACGAGCCGCTCATCTCGATGGAGGAGGAGCTGTCGGGAATACTCGGCTCCATTGCGGATGCAGCTCTCGTCCACAACAGACGCATCGCCCACAAATGCGACGACTCGATCTTTTTCGTTCCGGGGGGCGCCGTCGTGCCGGTGCGGAGGGCACGGGGATTCGTGCCGGAGCCGATCCGCGTCGGCGCGGAGATTCCCGTCCCCATGGCGGCGCTCGGAGCTCAGGAGAAGAGCGTCTTTGCCATCGCGAAGGATTCGAGCGTCGTTCTTTCCCCGCATCTCGGGGACCTCGGCGATCTGCGGAGCGAGGACAATTTCAGGCGCGAGCTCGCGGGGTTCGCGCGGATGCTCGAAATCAAACCGGAGGCCGTCGTCCACGACATGCATCCGGACTACTTCACGACGCGGCTCGCGCGGAGACTCGGCCTCAAGAAGAGAATCGCCGTCCAGCACCATCACGCGCACGCCGCGAGCGTCATGGCCGAGCACGGACTCGCGGGACCGGTCATCGCCGTGACGTTCGACGGAACCGGCTACGGAGAGGACGGAAAGCTCTGGGGAGGAGAGTTCCTGCTCGCGCGATACGAAGACTACGAGCGGCTCGCCGCGCTCGCGTATCTTCCGCTTCCGGGCGGGGAGGCGGCGATTCGCGAGCCGTGGCGGATGGGGCTCGTTCACCTCTGGTACCTCTGCGGTGACGGGGTGCTCGGGAGGGTCCTGCCGCCGCCGTGCTCGTTTGAGGGACTCCCCGCGGACAAGGTTCTCGAGATCGCGAAGCGCAAAATCAACTCCCCGCTCACCTCGAGCATGGGACGCCTGTTCGACGCGGTCGCCTTCATGCTCGGGTGCGGCTCGCACGTGAGCTACGAGGCGGAGGCCGCGGTCGCCCTCGAGGCGCTCGCTCTGGAGGCGAAGGACGGGGAGAAGGCGTATTCGTTCGAATGGAAACGCGATTCGTTTATGGAAATCGACCCCGCCCCCGTCGTCGCGGCGATTATCGACGATCTCGAGAGGAAACGGGACCGCTCGGACGTGGCGGCGGCGTTCCATCGCGGCGTCGCGGCGCTCGTCCTCGATCTCTCGGCGGAGCTCGCGAAGATCCACGGATGCGAGGACGTCGTGCTGTCGGGAGGGGTCTTTCAGAACCGGTTCCTGTGCGAGTGCATCTTGCGGGAGGCGCCCTCGTACCCGCTCAAAATATACCAGCACGCGCTCGTGCCGCCGAACGACGGCGGGATCGCTCTCGGGCAGCTCGTCGTCGGCGCCGCGCGGATACGGAAAGGGAGTGGAGATTTCAATGTTTGAAAAAGCGAGCGAAGTGATCCTCCTCGCGCACGGGGGCGGGGGAATTCTCATGAAGGAGCTCGTCGACCGCATCGTCGAGAAGCTCGGAGGCGCGCAGGGCCCGCTCCAGGACAGCGCCACCCTCCCGGTCGGGGCGGGGCGGATCGCGTTCACGACGGACTCGTACGTCGTGAGCCCGCTTTTCTTCCCCGGCGGGGACATCGGTCGCCTCGCCGTGTGCGGGACGGTGAACGATCTCGCGATGTCGGGCGCGCGGCCGGTGTGGCTGTCGCTCTCGTTCATCATCGAAGAGGGACTTCCGCTGGAGACGTTCGAGAGGATACTCGACTCCATCGCGGCCGCCGCGCGAGAGGCGCGCGTCACGATCGTCACGGGGGACACGAAGGTCGTCGAACGGGGCAAGGCCGACGGTATCTTCATCAATACGTCGGGAATTGGTGTCGTGCCGCCGGGGCTCGAGGTATCCTCGGCCTCCGCGCGACCGGGGGACGTCGTGCTCGTGAACGGGACCATCGGCGATCACGGGCTCGCCATCATGAGTCGTCGCGAGGGAATCGATTTCGGGAGCGACCTGAAGAGCGATATGGCGCCGCTGTCGAACCTCACGGAGCCGCTTCTCGCGGCGGTGAAGTCTGTGCGGGCGATGCGCGACGCGACTCGGGGAGGGCTCGCCGCGATTCTCAACGAGATCGCAGCCGATTCAAGGGTGTGCATTCGTCTCGAGGAGAGCGCGATACCCATCTCGGAGGCGGTGAACAAGGGCTGCGAGCTCATGGGGTACGATCCGCTCCACATCGCGAACGAAGGGAAGTTCGTCGCCGTCGTGGCGAAGAAGGACGCGGAGAAGGCGCTGTCGATCATGAAGGCGCACCCGCTCGGGGCCGGCGCCGCCCGCATAGGGGAGGTTGCGGCCGAGCCCCCGGGCATGGTGATTCTCAAGACGGTTTTCGGCGGCGAGCGCGTGATCGATCTTCCTTACGGGGATATGCTTCCGAGGATCTGCTGAGGCTACGCTCGGCCCGCCTTGATGAGCCGGTACACGACCGGGAGCCCGAAGAACAGGAGGAGGCTCGAGACCGAGAATCCTCCGATAACCGCGATAGCGAGCGGCTGCTGCATTTGGGCGCCGGTGCCGATCCCGAGCGCGAGCGGAAGGAACGCGAGCACGGCGCCGAGCGTCGTCATGAGAATCGGTCTCGTCCGGACGCGGCACGCCTCCACGAGCGCGTCATCGAGATTCATCCCCCTCGCCAGAGACATCTTCATGCTGTGCATGACGAAGATCGCGTTCTCGGCGACGATGCCGATGATCATGATCACGCCGACGAAGCTCGATATGTTGAACGACACGCGCGTGAGCCACAGGGCCGCGAAGACGCCCGACATCGACAGAACGTCGATCACGAGAATGGAGAGGGGTACGGTGAACTCGCGGAACTCGAAGAGGAGAATAACGAACACGAGGAGAACCGCGGTCAGCGCGACGATGAGGAGACTCTGAAACGACTCCTGCTGCGTTTGGTACACCCCGCCGTAGGAAAGCGAGATGCCCCGCGGAAGAGCGAGCGATCCCGAGAGCTTCTTCTTCACGTCCGCGATCGTGTGCCCGAGATCGCGGCCGGAAATCCGCGCCGTGACGCTGACGAGCTGGCGCAGCCCCTCGCGGTTGAGCTCCGCCTCCCCGCCCGTCTTCTCGAACGTCGCGAAAGCGGCGAGAGGAACGGAGGCGCCCGCCGGATTCACGAGCTTGAGCGCCTCGATGCGGTCCACGTCTTTTCGATAGGCGTCGGGATAGCGGACGCGGACCGCGATCATCTTCTCCCCCTTCTGGATCATGCTTCCCGCCCGGCCCGCCATGAGCGCGTCGAGCTCCTCCTGGACGGCCGTTGCGTCGAATCCCGCCTTGGCGGCGCGGAGCGGATCGACCCGCACGATGATGGACGGCCCCGAGATCACGATGCCGTCGAAGACGTCGACCACCCCCGGCACCGTCTCGACGAGCCGCGCGACCTCCCGGGCCTCCTTGTGGAGCACCTCGGTGTCGTTCCCGAAGAGCTTGATCTCGATGGGGGAGGGGCCGTTGACGAGGTCCCCGATAACGTCCATCATCAGCTGTCCGAACTCGATCCTCAGCGCCGGCTCGGACGACTCTACCCGGTCCCGCACGTCGGCGATTACCTCGTTGATGCCGCGCGAGCGATGCCGTTTCAATTTGATGCAGAAGTCGCCGCTGTTCGGCTCGGTGATGAAGAAGCCGAGCTCCGTCCCCGTGCGACGCGAGTATGACTCGACCTCGGGAACGGACGCGAGGATTCTCTCGACGTGCATGAGGATCCGGTTCGTTTCATCGAGCGACGTTCCCGGGGGCGCGTTGTAGTCGAGCACGAAGGCGCCTTCATCCATCTCGGGCATGAACTCGCTGCCGATCCGGCCATAGAGGGTGACGGTCACGGCGAGGATGACGAGAGCGGCGGGGATGAAGAGGTAGCGCCGCTTGAGAAAGGCCCGTATCGTCTTCTCGTAGCGCGGCCAGTGCGGGGGAGTCCGGCGCTCCTTCTCGGCCTCGTGCTCGATGTCGCGCTCCCTGAGAACGAACGAGGCGATGAGTGGGGCGAGCGTGATGGAGAATATAAAGGAGAAGAGGAGGGCGAAGATCATCGTCATCGCCAGCGACGTGAAGAAGGCGCCTGTCACGTCCTTGAGGAAGACGAGTGGAATCTGGATCACGATCGTGCAGGCCGTGGAGCCCGCGATCGCCGGCATCAGCTCCTTGATGGATCCGCTCGCCGCGGCGAAGAAACGCCGTTCGCCTCGGGCCGCGAATCCGACCCGCGTGAACTGCGTGAATATGTTCTCGACGACGACGATGGCGTCGTCGATGATGAGGCCGATCGCGGCCGCGATCCCACCGAGCGTCATGATATTGATTGTCTTTCCCGTAAGGTACAGACTGATGATCGTGGCGGCGATCGTCGCGGGAACGACGAGCGCCATGACCACCGTGATTCTCCAGCTTCCGAGAAAGAGGAACAGAACGACCATCGCGAGTATGATTCCGACGAGAATGCTGTCGCGTGTATTTCGGATGGAGCGATTGATGAAATCGCTCTGATCGTAGAACGTTTCGAAATGGATGCTCCGCGGAAGCCGGATCGAGGCGAGGGTCCGCGTCACTTCCTGCCCGATCTGAACCGTGCTCCCGGTCGGCTGCTTGATGATATTGACGAGCACGGCGTCCCTGCCGTGGGCGGTCGTCCGGATGTAGCTGTCGGCGGTTCCCGCCGTCACGTGCGCGAGATCACGCACCCTGACCGGGACCCCGTTGCGCACGGCGACGACGACGTTCTCGATGTCCCCCACCGAAGCGAGCGCGCCCGAAACGATCGACAGGTAGAGCTCGTGGTTGCTGTCGACGAGCCCGGAGGCGCCGATGCTGTTGGTTCGCTCGACCGCCTCGGCCACTTCCCGCATCGTGAGACGGTACGAGGCGAGCTTCTCAGGGGAGACGATCGCCTGGAATTCGCGCGTGTCGCCTCCCGTCACCTCGACTCTCGTCACGCCGCGCACGCGGAGAAGGGCTGGGCGAATCTGGTAGAGGGCGATATCCCGGAGCTCGGCGAGGCTCAGTGTGTCGGAGGTGAGGCTGTATCCCTGGATGGGAAAAATGGAGACGGTCATCTGCTCGGCTTGAATTTGTGCTTCGCTCGGCAGAAGGTTTCGTATGTTGGCGATGCGTCCCTGGATGAGCTGGAGCGCCTGCTGGACGTCCGTCTTCCAATCGAGCCCGATCGAGATTTCCGCGCTTCCCTTGCTCGTTCTTGATCGGACGAGGGTGACGCCCGGGATTGAATTCACGGCCTCTTCCAGAGGCTTCGTGACCTCGACCATCATCCGCTCGGCGGGCTGCTCGCCGTTGTCGACGAGGAGCACGATGCGCGGATAGGTGATGTCGGGGAAGAGCGAAACGGGCATGCGCATCGCGACGCCCACGCCGAACACGAGCACCATGGCGGAGAGAAAGAAGATCGCCTTGCGGTATCGGTCGACCCACGCGACGAGGTTCACGGCTTCTCCGATCCGCCCACGCGGACCCTCGCAGAGTCGGGGAGCCCATAGTTGCCTTCCGTGATGACGAGCTGCCCCTCGTGCAGGCCGGAGCCCTGGACCTCCACGAGGCCCTTGTCCGTCGCGCCGATCGTCACGTCAATCGTTCGTGCGATCGAGCCCGGGGCGATGACGATGACTGACGCCGTGTTCGTTTCATCGTCCCTCAGCACCGCCGCGGGGGGGACAAGAAGGACGCCCCGGTGCATTCCCGTGACGATGCGGGCAGAGCCGAACATGTCCGTCTTCATGAGGGATCGTTCCTCGGGGCCGAGCCGTTGGAAGACGAGGTGCGCCCTGACGGACTGACTCTCGAGATCCGCCGACGGTTCGATCGCGCCGACAACAGCCGCGATCTCAGCGCCTGGAGCGGAGGGGAAGCTGACGCGGCAGTGCATGCCGGGACGCACCTGCGGCAGGCTCTTCAGAGGGATGTCCGCCGCGAAGTATATCGAGGAAAGATCCGTGATTGTGAAGAGATCCGTGCCCTCAGTAACGAGCTCCCCCACGTTGACGCCTCGGGACGCGACGACGCCGCCCGACGAACAACTGATCGCCATAACGTTCTGAGAGGAAAGCGCGAGATCGTAGCTTCTCATCGCCTCTTTTCTTTGTTCCTCGGTCCGTGCGGCCTTCAGAAGAGCATTGGCTCCGTCGATCGCCGCTTGCGACTCGCCTGACCGGATCACGGCGAGAGTGTCTCCCCGGCGCACCTGAGTCCCCTCGATCCCCCGTACCGAGATGGCGACACCCGCGATGGGGGATACGATCTTCTCCCTGCGCACGACCTCGGTTGTGCCCTCGACGACGATCGCGTCCTCGATGTCTCCCTTCACGACGGGGACGGCCTTGACCTCGACGACGGGGGAGCGGGCCGCGGCGCGCTCTTCATCGGATGCCTTTTTTGAGCATCCGAAGAGAACGATGAGGACCGCAAGTGCGAACGTGCGAAACAGGGGATTGTTCATCGCGCTCCTTTTGTCATCGGGCGAGGATCTGGGCGGCTCGGGCTGAGAGCTTCAGCATATCGCTGCGCGCCGCGAGCTCTTCTATCCGCGTGTCGGTCGCGAGCTGCTGCGCAGCGAGGACCTCGGTCACCGGCGCGGCTCCGCCGAGATACTTCGATTTCGTGAGAGAGTAGTTGTCGTCGGCGTCCTTCACCGTTGAGCGCAGGTTGTTCAGACGCCGCTCGAGATTCCTGATCTCGAGGGAAAGCGAGCGAAGCTCGATCGCGAGCGAACGGTCGAACGCCTCGGCCTGGTATCGCGCGTTTTCGGCGGCGAGGCGCTGCTGCTGTTCCCGGAGCCTCCTCTGCCCCCAGTCCATGAGAGGGACGTCCAGACTGATCCCCGCCGAGTAACCGAACCGGTCCCAGCGATCCTCGGCGGGAGGGTCGAGAGACGAGAGGAACCCCGCGTCGGCGATGAGGGAGAGCGTCGGGAGCTTCTCCCGATGGATGATCTCCGCGTCGAGCCCGCTTCTCGTGATGCCGAGATCGTTGCTCATCGACTCAAGGGACCGCGGAACGTCCCCCACGGCCGCGGTGTCCGTGGATTCGATCGAGAGGTCGTCGAGCGATCCGCTGATTTCGAATGCGGTGTCCGGCACCGCGTCCATGATCCCCGAGAGCTCGTACTTCGCGAGCGCGGCGGCTTCCTCGGCCTTCTCGAGCGAAGCGTTCGCCGAAGAGAGCTGAATGCCGGTCTTAAGCACGTCCGTGTAGTGCACCCGGCCCGCGGCGTTCAGGCTCTTCACGAGATTGTAGTAATCGGCGAGCTGCGACAGGCTCTGCCGCTGCAGCGTGATCTCTTCGCGCGCCCGCAGAATCTCGATGAAGGCTTGCTTGACCGAGAACACGATATCACGTTCCGAGATCTTGCTCGCGATGCCGAGACTCTCGATATCGAGCTGGATCTGCCGTGCCTTGAGTCCGTAGACACCCCCGTCGTAGAGCTTCTCTTCCGCAATGATCTGCGCGCTCAGCTGTCCGTGGTCGGTTACCGCGGGGTCGTAGCCGTAGCGATCGAATACCGGAGCGGCGCTCGCCGTGCCGCTCGCCCGCAGCTGGGGAAGCCTCGTACCCGAGAGCCCTTTCCGCGCGAGCGCGGCGGAGGAGAGGGCGTTGTTGGCTGCTCGAATGTTCGGACTGTTCTTCCTCGCGAGTGCGAGGCACTGATCGAGCGTGAGCACGCGTGTCTGCGCGGCAGGAACGGGCCCGCTCACCGACCGGGCCGACGGCATGCCTGTCGTGGTCAGGAGAATCACTATGATGATCTGCGCGACGACCGGCTTCCATTCAGATATGCTCATAACGCTATTTCTTCAAGGGAAGAACGCCCGCCATCTCGCCGATGACGTTGACGAGCTCGGTGCCGGCCGGAACGACGATCTTCGCGTTGTCCTTGAGAGAGCTCTGAACCGTCTCGAGCTTCTTCAAGAGCTGCGCGTTTCCGATGAAATACTTGTCCGCGGCTTCGTTCACGAGGCGGATGGCCTCCGCTTCTCCTTGCGCCGCGAGGATCCTCGCCTGCCGGATACCCTCCGCCTTCTTGATCTCAGCGCGCTTGATGCCGTCGGCGGTCGTCTCGGCCGCCGTGGCGAAATCGATGGCCGCGATCTTCTCGTTCTCGGCCTTGACGATCTTGTTCATGGTGTCCTGGACGTCCTTCGGGGGATCGATCTCCTTGAGCTCCGCGCGCACGATGTCGATGCCCCACGATTGCGTCTCCTGGATGAGCACTTTGTGGAGCTCGTCGTTGATCTTGCCCCGCTCGCTGTTTGCCGATTTCAGGGTCAGCGTGCCTATGATGTTGCGGAGGGTCGTTCTCGCGAGATTGACGATCTGCCAGTGGACGTTGTTGACGTTGTACTGAGAGCTCTTCACGCTGCTCTCGTCCGATTTGACTCGGTAGTAAATCTGCGCGTCGACCATGGCGTTGAGGTTGTCGTTCGTGATGATCTCCTGCGGATCGGCGTCAACCATGAGCTCGGTGATGTTGACCTGAAACATCCGCTCGATGAACGGGATGATCCAGTGAAACCCGGGATTTCCGTACCGCTGGTATTTCCCGAGCCTCTCGACGAGCCCCCGGTGCGTCGGGCGCACGATCCGGATGCCCGAGAGGAATATCAGTACTATGGCTATGCACAGGATAAACAGGAGTCCAAAATGCAGTCCTTCCATACGTTCCTCCTTCAACGGGTCCTTTTTGGTTCATTCATGGAAGCACACTCCGGATCGTTTTTCAACCGGGAATCAAGAGCACACATCTCGATGGTATGGGCTTCCGGACGCGGGCAGGCGACCTTAAGCGGGCAGCACATCGGTTTCGGCGGGCGCGGGGCGGCACAGCACTCGATCTATGTGCGCCTCTCGACGAGCACGATATTCGCCCTCGATGAGCGGTGCCTGTGCTTCACGAGCTCACGGTACTCGGGGGATGTATACCAGCGCCGGGCCTCCTCTTCGTCGGGAAAACGAATCAGAACCGTTCGTCCGAACGGCCATTCTCCCTCGAGGATCGTCGGCGCCTCGTCGACGGCGACGACGATGCCTTTGTATTTCCCGAAGATCTCATCGAACCCGTCGAGGTACTTCTGATACTCGTCCCGGTCGTGAATATTGATCTGGGCGATGAAATAACAGCTCATGTCTCTCCTTTCATCCGGCGCCCGCCGCCATCGTACAACGTTGCCGAAACCCCGGTCATTTGTTATCTTCCTCTAACTATGATCGACTATCATCTGCATGGGAACTTCAGCGGGCACGGAACGGGCGACCTCGTGGAATACGTGGAGGCCGCCCTCGCGAAGGGATTCACGGAGATCGGTTTCAGCGACCACCTCCCCAAGGTGGTCGACCCCGATCCATACCACGCGATGCTCGAGAAGGATCTACCTCGCTACGTCGACCGTGTCCTCGCGCTCCAGAAGTCCTACCATGACCGGATCACGATAAAGCTCGGCATCGAGGCCGACTATTTCGCCGGGCACGAGGGGGAGACGAAGCGGCTCCTGGATGCGTACCCGTTCGACTACGTGCTCGGGGCGCTCCATTTCCTCGGCGATTGGCATTTCACGAGCAAACAGGGGCTCCCGCGCTACGAGAAGGAGGACCCGGCCGAGGCGTTTCCAAGGTACTTCGAGCTTCTGAAGCGCATGATCGAGACGGGGCTCTTCGACGTCGTTGCACACCCCGACGCGCTCCGGCGCGGGGCCTTCAAGCCCGTGCGCTCGATGGGGAAGGAGCACCGCGAGGTCGCCCGTCTTCTCGCGCGAAAGAAGATGGCCGTCGAGGTCAACACGGCGGGTATCCGAAGGGGCGTGGGCTCCGTGTACCCCGATCCCGACTTCCTCGCGGCGTGCATCGCGGAGAAGGTCCCGGTCACCCTTGGATCCGACGCCCACACGCCCGCCGACGTCGGGAGAGACTACGACGCGGCGCGCTCGCTCCTTGCAGGTCTGGGCGTCTCCGAGGTCGCGACCTACGAGGCTCGGCGGGTCGGGAGAACGTCTCTCGGCGCCTGGCTCGACAAGGCTTGACAGTTTCCCGGGCACGCGGTATGTTGGATTCATTAAAATGGCGTAGAATATATAAAAATCGCCGGCTTGCGACGGGCGTACCGAGATGAGAGGAGGGAGAAGGGGGCAGCTCCTTCGCCGCAGTTGAAAGTAACGAAGGTCTTAAAGGAAGGGCTCACGTTTGACGACGTTCTCCTCATCCCCGGCAAGGCGCACATTCATCCGAGAAAGGTGGACACGAGATCCAGGATCACGCGCTCGATCCGTCTCAATATCCCGATCGTCTCCGCGGCGATGGACACCGTGACCGAGGCGGGGCTCGCGATCGCGCTCGCCCGCGAGGGCGGGATGGGCATTATTCACAAGAATCTCTCCGTCATGGAGCAGGCCGAGCACGTCGACCGCGTGAAGAGGAGCGAGAGCGGCATGATCACGAATCCCGTGACCCTGTCGCCGGACCAGCTCGTGCGCGAGGCGAAGAGCGTCATGAAGAAGTTCGGCATCTCCGGCCTTCCCGTCACGAAGGACGGCGTTCTCGTCGGTATCCTCACGAGCAGGGACCTCCGATTCCTCGAGCGCGACGACATGAAGGTGCACGAGATCATGACATCGGAAAATCTTATCACGGCGAGCGAGGGGATCACCCTCGAGAAGGCGAAGAAGATTCTCCACGAGAACCGCATCGAGAAGCTCCCCGTCATCGACCGCAAGCACCGGCTCAAGGGGCTCATCACCTACAAGGATATCCAGAAGAAGCTCGACTTTCCGAACTCGTGCAAGGATCCGAAGGGGCGCCTGCGCGTGGGGGCCGCGGTCGGCGTCGGCGGCGACGGCATGCGGCGCATCGATGCGCTGCTCGAGGCGAACGTTGACGTCATCGTTGTCGACACGGCGCATGCGCACTCGTCGAACACGCTCGAGGCCATCGCGAGGATCAAGAAGCGCCACCGCGGACTCCCGCTCATCGCGGGGAACATCGCGACGGCCGAGGCCGCTCGCGATCTCATCCGGCTCGGCGTGGATGGGATCAAGGTCGGGATGGGGCCGAGCGCCATCTGCACGACGCGCGTCATCGCCGGGATCGGCGTGCCGCAGCTTACGGCGATCATGGACT
>Ga0326726_10004199_pt1 | contig 13166 bp, 12 predicted proteins | sample MHFenrmetagenome_2_FD_207603 | JGI IMG/M metagenome (GOLD analysis project Ga0326726, IMG submission 207603) | Lab enriched peat soil microbial communities from Michigan Hollow, Ithaca, NY, United States - MHF15MN | ecosystem: Environmental > Terrestrial > Soil > Wetlands > Peat | place: USA... | reverse complement strand
ATAGACTTCCACCTGGGCTCGACGCATTCGGCAAAATTCCTGTAAACGAACCAGCAGGTCCAGTTCGTCGTCCATCGAGTCCAGGCGCAGGCCCAGTTTGGGGATCAGGTTATGACCGTCAATCAGGTATGGCATTTGAAATCACCATTCTTGAATATTTTATCATCCAGTCCCTATTTAAAGCACCAACAGGACAGCACTCGGGATGCCGTCCTGTTGGTTCAGGGATGAGCCGTGAGACCTCCTTTCTCAATCGGCAGGGGCCGCAATCGGCACTGCTCCGGTTTTTTTGCGCCAGAAGAATTTCCAATAAAGGTAAACGGCGATCGTGTAAAGGATCAAAACGCCTGAGTAAACCGGCCCAAACCCATAATTGACCTGCATCCATCCGCTGACCGACGGGCTGAACGCCCTTCCGAAGTTGTTCGCCATATTCACCAGGCTGGCCACCGTCGCTCTTGATTCCGGCTCCGTATGCTCCATTACAAAGGTCTGGTAGACCGGGCCGCTCATATTCATCAAAGCAATCCGGATGTAATAGGCAACACCGCTCAGCCAGAACCATGGCGCAAAGCCCAGCAGCGCCAGGAAGGGGATCGATAGTCCCTGGGTGATCACCACCACCGGTACCTTCCCCATCCGGTCAGCTAGCACAGGTGCGATTAACAGCCCCACTCCCATTGCCAGCGCGCCCCATGCCAGCAGGTTTCCGATCACCGGGTCGGGTTGGTGGTATGTCACCCGGAAGAAAATATTCATGAACGGCATGAGCAGCCCTGCACCAAAGGAAGTCACCAGGATTGGAAGGATTAATTTCCCAAGCATGGCGGGTTTTTTGGCGGCATAGCGGAAAGGGGCAAAGAGAGCCCGTTCCGATTTTTCAAGGTGCCGCATTTTCATAAAGAAATACGGGATCAATCCGAGGGTCGAGACCGCCGCTACGATTGCCAGCGCCCCCGCGTAGGCTGTGCTGCTGGTTGGCGAAATGCCCCGGTGGATGCCGAGCCAGGTGGGCAGGCTGCCCCCGATCGAATTGCCCACGAAGGAGGCCGTCATCTGCGCCCCGGATCCCAGGCTGAACAGGTAGGTACGCTCCTGTTCGCCGCTGTTTTCCAACAGGAATGGTGACATGGTTACTGCGGAAAGGCTTTGTGCGGCTCCCATCAGCGCTGCCATGGCAAAGAGGATTCCCTTGACCGGCCAGATCACCATCCCCGCAATTGCCAGCGAGACAGCGGCACCGCTGATGATTAAGGATTTCTTTCGGCCTAAAACGTCGGCTAAATACCCCATCGGCACTGCCAGCACTAAGGCCGTGGTGCTGTTCACAGACGCCAATTGCCCGGCGATATTCACATCCATGTTCAGGCTGATCACGTAGAAGTTAAAAAGCAATGAGTACACGCCCAGCGCTGCGCCTGTCAGGATGGCGCTTGCCAGGTAAAGCCGGGCATTGGGGGAGAATTGCTTAATTCTCGTCCAGTAGGTGTCTAAAATGTTTGCCATTCAATCCTGTTTAATAATAAAATTTTTCACAGATGCAAATATCACGTCCATCGTTTCCGAGCGGGCTGTGTATCGCTTTTCACCGGTTTCGCTTACACGGATGGCCACCAGTTCTGCCAGGCGCAGCGCTTGCAAATGATGCAGGACCGTCGGTGGGCGCAGCCGCAGCCGGCGTGACAACTCGGTGGGTGTCTGGGGTTCCCCCGTCAGGTATCGCAGGATGCGCAGGCGGGTCGGGTCAGCCAGGCTCTTGAGGGCGTTGATCAGTTTATCGGGCGTCTCCGCTCCCGGGGCAATGCTTTGGAAATCTGGACGGCACCCGAAAACGATCTGCATTCTGCCTTCTGTCGGTGTCGTGGGGAATACAAACGGGGTGGACCAGTATGAAGGCACCAGGATGATTTCTCGCGCCGATTCCACATCTTCAAACCGGACTCCACGAGAGAGTTTTTCAACGAGTGCTGGCAGCGCTACCCGCTCCGACAATACTTTGGCATTTTCCAAACCGGCTATTAATACGGGTCGGATCCGGGATTCTTCATCCGCGAAAAAGGCCTGGTAATATTCCTGCATGCTCGTCAGGATAAGTTCACTGGATTCGTCCAGGTTTATCCAGGCTTTGAATAGTTGCTCCAATTCCGCGGCTTTAAGATGTCTGTTTCGGATAAGGATGGTGCGGCCCAGCAGTTCTTTTTCTTTGGCATTGACCGCTCTGTGTGCGGCGATGTGGTCCAGGGCTTCTTTGGCTTCGATCGGGATATTAATGGGCAGGGTCAGCGTCCGGAGCCTGTCGCCCGCTGCCAACCCTGCAGCATGTCGCAGGATGGGCTGGGCATCCTTCGTTCCCGGCAGGCTGCTGATCCAATCCAGTGGGACGGATGCAAAGGAATAGACCCGTTCCAGGAATTCCCTCTGCGGCACCGCAAGCCGTTGCCGTACTCCCGCTGTCCAACTGGGACGCAGGCCGAATTCACCTGCAGTGTGCAGCGCGAGCAGGCTGATGAAAAAATCGTACCCAGTGCCTGAGATCCAGCGGATGGTGGTCATATTAAGTTCAACATTAGATTATTATCTAATAGATTAGATAATAATCTAATTTCATAGAGCAGTCAAGACGTTCCTGGTTTGGCAACTCTCCCATCCCCGATTTGGGGAGGGAACGGGGAAGGGATATAATTTTCACCCTTCCATCCGAATATTTAATGCCTCTTATACGTATAATATAGGGGCTTTCCTGCATGTAATATTTTTCATGCATACCCACAAACCGTAATGACCTTCTTTATGGAGTCCATATGACCGTCCTTGCCTTGATCGAAACTCGCAATCTGGTAAAACGCTATGGCGACAAAATAGCCGTGGACAACGTCAGCCTGCAGGTCCAGGGTGGAGAGGTTTTCGGATTCCTCGGTCCCAATGGCGCCGGCAAGACCACCACCATTAAAATGATCGTTGGACTGCTCCAGCCAACTTCAGGTACCGTCCATGTTGCCGGGGTGGATGTCCAAACCCAACCCCTGCTTGCCAAGGCCTCCTGCGGCTATGTCCCCGACACCCCCAATCTTTACGCCAAGCTGACCGGGCGCGAACTCCTTCGCTTTGTGGGGGACCTGTACGACCTCGACCGCCGACAGGTGGCTCAGCGGACCGATGAACTGCTGCGTGTCCTCGACCTTACCTCCGCTGCCGATGATACCGTCGACTCCTACAGCCATGGTATGCAGCAGAAAGCCTCCCTTGCCTCTGCGCTTATGCACGACCCCAAGGTATTGGTGCTGGATGAACCCACTGTCGGTCTTGATCCCAAGTCGGCCCGGTTGATCAAAGACATCCTGCGCCAAATGGCTGATCGCGGCGCGGCGGTCTTCCTTTCTACGCACATCCTCGAGATTGCCGAGCGCATGTGCGACCGGATCGGCATCATCGACAAGGGGCGGCTGGTCGCAGTGGGCACAATGGATGAACTGCGCTCCCTCGGGAAGGCAGGCGAAGTCAGCCTGGAAGATATCTTCCTCGCCCTCACCGGCGGTGCTGAGGAAGCTGAGATCGCCGAGATTTTGAAATGACTGTGCTCACCTCCCCTCCGTCCGGTCGCTTCCTGCCCGCGGTCTGGAAACTCATCCGCCTGCGCTTGCTGATCAGCTTCAACGGCTTTAAACACGCCAGGCTCATTCGCAAGATTCTCACGGTTGTTGCCATGCTCGGGTTGCTTGCCTTTGCCGGTATGATTTTGTTCGTGAGTTGGATCTTGCTCGATTTCCTGCGCTCTCCCGAATTAACGCAGTATGTGGGGACGGATGTGACTCCCTTCCTGCAGTCGGTGCCGGTCTTGATTTTCACCGGCCTGTTTCTCGGTATTCTGCTCAGCAGTTTTGGTGTGCTCCTCCAGGCATTGTATCTCTCAGGTGACATGGATTTCCTGCTGAGTTCGCCGGTACCCATCCGGGCGGTTTTCGTTACCAAGCTCCTGCAGGCGGTGCTACCCAACTTTGGGCTGATCGCCTTATTCGGCCTGCCGGTCCTTTATGGTCTGGGTCTCGCCGGGCATTACTCCATTCTCTACTTTCCACTCGTCCTGCTGACCATGATAGCCCTGGCGTTGGCAGCCGCTGGTCTCTCGGCACTGCTGGTCATGCTGGTGGCGCGTGTCTTCCCTGCCCGGCGTGCTGCGGAAGTCCTTGGTTTTGTTGGAGCCCTGCTCGCATTCACATGTTCGCAAGCTGGCAATATATATAACTCTTTCGGACATTCCACTAATGTCTCGGGCGCGCAAGTCAGCAATATGTTCACGCTTTTGTTGCGCTTTAATACTCCTTGGCTGCCCCTCAACTGGGCAGGCCAGGGGCTTGTGGCACTTGGTGAAGGCCGCTGGCTGACCGCCCTTCTGCTGGTCACGCTTACCCTGGGGCTATCGACTGTTATTTTCATGTTCGCCCTCGGGACCGCTGAACGCTGGTATTACTCTGGCTGGGCAGGCATGCAGGTGGTGGCCCGCAGGAAGAAAAAGCAGCGGGTAATGCCTCCGGCCACGACAGTTGGCGACACCCTTCCCGGAACCGCCGTCCCAGTAATTCCTGCCCTGGGGTCAGGCCGACTCCTCCCCGCTCCCATCCGCGGCATCATATGGAAGGATTTTCTACTGCTCAGGCGCGACCTGCGCAACCTGTCACAGTTGATTTCCCCTCTTATCTTCGGTGTCGTTTATTCATTCATGATCTTTAACATTGGCAATCAATCTTCTGCCGGTGGGGCAGGTGCACCGGACTGGTTAATGAATTCCTTCGATATTCTGCTCACATATGGCAATGTCGGCATGTCGCTGTTCGTCGGTTGGATGCTGCTTTCCCGCCTTTCCGGGATGGCGTTCTCATCCGAAGGCAGGAACTATTGGGTGATGAAAGCCGCCCCGCTGCTCCCTGCTCATTTGCTGATCGCCAAGTTCCTCGTAGCCTATCTACCCACCTTCACACTCGGGTTGTTATTCCTGGTCGGAATATCGCTTCTTCAAAAAATCCCACTTGCCGGATTTTTGTACAGCCTGCTGGTGGTTGCCACGTGCCTCGCAGGCATGAACGGTATCCTTCTGGCATTTGGGGTGCTGGGAGCTAACTTTAAATGGGAAGACCCGCGCAAAATGTCTGCGGGTGGGCTGGGCTGCCTGGGGCAGTTCCTGACCATGCTCTATTTGCCTCTTGCTTTTGGGCTGTTCATTGGTCCGCTATGGTTCGTCTCGGCTTTCAACTTTCCACAGATTTATGGCTTCCTGGCTGGGGGAATCCTTGGCATGGTCGTTACTGTTGCCTGCGCTTTTCTGCCTCCCTGGTTGGTGCAGGGAAAGGTGGCACGCTTGGCGGAAACGTAGGAATGTTCTTTTAGCATCTGTTTTGCTGATAATATCAAACCCGCAGGGTCCAAAAAGGGTCACCCGTTTTTTCGCATTGTTGGGATAAACCCAGTTACCTATCGCAAGGAGAAAGGCTGTTTAGGGGAACAAATCCAATTGCAATTCGTTATAATTTCAAGGATGGGTTCCCTCCTTGAGTCAGCCATGTTCAAAAAACTCCTTATCGTTTATCTTGCCGTCGTTCTCACCGCCTGTAGCGGTGTCCCTTCGCCCACCCCCACGCCCTCTTCTGGACAAATTGATCTCGAGCAGCAGGCTGTTTATGCCGTCCTTCTTCAGAGTCTCTACTCGTCTTCGAATTTCGTTATCATGGACACCACTGCCACCAGCCCGGGCGGAGTGGGGAATACCGCCTCCATCCTAGACAATATCCTGCAAAACATGCACGAGGTTGACGCGGGCACCGCGGACAATTTCCGGGTCCGCAATAATGCCTCATATCCGGTCAGCCCGCGCATGGACCTCGGCACCCCCTACGTTCTCCTGACCCGCGACCAGATGACCCAGCTTTTCAATCAAAACCAGGACGGCTGGCAGCTTTTCTATGAACAATACCCTGGTACTCCAGGCATTACAACTATATCGCAGGTCGGATTCAATGCCAGCTTTGATCAAGCGCTGGTTTACATCGGCACCATGAGTCACTGGCTCGCAGGAGCCGGCTACTTTGTGCTTCTCAATAAAGTTAACGGAGCCTGGGTTGTTGACCAGCAGGTTATGTCCTGGATTTCATAATCGGGTACAATAGCCTGCGTGTCTGGTTTGAAATCCCCCTTCTTCTGGTTCGTCCTTGCTGTGTTGACCACCGCCGGGTTGACGGCTCTCGGTCCCCAGGAACAATCCCTTGGCCCGGATGTGCGCATTGTGTATCTGCATGGCGCCTGGGTGCTGACTGCCGAGGTGGCGCTCGGGTTATCTGCGCTCGTTGGATTCCTGGGCATATTGACGCGCCGTGACCGGGTGCATCACTGGTCATCTGCCCTTGGGCGCACCGGTCTCTTTTTCTGGGTGATTGATCTGCCGCTCTCGGTCTGGGCTATGGAGGCCAACTGGAACGGACTTTTTTTGAGCGAGCCGCGTTTCCGTCTTGCCGTCATCTTTGCCATCACTGGGGTCTTGCTCCAGATCGGGTTGACGCTACTGGCCAGGCCCGCCTTCACCTCCCTGTTTAATGTCTTATTCTTTGTCGCCTTGTGGATCGGGTTAAAAGAAGCCGGATATGTTCTCCACCCGCCGCCCTCCCCGATCTTTGGTTCCGGGATTCTATCGCTGGAGTTGTTTTTTGTCGGGCTGATCCTCCTGACGATGATAGCTGCCTGGTTCCTCAGCCGCTGGTGGCTCTCCCGTTGAAACCAGCTTCCCAACCTCCTTCGAAAATCGGACCTGCCACCTCCCCTGCTGGAGGCCTGGCTGCCTCGCCTCATCCTGAAATGGAGGCGCCCGCTCCCCGTCCTGAAACCGGGGCTATATTCCAGGTCGTCGCCTTCAGCATCACCCGCACCGTTATAAACACCTTGCACCGTATGGTCTATCCCTTCCTGGCTGTCCTGGCGCGCGGTGTGGGTGTCGATCTCATTTCCATGTCATACGCTCTCACCGCCCGCAGCCTGGTGGGCACTGTCGGTCCGTTTGCCGCCACCGTCGCTGACCGCCGGGGGCGAAAATTTGGCATGCTCTTCGGCATTGGGCTGTTCACGCTAGGGACCGCCATCGTGATCTTTTGGCCGGTCTTCCCTGCTCTGGTCATTTCTATAATTCTTTCCACACTGGGCAAATACATTTTCGACCCTTCCATGCAGGCTTACCTTGGTGACCGCATACCCTACGCCCGGCGCGGCCGGACCATTGCTGTCACCGAGTTCGGTTGGTCGCTAGCTTTCATCCTCGGCATCCCGCTCATGGGTTTTCTGATCGCCCGCAGTGGCTGGATGGCCCCTTTCCCGCTGATGGCGGTACTGGGTGTTCTTATTTTTGTTGGACTATTCTGGATGTTGCCAAAGGATGGGCAGCCCTCCGCAGATAACCCCACCTTTTCGGCAAGCTTTCGCACTGTCCTGACCTTTGCTCCCGCCCTGGCGGGGCTGGCGGTGGGGTTGTTTGCCAGCGCAGCCAACGAGGTGGTCAATCTCATCTTCGGCGTCTGGCTGGAGGACTCGTTCGGTCTGCAGATTGCCGCCCTGGGTGCAGCCTCGGCGGTGATCGGGCTTTCCGAACTATGTGGGGAAGGTCTTGTGGCGGCTTTCGTCGACCGGTTGGGCAAGCCGCGTGCCATCGGCCTCGGGCTGGCTGCCAATTGCCTGGCTGCCCTGCTCCTGTTTATCATTGGGCGCACCGAGGCTGGTGCCCTGGTGGGACTTTTCTTCTTTTATATTACCTTCGAGTTCACCCTGGTCAGCGTCATCCCCATGATGACCGAAGTCCTCCCCTCCGTCCGTGCCACCTTGATGGCTTTCAACGTGGCCTCCCTCTCTCTCGGGCGTGCTCTCGGAGATCTGCTGGGTCCGCGCCTGTACTTATGGGGGTTCTGGTCAGTTGTGATGGGTGCGGTGGCATTCAATCTTCTCGCCTTGCTTGCACTGCGCAAAGTAAAAACCGCGTAGGGGTGTGCTACGTGCGCTTTTAATATTCCTTTTTACGTTTACAAGCTCTGTTTTTTTTCTGCGAGGATCTCCGGATCCCCCCAGGTCGTTTTTTGATGGGGCGAGGGTTGTTATCGCCGAAGGGGAAGCCTCACGCGTTTTACTTGAATCAACTGTGAGAAAATGCGCGATAATGATTAGTGGAAGCATATATTGAGAGCGGAGCCCTCAGTGTACGTTATACCTGTTGGTATTTTATGGTTCTTTATTATTGTGGGGGCATTGCTTTTTGGATATAGTTTTTTCCCGAAGGAAAGCCGATCAGCAACGATTTCATTTGTTATCGGGTTTATTTGCATCGTCATCGCGTTATTCCTTTGGCTCTCACCCAGAGTCGTCCTGAAATAGATGAAATAAATAATCATCAGGGGTGTTTATTTTCATTGAATTTTCCCGTGCTTTCTTATTTGTAAGTGGTTGAAATGGGGATTTGTGCGATAATGCTCAGGAGGTGGCAAAATGAATCCTGATCTAGGCTTGATTTCTTTAATAGCTGTAATTTCATTGGCTTTTGTTGCAACTGCAAGTATTCTTGCTCCTTTCCTATCCAGCCTGGTCAACGATTCCATTAAATGGAAACGGGAAGCAAATGCAGCTGAAATGCAAAAGATCGACGAAAAAACGGTCGAGTTGCTTGAATATCTCTCGCATTTTAGGAGTGGAAATGTTGTCCAGGCTGTTGGGCGTCCGGCAGAAGAAACTTATAGCAAAATTTTGAGCAAATATTACTCTTGGGAAAGAGTCATTTGGGCTCGATGCAAGGATGCTGACCGTGAAAGGGCAAAGCAATTGAGGAGCCAGTTCGAGAATGGAAACTTTCAGACTCTTTTTGATGGAGGTCCGCTGATAGCAAACGAGATTTTAGCGTTGGCTCATAAAGCCAGTGAGAGGGTCGCTTAGCGAAGGCGTCACGTAACGGTCTTTCATTGACACCTTGGGAAGATGCTTCAATTATCTACGTGGGGGAGTACCTCACCACTTCATTTATTCGCATGTTGGGGGAAAAAAATTAGAAAGCAGGTTGATTACAGATCAGTTGAATAACGCTTGTTTCCCATGCGTGCTCTCGGGGGTTCGAGTCCCATCTCCCGATTTAAATGGGCAAGCCCCCGTTATATAACGACATATCACCTTGATGTGGCGATTTTTTTATATTTCATTCAATGGTTCCTGTGTAAACGCTGACCACCTTAATACATTCATAATCGCCACTGTTGCTTTATTCCCAAAGAGAACCGTCACGCAGAATCAAGGAGCCCCTGACGGAGGATCTCGATATTTTCCACCGGAAGCCCTCCCCTTTTCCCGTCCCTGGCGAAAACGTCCAACAAGGTGAGCGTCTGATCCCTGGTCTTCAGATAATGATACTTGAGATATTTTTCTATTTCAAAAGGGGTAAGAATGGGCAGGAAATGGGTTGCAAGAGAGAGCACCGCGGATGAACAGAGAATCCCAAGAAGCATTCTTGTGAAAATGCCTGCCCCTGAAAGTTGGCTCAAGGCCGCTTCCCGTGAACCGTAAGCCGCCCGCTTGAGCCAAGCACCCTTTCGATATGCTTTTAAGGACCACCCTGAAAGCTCAAGACCCGCCATAAAAGCTGTCATCACCGCGGTCACAGAAGCCAGCGTGCTGTCGGATTCTTGCTTCTTCACCGCAATTCGGAACCCCGCTTTTTTCAAGAGCACTTTCACCTCGCCGCAAGCTTTTTCCGTACCGGTGAGGGGGATGCTGATCAGGGGTGGGAGCCAGAAATTCACGCCCTCCGGTCGTCCCCCGCCCCCCTCCAAATCGCCCTGCCAGGCCATGAAAACGATCCCTCCAAAAACCAGTCGATCCCTTCCCCCGCTTTCCGGGAAAAATTCGGGACGTCGCCCCTCGGGTGCAAAACACACCACTCTTTCCGAGGGAACTTTTTGTAGAAAATCCCGGAACCACTCTGAGTAGTATACGGGGGAGGGGGTGGTGAACCAGATCTGGTCTGGTTTAAATCTCTGACTCTCCTCCACGTCCTTCAGCACCTGATAGTTCTCCAACCGGTGGGGGATTGGACCCCGTCCACCGGATTGGGAGATTTGGAAAAGGGGCATGCCTCCATGTTCCAACGCCTCCTTTAATTTATCTACAGTTGCGGGGCGGTCATATAGACCCAATTCCACACCGGCCTTTTGAAGGTGAAGCCCGAATACTTGTCCCACGGCTCCACAGCCGACCATTAAAACTTTCATCGATAACCGTCCTTTCTCGATTCTCTCCCTCATCCAGGGGTCGTTATGAAATAATTTCATTTCTTTCGTTCGGGCTCAGTGGATCTCTTCCTCCCTTTTATCCCTTGGTATGTATCGCTGGTTTTTCGCCAGGATCATAAATGGGGTAGGTGGGGACGGTTTGTTCGAGATTCTGGTCATAAATAAACTCCATTACTCGAATGGCAAAGGGGAAAGGAAGGATTTTTCCCATGAGAACAGCCAATTTATTGATGGCTCCCGGGACGATGACCCGTTTTCCCTTGAGGATGGCGGGATAGGCTTTCTCTGCCACCTGTTCCGGAGTCATCATGTTTTTTTGGGCGAATTCCTTGACTCGTTGACCGGCAAGTTCTGGGAATTCCGATAGAGTCCCTCCTGGGTGAAGGGCACTGACCTGGATGTTGCTCCCATGGTATTCGTGATAAAGCAAATTTGTAAAAATCCGAACGTAGTGTTTGCTGCCCGTGTAGACCGAAAATCTGGGAAGGGGTGCGTACCCTCCCACGGACCCCACGTTCACCACATGACTGGGTTCCCCGTGATCCAGCATATGGGGCATGAACAAATGACATAGTTCCGTCAGGGCTTGGATATTCAGGAAAAGGATCTGGCACATGTGCCCGTAATTCAATTCATGAAATTCCTGGTATGGGCTCATCCCGGCGTTGTTGATGAGCACGTGAACCTTCCCGAAAACCCGGATGGCTTCCTCAAAAAGGATTTGGGGGGCACCCGGGGAAGTGATATCCAGGGCCAGGCAGTGAACAGTGGCATCTTGCGTTTTTGCCACTTCCTGGCTTAGTGCCGCGAGCCGATCCTCCCGTCTTGCAACCGCCAGAACAGCGTTCCCCTTCCGGGCAAATGTTCTTACCATCGCCCTTCCGATTCCCGCAGACGCTCCTGTTATGACCACATTCATGGTGGAGTCTCCATTTTTATTAGAAGTAAAGGTGCAAGGACCGAACCGCAAGCGGAGGTGCATCTGTCCCCTTGAGCCTGGATCCCGCGCTGACCTGGAGTTGACTGGAGAGTGTTACCTGATACTGAGAGTTTGGCGATCAATCATGTCCACCACTTTAGCAATGCCATTTTCCAGGTGGATTATCCAGTAAAAACAATCCGCCTCGGCGTAATGCGGTATTGTTTCGGTGGAATAATTCTCTTCCGCAGGTTTTTAATCTCCCATAAAGTATAGCATTGCTTGCGGAAAGGGGCTGTCCCTCATTTTGTGACATCTCCCAACCGATCGATCCGGAGCGATTGGCAGCTCCTGAAGCTTAACTTCCCTTCGGGGCACATCCCATCGATGATACCAGTTGTCGATTATTCAAAAAAAACTATCTCTGCCTGCCTCCCCATTATTCGTAAAGATTCTTGAAGCACCTGGAACCTTCATTACCTTGAGTATAATCATCCCAGATAGAGTAAAGTATTACATTAAATGGTTTACCATGGGCTTCTTGAAAAGATCTACGATCCAGGTTGTAATATCAGTTGTTCCTATCATTGGGATCACCGTTGTTATTGCTGCCTGTTCGTCCATATCTCCAAAACAAGAACCCCAATCAACCAATTCCCCTTCTTCTACTGCCCCCGGTGTAAAAATAGTCACGGACACCCCCACAACCGCGAATTTATCAAGCCCCTCACCAAAACCCACAAAAGTCTTATCTCCAACGGCCTCTGCCTCTCCAACGCCCGATACCCGTCTGATACCTTATTACTGGCGCGACTGGCCTGTGAGCCCGGACCTTTCTCCCCATGCACAGGAAATTCTTCTTGGCGCAGTAAACAATCCGTCTCTTGATTTGCATGTCTTTAGCAAGGTCGGCGATTGCCAGATGACTCCCGCCACCTTCCTCGGCGGTTTCGCCAATGGAATATATGTCATCCCTGCCGGGTTGGACGAAACTGTAAGCTGGTTTTCGACCAGCATGACCTCCGAAAGTGTCACTGCTGCCAACGGTTTGGGGATCAGTTCGGTCCTGAATCCCATGTTTGGGTTGGCTGCCGGGAACACCCAGTGTCAGGCGAACGAGACACCCCTGGATTGTGAACTGCGCACTCGTCATCCTGCCTTGGTGCTGGCTGCCATGGGTACCAACTGGAAGCCTCATGGCGAGCTGAGTTTCGAAATATATCTGCGCCAGGTCGTGGACCGCATCCTGGCCAGCGGTGCCCTTCCAATCCTTGCCACCAAGGCGGATGATATCGAAGGCGATTGGAAGCTGGACCTTGCCATAGCAAAGGTTGCCTTCGATTACGACCTTCCGCTAGTGAATGTCTGGCGTTCGGTCCAGGCTTTACCCAATCACGGTCTTACGGCTCCTTTGAACGAATACCTGACGGGGGACGGCTGGATGGCTGCAAATTACGCCTGGCTGGATACTTTGGAAAAAGTCCGCCAGGTGCTTGTAAAATAAGGACGATATGGGATCCGGTAATAAGAATTACCCACCAGCTGAAGGATTTTTTACCGGGAGATATCCCCTCGTAAGGCTCCGCACAGGGGTAAAATGAAACGGACATTGGGATTCATGACAGTTAACAATGAGCCAATCTATCTCTTCTAATTCCTGATTACCATGTTGATTCATTCCGCCTCCCAACTTCTCACCCTTCAGGGCGGCCCGCAGCGCGGGAATGCTTTGGGCAGCCTCGCTATCATTGAGGATGGCGCAGTGCTAGTCCGCGACGGGAAGATCACCGAGGTTGGAGCTTCAAATGAAATGCGTCGCCTCCACACTCATGAAACGGCTCTCGACGCCTCTGGCTGCGTGGTCATGCCAGGTTTCGTCGATCCCCACACACATGTCGTCTGGTCCGGGGACCGGGCTGCCGAGTTCGAGATGAAAATGGCCGGCGTAAAAT
>Ga0326726_10004198_pt1 | contig 13169 bp, 13 predicted proteins | sample MHFenrmetagenome_2_FD_207603 | JGI IMG/M metagenome (GOLD analysis project Ga0326726, IMG submission 207603) | Lab enriched peat soil microbial communities from Michigan Hollow, Ithaca, NY, United States - MHF15MN | ecosystem: Environmental > Terrestrial > Soil > Wetlands > Peat | place: USA... | reverse complement strand
TCCGCCATTCTCCGCCTGGACTCGACGCAGCTGAGCGACACCGGGCAACGCGACGCGGCCACGATCGTGACCACCCCCAGCGCGAGTCTCAAGACGCTGGCGGGCGTCGCGTTCGATACCACCGGCAACCTCTGGGTCGCCGGCGACGACGACTCCGTGCTGCTCGCCTTCGCGCCCGGCGCCCTCGCCAGCTCCGGGTCCAAGGTGGCGAGCACGGTGATCAGGTCCACGCGGGGCTCCCTCAGCGGACCGATCGGCCTGGCGTTCGACTCGCGGCAGCGCCTGTGGGTGGTCAACCACCAGAATGCCACGCTGGTCCGCTTCGATCCCGAGCAGCTCACGGCGGGCGGCGCTCAGGCGCCGCGCGTGCGGCTGTCGGTCCCAGGAACCCCGGTGGCCATTGCGTTCGATGCCGACGGTTCGCTCTGGGTATCCGACAACGACCTGCACGTGATCTACAAGTACACGGCTGCGCAGCTCGCGTCGTCGGGGTCACCGCATCCGGCGCTCACCCTGACCGCGGCGGACTCGCTCGTGAATCCCACGGGCCTGGCCTTCGACGCCGCGGGAAACCTGTGGGTCGCCAACAACGGGAGAAGCAACCTGCTCGCGTTCAGCCCGGCCCAGCTCGCCGGACTCGGACCCGCGGCGCCGCAGGTCGTGATTGCCTCCAACCGGGGCTCGCTGAGCATTCCGATCGGTCTGGCGTTCGCGGCGGACGGGAGCTTGTGGGTCGCGGGCGGCACCGGGGTGCTGGCCCAGTTCGCACCGGCGAGCCTTGGCGCGAGCGGGGCGCCGGCGCCGATCACCCAAATCAAGGTCAGGGCTCACGTATTGTTCTGGAGCGCGGCATTCTGGCCCAAGCCGGCCGGGCTGCCGCTGAACTAGGCGAGCCGTCGGGATTGTCTGCGCGCCTGCGCCAGGTAGAGTAGCGAGGCCGCCGCGGCCACGGCGCCGGTGGCGAGCCACGCCCCGGCGGTCGCCCGCGCCAGGAGACCGACGATCAACGCCGCCGCCACCCACGGCACGACCTTCCCCGCAGGCATCAGGAATGGCTTGCCCTCGGCACCGACGTCGAGGCGCCGCAGTCGCCCCGCACCTACACAGCAGGCCAGATAGACGAGCAGGATCGCCACGTCCGCCACCACGGCCAGCTTCACGTACGTGCCGGTGAGCGCGATCGCGCACACGATGACCGCCTGAACCGCAATCGCGACATGCGGCGTGTGGTGCTCGGGGTGGACGCGCGCCAGGGGCGGGGGGAAGAAACCGTCCTGGGCCAGGGCGAACAACGTCCGTGGTGTGGATAGCATGGTGGCGGTCATGAACCCGAACGTCGAGAGGATCATGGCGATCAGGATCAGCCGGGCACCAGCGGGACCCGCGAAGCGCTGCGCCGCCGCGGCGAGCGGTGCCTGCGCCGTCTCGGGCGCGGACAATGCGCTCCCGAGGACGCCCTGGGCGACCAGCTGCACCGCGATATAGAGGAGAGCCACGCCCCCGAGGCCGAGCGCGATGGCGCGTGGGACGCTTCGGGCGGGGTTCGTGACCTCGCCCGAAATCTGGAGCGCCGACTCCATGCCGAAGAACGCGAACATCAGGAGCAAACCGGTTTCACCCAATTGCCCGAGTGGCGGCATACTCGCGATCGTGATGTTCGCCGTTTGCACGTGGGGCAGCCCGAACGCGACGAACGCGAGCAGCGGCACGATCTTCGCGAGGGTCGAGACGGCGCTCAGGCGGGAGCCCTGGGCGGCGCCGCGCACATTGACGAAGGCGAACGCCGCGAGCAAGGCCGCCGGCACCACGATGCGCGGCACCGGCCCAGCGAAGGCGGGAACGAGCCCGAAGAGGGCGTCGCGGAACACGATGGTCACGGCCGCCATGGCGAGCGTGATCCCGAGCCAGAGCAACACGCCGCAGAGGTACCCGACGTAGGGGCCGAGGGCGGCCTCCACGTATGCGTACGGACCGCCGCTCCGGGGCACGCGGCTCCCGGCCTCGGCGAAGCAGAGGGCGACGAGTCCGGTCGCCACGGCGCAGACGACGTAGGCGAGCGGCGCGGCCGCGCCGAGCTGCGCGGCCGCGTGCGCGGGGAGGACGAAGATCCCGGCGCCGACCGTGATATTGAAAACGGCGGCGGCGAGGCCGCCCACGCCGATGACGCGTTGCAGCGACGGTGCCGCGGATTGAGCCATGGGGGACGTGTCTTTCACGTTGCCTGGTCGCTGAGGACCTGCTTGCGAATCTCATCACGCATTTGCTCCAGCAGCTCCGACGAGCTCACGCCGCGTCGTTGGGTCTCGATCTTCACCCAACTCAAGAGCGCCTGTCGCAGCGGGAGCGCCAGGCCTTCGGTGCTCAGTGCCAATGTGGAGCCACAGGGGCAATTGGCCAGGGCCAGCGACCCGATGGGCTCCGTGGTCTTCCAATCGCCCAGCTCCGCATCGTAGGACTTCGCCGGCCCGACACGCGTGGTGCTCACGATGTACTCCCGCAGCGAGGCGAACCGCCGGCCACAGCTCGCACAGGTCTTGGGGAACAGGCTGTCGAAGTGCCGGCGGACGACCTGGAGTGCTTCCGGGTCGGTCACGAGTCCTCGAGACGGAGTGGCGTAAGCTGCAGGCGGCAACGGCCGCGATCAAGGACGGCGGACGCCCTTGATCAGCAGCCACAGCCCGAGCGGAATCTCGAACGCGGCCATCGGTAGCCACATCAGCGCGGTGATCGGGCCGCGGAGCACACCCGCGAGCTGCAGGGGAAGGCAGGCCACGACCAGGACCGATGCGATGACCCCGAGCCATGCCAGCGGGACCGGGATCATCCGGCCGCGCAAGAGGAGCCAGGAAAAGAGCGTACTCCCCACGGCGAAGAAGGTGGCCGGGACGAGCGCGTTCTCCTGTAGCAGGTACGCGCCGAGCGTCTGTGCGGCCGCGGTGTTCGGGACATCCGCTCCGCCGGCCGTGGCGAGCCACAGCAGTCCCAGCGTCGCCGGGATGGAGACGGCGCCGCTCACGCCTTCGGCGACGCGACAGGTCAGGGCCAGCATGGCGAGATCGGGGTCCTGCTCGCGCGTAATCGCGTAGAGGGTCACGGCCAGCACCAGCGCCGCGAAGCAGCCGGCGAACGACAGCACGACGGCGAGGTGCACGTCGCTCGCGTGCTGGGCCAGCATCGCAAGTTTCGCGACGATCCCCGCGCCGCTCGTCGCCCGGTTGAACAGGATCATGCTGGGGAAGGCGACGGCGATATACGCGAGGTAAGCGCCGCCGGCGATGCGTGCGTTCGTCGTGCGCGTCATGGCTTTGGCTCCTTGGCTCCCATCACCAGGAGCCAGATGACGATCGGCAGCTCCCCGAAATAGAGCGGCATGACGACCTTAGAAACCGCTCCGAGGAGTGTGGGGAAGACGATGGCGGTCACACAGCTCACGACGTAGGCAATGCCCGCCACCATCAGCAGCACGCCCAGGAGCCTGGGGAGGAAGCCGGATTTGATCGTCAGGATCCCGAACGGAAACAGCCAGAGACCCCAGATGGCCAGCACGAGCTGACCGGCGCTGTTCCCCAACCGCAGAACGGCCATCGCCAGGGCGTCGAGCTGCGGTTTGGTGAACACCGACAAGAAGTCGGCGCCGCTCGAGAACACCAGCGGCGCCATGTGCGTGACGAGATTGACGATTTCCGCGGCCACGCCGACGCACACCAGCGCCACCATGAGCCTGGCGTGGGTCCGGCTCACGTCCTTGAACAGTTGATACAGGGTCAGCACCACGAAAATGAAGAGGATCTGGGCGGCGAGTTCGGTCAGGATGCCGACGCGGTATAGCAGCTCTCCATCGGCGATGTTGCGAGCGGTCGCGGCGGCATCGCCGGGGACGATGAATCTGCCGGGCAGGTACATGTAGCCGAACACCATCAGCACCGACATCACCACATACAGGAGTCCCGCGAGCCGCGCTGTGCGTTGGTCTGGCATGGTCCGTCCTATGGGTTTCCCATATGACGGGTACTGTGGGGAGATGGTTTCAGGCGGGAGTGGGCCTAGGGGAGGTTCTCCTGGATGAAGCGCGGGCTGAGGTGCACGTCGAGCTGGACGAGGGGCGCGTCACCGATCGCGCGGAAACTGTGAATCTCCCCGGCCTTGATCACGAGGATGTCCCCCGCGCCGGCCTCGAATTCGACCCCGTTGACCGTGTACGCCGCTCGGCCCTCGCGCACGAATTGCACCTCGTCGTAGGGATGGCGATGGGGGCCGGGTCCGCGCCCTGGCGGCGCGCGCAACAAGTAGACCGAGATGTTCACGTCGCCGTTGTCGGCCCCGACGAAGTCGTGCGACAACCCCTTGAAGGGCAGCTCCTCCTGACGGGTGCGATACATCCTAGCGGTGCTCCTCTTGTCGACGTGACGGGCTGCGGGAGAGCAACATCGCGAGCGCCAGTGCGACCGCCAGCAGCGCCCATGACAGTGGGGGAACGACCACGAACATGAACGCGTTGGCGGACCCCGAGGGCCGCTTCACGAGGCCACCATAGATGGCCAAGGAGCCCAGGGTGACGACGAGCGACATGCCATAGAGTGTCGCCCGCGTGAGAGTCGACCATCGTTGCGACCTCACGTTGGCCCAGGCCAGGGCCACGAACGGCGACAGCACCCAGATCACGAACAACACCAGCAGGAGCCAGGGAGTGTTGCGGCCGGCAGCGAGCGTCAACGCGAGCGAACCGACGGCGCCGGCCGCGACAACGGTGAGGACCACCCCACGCAGGCGATCAGGCCGCACGCTCGAGCGCCTCGATGTCACCTCCACAGAGCAGGGCGACGTTCCGGGTGATCTTGGCGGGTTCCCAATCCCACCACCGCAGGGCGAGCAGGCGCGCGATCGTGGGCGCCTCGAATCGGTACCGCAGCACGGTGGCGGGATTCCCGCCGACGATCGCATACGGCGGAACATCCTTCGTCACGACGGCGCTGGTGGCGACCACAGCACCGTCTCCGATGGTGATGCCGGGCATGACCGTCACCGAGTTCCCGAGCCAGACATCGTTGCCGACCGTCGTATCCCCTTTGTAGGGCCACGCGGGGGGCTCGGGCAGCTCCCAGCCCTGAGAGAATATCGGGAACGGGTACGTGGTCAGCCAGGACGTGGCATGATTGCCGCCGTTCATGATGAACCGGACACCCGAGGCGATGCAGCAGAACCGGCCGATGATGAGCCGATCACCGATGAAATCGAAGTGATAGAGGACGTGGCGCTCGAACTGTTCCGGGCCGTCTGGATCATCGTAGTAGGTGTAGTCGCCGACGATGATGTTCGCTCGCGTAATGAACGGCCGGAGAAAAACCGTGCGGGTCACGCCAGGCAGCGGGTAACGGGTGTCGGGGGACGGTCCCATCGTCATAGCGGTCTGTTTGGTGGAGGGAATGGATGCTCATCTGCGAGCGGGTGGTGGTGGCGGTTTCGTCAGTCCGTGCGCGTCCAGCCAGAAATAGAACGCATCGACCCAGTGGTCGCTGCTGGTGCCCTGGGTGCGAAGCCCGAAGCCATGTCCGCCGGCGCTGTAGATGTGGACCTCGGGCTTGCAGCCTGCCGCCAGCAGCGCGTCGTAGAACTTGCGCACGGGGTCGAGCGCCACCGGGTCGTCCTGCGCCCAGGCGAGAAACACGGGCGGCAAGTCTGCCGGGATGCGCGGCATGATGCCGAACGGAGCTCCATAGATCAGGGCGGCGTAGTTCGGGCGGACCGCGGCGTCCTCCTGGAGCAGGGCGCCGGCGCTGACCATGGCCCCGGCCGAGAAGCCCAGGAACACGACCCGGTCGAGCGAGAGGCCCCAGTCCGCGGCGTGCTGCCGCAGCACCTTCACGGCCTGAATGCCGTCGGCGATGCCGTAGCGGCCCGCCGTGTCCATGTCCATCTGGGGAATGCCGTCCTGGCGCTTTTCGACAGTCCGGTACTTGAGCACGAAGGCGGCGATGCCGCGCTGCTGCAGCCAGCGCGCGAGGTTGGTGCCTTCGTGATCGATGGCCAGCGCGACGAACGCCCCGCCCGGCGCGATGATGACGCTCGTTCCCGTAGCCTTCGATAGCTCCGGCAGGTACGCCGTCACGGTCGGCGTGACGACGTTGAAGATCACGGTGCCGAGCGGCGTATTTTCCACCACCCGTTCCGTCTGGGCCCAGCGCTCGGAGCCCGGCGCGACACCGGGCCAGATGTTGACGGTCTGCGCATGTCCGGAGCCCAGGGTACAGGCGATTCCGGTCGCGGTCATGAGCATCGTTCGCCGCATAACGCCTCCCGCGTGTAAGCTGCGGGGTGCGGCGGACGCAGACAAGACAGACTCGCTCCCTCCGAACGGCCGCGGCCCTCGCTCACCACATGAGCGAGGTGACCGGGCCGCCCAAGACTTTAGGGAAGGTCGTGGCTCAGAACGGGCAATTCCCCGGGGCGATGGGGATATCGATCCGCAGCGCGGCGGCCTGCGGCGCTAGGTACACGACGATGTTCTCCGCGGGCTCCGTGGTCTCGTTGCGCGCGATGTGGCCCAGCCCCTCGTCCAGATACCCTTGGCCGGCCGTCCGCACGATCGGCCGGCAGTGACGGTCGTCGGCTTCGTAGAAGGTCATCGTCCCCGATTTGACCAGAATGAACACGGGGCCGGGGTGCTGGTGCCAGCCGCTCTGACCGCCCGGGGCGAACACGATGTCCTGCACGGCCAGGTCCAGATTGGGCTTGGCCTTCACCTCCACGCGCCAGTCGGGAGAGGTTCGCTTCACCTTGAAGGACGGTGAACCTTCGTCGTCATCATCGTCGTGCTTGCGCAACGCGGCAGCGAAATTCGCACGCGCAAGCAACGTCGACTGGCTGCCCGAGGACACGGTGAACATGGGATCGTTCACGGGGGCTTTGGTCGCCGCATCGGTGGCGGTCCCTTCACACGCGACGAAGGCCATCGTGATGGTGAGCGCGCCCGCCAGCGTGGCCAACGTGATGCGCGCGGTTCTCGAGCGTGACAGCTGATTGCTCAACATGCTGCACCTCCACAATGAGGGGTTATCGGGAAAAGCGGCGGCGTCCCTGACGAGGCCTAACGTCGTACGCTGGCCGTGCTGCTCAGTGGCTGAACGCCGATCTCGAACTCCACGACGTTCCCCGGAGCGATCACGAGCCGGCCTGACCTGATCGGCGGATTGCCGTCGCCTGGGCTGGCCAGGAGCTCCGCCCCACCGCTACCGACCATGGCCTGGGGCAGCACGAATTGGCCGACGAGCCCCGGGAGCACCGTGCCCATCCGCCAGGAGGTTCCGGCCCCGACGGCGTAGACCTGCATAGGGGCGCCGGAGTTGTTGGTGACGATCAGCTGGACGGGGGTCCCGGCGGCGGCCGCGAGCGATGCGCCCGGGGTCGCGCCGTGGGGATACGCGCATGCGGCGATGGTCAAGGCCAGTCCTGCGATCAGCGTCTTCATTTTCCACCCCATCGAGTGTTGTGGCGGTGCGGCCGGCTCATGGATGTGGCCTCCACGCCGGCGTCTCGCCGGCGGCCAGCAAGCGGACGACGGCGCCATCCGCGGTCGCCACGAAGATCGCGTACGGAATGCACCAGTCGTCGCACCCCTGGTTCACCACGAACACGAGATGGGATCCGTCCGGCGACCAGGTGGGCGCGAACCCGGGCAGCCCCGCGCCGATGCGCGTCGCACTGCCGCTCGCCAGGTTCCAGAGCGCGATTTCGTCCCCGCCGTAGCGCGTGGTCGCGAACGCCAGCGTCGAGCCGTCGGGCTTCCAGGCGGCACCATAGTCTCGAGCCGGATTGCTCGTGAGTCGAACGAATCCGGACCCGTCGGCGTTCACGGAGCAGATGTCGTCGTTGCCGGCGTCCACCTGGCAGTCGAAGGCGATCGTGGCGCCGTCCGGTGACCACGCCGGACTTCCCTCGAACCGCACGCCCTGGGTCAGCCGCGTGACGCCGGAGCCGTTCGCCGCCATCACGTAGAGGTTGGTCGCGCTGTCGTGCGTCGCGGCGAAGGCGATCTTCAATCCGTCGGGCGACCAGGCGGGGTGGCGATTCGCCGCCGCGTCGAGGGTGAGCCGGGCGAACCCGGTGCTGTCGGCGTTGATCGCGCAGATATCCGGGCCGCACTCAAAGGCGAGCCGGGCGCCGTTGGGCGACCACGCCGGTGCGAAGCCGGCCGTGATCCCATGGGAGTAGTCCGAACCGTCCGCGAGGATGACCGCGATCGTCCCCCCGGAAGAGAACGCGATCCGCTCAGCCATGACGCAGCCGACGTCGAACCTGGCATCCACAGTGCCCCCGTCCTGCGAGACGGTCACGGCGCGGGTGGTCGAGCCACTGACCGTGCAGTTCCCGGCCACATCGGTGAGGCTCACGGTGTGGGGGCCCGCGATCACGCCCGGGATGTCGACCGTACTGTTCGTGCCAACCCCGAAATACCCGGAGCACCCGCCTCCGGACGGGTCGAAACAGACCACATAGGACTGATCGAGGTCGGTCCCGGTGGTCGCCGTCGTGACGTGCACGGTCCCGGTCGCGACGCACGTAATCACAAACGACACGTCGGTGCTGTCGCCGACATCGACCGTGCGCGGGTTGTCGCCGCTGACCGTGCAATTGGGGGCCACGCCGTTCAGCCCCACGACGTGTGTGCCGGACGCCACCGACAGGGTCACGGCGCCGTTCACCCCGACCGCCCCGTCCGTGGCGCAGCCGGCGTAGGATTCCCAGTCGGTGGCGTAATCAACGCACAGCGAGTAGCCGTCGGCATCGAGGGAGACACCGGTCGTTGCGGTGGTGACGTGCAGCGCCGACTGCCGGCACGCGACGGCGAACGGCGCCGCGACGGTCTGTGCCCGCGCGGCGTGGACGGCGAGCGGATTGTCCCCGGCGACCACGCAGTTCGCCGCGACACCCATGAGCAAGACCGTATGCGCGCCGGTGTCTACCGCGACCATCCCGGAGCCCTCCACGCCCAGCGCGAGCGGCCCGTCGTACACACACACGGTCCCGCCGTGACCGTCGGGGGTGGCGTCGATGCAGGCGGCGTAGCCGTCGGGATCGAGCGCGCCGCCGCTGGTCGCGGCCGTGATGTGCAGCCACCCCGTGGGTTTGGCGATCGTAAACAGCACGCTGCTGGCACCCGTGAGGCCTCCGGCGCTGGCCGTGAGGGCGTATCCGAAGCTCGGCGACGCGATCGAGAGATCGCGGAACGTCGCGACCCCACCGCTGGCCTTCACGACCGTGGTCCCCGAGAGGGTGCCCGGTGGGGCGTCCGCGAGCGCCACGGTCACGCTGTCCGCGAACCCGGTCGCGCGGTTCCCGAAGGAGTCCTGCGCGGCGACCTGGACCGGCGGCGTGATGGTAACGCCCCCCGCCGCATTGCTCGGCTGCACCGTGAACGCGAGCCGCGTGGCGGCCGCGGCGGCGATCGTGAACACCCTGCTGGTCGCGCCGGTGAGCGTGCCGGCCGCCGCCTTCAGCGAGTAGCCCCCCGCCTTGTCGAGGTGCAGGTTCGAGAAGGTCGCGACCCCGGCCACCGCCGCCACACTCACCGTTCCCGTGAGCGTGCCACCGCCGGAGTTTGTCCCGATCGCCACGGTCACGACGTTGGTCGCGCTGGGCACCAGGACGCCGTATGCGTCCTCGATCGACACGGCGACGACTGGGTCGATCGCGACCCCGGCGGTGGCGCTGGTGGGCTGCATTGTGAATGCCAGCTGCACCGGCGGTGGGGAGGAGGTCGGGGCGATCGGCTCCGCGCACGCCACCACCGCGATCCCACTCATCCGCACCAACCACCGTTTCCACGCCCGCGACATGGTCGCCTCCATGCTCCCGATGACGGAAGCCGCCGTGCACGCCCTGTCTGTCCAGCCGACGGCGCCCTATATTGGGCCGCTGGTGCGGAGGCGTGCCTTCTCACCTGGTGTAACGAGGAGTCGTGCCAAAACACGACATCGCCCTGCATGGATGCCCCGACGACACCCACCGACGTCCTCACGGAGCTGCGGACCGACACGCAGCAAGCGCTCGACCAGGTTGTCGCGCTCACGTATCTGGAGTTGCGTGCGATCGCCCATCGCCGCCTTGCGGTGGGCAGTCGGGGCACGTTGTCGACGACGGGGCTCGTGCACGAGGCCTACCTCAAGCTCGTGGACCAGTCGCGAGCGGGATGGCAGGACCGCGCGCACTTCCTGGCACTGGCATCGTTGGCCATGCGGCACGTGCTGGTGGACCGGGCGCGGGAGCGGGGCACCCTCAAGCGGGGGGGCGTGCGCCGGCAGATCACGCTCGACGATGAGGTTCTGGCCGTCGAGGATCAGCCGGAGGCGCTGTTGCAGCTCAACGAGGTCCTGGACCGCCTCGCGACCGTGGAGCCACGCCTCGCGCGAGTCGTCGAGTGCCGGTTTTTCGGCGGCCTGACGGAGCAGGAAACGGCCGACGCGCTTGGCCTGACGACCCGCACGGTCCAGCGGGACTGGGTGAAAGCGCGCGTGCTGCTGCGGCGCATGCTCGAGTCCTGATCTCCGAGAACTGGTCCGAGCTCGCATCGCTCGTCGATGCGCTGCTCGACGCGCCGCCGGAGCGGAGAGCCGCGCTCATCGAAGCACTGAGCGCCGGCGACCCGGCGCGCCGTTCGGCGCTCGAGCGTCTGCAGCAGGAGATCGAACGAGATCCGGTCCTGTTGCGCCTGCCGGCGGCAGAGCGCTTCGCCGCGCTGTTCGACGATGACGTGGCCGAACTCCCCGAGACGCTCGGCGGGCGCTATCGCCTGACGCGGGAGCTGGGGCGCGGCGGCATGGCGACGGTCTACCTGGCGCAGGACCTGAAGCTCGGCCGTCCCGTGGCGATCAAGGTGCTGCGCCGTGAAATCGCCGCCGCGCTGGGCGCCGAGCGGTTCCTCCGCGAGATCGAAATCGCCGCCCGCCTCAGCCATCCCCATATCCTGCCGCTACATGATTCCGGTGAAGCGAACGGTCTCCTCTACTACGTCATGCCCTTCGTCGAGGGGGAGTCGTTGCGGGACCGGCTGGTCCGCGAGCCGCAGGTCCCGCTTGCGGAAGCCCTCCGCGTCACCTTGGCGGTCGCCGACGCGCTGACCTACGCCCACAGCCATGGCGTCGTCCACCGGGATGTGAAGCCGGAGAACATCCTGTTGTCCGGGGACGCGGTGCTGGTGGCGGATTTCGGGATCGCTCGGGCGATCACGGCTGCGGGCGGAGCGAGTCTGACGAAGACGGGCGTCGCGGTAGGGACCCCGTTCTACATGAGCCCGGAGCAGGCGGCGGGGGAGCGGCAGATCGACGGCCGCAGCGACGTCTACAGCCTGGGGTGCGTCGTGTACGAGATGCTGGCAGGCGGGCCGCCGTTCGCGGGGCCTTCCGCCCAAGCAGTTCTGGCGCGCCACATGCTCGATCCGGTGCCGCCGCTGCGGACGATTCGGCCCGAGCTGCCCGCCGCGGTGGATCGCGCCGTGGCCAAGGCCCTGGCCAAGGCGCCGGCGGACCGGTTCCCCAGCGCCGCGGCGCTCGGTGAGGAACTGACCCAAGCCGCGGCCTCCCCCTCGCTGGCGTTGCCGCCTTCGCGTTCGTCGCGGCGGCGCTGGAGGCGTCCGGCGACCCTCGCCGCCGGCATCATCGGCCTGGCGGCCATCGCCGTGGTCGCCGTGCGGCGCGGCTCGGAGCGGGAGGCGTCCGTGGCCGTGCTCTACTTCGACAACCTCTCGCGCGACACCGCCGACGCCTATCTCGCCGATGGGCTGAGCGAGGAGATCGCCTCACGCCTCGCAGGCATTCCCGGCCTGTCGGTCAAGCAGGGGAGTCGGGAGGGGATCCGGCGTCTCCGGGAGAGCACCCCGGACTACCGGGTGGCCGCCGGCCACGCGTTCAGCGTGCAGTATCTCGTCGAAGGGAGCGTCCGACGCGCCGGCCAGCAGATCCGGGTTGAGGCGCATCTCGTCAATGCCGGAAACGGCTTTCGCGCCTGGGGCGAGACGTACGACCAGTCGGCCGAGGACCTGCTCTCCCTCGAAGAGGAGATCGCCAGGCAAATCGTGATCGCGATTGCCGGTCGGCTCGCTCCGGCGGCGCAGGCCGCGCTCGCGCGACGCTCTGCCGTGCTCCCCGAAGCACATGAGCACTTCCTGCGGGGCAACTACTACCTCGCCAAGCGCTCGGTTACGGGACTGGATCAGGCGATCGGGGAGTACGATCAAGCGGCCCGCCTCGATCCCCGGTTCACCCGCGCCATCGCCCGCGAAGCCTACGCGCTGGCTCTCAGTTTCCAGCTTGGCTGGACCTTGCCTGACATCCCGCGCGACAGCGTCCGGACCCGAGTCGCGACGCTGACGAGTCGCGCACTCAAGCAGGATTCCACCGTGTCCGATGTGTGGTTGGCACAGGCGTACTCGTTGTTCCTCCTGGACCCCACGTCCCTGCACGGGATGGGTGCCGCGCTCGAGCGCGCATTGCTGATCGACTCACGGAACTCCGAGGCGCTCACGCAAGCCGGTTTCCTCGCCCGCATTCAGGGCCACGACTCCGCTGCCAGGGCCTTTGCCTTGCGGAGCCTGGCGATTGAGCCGGAACGACCCATTACGCTGAGCTCGCTGGGCCTGGTCAGTTTCCTCCAACGTCGCTACGTCGAGGCCAGCCAATGGTTCGACAGCTCCCTGCACGTCAACCCGGAGTTCTATCTCGGGTACACGCGGCGCGCCCGGGTTCGTCTCATGCTCGGCGATCTTGCAGGAGCTCGCGCCGACGCGCAGGCGGCGCTCCGACTCGCCGGCGCCGATTCGAGTCTAGGACTCGCCTTGCTTGCCATGGTCGATGTCCGGACCGGCGACAGCAGCGCCGCTCGCGACCACGTGCGGGGGGCGCTCCGAGTCTTCGCCCGCACGTATGCTCGTCCGGTGGTGTACGAGGAACAACTGTTACCGATCGCCGCGCTCGTCGTGGTCGGTGACCGCAACGGCGCGGTGAGCGCTCTTGAACGGGTGCGCCCCAAAGGAGCAGGGTTTTGGGCTGGTCTGCGCGCGCCGGAATTCGATCCGCTCCGTGGCGACGCCCGGTTTCAACAGTTCACCCGCGATTCCCAACCACCGACGGCTCCGCGATGAAGGCCGGGAGGCGGCGGCAGCTTCAGTGCCGCTGCAG
>Ga0326726_10004197_pt1 | contig 13171 bp, 5 predicted proteins | sample MHFenrmetagenome_2_FD_207603 | JGI IMG/M metagenome (GOLD analysis project Ga0326726, IMG submission 207603) | Lab enriched peat soil microbial communities from Michigan Hollow, Ithaca, NY, United States - MHF15MN | ecosystem: Environmental > Terrestrial > Soil > Wetlands > Peat | place: USA... | reverse complement strand
ATCAAGTAAGAGCCGCTTGGACTTAAGCGTCAGGCTGGCGGGAGACCGCCAGCCTTCACCATTCAAGAGAGAAGCGATCAGAACGGGGGCGAGCGCGCGTCCGGCAGGCCGTTTCCGGCCTGTCGCGCGTGACTGCGTGCCTACTGATCCCGTAGCTTTTTGCGGCGCGGTTCGCCGCCGTTGACCATCGAGGTGACCATGCCCTACTCCTTCACCGAAAAGAAACGTATCCGCAAGAGCTTCGCGAAGCGGGCAAGCGTGCTGCAGGTGCCGTTCCTGCTGGCCACGCAGATCGATTCCTACGCTGCGTTTCTCCAGTCGGCTACGCCCCCCGAGCAGCGGAAGAACCAAGGGTTGCAAGCGGCCTTCACGTCCATCTTCCCGATCGTGAGTCACTCGGGCAATGCGCGCCTGGAGTTCGTGAGCTACCAGCTCGGCATTCCGCCGTTCGATGTGAAGGAATGCCAGCAGCGCGGCCTCACGTACGCCTCGCCGCTGCGTGCCAAGGTGCGACTGACCATCATGGACCGCGAGGCCTCCAAACCCACCGTGAAGGAGGTCAAGGAGCAGGAGGTGTACATGGGCGAGATTCCGCTCATGACCCCCACCGGCTCGTTCATCATCAACGGCACTGAACGCGTAATCGTATCCCAGCTGCATCGCTCGCCGGGCGTGTTCTTCGAGCACGACCGCGGCAAAACCCACAGCTCGGGCAAGCTGCTGTTCTCGGCCCGTATCATCCCCTATCGTGGCTCCTGGCTCGACTTCGAGTTCGACCCCAAGGACTACGTCTATTTCCGCGTCGACCGCCGTCGCAAGATGCCGGTGACGATCCTGCTCAAGGCCATTGGGATGGCGCCGGAGCAGATCCTGCGCAGCTTCTACGAGTTCGACACGTTCCACCTCAGCAAGAAGAACGGCATTCAGTTCGATCTGGTGCCCGAGCGTCTGCGCGGGGAGATCGCGCGTTTCGACATCGTGACCAAGGCGGGCAAGCTGATCGTGCCCAAGGACAAGCGCATCACCGTCAAGCATGTGCGTGAGATGGAGGCCGCTGGGCTGCACAAGCATCCCGTGACGGAGGATTTCCTCATCGGCAAGGTGCTGGCCCACAGCATCGTGGACAAGGAAACCGGCGAGGTCTTGGCCACCGCCAACGACGAGATCACCGAGGAGCTGATCAAAAAGCTGATGGAGGCCGGTGTCGAGAAGATCCAAACCATCTACACCAACGACCTGGACCAGGGGCCGTACATCTCCCAGACGCTGCGCATCGACGAGACCCAGGACCAGATTGCCGCGCAGGTGGCGATCTACCGCATGATGCGCCCGGGCGAGCCGCCCACCGAGGACGCAGTGCGCACGTTGTTCAACGGTCTGTTCTTCTCCGAGGAGCGCTACGACCTGTCCGCAGTCGGCCGCATGAAGTTCAACCGCCGCGTCGGCCGCGACGAGCTGACTGGCCCGGCCACGCTGTCCAACGACGACATCACGGCCGTGATCAAGATCCTCGTGGAGCTGCGCAACGGCCGCGGCGAGATCGACGACATCGACCACCTGGGCAACCGCCGTGTGCGCTCCGTGGGTGAGTTGGCGGAGAACCAGTTTCGCGCTGGTCTGGTGCGCGTCGAGCGGGCGGTCAAAGAGCGGCTGTCGCAGGCGGAGTCCGAGAACCTGATGCCGCATGATCTTATCAACGCCAAACCGGTGTCGGCGGCGGTGCGGGAGTTTTTTGGCTCATCTCAGCTATCCCAGTTCATGGACCAGACCAACCCCCTGTCCGAGATTACCCACAAGCGGCGGGTGTCGGCGCTGGGCCCAGGTGGCCTGACCCGGGAACGCGCGGGCTTCGAGGTCCGCGACGTGCATCCGACTCACTACGGCCGGGTGTGCCCGATCGAGACCCCGGAAGGTCCTAACATCGGGTTGATCAACTCGCTGGCCCTTTACGCTCGCACCAACGAGTACGGCTTCCTGGAAACGCCCTATCGCCAAGTCGTGGGCGGGCGTGTGACGGACGAGATCGTTTTTCTCTCGGCCATCGACGAGGGGCAGTACGTGATCGCACAGGCGAATGCCGCATTGGACAAGAAGGGCAAGTTCGTGGACGAAATGGTGTCGTGCCGGCACAACAACGAGTTCACGATGGCTACCCCCGAGCGCATCGAATACATGGACGTGGCCCCGTCTCAGATCGTGTCCGTAGCGGCGTCGCTGATTCCGTTCCTCGAGCACGACGACGCCAACCGCGCGCTGATGGGTTCCAACATGCAACGCCAGGCGGTGCCCTGCTTGCGGCCCGAAAAGCCGCTAGTGGGAACCGGGATCGAGCGCACCGTGGCAGTAGACTCGGGCACGGCGGTGCAGGCGTTGCGCGGTGGCGCCGTGGACTACGTGGATGCCAGCCGCATCGTGGTGCGCGTCAACGATGAGGAAACCGTGCCCGGCGAGGTGGGCGTGGACATCTACAATTTGGTGAAGTACACGCGCTCCAACCAGAACACGAACATCAATCAGCGCCCCATCCTGAAGGTCGGTGACCATATCGCCCGCGGCGACGTAGTGGCCGACGGTGCCTCCACTGACACGGGCGAGCTGGCTCTAGGGCAGAACCTGCTGGTTGCCTTCATGCCTTGGAACGGATTCAACTTCGAGGATTCCATTCTCATCTCCGAACGTGTGGTGGCGGACGACCGCTTCACCTCGATCCACATCGAGGAGCTGTCGGTGGTGGCGCGCGACACCAAGCTGGGGCCCGAAGAGATCACGCGCGACATCTCGAACTTGTCCGAGGCCCAGCTGGCCCGGTTGGACGAATCGGGCATCGTATACATCGGTGCCGAAGTCGAGGCCGGCGACGTGCTGGTGGGCAAAGTCACGCCCAAGGGCGAGACCCAGCTCACGCCGGAGGAAAAGCTGCTGCGCGCGATCTTCGGCGAGAAGGCCTCCGACGTAAAGGACACCTCGCTGCGCGTGCCCTCCGGCATGTCGGGCACGGTGATCGATGTCCAGGTCTTCACGCGCGAGGGCATCGAGCGCGACAAGCGAGCCCAGCAGATCATCGACGACGAGCTGGCCCGTTATCGCAAAGACCTGAACGATCAGCTGCGCATCGTCGAGGACGACACATTCGGCCGCATCGAGCGCCTGCTGATCGGCAAAACCGCCAACGGCGGTCCCAAGAAGCTGGTCAAGGGCACCAAGCTCACAAAAGCTTACTTGCAGGAGCTGGAGCGTTTCCACTGGTTCGATATCCGGCTGGCAAGCGAGGAAGCTGCCAGCCAGCTCGAGCAGCTGAAGGCCAGCCTGGACCAGACGCGGGTGGAGTTCGACCTGGCCTTCGAAGCCAAGAAGAAGAAGCTCACTAGCGGCGACGAGCTGCCGCCCGGTGTGCAGAAGATGGTCAAGGTCTACCTGGCGGTGAAGCGCCGGCTGCAGCCGGGCGACAAGATGGCGGGTCGCCATGGCAACAAGGGCGTGATCTCCAAGATCGTTCCGGTCGAAGACATGCCGCACATGGCCGACGGTACGCCGATGGATATCGTGCTCAATCCGCTCGGCGTACCCTCGCGCATGAACGTCGGGCAGATCCTGGAGACGCATTTGGGCTGGGCTGCCAAGGGCCTGGGAAAACGCATCGGTGATCTGGTGCAGGCTATGAGCGGGGGCGCCAGGACATCCGATTTGCGCAAGGCGCTGACCCTGGTCTACAACTCCAGCGGCACGCCGGAGGACATCGACTCGCTCAGCGACGAGGAGATCACTCAGCTTGCCCGCAACCTGCGCAACGGTGTTCCCTTTGCTACGCCGGTGTTCGACGGGGCGACCGAGGAGGAGATCAAGAATATGCTGGAGCTGGCAGGTCTGCCGCGTACCGGACAGGTGGTTTTGTATGACGGCCGCACCGGGGAGCTGTTCGACCGACCGGTCACCGTGGGCTATATGCACATGCTCAAGCTGCACCACCTGGTCGACGACAAGATGCACGCCCGTTCCACTGGCCCGTACAGTCTGGTCACACAACAGCCGCTCGGCGGTAAGGCGCAGTTCGGCGGCCAGCGTTTCGGCGAGATGGAGGTGTGGGCGCTGGAAGCCTACGGCGCGGCCTACACCTTGCAGGAGATGTTGACGGTCAAGTCCGACGACGTGAGCGGCCGCACCAAGGTGTACGAAAACATCGTCAAAGGCGAGCACAAGATCGACGCGGGCATGCCGGAGTCCTTCAACGTGCTGGTGAAGGAGATCCGATCTTTGGCGATCGACATCGATCTGGAAAGGTATTAGGAAATTGGCGGTCGACTGCCGGTGTTCAGCCGCCCGGCAGGTAACCGCAGTGGAAAGCTGATGGGTGGATGCTCAAACCGGAGGTTTGAATGAAAGCGCTACTCGATTTGTTCAAGCAGGTCACGCAGGAAGAGGAGTTCGATGCAATCCGCATCGGACTCGCGTCCCCGGAGAAGATCCGCTCCTGGTCTTACGGCGAAGTAAAGAAGCCGGAGACTATCAACTACCGGACCTTCAAGCCGGAGCGCGACGGCTTGTTCTGCGCCAAGATTTTCGGACCGGTGAAGGACTACGAGTGCCTGTGCGGAAAGTACAAGCGACTCAAGCATCGCGGCGTGATCTGCGAGAAGTGCGGTGTCGAAGTCACGCTGTCCAAGGTGCGCCGTGAGCGCATGGGCCACATCGAGCTGGCTAGCCCTGTGGCGCACATCTGGTTCCTGAAGAGTCTGCCTTCGCGGCTGGGTCTGGTGCTGGACATGACCTTGCGCGATATCGAGCGCGTCCTGTACTTCGAGGCCTATGTGGTGGTCAACCCTGGACTCACGCCGCTGCACCGCGGTCAGCTGCTGTCCGAGGACGACTATCTGTCCAAGGTCGAGGAGTTCGGCGACGACTTCGTTGCCATGATGGGCGCGGAGGGTATCCGCGAGCTGCTGCGCCAACTCGACCTCAACCGCGACATCGACACGTTGCGCCGCGAGCTGGATGGCACCGACTCCGAGACCAAGATCAAGAAAATCGCGAAACGCCTGAAAGTGCTGGAAGGTTTCCAGAAGTCCGGGATCAAGCCCGACTGGATGGTCATGGAAGTGCTGCCGGTGCTGCCGCCGGAACTGCGCCCGCTGGTGCCGCTGGACGGCGGCCGTTTCGCCACATCCGATCTGAACGACCTTTACCGCCGCGTCATCAACCGGAACAACCGGCTGAAGCGTCTGCTCGAGCTGAAAGCGCCCGAGATCATCGTGCGCAACGAAAAGCGCATGTTGCAGGAGGCGGTGGACTCGCTGCTGGACAATGGGCGCCGGGGCAAGGCCATGACCGGCGCCAACAAGCGCCCGCTCAAGTCTCTGGCCGACATGATCAAAGGCAAGGGCGGCCGGTTCCGCCAGAACCTCCTGGGCAAACGCGTCGATTACTCCGGACGCAGCGTGATCGTGGTTGGGCCACAGCTGAAATTGCACCAGTGCGGTCTGCCCAAGAAGATGGCGTTGGAGCTGTTCAAGCCATTCATCTTCCACAAACTGGAAATCATGGGGTTGGCCACGACGATCAAGGCCGCCAAGCGCTTGGTGGAGCAGGAAGTCCCCGAAGTGTGGGATATCCTGGAAGAAGTGATCCGCGAACACCCGGTGATGCTCAACCGCGCGCCGACCTTGCACCGCCTCGGAATTCAGGCCTTCGAGCCGGTTCTGATTGAAGGCAAGGCGATCCAGCTGCACCCGCTGGTGTGCGCTGCCTTCAATGCCGACTTCGACGGCGATCAGATGGCAGTCCATGTGCCGCTGTCGCTCGAGGCGCAGATGGAGGCGCGCACCCTGATGCTGTCCTCCAACAACGTCCTGTCGCCAGCCAACGGCGAGCCCATCATCGTGCCGTCGCAGGACATCGTGCTGGGTCTTTACTACGTCACGCGCGAGAAGCTCGGTGCGCTCGGCGAGGGCATGGCGTTCACCGGTGTCTCCGAAGTTCTGCGCGCCTACGATAGCCGGCAGGCCGAGATCCAGGCGCGCGTCATGGTTCGCATCAAGGAACTGGAGGCACAGGCCGATGGCGTGCTGACGGAGAGGTGGACCCGCTACGACACTACGGTGGGCCGGGCCCTGCTGTCCGAAATCCTACCGGTTGGGCTGCCGTTCGCGCTCATCAACAAGCCGCTCAAGAAGAAGGAGATCTCACGGCTGATCAACGCCAGCTTCCGCCGCTGCGGTCTGCGCGAGACGGTGATCTTCGCCGACAAGCTGATGTATACCGGGTTCAGCTACGCCACCCGCGCGGGGATCTCGATCGCGGTGGACGACATGCAGGTACCGCCTGAGAAGCAGGACATCATCTCCAACGCCGAGAAGGAAGTGCAGGAGATCGAGTCGCAGTACACCTCCGGTCTGGTCACCCAAGGTGAGCGCTACAACAAGGTGGTGGACATCTGGGGCCGGGCTGGTGACATGGTGGCCAAGGCCATGATGGACCGGCTGGGAACCGAGGCGGTGCTGGAATGGGATGCCAAGAAGGGTCAGCGGGTTCCCATGAAGGATAAGAAGGGCAACGCGGTATTCCAGGAGTCGTTCAATGCCATCTACATGATGGCCGACTCTGGCGCGCGCGGCTCCGCGGCCCAGATCCGGCAGCTGGCCGGCATGCGCGGTCTGATGGCGAAGCCTGACGGCTCCATCATCGAGACGCCGATCACGGCCAACTTCCGCGAGGGGCTGAACGTTCTGCAGTACTTCATCTCCACACACGGTGCGCGCAAGGGGCTCGCGGACACGGCGCTGAAGACGGCCAATTCGGGGTATCTGACGCGCAGGCTGGTGGACGTGACTCAGGACCTGGTCGTGATCGAAGAGGACTGCGGTACGACCAACGGCGTGCCGATGAAGGCTCTGATCGAAGGCGGGGAAGTTGTCGAAGCGCTACGCGAGCGCATCCTGGGCCGCGTCTGCGCGACGGACATCAACCACCCGGAATCTGGACAGCCGGTCTACACGGCCGGCACGCTCCTGAACGAGGACGAAGTGGAGCGCATCGAAGGCCTAGGCATCGACGAAGTGCGCGTGCGCACGCCGCTTTCCTGCGACACCCGCTACGGCCTGTGTGCCAAGTGCTATGGGCGCGACTTGGGACGCGGGCAGCTGGTCAACGTGGGGGAGGCGGTAGGCGTAATCGCGGCCCAGTCCATCGGCGAGCCCGGCACGCAGCTGACCATGCGCACCTTCCACATCGGTGGTGCGGCATCCAGAACGGCGGTGGTGAGCCAGCTCGAGAGCAAGTCCAACGGGACCGTGCGGTTCTCGCCTCAAATGCGCTACGTGACCAATCCGCGCGGGGAGCCGGTGGCTATCTCGCGTAGCGGCGAGCTGACTATCGTCGATGACAACGGCCGCGAGCGCGAGCGCCACAAGGTACCCTATGGGGCGACCCTGACGATAACCGACGGAACCCAGGTGAGGGCGGGCAAGGCGCTGGCCTCCTGGGACCCGCACACCCGGCCGATCATCACGGAGTACGCCGGTCGCATCAAATTCGAGAACGTGGAAGAGGGCGTGACTGTCGCCAAGCAGATCGACGAGGTCACGGGGCTGTCGACTCTGGTAGTAATCGACCCGAAGCGCCGCGGTGTTGCGCAGGCTAAGGGTTTGCGCCCCAGCGTCAAGCTGATCGACGACAAGGGCAAGGAGGTCAAGATTCCAGGCACCGACCTGCCCGTGAATATCACATTCCAGATTCACTCGATCATCACGGTGAAGGACGGGCAGCAAGGGCAGGTTGGCGAGGTGCTGGCGCGCATCCCGCAAGAGACTTCGAAGACCCGCGACATCACCGGCGGTTTACCGCGTGTGGCAGAGCTCTTCGAAGCCCGCTCGCCCAAGGACGCGGGCATGCTGGCGGAGGTCACCGGGACGGTATCGTTCGGCAAGGACACCAAAGGCAAGCAGCGCCTGGTCATCACGGACCTGGACGGCGTGGCCCACGAGTATCTGATCCCGAAGGACAAGCACGTGATGGCCCACGATGGTCAGGTGGTCAACAAGGGCGAGATGATCGTCGACGGTCCGGCCGACCCGCACGATATCCTACGGCTGCTGGGGGTGGAGGCGCTGGCGCGCTATATCACCGACGAGGTGCAGGACGTATATCGGCTGCAGGGGGTAAAGATCAACGACAAGCACATCGAAGTGATCGTGCGCCAGATGCTGCGCCGGGTGCAGATCGCCGATGCGGGTGAGACAAAGTTCATTCCGGGAGAGCAGGTCGAGCGGGCCGAGGTCCTCGAGGAGAACGAGCAGGTGGAGCAAGAGGGGAAGAAGCCTGCTCACTTCGACTATATGCTGCTCGGGATCACGAAGGCGTCGCTGTCCACGGATTCGTTCATTTCCGCGGCCTCGTTCCAGGAAACCACTCGCGTGCTCACCGAGGCGGCCATCATGGGCAAGCGCGACGACCTGCGGGGTCTCAAAGAGAACGTCATCGTCGGCCGACTGATCCCGGCCGGCACCGGGCTGGCCTACCACAACACCCGCCGCAAGCAGCAGGCGGGCGAGGATATCGTCCCCACGGGGGGCGACCTCATGGAAGCGGATGCTGGCCTGTCCGCGCCGGACGAACAGGTCGCCTGAGCGGAAGGACCCGCTGTCGAGCTCTGCCGGGAAGCGAGGCTCAATAGCCCCGGGGCCGGGACGGAGTGCCGTCCCGGCCCCTTTTGCTTGACACCCCCCCGGTAGGGCCATAAAATCTCGCGTCTTTTTACCTGGCGTCCCGGCGAGCATCCCCGGGGCGGCGGGGAAGACGGTTGGACCGATCAGGACGGCATCTGGCCGTCCTCGATTTTTTTGATGGGGATTGTTTTTGGTGCCGACCGACCCCTTCGACGGTCTTGAGCCCCCGATCGGCGGGCGGCGGGAACGGGACGCAAAGACCGCGTCGACGCCCGCGAGTCAGGCGAAATAGCATGACTAATCAGAAAGGTTAAGAGGCGATAGATGCCGACAGTCAATCAGCTCGTGCGCAAACCGCGGGTGGCCAGGCGTCCGAAGAGCAAGGTACCGGCCCTGGAAAACTGCCCCCAGAGGCGCGGCGTCTGCACGCGGGTCTACACGACCACGCCCAAGAAACCGAACTCGGCTCTGCGCAAAGTGGCCAAGGTGCGGCTGACCAATGGATTCGAGGTGATCGGCTACATCGGCGGCGAAGGCCACAATCTGCAGGAACACTCCGTGGTGCTGATTCGCGGGGGGCGCGTGAAGGACTTGCCCGGTGTGCGCTACCACATCGTACGCGGCAGCCTGGACACGCAGGGCGTGAAGGATCGCAAGCAGGGCCGTTCGAAGTACGGCGCCAAACGTCCCAAGGCAGCGTAGGGCGCGGCCCGACGCTGCGGCGGGTCTGACGCGGAGTGTGAGCAGATTCGAGGAAGTGATATGCCGAGACGCAGAGAAATACCGAAGCGGGAAGTTTTGCCCGATCCCAAGTACACCAGCCAGGACGTGGCGAAGTTCGTGAACGTGGTCATGACGCGAGGGAAAAAGTCGGTTGCCGAACGCATGGTCTATGGCGCTTTCGAGCAGATCGCCAAGAAGGGCAATAAGGATCCGCTCGAGGTCTTTTCTACCGCGCTGTCAAACATCCGGCCCATGGTTGAGGTGAAAAGTCGCCGCGTGGGCGGCGCCAACTACCAGGTGCCGGTTGAAGTACGCTCGGTGCGCCGCACCGCGCTGGCCATGCGCTGGCTGCGCGACGCTGCCCGCAAACGCTCCGAGAAGTCCATGGCTGCACGCCTGGCCAACGAGCTGCAGGAGGCAGCTGAAGGCCGCGGTGGTGCGATGAAGAAGCGCGAGGAAGTGCACCGCATGGCGGAAGCGAACAAGGCCTTCTCCCATTACCGGTTCTGAGCTGCCGCAGGATTGCAAAGTGGCCCGTATTACCCCCATAGACCGTTACCGCAACATCGGCATCAGCGCGCACATCGATGCCGGCAAGACTACGACCACCGAGCGCATCCTGTTCTACACCGGGGTGTCGCACAAAATGGGCGAGGTGCATGACGGCGCTACGGTGATGGACTGGATGGAGCAGGAGCGCGAACGCGGCATCACCATCACTTCTGCCGCCACGACGTGCTTCTGGAAGGGCATGGAAGGCAAATACCCGGAGCACCGCATCAACATCATTGATACGCCCGGCCACGTCGACTTCACCATCGAGGTTGAGAGGTCGATGCGGGTGCTAGATGGTGCCTGCATGGTGTACGACTCGGTGGGTGGGGTGCAGCCGCAATCCGAAACGGTCTGGCGTCAGGCCAACAAGTACAAAGTTCCACGGCTGGCCTTCGTCAACAAGATGGACCGCGTGGGCGCGGACTTCTTCAAGGTGCACCGGCAGATGCGTGAGCGCCTGCAGGCGAATGCGATTCCGATCCAGGTCCCGATCGGGGCCGAGGACAAGTTCCAGGGTGTGGTCGATCTTGTGCGGATGCAAGGGATCTACTGGGATGACAGCTCGCTGGGTATGAAATTCGAGTTTCGGGACATTCCTCCCGAGCTCAAAGAGCTGGCGCGCGAGTGGCATGAGAAGATGATTGAGGCAGCCGCGGAAGCCAACGAGGAGCTGATGAATCGCTACCTCGAGCAGGGGCATCTGTCGCCGGCAGATATCAGGCGGGGTTTGCGACAGCGTACGGTCGCGGGCGAGATCGTGCCGATGCTGTGTGGCTCCGCGTTCAAGAACAAAGGCGTGCAGGCCATGTTGGACGCGGTCATCGATTACCTGCCTGCGCCGATCGACATTCCGCCGGTACGGGGTATCTTGGAGAACGGGAAGCCCGCCGAGCGTCGGCCCAGCGACGACGAGCCCTTCGCCGGGCTCGCGTTCAAGATCATGACCGATCCGTACGTTGGCCAGCTGATCTTCTTTCGCGTCTACTCCGGCGTCGTGAACTCCGGCGATCAGGTGTACAACCCGATCAAAGGCAAGAAGGAACGGCTCGGTCGCATCCTGCAGATGCACGCGAACCAGCGCGAGGAAATCAAGGAAGTACGCGCGGGCGACATCGCGGCGGCAGTGGGGCTGAGGGAGGCCACAACCGGCGATACCCTGTGCGATCCGAACAAGGTCATCATCCTGGAGAAGATGGAGTTCCCGGAGCCAGTGATTGCTCAGGCGGTGGAGCCCAAGACCAAGGCCGACCAGGAGAAGATGGGCGTCGCGCTGGGGCGTCTGGCGCAGGAAGATCCGTCCTTCCGCGTGCGCACCGACGAGGAGTCAGGACAAACGATCATTTCCGGTATGGGCGAGCTGCATCTGGAGATCATTGTCGACCGGATGAAACGCGAGTTCGGCGTCGAGGCAAACGTAGGCAAGCCGCAAGTCGCCTACCGTGAGGCGATCAAGAAGAAGGTCGAAAGCGAGGGTAAGTTCATCAAGCAGTCGGGGGGCAAGGGACAGTACGGACATGTACTGCTCAAGCTCGAACCGAACGGGGCCGGCAAAGGGTACGAGTTCGTGGACGCTATTAGGGGTGGCTCGGTACCGCGCGAGTACATTCCTGCAGTGCAGAAAGGGGTAGCCGATTCGCTCACTACGGGCGTGCTTGCCGGATATCCGGTGGTCGACATCAAGGTTACGCTGTACGACGGCTCCTACCACGAGGTGGATTCGTCCGAGCAGGCATTCAAGATGGCCGGATCGATCGCGTTCAAGGACGGCATGCGCAAGGCCAGTCCAGTGCTGCTGGAGCCGATGATGGCGGTCGAGGTGGAGACCCCGGAAGAATTCATGGGCAACGTGGTAGGCGACCTGTCCTCGCGCCGTGGCATGATTCAAGGTATGGACGATCAGACCGGGGGGATCAAGCTGGTGAAGGCCGAGGTGCCGCTGGCGGAGATGTTCGGCTACTCCACGACCCTGCGCTCGTTGTCGCAGGGACGCGCCACCTACACCATGGAGTTCAAGCACTACGCCGAGGCGCCCAAGAGCGTGGCGGACGGGATCATCAACCGCAACCCCGACAAAGACAAGAAGTGAGGTAAGGAGCCATCATGGCGAAAGGAAAGTTTGAGCGCACCAAGCCGCACGTGAATGTGGGGACCATTGGGCACGTGGACCATGGCAAGACGACGCTGACGGCGGCGCTGACGTTGGTGCTGTCGAAGAAATTTGGTGGGGAGGCCAAGGCCTACGATCAGATTGACAATGCGCCGGAGGAAAAGGCGCGCGGGATCACGATCAACACGGCGCACGTGGAGTACGAGACGGCCAAGCGCCACTATGCGCACGTGGACTGTCCGGGCCATGCGGACTATGTGAAGAACATGATCACGGGGGCGGCGCAGATGGATGGGGCGGTGCTAGTGGTTTCGGCTGCCGATGGGCCGATGCCGCAGACGCGCGAGCACATCCTGCTGGCGCGCCAAGTGGGGGTGCCCTACATCGTGGTGTACCTGAACAAGGCCGACATGGTCGATGACCAGGAGCTGCTCGAGCTGGTGGAAATCGAGGTGCGCGAGCTTTTGACCAAGTACGAGTTTCCGGGCGACAAGACGCCCATCATCATTGGTTCGGCGCTCAAAGCGCTGGAAGGCGACAAGAGCGATATGGGGGAGGGGTCCATATTCAAGCTGGCCGATGCGCTGGACAGCTACATACCGCAGCCCAAGCGGGCGTTGGATGGGCCGTTTTTGATGCCGGTGGAGGATGTGTTTTCCATCTCTGGGCGCGGCACGGTGGTCACTGGGCGGGTGGAGCGAGGGATTGTCAAGGTGGGCGATGAGATTGAGATTGTGGGGTTGAAGCCCACCACCAAGACGGTGTGCACTGGGGTGGAGATGTTCAGAAAGCTGTTGGACCAGGGGCAAGCTGGGGACAACATTGGGGTGCTGTTGCGCGGCACCAAGCGCGAGGAAGTCGAGCGCGGGCAAGTGCTGGCCAAGCCTGGGAGCATCACCCCGCACACCAAGTTCAGCGCCGAGGTGTATGTGCTGAGCAAGGAGGAGGGGGGGCGGCATACGCCGTTTTTCAATGGCTATCGGCCGCAGTTTTACTTTCGCACCACCGATGTGACCGGTGCGGTGGAGCTGCCGCAGGGCACCGAGATGGTGATGCCTGGGGACAACATTGGGATGACGGTGACGCTGATCGTGCCCATTGCGATGGAGGAGGGGTTGCGCTTTGCCAT
>Ga0326726_10004196_pt1 | contig 13172 bp, 14 predicted proteins | sample MHFenrmetagenome_2_FD_207603 | JGI IMG/M metagenome (GOLD analysis project Ga0326726, IMG submission 207603) | Lab enriched peat soil microbial communities from Michigan Hollow, Ithaca, NY, United States - MHF15MN | ecosystem: Environmental > Terrestrial > Soil > Wetlands > Peat | place: USA... | reverse complement strand
GACCGGCTTTCGCGCGCCATCCGCGAGCTGCGCCACATGCAGAACGAGATCGAGACCTTCTACCGCAAGACCAAGTTGAGCGATGGCCTCATCGGCTTGCGTAACGCCGTGGAAGTGGGATTGGTGGTGGGCGCAGCTGCCCGCCACAACCGCCAGAGCCGCGGCTGCCACTTCCGCTCCGACTCGGTGGATGGGGGGGATAGGTTGCTGTAACCATTTATTCCTTCCAGCAGCTTTCCGCCCTGTCGCGAAAAGAAAGTGAGCCTTCCGGAGTCATTGTGAGTCCGGAATATTTATTTAATTAGTTCAAGAGAAATGTAAAGAGACGGATGTTCTCCGTCTCTTTTTTAGCAGTATCCCAGGACCTATCTCTTTATTTTGGTTTGTTCCAATTCTTTCATCTCGCCGGTGGCAGTAAAGACCGTCCGTTCGCAGATATTAGAGACACGGTCAGCGAGACGCTCAAGGTTGTGCGCCACCCACAATAGCCAGTTGGCGCGCTCGATGGTCTTCGGGTCCTGGATGACGAACATCATCAACTCGTGGTAAATCTGGATGTATAGTTCGTCCACCTCATCGTCTTCGGCAGGGAGGGCACGCGAAGCCACCACATCTTCGTTTACAAACGCCGTCAGGGCACGGTGCAGCATGTCCACGCCCTTTTGAGCCATGCGCGGGATGTCGATCAATGGCTTGAGCAGCGGCTGGTCACCCATGCGGATGCTGACGGTGGCGATGCCCTTGGCGTAATCACCCATACGCTCCAACTCACCGCTGACCTCCAGGATGGACGCCAGCAGGCGCAGGTCGTGCGCCATCGGTTGCTGGGTAGCAATGACGATCATGACCTGTTCTTCTATCTCGTAACGCCTGGCGTTGACCTGCAAGTCGGTCTCCTGGATGCGGCGGGAGGCATCCGTGTCGCGTTTCTTGAGTGCATCCACCGAGCCAAGGATCTGCTGTTCCACCATGCTCCCCAGCAGGAGCATTTCATCCTTCAAGTGCTGTATTTCGGTTTCGAAAGTTTTTCGCATCTGGGCCATCGCTCCTTGGTGCTGTTTGTTAATTATAACCATTTTCAGTTTTCCTAAATTAGCCTTTCCAGGACAACAATACAAAAAAAAAGACTATCCAAACCGCCCGGTAACGTAGTCTTCTGTGCGCTTGTCCTTGGGGCGTGTAAAGATCGTGTTGGTGTGGTCGAATTCGATGAGATGCCCGGTGCGGTCGTCATCGATCATCATCATGGCAGTGTAATCCGAGACACGCGCTGCCTGCTGCATGTTGTGGGTTACGATGACAATTGTGTAATCCTTTTTGATTTCCTGCATCAGTTCCTCGATTTTAAGTGTGGAGATGGGGTCGAGGGCGGATGCGGGTTCGTCCATCAGGATGACCTCGGGTTCCACTGCCAGGGCGCGTGCAATGCACAGGCGCTGCTGCTGCCCGCCGGAGATGGACAACCCGGACTGGTTGAGTTTGTCCTTCACCTCGTTCCAGAGCGCGGATGCCTTCAGGCTGTTTTCCACGATCCCTTCCAGGTCAGACTTGCGGTGGATGCCGTACAACCGCGGCCCATAGGCCACGTTATCAAAAATGGATTTGGGGAACGGGTTGGGGCGCTGGAACACCATCCCCACCCGCCGGCGGATGTCCACCACGTCCACGCCGGGGGAATAGAGGTTCTCCCCGTCCAGCTTGATCTCGCCTTCCACGCGACAGGTCGGTGTCAGGTCGTTCATGCGGTTAAAGGAGCGCAGTAATGTTGACTTGCCGCAGCCTGAGGGTCCGATGATGGCAGTAATCTGCTTCTCTCGTACATCCAGGTTAATTTGCTTCAAGGCCTGGAATTTACCGTAATAGACCTCAAGGCTTTTGGTTTCTATTTTGATCGGGGTGTCGCCACTTGTCTCATGTTTATTTGGAATCATTATCTGCATGGCCATAATTAAACCTGCCTTTCGAGTTCTTTGACAATCTGAGCATGTACCGAAAGATTATCTTTTCTATTTAATGGTGCCTAGAGTTCGGGTGCGCCACCAAATAATTATGCGTGCCAGGATATTTAATAAGAGTATGAGGGTAATCAGGACCAGCGCGGTAGCCCAAGCTTTAGCATGCCAATCATTGTAGGGTGAAATCGCATAAACAAAAATCGTGTGTGGTAACGTTGCAACCGGCTGGCTGTAATTAGTATTCATAAAAGGGTTGCCAAATGCAGTGAAAAGCATCGGTGCAGCCTCACCAGCTGCCCGTGCAATTGCCAACATTGCCCCAGTAACAACCCCGTTAAGGGCAGCGGGTAAAATAACCGAGAGTGATGTTTTCCATTCCGCAGCCCCCAGCGCCAGGGAGGCTTCTCTGATGGAAGACGGCACAAGCCGGACCATTTCTTCGGTTGTACGGATGATGATCGGTAACATGATAAACGAAAGTACAATGCCCCCCGAGAAGGCAGAAAAATGGCGTTGAGGCAGTACTATCAACGTATAAGCAAATATTCCCATCACGATCGAGGGCACCCCGGCGATTACATCTGCGCCAAAGCGTACCAGCAGACCCAATGGCGAGTCAGGATGCGCAGCAGCATAAAAACCAACCAGGGTCCCTATTGGTGCAGCGATCACCAGGCCAAGACCCACGGTCATTAGCGAACCCAGCAAGGCATTCACGATGCCGCCACCTGCCACACCTACCGGCGTGGGCAATTGAGTAAAGAATTTTAAGTTAATGGCAGGAGCTCCCTCGTGGATAATATACAGGAGGATCCAAATAAGCGGAGTTACCACCAGCAAGGTGGCAATGCCTGTCAGACTCAACATAAGAAGGTTCACCGCCTTGCGTTTGGAACGCAAACGGGGCGAATTTTTATTCATGAGCGCTTCTCCGGTTTGTTCTGCCGCCCGACTCGCCAGATCAACAGCCGGGCAATTACATTTATGAGCAGGGTAATGATGAAAAGGATCAAACCGATCTCAATGAGGGCATGCAAATAAAGGTCGAATGTGGCTTCGGTAAATTCGTTTGCGATCACTGAGGCCATTGTATAACCGGGATGCAGGAGTGAGGCGGTAAGGTCGAGATTATTGCCGATAACCATTGTGACCGCTATGGTCTCCCCCAGGGCGCGGCCAAGTCCCAGGATGATGGCTCCAAAAAAGCCGGAAGTTCCGTAAGGAAGTAATACCTGTGAAATCATTTCCCAGCGCGTAGCGCCCAACGCCATGGCAGCCTCGCGCTGGTTGTTGGGGATGGCAAGCAGAACGTCTCGACTGACCGCAGTGATGGTTGGAAAAACCATAATTCCCAGCAATAATCCAGCTGCCAAGCGGCTGGGTCCGAACACGGGTCCCTGGAAAATGGGTAAAAAGCCCAACGTTTTATTGAGCAGATTTGCAGCAGGATGGACGAAAATGGGGACGAAAGCGAACAATCCCCAAAGACCGTAAACCACGCTTGGTACTGCGGCAAGGAGTTCAGCCAGGAAGCCGAGCGGTCCGCGTAGATAGTTGGGAGCCAATTCTGCCAAAAAGATGGCTGTCCCCACGCCCAGGGGAATTGCCACGAGCAGGGCAAGAATGGATGTAACGAGGGTACCCAGAATAAAAGGTAGGGCACCGAACGTATCGGTCAGTGCCGGGTCCCAGGTGGACGAGATAATAAATTTCCAGCCAAAAGCCTGGCGTGACAGGGAGGAATTTTTCCAGAGCTCCGCACCTATGCTGAACACCAGGGTCAACACTAAAAGTACTGCAATGACAAGCAAGAGACGGTAAATCCGGTCCCCGTGCTGGAAAAATTTGCGCAGGCGGATGAGCAGGGTATTGGAGGAATGTGGTTGAGTTCTGATCATTTTTTTTAATGGATCTAAGCAGCCAGGCCATCTACTTCCGTCCCATTCCAGCGTGGGAGCCGGTGGTGTTTGTCCTGAGGCCATTATTTTGAGTCAGGTGTACTCAGTCATGACGGTTTTTTGGTAGGTGAATCGGCACTAATCTATACAACCCAATGTTGATGAAATCATAATTGAGGACCTCCAGAGTTGGGAGGCCCTCCTGAGTACCCGAATATGGTTTTGGCTATTTTATAGGTTGGCCATTGCAGGTCACTTCACCTAATTTTGCTAGCACTTGTTGCTTCACTGCATCTGGCAGAGGTACGTAGGACAAGTTCGTCGCGTCCTTGGTGCCATCCAGCCCGTATGCCCATTGAATGAATTCGATCAGCTTCTGGGCTTTTGCGCAGTCTGTTTGATCCATGTAGAGCAGCAGGTACGTGTATCCGGCGATCGGATAGCTGCCAGTTCCGGGTCCATTTACAATAGAAAGGGCCAACTTTTCGCCGAGCTGGGTGCCATAGTCATTCATTGCTGCCTGGGTCGACTCAGAGGAGGGAGCTACATACTCTCCGGCAGCGTTTTGGAGCAGGTTGATAACAGCCTTGTTCTGGATGGCATAGGCCAGTTCGACATATCCGATCGAACCAACGTTCTGTGACACAGTCCCGTAAACACCCTCGTTTCCTTTTCCGCCCAGGCCAACCGGCCACTGGACGGAGGAACTATTGCCAACCGTACTCTTCCACTCCGGGCTCACCTTTGATAAATAATCGGTAAAGATATAGGTTGTGCCGGAACCATCCGACCGGTGGACAACAATAATGTCCTGGGCAGGTAGTTTGATATCGGGGTTGGCAGTGGTCAGAACCGGGTCATTCCACTTCGTAATTTTGCCCAGGTAGATATCGGCAATGGAGCCAATTGGGAACTTGATCGGGGTAGTAATGACGTTGCCGTCAGCATCTTTCAGGTTTACAACTATTGCTTCCGCACCGGCAACAGTCGGGAACATATGAATCCCGGGCGCAGCAGTGGTCTGGGCGTCATTCAGGATGGCATCCGAGGCACCGAAATCCACTGTCTTATCGGTTATTTGCTTGATGCCGCCGCCTGAGCCGATGGATTGATAATTGAATTTGACCGATGCATCTACAAACGCGTAATCGTAGAACCACTGGCTGTAGAGCGGGAACGGGAAGGTTGCCCCAGCACCAGTGATCTGGACAGATCCTGCCGGTAATTGAGTAGCACCTGCAGGACCGGGAGTGGAGGTAATTTCCACAATTTGGGTTTGGATCTGGGTTTGAGGCGATGCGGTGGCCGCAGGGCCGCATGCGCTGAGAACAGTGCCAGCAGCCAATAGGATCGATGTAACGATAAATAGTTTCTTGGACATTGGTTTCTCCTTTATTTTCATGACCACATTCTAGCAAAGGATGTTTAAGGCCTTTCAAACAACAGGTTAACGTTCGGTTAAGGTCCTGGAATTAAAAAACCCGTCACTCGATTCGTGACGGGCTGCTCGAGGCGGGTTCTCACCCTGCAACCGGGATAGTGAAATGAAATGTACTGCCCCTGCCCTCCACACTTTCTGCCCATATTTTGCCTCCGTGTGCTTCCACGATGTGACGGGCGATCGACAGCCCCAGCCCGGTCCCGCCGCTGGATCGGGCGTAGCCCACCTTGTAAAAGCGCTCGAAGATACGTTCGAGATCATCGGCGGGGATGCCGGTGCCTGTATCATGCACAGAGAAACAAACAAATCCTTTCTCTGTCTGGGCAGACAAGACAACTTCCCCACCTGGCTGGGTGAACTTGATTGCGTTATGGACAAGATTAACCAGCACCTGTTCCAGTCGGGGCGGGTCAGCCAGTACTTGGGTCAATTCCTGTAGGCCGTCCAGGCGCAGTACCAGACCGGCGCGTTCGGCCTGCGCCCGCATCCGTTCCGCAGCTGAAAGCAATATCCCGCCAGCCGGGATAGATTTGAACTCAAACTGAAGCTGGCCCGACTCGATGCGTGTCAGTTCCAGTAGTTCGCCTGCCATCTGCGTCAGGGCATCCACCTCTGTCTCGATGCGCTCCAGGAAATGGGGTGCGGCTTTGGGGTCCTCGAGTGCACCTTCGCGCAGGGTTTCGGTGAGGGCTTTAAGCGAGGCCAGCGGCGTGCGCAGTTCGTGGGAAAGGTTCGAGACGAAGTCCCGCCGTATGGTCTCCAGCCGCCGGACGCGGGTAAGGTCCTGGACAAGCAGCAAGCTCCCGCCAGTGTCCTGATCAGGGATGGCCACCAGTTGCAGAAATTGGCGCCGGGTGGGGAGTTCCATCGACTCGGTCTGCAATTCGCGGCTTTGCTGGCAGCGGCGCCAGGCTTCGACCAGTTGGTAGTGGCGGAGCACTTCCGCCACGGTCCGCCCGGTGGGGTCTGGGCTTTCAAGGAGTTCCCCAATCGCGGGGTTGGCAAACTGGACATGCCCGTTTGGGTCAGCAATCAATACTCCATCGGTCATGCGATCGAGGACGGCTGCCAACTCAGCCCGCTCGGTCTCAGCTGCCAAAGTACGCACCCGCTCTGCTAGTGCCAACATCCTGACTGCGTTCGAAAGATCCTCCAGCCCCTTTTCATCCTCCGGCAGTACCATCACCGGCTGATCTTCTACAGCAATCCTACGGATGGTGGAGACGTACTGTCGCAGCTTCTGGCGCAAATTGACATGACGCCAAGCTAGCACGCCTAACACCACGACCAGGATGATTACCACTGCAGGCAGAAACCAATTCATATCACGCCTTGCTTAAAAAACGATGGGTCAGGTGGACCGAAAGTCCGGTTAGCACCCAGTTCACGGCTAGAAGTCCCGCCCCACCGATCAGGATCAGTCCCCAGATCATGGTCTGGGTGACTTCGAACCCGAGGCCAAGCATCCCACGCAGATCGCTGGGGGTGGATGGACTAAGCAGAGCTACGGTGGCTGAGGCCGCACAGACCAGCGCCATCAGCGCTGTGGTCAGGATACATGCCCGCCGAGAGACGCGACGCAGCCGGACAGTGTCAACTGCCTCGCGGGCAAGTTTTCCACCGACAACAAATCCGGCCGGGACAGCCAGGGCCGCATTGAATATCGGTACACTCATGAAGAAGCCGAACGTGCCTACAGAATAGAACAGCAGGACCACCAGCCAGAAAACCGTGCCCAGCCTGTACGCTCGCAAGATCAATCTTTTTAAAATGTATATATCCGCCAGGATTCCAAGTGCAAGACCGCTTAAGACCAAATACGGAATCCACCCTTCCGGTGCGAGGGTGTAGGATGCCCACCAGAATGCGAGCAGCCCGGCGATAGGAGCCAGTGGAGCCAGGATAAACCCGAGTGCGAACTGTTCGATTTGGGTCTTCATGGATTCTATTCTATCCCGGTAATGCTGTCAGTTACTTTCCCTTCCTATCAACTTTTTATGGGCGATGCAACCCCTTCCTGCTATTCCTGCTACCCCTCGAACCGATAGCCTCCTCCGCGCACGGTGACAATGCGGACTGGCATGCCCGGGTCAGCCTCGATCTTCTGCCGCAGCCAACGCACGTGCACGTCCACGGTGCGGCTGTTCCCGGTGTAGTCCCAGCCCCACACGCGTTCCATGATGAACTCACGCGTTAACATCTGGCGCTTATGTTGGGCGAAGAACTGGAGCAGGTCGTATTCCTTTGGCTTGAGCGCCAGCACCTGCCCATCCAGCAGGACTTCCCGTCGCGATTGATTAATGACCAGGTTTCCAAAAGCCATTGTTTCCGGAGTGGAACCTGGTGGGCTTACCTCTTCTTTTGCCTGCTCATCTCGAACGAGTTGGGAGCGCCGCAATAGCGCCTTGACGCGGGCCAGCAGTTCGCGCATCGAAAAGGGTTTGGTCAGGTAATCGTCGGCACCCACTTCCAACCCGACGACCCGGTCGATTTCTTCGTCCCGGGCGGTCAGCATCAGGATGGGGACGATCATCTCTCGCCGCAGGAGTTTCGTGACTTCGAAGCCATCCAGTTCAGGTAGCATGATGTCGAGCACGATCAAATCCGGTTTTAAACGGCGGGCTGCCTCAATTGCGCTTCGTCCATCATCGGAAGCCGCTACGGTGTATCCCTGTTTTTTAAGGTTATATAACAGGGTTTCCTGCAAAGAAGGTTCGTCTTCGACAACAAGGATAATTTCTGCCATGATGAATCCTTATGGATGGAGGCTGCCTGCCCCTAACCGAATCTTCCTTGAACGTAATCTTCCGTGCGCTTCTGCCTGGGGTGGGTGAAGAGTTCCTTGCCTTCAGCAGCCTCCACAAGTTCACCCTGCAGGAAGAAGGCGGCATAATCGGCCGTACGGGCAGCTTGCTGCACTGAGTGTGGTACCAAAATAATGGTGTAATCCTTTTTGAGTTCCTGCAAGGCTGTTTCCACTTTGCCGGTTGAAATCGGGTCGAGACCTGAAGTGGGTTCGTCGAGCAGTATGACTTCCGGCTGGTTGGCGAGGACGCGCGCCAGGCACAGGCGCTGCTGTTGCCCGCCGGAGAGAGCAACGGCCGCCTCTTCGAGCCGGTCCTTGACCTCGTCCCAAAGGGCAGACAGTTTCAGGCTGCGTTCCACTGCTTCCTCCAATCTGGATTTAAGTTTTTCGCCCGCCAGTTCCAGTCCATAGGTTAGATTCTGGCGGATGGACATTGGCAGGACGACCGGGCGGGCGAAGACCATCCCGACGCGGCGGCGCAAGGCAATAACGTCCGTTTTCGGGTCGAGGATATTTTCACCATCCAGCAGGATTTTGCCTGAAATTGTTTGCACCTCTGTCAGGTCGTTAAGGCGGTTGAGACAGCGCAGCAGGGATGATTTACCGCCTCCGGCAGGTCCGAAAAGAACAGAGATGGCATTGTCTGGAATGCCCAGGTTTATGGCGTGAAGGGATTCGGTACCATCGGCGTATAGCAAAGAAAGGTTTTGGATGACAATCTTGTCTACCATTGTCTTTTCGCCCTTGCGCGGGAGCGGATGAAAGTTGCGATCAGGTTCATTCCCAGAACGAAGACAATCAGCACTAATGCCGTGCCGTACTGGATCTGGATCGGCATTTCTGGGACCTGTGTGGAAATAACAAACAAGTGGTAAGGCAGGGCCATGGTGGCGTCGAGCGGCGAGCTTGGCAGGCGCGGCAGGAAGAAGGCTGCCCCGGTGAAAAGGATCGGCGCGGTCTCCCCTGCAGCGCGCTCCAGGCCCAGGATGACCCCGGTCATAATTCCGGGCAGCGCTTGCGGCAGAACGATCTTTCGGATGGTCTGCCAGCGCGTGCCGCCCAATGAAATGCTCACCGTTCGGAATGATTGCGGCACGGCCCGCAGGGCTTCCTCGGCTGCGCTGATGATGACCGGTAGGGTCATGATCGATAGCGTCAGCGATGCAGACAGGATGCTGGTCCCAAATTTCAGGAAGAGCACGAACAGCCCGAGACCAAACAGTCCATACACCACCGAGGGGATGCCTGCCAGGTTGATGATGGCAATCCGGATGAGACGCGTCACCCAGTTTTCTTTTGCGTATTCGGCGAGATAAATTGCGGCGGCAATGCCCAGCGGAACCGATAAGACAGCGGTGCCCAGGGTGAGATAAAAAGTCCCCACGATGGCTGGCAGGATGCCTCCGGCACGCATCCCATCGCGCGGTATCGCAGTTAGGAACTCCCACGAGATGGCGGGGACGCCTTTCGCAATGATATATCCGAACACGCCGATGATCGGGACTACGGTCAGGACAGCCACCAGGGTGATGATTGCAATCCCCGTGCGCTGGACAAAGAAACGGTCAACCCCGAAACGGCGTTTCATGACAGCACCCTTTCAGCCCGCTTCCTGGATTTAAAGATAACGGAAGAAGCCGTTATATTCACCGCCAGCGAAATTAAGAACAGCACCAGGCCAATGAAAAACAGCACGTGGTAATGGGTGCTGCCATTGGCGACCTCACCCATTTCAGCAGCGATGGTAGCCGTCATGGTGCGGACGGGGGAAAGAATGGATGTCGATTTGATCGCCATCACCGGCGCATTGCCAGTGACCATCATCACTGCCATCGTCTCGCCGATCGTGCGGCCCACACCGAGCATAAGGGCAGTCAGGACGCCGGAACGGGCTGCGGGAAGGGTCACCCGCCAGATGGTCTGCCATTTGGTGGCACCAAGGGCCAGTGCTCCCTCCCGGTAACTTTGCGGGACGGCGTCCAGGGAATCTTCGGCGATTGAAACGGTGGTTGGGATTGCAATGGCACCCAGGAGCAGCGCTCCCGCCAGGGCGGTCAGTCCAGTAGGCAGATCCAAAAAGACCCGCAGGAAAGGCAAGAGCAACAAAATTCCCAGGAAGCCGAGGACCACCGAGGGAATTCCACCCAGCAGTTCCACCAGGGGTTTAAGGATTTCACGCATCCAGCGGGGGGCAATTTCAGCAAGAAAGACTGCTGTCCCTATTCCGAATGGAATGGCAATCAGCATTGCCCCCACCGTCACAACCAGTGAGCCGGTAAGCAGGGGCAGGATGCCGAAGTGGTTTTCGATGGGATACCAGCGCGTAGTAAGCAAATCGCCGAGTTTGACTTCGAATAGGGCGGGGAGGCCTTGGCGAAGAAGGAAAAAGAAGATAAGGACGACAAAAACAACCGCCGAATAGCCGCAGGTCTTTACAACCGCAGTAATGAAGGTTTCCCGCCAGTTGAGGGTTTTATCCATGATGCACCGTAATCAATCTATTTTTTTGGTTATTTAATCGGTACGAAACCCAGGTTGGCTACAATCGTCTGGGCTTCGGGGGAAAGGATCCAATTGAGGTAATCTTTAATCGCGCCGGTCGGCTGCCCGGAAGTGTACATGTACAGGTCCCTCGCCACAGGGTAGGAGTTGTTGTTGACCGTTGTAATGGAGGGGACTACATACGGTCCGTCAGTATTGCGGGCAACGGCGACCACGCTGTTCATCAAGTCAGATGGAATGTAGCCAAGACCGTCGTAGCCGATGGCATTGGGATTCTGGCGCACCTCGTTGATGATGCCTTCCGAGGAGGGCAGAAGCAGGGTGTCGGTGGAAAACAGGGTGGTGTTGTTCGGGTCACCCAGGCGGATGACCGTTTGCAGGAAATAAACATGGGTGCCCGAGTTGGTCTCGCGCGAGAGCCGTACGATGGGTCGGTCATCGCCGCCAACGCCGGTCCAGTTGTTGATCTTGCCGCTGTAGATATCAGATATCTGTTGGAGGGTCAGGCGCCGGACCGGGTTCTGTGGGTTGACGACGACGGCAATTGCATCCCGGGCAATCACAAACTCGACCGGGGTTACCCCGTTCGCTTTTGCCTGTGTTATTTCATCCGCGGCCATCGCACGTGATGCATTGGCGATGTCCACCGTCTTATTGATGAGCGCTGCAATCCCTGTACCTGACCCGCCTCCGGTTACCGATATGCTGATGTCGGGATGCTCAGCCTGGTATTGCTCCGCCCAGGCAAGAGCCAGGTTGACGATCGTATCAGAGCCTTTATTCTGGATGTAAGCGGAAGTCCTGGCTATGGAGGACGTCTGACCGGAACTCCCTCCGCATGCGGTCAGGATTACCAGCAAAACAAGCAGGATGAGGCGGACAGCTTTCATCGCCCAGATTATAAATTATAACGGGGTGCTCCTGCAGGCAGAATCGTGTAAAATTGTCCCGTGACTCAAACCCCGGTGTTCGCCATCTCCAACCTGGAATTTTATTACAGCGCGAAACTGGCTCTTTCCAAAATCAACATGGATATCCTGCCGCGCAAGGTCACTGCACTGATCGGGCCTTCGGGCTGTGGTAAATCGACCTTCCTGCGCTGCCTGAACCGGATGAATGACAGCATCCCGGGCACGCATCACGAGGGGAAGATCCTGCTGGAAGGCAGGGACATCAATGCCCCAGATTACAATGTGGCAGAACTGCGCCGGCAGGTCGGGATGGTATTCCAGAAGCCGAACCCTTTCCCACAGTCCGTATATGATAATGTAGCCTTCGGCCCACGCGTGCTGGGGATGGTCCAGAGTAAAGCCCATTTGGATGATATTGTAGAACACAGCCTAAGGGATGCCGTGTTGTGGGATGAGGTGAAAAAGGATTTGCGAGCCAATGCCCTGGGCTTTTCGCTCGGACAGCAGCAGCGGATCTGCATTGCACGCGTGCTGGCTGTCAAGCCGGACGTGATCCTTTTCGACGAATCCACCTCCGCCCTCGATCCCATCGCCACCGGTGGCATCGAAGACTTGATCTCCGAACTCAAGAAAAATTACACGATCGTCATCGTGACGCATAACATGCAGCAGGCTGGGCGGGTATCGGATTTCACCGGTCTCTTCTGGCTGGGTGAACTGGTCGAGTTTGGACCAACCGAGAAGGTCTTTACCCGTCCCGAAAAGGAACTGACTGACGCGTACCTGACCGGAAAAATGGGGTGATTATCGCTTCCAGGGAGACCAGTGACGACCAGGTGAGTTGGGGGAAAATCGGAGGGCCCTGTTTTTTTTAGTTCCTTGATCAGGGCTGCTGGAAAAGCTCTCAACCGATTGGGTAACAACAATGTGGGTCAAAGCCGGGTTTCTCATCAACCGCTAAAGTACAGGGGATAAACTGGATCAAACCGACAGGATGGATTGCCTAATGGATTCAACCCGAACGACGGACTTAAGAATGGGGGTGCGGATCGAGGTCATCACCATCCTCTGGATGGTGGTCGAAATGGCCGTCTCTATCGGCGCAGGCATCGCCGCGAGGAGTGTTCTATTAACCGCCTTTGGAGTGGACAGCCTGATCGAGTTGGTCAGTGGATCGATTCTGCTCTGGCGGCTTTCCACCGAGAATCGGGGAGGGGATCTTGGAAGCGTAAGGCGGGCGGAACACCGGGCTGCCTGGGTGGTTGCAGTCAGCTTGAGCTTGTTGTGTGCATATGTGCTGATCTCATCTGTTTACCTGCTGCTCACCCATGCAAACCCCGAGAGTTCCCTCATCGGGATTGGGGTTTCGGCGGCAGCCCTGTTGATCATGCCCTGGCTGGCAGTGTCCAAGCGTCGGATTTCAAAGCGCATCGATAGCGCCGCCCTGGCAGGGGATTCGGCCAATTCCATGACCTGTGCATATATGGCCGCGACCGTGTTGGCAGGTCTGGTCGCGAATTCGCTATTCGGATTATGGTGGGTCGAGTATGTTGCCGCGCTGGTATTCCTGGGTTGGCTGGTACAGGAAACCCGGGAGGTGTTTGCTGAAGCGCGGGAAGCGATGGGGGATGACTAGCGTGACGAAATCTCAAACAACCG
>Ga0326726_10004195_pt1 | contig 13174 bp, 21 predicted proteins | sample MHFenrmetagenome_2_FD_207603 | JGI IMG/M metagenome (GOLD analysis project Ga0326726, IMG submission 207603) | Lab enriched peat soil microbial communities from Michigan Hollow, Ithaca, NY, United States - MHF15MN | ecosystem: Environmental > Terrestrial > Soil > Wetlands > Peat | place: USA... | reverse complement strand
GTCGCCGCTGCGGCGCTGGTCTTCGGGGCCGCCTCGGCGCTCCAATTCCTGTTCCAGAGCTCGGGGTTTCCGGTGCCCTACCAGCTCTTTCTCATGCTGCCCTACCTGCTGGCGCTCGCCGCGCTGGCAGGGCGGATCGGGCGGGTCAGGTCACCGGCGGCGCTGGGACGGTAGTCAGGCTCAGGCCGCGGTGGGATCGGGCTGCATCACCCCGAAGATGTTGCCCTCGGTGTCCTTGGCGTAGGCGAGCCAGCCCACTCCAGGGATCGCCATCTTGGCGACGACCATCTTCCCACCGAGTGTGGCGAGCTTGCCCAGCGTCTCATCCACCGACTTGACCTCGATGGTGCAGACATAGGCGATGACCGCCTGCCCGTCGATCTCACCGCGACGGGGGACCAGGCCGCCGTCGATGCCGGGCTCGCTGGCGGGGCCGGTCTTGACCACCCAGTACTCCTGGGTGCCGTCCCACTTGGTGAATTCCCAGCCGAACAGGGCCGAGTAGAAGGCAATGGCGCGCCGGCAATCACCGGCGTGGATTTCGAAATGGACGACGCGGGACACAGTGACCTCCCTCGCGGGCGGGCTACCTCTTGGCGTAGACGGCGGTCTTGCCGTCCTTGGTCCAAGAGATGACGTCATAGGGCTGGGCAGGGTTTCCGTCCATGCCGGGCGAGCCCACGACCATGCCGGGCACCGACAGGCCCGCGAGCTTCGGCTTCTCGGTGAGGAGCTTCTGAACCAGGTCGGCCGGCACATGGCCTTCGATCACGTAGCCTTGGACGAGGGCGGTATGGCAGGATCCGAGGGCGGTGGGCACTCCGGAGGCCGCAGCGAACTCCGACACGTCGTCGACGTCGTGGACCTCGACCGGGAAGCCGGCCGCCTTGATGTAATCGATCCACTTGGAACAACAGCCGCAGCTCGCGTTCTTGTAGACCACGACCTTGGGCAGGGGTGTCGCCGGGGCAGGCCTGAGGGCGGCACCCGCGGTGGCGCCGACCAGGGCGAACAGGGACAGGAGGACGATGAGTGACTTTCGCATGTCTCGAACCCGCATTGGGGGGACCGGAAGAATAGTGGAGGAGTGGCGGGTGCGACGGTAGGGGCGCGAGCGGCGGCCTTCAGCCCGCGCGAATTCCTTCAGAGCGAAGCCGACTTCGCCGCGTCCATGATTGCCAAGGACTACGCCGATGCAGCTGCCTGGCGGGGTGACCCTGCCCGATTCGGGCAAGTTCCTCGAAATCCGCCGCCGGCAGGCCGACGGCAGGTGGCTGATCCCCCGCGACATCGGGAACTCGGACATCCCCCTGCCAGCGCCCCCACCGCCCGCGGCTGGAAAGAAGGGCACCTGACCAGTAACGGACCGGCCTAGCGCCGGCCCGTTTTTTCGTAGGTGCCCATCAGCTCGGTGCGCTCGATGATGTTCGGCCGCATGGCAGCCTCGAGCCGGGCCTTGGTCGGCAGGTCGAGGTCGGGGAGCAGCCGGTCGAGCGCGTACAATTTGAAGAAGTACCGGTGGCGACCGATCGGCGGGCAGGGACCACCGTACCCGGTACGCTTCCAGTCGTTCAAGCCTTCGCGGGTGCCGGCGGGGAGCCCCTCGGGCTTCACGCCGGCGGGGAGTCCCATGGCCGTCGGTGGAATGTCGTAGAGCACCCAGTGGACGTAGGTCATCTTGGGCGCCTTGGGATCAGGCGCGTCCGGATCATCCACGATCAGCACGAGACTGCGTGTGGTCGCGGGGACCCCGCTCCAGGCCAGGGCGGGACTCCGGTCCTCGCCCTCGCAGGTCAGCCGGGTCGGCATGTCCTCCTGGTGCGCGAAGTCGGGGGAGGTGAGGGTAAGGGGCATGGTGAGCTCCTAGCGGAGGGGCGGGGGGCAGGGGGCAGGGGGCAGGGGGCAGTGAGATGCTATTGATGAAGGACGATGCGCTTCAGTTCAGTATAGCGGGGCGGGCCGTGACCGAGTTCGGAACGGTACAGCACGACCGACTCAACGCGGAATGGGATCGCCGAGCGCCAGGGACCGGTGATGAGCCGAGTGAGATCACCGGGTGGATCGAGGCGGGCCAGGGTGAGATGGGGTGAGAATGGCCGTGCGTCGGCCGCCACACCCAATGCGGCCAGCGCCACGTCGACCGCCGCGGCCAACCGGGTGAATTGAGCACCGCCGCGGCTCAGACCCAGCCAGAGGGTCCGGGCACGGGCAGGGGTGGGGAAAGCCCCCAGCCCACTCAATTCGGCATCGAACGGTGGCGGCAAGGCAGTGCCGGCGATGCCGCTGGCGACCAGCTCGCCCCTGGCCAGCTCGAGCTCGCCCAGGAAGCGAATGGTGAAATGCCAGTTGGAGGGCGGAACCAGGCGACCGGGGAGCGCGCCCGGCAACGCCGCCGCGACACGGCGGCGGGTCGAGTCGGGAAGCGGGACAGCGAGAAAGCAACGCAGCAGGCATTCCTCCTGAACCGGCCACGCGCTCAGTTGGTGCGCTTGATCTGGACCCGGCGGTTGCGGGCCCGGCCGCTCGCGGTCCCGTTGCTCGCGACCGGATCGGCGGGGCCATATCCCCGTGCCGTCATGCGGCCAGGGTCGATTCCCCGGTTGACGAGGAACGCCTTGACCGCGTCGGCCCGCTGCTGGGAGAGCAGGATGTTGTACGAGCGCGGACCCGAGGTGTCGGTGTAGCCGCTGATCTCGATGGTGACATCTCCGTACTCTCGCAGCGACGCCGCCACCCGGTCGAGCGTTTCCGACGAGCTGTCGGTCAGCATGGCCCGCGCGAAGGCGAATTGTACCCCCTCGAGCACGAGGGGCCCCTGCCTGGCTTCCTCGAGAATCGCCGCATCACATCCGTAGGCGTCCACCTTCGCCCCTGGCGCCGTGTTGGGGCAGCGATCTACCCCGTCCGGGACCCCGTCGTGGTCGGTATCCCGCGGGAGGGGGCAGCCGTGCGCATTGACCGGCTCCCCGGCCGGCGTGTCGGGGCAGAGGTCGAACTTGTCCTTGACGCCGTCGCCGTCGGTGTCGCGCTGACTGGGGGAGCATCCGTAGATGTCCGCGGCTTCGTCGTGGGGAGTGTCGGGGCACTGATCGCCGATGTCCCAGACGAGATCGTCATCGGCGTCCGGCGGACAGCCATAGGCATCGACCACCTGTCCGATCGGGGTGGTCGGGCAGCGGTCGAGGTTGTCGTGGACGCCGTCGCCGTCGGTGTCACGCTGGCTGATGGAGCAGCCGTGGAGGTCGACTTCTTCGCCGCGCGGCGTGCCCAGGCAGCTGTCGAGCTTGTCCTTGACCCGGTCCCGGTCCCGGTCCGGATTGGTCCCCGTCACGAAGCTGACTCCCACTTGCAGCCCGGGATCGAAGTTGGTGGAGCTGCCGGAGGTACCAGCGAAGCCGTCGGGGACGTAGTCGAGGGTGCCCTCCAGTCGCAGACTGAACATCTCACCGCGATTGAACCGGATGCCCGCGAGCAGCTGCCCGGCGCTCTGGCTGGCATCGAGGTCCTGTCCGAAGTGCTGCCAGGTATAGCCCAGACCGAAAAGCCAGGCGTAACCGTGGCGGGGCCTGGTGTAGTTGTAGAGAACGCGCGCCGTGATGGGGGTGTACGAGGCATTGCCGGCGGAGTCGAGCGGCGTGGAGGTGAAGGTGACCTGCCCCTCGACCTCCCAACTCGGCGTGAGGAACCCCCCGATCCGCACCCCGATCCCGCCGCGGGACTCCACCGGCGCCTTGTTGTCGAACCAGGTGTAGCGTCCGAGGATGCCGAATTCAGCGGAGCCGGCGCGCTGGGCCGTGGCTGTCCGGGAGAGCAGACCGAGGGCCAGGGTGACCAGGCAGGCCAGCCGACGCGGCATTCCGGTCCTTGATGGTGGGGTGCCCAATACTAAGTGAGAGGCGGCAAAGCCGGGAGCCCATTGGCGCGTTCAGCCGCAGAGCTCCCGCCGCTGAATCCAATGGGCCCGAAAGGAGCCCGTGGCCCAGCGACCGCCCAGGAGCACACGGTACCTCCCCGGCAGGTCGGCCGGAGGGTGCAAGGCACCGAAGTCGATGCCACCGTCGGTGAAATCGCATTGGCCCTCCGACGGGCAGCTCAGGACCGCCCCGGAGTCCGAGGTGTTGCCGCTGAACCGGAGCGTGCGCCCGGAGAGCAGGTCGGCGGACTGGTAGATCCGGAATTCCACGTATGGGGGCGTGAGGGTTTCGGCGGCAAGAGAGTCACTCGCCAGGACGATGGAGACCCCGGGTCCGTCCCAGGGGGCGCAGACCTGCCGGGCGGCAGCGTGACTGAGCGGGCCTGATTCGGGCGCGCCGGTTACGGGGCCCGAGCCGCAACTGACGGCGCAAAGGGCGAGGGCAAGCATACAGGCACGGTTCATCGCCATCTCCTGGCTGCGGATCACACCATCGTCAAAGGTCGCGGCGGGAGACGCGCGGAGGCCCGCCCGGTGCACGCCGCGTTCAGTGGGCGCACTCGTCGGCCAGGGAATACCCTGGGGAGAGATGGGTCCAGCGGCCGGCGAAATAGCCGCCGCCGCGCTCGACGACCAGCACGGAATCCTCGAATTGGCGGATGGCGGCCCTGAGCATGACCGGATCAGGGTAGCGCTCGGTGCTGGTGGCGATCACCAGGGTGTCGCCGCTCCGCCGCCAGTAGTCCCCCCGCATCGAGCAGATGTTGATGAGGACGAGATCTCCCTGCGGGGTGAGGTCCATGCCTTCCGTGCGGGATTCCTGGGTCGGGATCGGCCGGGTCCAGATTCCCGCCACCGGGTCGGGGACCCGGAGCACGAGCTCGATCGACGCCGGGGCACCGGGACCGAGCGCCGGGACCCAGGCAGGCGAGGCGAAGGTGAGCCGGCTCCCGGACTCGATGGACGCGACGGCGAAATACGGACGGTCGGGCTGAATCAGGGAGGCATCGTAGGGTATCGAGAAGTGGATGGGCACGTTCTCGCCCGCGGTGACGATGACCTGCGTCCAGTGCATCCCGCCCACGGCGGTGTCGGCCAGAGTGATGCGGATGATCGAGCGGGCCGGGAGCGCGATTCGCGACAGGTATGTGACGGAGCCCTCGAGGCGCCCGGAGGGGGTAGCCACCTCCGGTGACGGTGCCGAGCTGGAAGACTGGTGCGTGCAGGCGGCGGCGCCCGTGGCCAGGCAGAGAAACCAGGTGGTGAGTCGCATCAGAGCAGATCCAGGGTGGCCTCTTCAAGGATCAGGCGAGTCATGCCGCGGAGCCGATCCAGCCAGTCGCGCGCCGCCACCGGCATCGCATCGTCCACGGCCCAGAGCTGAGCATAGGCATGTCGGAGCAGGCCGGTCCGCGCATAGTCGAGCCGACCCGGCACTGCGGCGGCGCGTTCAACGCACTCACTGACCTGCGCCACCAATGCCGCGACGTCCACGCCGGCCACCGAGAGTCCCGAGATATCGGGCGCCGGCTCGGCCCGGTGGACGGCCCAGAGTTCCTGAAGAGTGGGTTGTGGCATCAGTCGATTCAGGTTGAAGGTAAGCGTCTCACGGCACGGACCAGCAGGTGGAAGGTGGTCGCGAGCGACCACCTCATCCGTGGCGGCCGAAGATGACGCGGTGAGAGGCACGGAAGGCGGCGGCGCAGACCAGGACCAGCGTCAGCAGACAGGCCAGCGGCAGGAAGAGGGCGAGGAGGGCGGTGAGTGTCGCGCCCAGCAGCTCGAGCACGGCCACCAGCGGGTTGGCGAGCCCACCGGTCAGCGCCGTCGACTTGAGGCGGAGCAGGGTCGTGGCACCCTGGACCAGTCCGGCACTGCCGCCGCCGGCCACGATGGCGACGAACCAGCGGACCAGGGGCGGCAGGTCCCCGGTGACGGAGGCCGTGGCCAGCACCCCCGCCACGAGTGCGGTGGGAGTGGCGAGGAGGTCGAGGGCGTGATCCATCCAGGGAATGAAGTAGGCGGCCACCTCGAGGACCGTGGCGGTCCCAAGGGCGATGAGCGCCGGCAGGGTCCCGAGCCACCAGGTCCCGGGAGCCAGGACGAGGTGGCCGCTGAACGCGGTGGCGCTCAGCACCAGCAGGGGAATGAAGACGCGGAATCCGCAGGCAGCGGCAAGCCCGACTCCGGCGGCGAGGCTCAGCCAGGTCTCCATGAGCCTCGCCTCAGGACCCCGGCCTGACCGGCAACGTGATCCGGGTCGTCGCCCAGTCGAGATGCAGCAGGACGGCCCCACCGGTGTCCTGGGCGGTGACGGTCAGGGTCTCGACCGGCTGGGCCAGCGATTCGACCATGATGGATGTCCGACCAATCTCCTGGGCCCGCACCGCAGGAGAGAGGTCGTTGCCCCAGTGCCGGATCGAACGGCTGGCGTAAATCGTCCAACTTCGAGGACCGGGCATTGCGTAGAGCGAGTAGCGACCGGGCGCGAGGGCAATGCCGGCGAGGCTGATCGGCGTATCGGTGTACAGCCGGGTGGGCTCATTGGCGCCCATCCGCCATAGGGTGTCGAATGGCACCACACCGCCGTAAATCAGGCGCCCCCTGGCCGAGGGCCTGCCATAGCAGAGCTCGACGTCGCCCCCGCCGACGGAAAAGACTACCTGTCCCATCGGGCTGGCCCGGGGCCGGTACGAGACGCCGCTGGTGTAGTCCATCAGGCAGGGGCCGAGGGTGGCGGACACCGGCACGAGGCTGCTGCCGGTGACGAGGAAGAGCAGTCCGGGAATCATCAGCAGGGCGACCAGTCCCAGCACGACGCGATGACGTTTCAGGAGACCCTCCAGGGTCAGCGAATTTCGCGGCCGACTTCACCCATGAAGCGATTGAGCGCTTCCTGGCTCATGCCGTGGGTCAGCTTCAGACCGCAGTAATCGGCCAGGTAGCGCTCGATTGGGATCCACTGGCCATCGACATTGACCTGCTTGGTCCAGGCGCAGAGGGTCAGCCACTTCTCGAGTTCGCGGATCCGGCGCTTGGCGCGGGTGATCTCGACGCCGAGCCAGGACGTCACCCAGATGAGCAGGATCACGATCAAGCAGTCGGCGAGCGCGATCCAGGTGGGGACGCCGGCGTCGGGCGAGAAGTGGTAGCCCACCAGCACCAGCAGGGTGCAGGCGCCCGCGACGCCGAGAGTGAGACGGGGTCGATCGGAGACGAGGGTCAGGAGGATCGGCACGACGTAGAGCGAGGTCACCGTCAAGCCACGCGGACTGCGCAGGTCGGCGATGAACACCAGGGCCGCTACGGTCATGCTGGCGGCGAGGGAAAACCCCCTGAGGAGTTCGAAGATCCGGGTCACGGGACGCTCCGGCACGATGGCGAGAGGATCAGAAGGCGATGGACGCCGTCACCGGAAGGTACCAGTTCCCGACACCGCCGTAGAGGCGAGCCTCCACCCGCCAGCGCCGGCGCTGGCCGATCGGCAGCCAGGTGCCCACGCCGCCCACGACGTCGACCTGGGTACCCTCGATGGCATCCGAGGTCGGGCCCGAGATGACCGCGCCGGCGTCGTTGACCAGCGTCACGACGTTGACGCCGTTGGAGTTGCGGACCACGACGCCGAGCAGCAGGTAGGGCGAGAACCCCTTCGCGGGGGAGAGGGTGAAGACGCCCGTCAGGTCAAGACCGAACTGCCGCTCGCTTTCCGACTGCACCAGGGTGTCGGTGACGGGGAACTTGGGATCCTGAACCGGGGTGCGCTCTTCACCGGCCGGCCGGTTGGCGTAGTAGGCGTCGAGCAGGACATTCCAACGGCGCGGCGCCGGCTTGAAGAAGGCTTCGCCACGGAAATACCAGCCGAGCGAGGGGCCGGCACCGAGTGGAATGGCCGGGCCTGCGGCCAGGGCGACTCGATACTGGGCGGCGCCAACACCCGGCAGGCCAAGGAGGAGGGCCAGGGCAAGACACCACCTCCGGCGCGGCGCGGGACAGCTCACGACGGCGCCTTTCCCCGCAGGGCGCGCCCGATGAAGCTCCCCAGGGTCCCTCCCACCGCCGAGAAGAGAGTCCCGTAGGCGAGAGTGGCCGCCGGCACATCGCTGAGGGCGACGGAAACGGCGATGCCGATCAGTGCCGAGAGCCCGCCGGCGATCGCGCCCCCCTTTGCATCATCGGCCGCGGGTGGAGCCCCCCCGGTCCAGAGCGCATAGAGCAGACCGCCTGCGGTGGAAATCCCGGTCCCGCCCAAGGCGAAGAGCCCCGCGATCTGTGGGGAGTAGTGCCCTGCAATCACCATCGCCAGCTGCATCAGGGTCGCGAGAACGGTCGAGCGGACCAGTGGAGAACCCATGGAATCCTCCTCGGGCGGGTGGGGCTAGGCCGACTCGACGTCCACGACGACGGCGGTCCCGTAACAGAGGACCTCGGTCACGCCGGCCATGATCTCGGTACCGTCGTAGCGGACGGCGACCACGGCGTTGGCGCCAAGTCGCTCGGCGTGAAGCATCAGGATCTCGAACGCCTCCTGCCGGGTCCGCTCGCAGAGGTGGGTCAGCACCGTGATGTTGCCGCCCACGATGGTATGCAGCCGCGCAATGGCGTTGCCGACGATGCCCCGCGAGCGGACCGAGATTCCGCGGACCACGCCGAGTGTTTCCACGATCCGGTAGCCGTCGAGGGTCATCGCGGTGGTCGTCATTCGATGGTCCATTATCCTCTCCCGGTGGAGCGCCGGCGGCGGGGCCCGCTAGTGATGCATCTGCATCATGCCCATCTCACCCACGGTGTTGCCGTCGCGAAGCTGGTTGAACAGGTCGGCTTTGTAGTCGGCGTTGGCCGTGTCCACTCCGGGCCAGGTGGTGCCGGCATCGGGAACAAACAGGCCGGCGACCACTCCCATCCCGCCGAAGGGAATGTTGTGTCCTGTCGGATTGTCGTAGACCACGGTGACCTGGTAGCGGTGCGTAGGATCGAGCTTCACCCCGAGGCTGGTCAGGGAGTAGAACTTCTTGACCGGCATCGACACGACCTCGCCGTCGGCGTCGGTTCTCGGAACCCCGTGCCAGAAGACCTGACCGGTCGTGGAGTCGCGGAAGACCAGGTGCCGGGCGTAGTCGTGGACGTGGCCGCCGATGCCGACCAGGGTCCCCGGCACCGCCGGGCTGGCCGTGTAGCTGACTTCGGAGCGACCGGCGGGGAGGTCGAAGGACTTGATCCCGTCGATCCCACCCACCGGAAACCTGGTATCGAGCTGCCAGGGGTAGGCCTGGTACACCGGATAGCGATGACCGGCGGGGACGAACCCCAGCACGACTCGCGCCCGGGAGCCCGGCAGCGACACCGAATCGCTGTTGTGCAGCATCCCCTTGAGCACCAGCTGCTGTCCGGCAGCCAGCGGCATCCCGATCAGCCGGGCCGGGACCGCCGGGGAGCCGGTTTCCTTGCTGGCGGCGAGGAGCCTGAGCATGATGGGGGCGAAGAGCTCCCGGCGGCCGGGATCCATCACGTTGAAGTGATGGAGGGTGTGCTCGGGCAACAAGCGTCCCTGGGGGTCCACAACTTCGACCCGGAAGCTGTGCACGTAGCCACTGACCGGTATCTCCACCCGGGTGGCAGGAGTCACGATCATCCCCTGGTGCATGCCGGAGGAGCCCGGGATGTCGATCGGCGGCATCTCGAGAATGAGTTCGCCATGGGCGGTGTCATACCGGGCGGTGGCCACCGGGAGGGTATCGAGCGCCACGCGGGTCAGGGCCATCGTGGCGGCGGGATCCCGGGGTGAGCATGCCGCTGCGAGAACGGCCATCGTCGCCAGGGCGGCGCGGCGCCATCCTGCGGGGGGATCAAGCGGAAGCATACAGGCGTTTCCTTGTAACTCGTTCAGAGGACCACCAGTACGGGCACGGACGGGGGGCCGGGCCGGGGGAATTCGTCAGCGAATCTGCCCTGGGTGGCCCTCCCAGAGGAAGGGCCGGCCCCGTGGGCCACCGGGCGGCCCCCCGGAGAGTGGCGCCCTTGCGTGGCCCCCAGCCGCGAGTTAGCTTGCGGCCGCGATTCACGCGCACGGGAAACCTCCGGGGAGACTCCGGGGGGCACTTCAGGGGCCGGCATTCGCGCCGAGCTCCTTTTTCATTCCTCCCGCATCGCGCCGGGCTGGCGGCATCCGGCCGCCTTCCAGGCACAGACGACTTCCGGGACCGCGCGGGATTCCGGAAGGCCAGTTGTAGTCGGTTCGTACGGCACGTCCGGACTCCGATTACACCAACTACACAGGAGAAGGACAATGCGTACGACCGGCACCGTGAAGTGGTTCAACGACGCCAAGGGCTTCGGCTTCATCACCCCCGAGAACGGCCAGAAGGATTGCTTCGTGCATCACTCGGCCATCCAGGGGCAGGGCTTCAAGTCGCTCGCCGAGGGCGAGCGGGTTGAGTTCGACATCGTGCAGGGCCAGAAGGGCCCGGCCGCCGAGAACGTCACCAAGCTCGGCCGCTAAGCACGACGGACTACGGCCGCCAGCCGCTCCGACACCGGACCGGCTGGCGGCTTCCGTCGGCAGATCCTCATCCGCGAGGCAGACATGATCGAAGTAACGATCGGCGACAGCGATCGGTTCGAGGGCGCGCTGAAGGCCTTCAAGAAGAAGGTCCAGAAGTCCGGGATCCTGCGCGACCTGCGCCGGAAGCGCTATTACCTGAAGCCGAGCGAAGCCAAGGCGGTCAAGGAATCGGCGGCACGGCGGCGGAAGCGGACCGGCAGCCGGGTCTGATCCCGGCGGTCGCGCGAGCTGTCCGACACCCGCCCGTCCCCCGTGGATGGGCGGGTTTCTTGTTCCTGGCCTACGCCTGCTTGCGGCCCCTGCGATCGGGGCTCTTGTCATCCTCCGCCCCGGCCTCGAGGTGGAAGCGGTGCAGCACGCGATGGAAGATCGGGGCAAGCAGTAGCCCCGCCACCAGTATGAACACCACCCCGCAGTAGAGCGCGTAGAAGGAGGCGAAGAGCTTCCCCGCCGTCCCCTGCAGCACGCCGATCTGTCCCATTCCCGCCATCAGCATCGAGGCATCGACAAAGCCGTCGATCCAGGCGGAGCCGTTCACGAAGTGATAGCCGACGGTTCCGATGACGAGGGAGAAGGCGATCAGCACGGCCCCGAGACCGAGCTGCCGACCCAGGCGCCGGAGGAAGAGATGACTTGGGAGCAGGGGATCCTTGCGATGTTCGAGCATGGTCAGCGCCTGGCCGCAGCCGGCAGGTCCACGGTGAAAGTGGTTCCGGCGCCCAGCCGGCTCTGCACCGTGATCCGCCCCCCGGCCCGGTGCACGATGCCGTAGCAGGTCGCGAGTCCCAGTCCCGTGCCATCCGCCGAAGTGGTGAAAAAGGGTTCGAAGATGTGGGGCACTACCGACTCGTCGATGCCTTCCCCGGTGTCGCTGACGGTGAGGCGCACCGTGGGGCTGGTCCCGCCGTCGGGGACTCCGGCCGTCGCGATCGTCACGGTGCCGCCCTCGGGCATCGCGTTGCGCGCGTTGGTGAGCAGGTTCGACACCAACTGCTCCAGCTGCGAGGGATCGGCGAAGAGGGGCGGGAGGCCGGCCCCGTGGCGGAATTCGAGGGTAACCGCATCGCCGGCCAGGCGGCGGAGAATGGGCGCCGCATCCGCCAGCAGTTCATTGAGGTCAACCACCTTCGGCTCGAACGCCTGCTGGCGCGCGAAGGTCAGCAGCTGCCTGGTCAGCCGCTGGGCGTGGCCGGTCACCTGCTGGACCTCCTCGATGGCGGCATGGCGCTCGGATTCGGTGAGCCCGGCATCGAGCGCCTCGTGCGCGGAGCCCTGGAGCACGGTGAGCCAATTGTTGAAGTCGTGGGCGATGCCGCCGGCGATCCGGCCCAGGGCTTCGAGGCGCTGGGTCTGGGCCAGCGCGGCGTGGGCGGCCTCCAGCTCGCGGCCTCGCTCCTCCACACGGGCCTCGAGGGTCTGCGAAAGCTGGCGGAGGTCACTCAGCAGCAGGAACTGCCGGAGCAGGAGAACCACCCCAATGCCGATGCCAAGCCAGGCCAGGACCGGATCGTCTTGGCCGGGTCGAACCAGCACCCAGACCCCGGCCAGCAGGGCCCCCAGCGCCGGGAGGTAGGGCAGGGCCACCGACACCACCGAGGGATCGTGGGCCTCGTCGCGGGTTTCGACCCCAACTACCGGCACCGGCGACCAGGCCGAGACCATGCCGGACAAGAGGGAGAGGAGGAGCAGGAGGTCGATCGGATGCCCGAGGTGGTAATTCCCCTCCAGCTCCAGCACCATCACGACCATGCTGGTGACCGTGGTTCCGACCAGCGCAGCCGTGAACCACCCCAGCGGACCCAGATAGCGCTGCGGTGTCCGGGCGCCGACGTAGACCACGATGCCCAGGTCTGCCGCAGCGATCCCGAAGACGGCAATCTGGGCCGCCGCTTCCACCGGTGACAGGGGAGAGGTGCGCACCGCCCTCCCCAGGGCGACGATCCAGATGAGGGAGAAGGTGGCCGCTGCGAAGAGCAGGCCGTCGAGCGCGGTGCGGACCTGCTCGGCACGAAGCCGGGGGCCGGCGGGCCAGGCGAGCAGACCGATTCCCACCGAAAGCAGGATCGGCACAGCAAGCCAGTCGCCGGGCCCCGGCACCGAGGGGAGGGCACCGGTCCAGAGATAGGTAAAGACCGGGTGGATCTGGTAGGCGGCCTGGAGCAGCAGGGCCGTGCCCAGCCAGCGCCAGCCCGAGGCCGCCGCAGCTTCGACCTGGGCGCGCCGCAGGAAGAACGAGCAGCCGGCGACCCCGCAGGCGACGTTGGCCGAATTGAGAAACAGGGCGGTCGGGACACCTGCCGGCAGCAGCAGGAATCCGACGACGACGACCAGCCAGGCCGCGAGCGAGCCCGCCACCACGAACCGGAACTCTCGTTCGCTCAGCACGGATCACCCCGGCCCCGGATACGGTGGTGCAGCCTCCGGTTCACTGCCAGCCGCCCACGATGGCTCCCATGACCGCGAGATAGACCAGCTGGTAGCCGGCATCGATCAGATAGGCGGCCAGCGGCTTTTCGGAGAAGAGATTGGCGGTCAGCCCGATGGTGGCCGCGAACCCCACCCAGCAGAGCGCCCCGAGGCGCAGGCCATCCCGCGCCGTGGCCACCCCGGCCTCACCCGCGAGCACCGAGAGCACCGCGCCCATCAGGAGGTAACAGAGAAACGACACCGCGTAGGACTGCGCGGCGGACTTCCGCATCTCC
>Ga0326726_10004194_pt1 | contig 13175 bp, 12 predicted proteins | sample MHFenrmetagenome_2_FD_207603 | JGI IMG/M metagenome (GOLD analysis project Ga0326726, IMG submission 207603) | Lab enriched peat soil microbial communities from Michigan Hollow, Ithaca, NY, United States - MHF15MN | ecosystem: Environmental > Terrestrial > Soil > Wetlands > Peat | place: USA... | reverse complement strand
GCGATCATCGAGTATCTCGTCCGGAATCGGACAGGGAAGGACGTCGCACTGGTCATGTCGAACGGCGGCTTCGGAAACATCTGGGAGCGACTGCTCGCTCGCTTGAGGCAGGTCTGATGCAGGCAAATGAGTTGCGCCGTGGAATGAATGTGATGATCGACGGGAAGCCCTACCGCGTGTTGGAGAGCGAGATACGTACGCCGGGCAAGGGGCGCGCGTTCATCCAGGTGAAGTTCCGCAGCATCCTCGACGGCACGCAGAAGGAGCTGAAGCTGTCGACCTCCGATCAGGTCGAAGAGGCGGCGATCGAGTCGAAGGACATGGACTATCTGTACGCCGACGGCGAGGGCGCGATCTTCATGGACATCGAGAGCTACGAGCAGATGACCATCCCCGACGACGTGCTCGGCGACGCGAAGCCGTGGCTCTCCGAGAACATGCGCTGCTCCGTCGAGCTGCTCGACGGCGTGCCGATCGGAGTCACTCTGCCCAAGGTCGTCGAGATCAAGGTGCGCTCCGCGGACGCCGTCGTGCGCGGCCAGACCGCCGCCAAGTCCCAGAAGTCCGCCGTACTCGAGAACGGCGTCACGATCCAGGTTCCGCCCTTCATCGAGTCCGGCGACAAGCTGCGCGTCGACCCGACCGAGCAGCGCTACATCGAGCGCGCGAAGTGACTGTGCGCGCGGCGCCGCCGGAGTGGCGGTCCGTGCTGGGCTGCGCGATCAGGTTCGGTCAGAAGTAGGGCGCAGCCGCGTGCAGCAGCTCTTCCGCGTGCGTCTCCTGCGGTGAGTGACCGGCGCCGGCGATGATCTCGAGCTTCGCCCCCGGGATCTTCTCGGCCATGTAGCGCGAGCCGGCGAGGAAGGTCTTGTCGTTCTCGCCGACGACGACCAGCGTGGGGACGCGGATCGAAGGAAGTGACTCGATGACTCTGCCGTCCCGTTGCGCGAGGATGCCGCGCGCGGCGTGGGCCAGCCCGAGGGACTTTCCACCTCTTGCCTCGAGGCTCCTCGCGCGCGTCTCGACCATCTCGTTCCAGCCGGCGCGCGCCTCGTCCTTGCGGTATCCGGGACCCGTGCCGATCAGCACCAGGCCGGAGACGGCCTCGGGGCGCGCGAGGTGGAAGGCGAGCGACAGGTAGCCGCCGAGCGAGTGACCGACGAGCAGCGCGCGCTCCGCGCCCGCGCGGTCGAGCAGCGCCGCCATGTCGCGGAGCGAGATCTCGACCGAGTAGGCCGCCGGGTCGTCGGGCGAGTCACTGGCTCCGTGTCCGCGCAGGTCCCAAGCGATCACCGTATGGGTCTCGCGCAGCGGTCCGACGATCTTCGCGAAGTCCGCGGAGCTCCCCGTGAAGCCGTGCGTCATCAGGACCGCGGGGCCGCTGCCGGCGACCTCGAAGTGGATCACCGCCGGTTCCGGGGCACGTCGCGAAAGGCGCGCTCCGCGTCGGTCTGCGGGTCCTTGGGCAGGCCGAGCACGCGCTCGGAGACGATGTTGCGCTGGATCTCGTCGGTGCCGCCCGCGATCGAGACGGCGGGAACGGAGATCAGGATCTCGGCGATGATGCCGTCGAGCGGCCCGTCGCCGCCGGACAGCAGCGAGTCACTGCCGCTGATCAAGGTGTGCACGCGCGAGCAGGCGCGCGCGATCTCGGAGGCGTAGAGCTTCCCGAGCGAGCCCTCGGGGCCAGGCGGGCGGCCGAGCACGCGCGCGGCCTTGGCGCGCCGCGCGGTCCACTCCGTGGCGCGCGCGAGCGACAGGAGCTTCGCGATCTCCTGTCTCACGACCGGATCGCGATTGCGGCCCGTGGCCTTCGCGCGCTCCACGATCAGGTCCGCGCGGCCGGCGCGCTGCGGGTACCACGTGTACGGCGCCATGATCTCTGCGACTTCGGCCCGCTGCTCGTCGTACGCGCGGCCCTGGCCCCGCGTCGAGCGCGCGGCCGCGCGCAGCGCGTCGAACGAGCGCCGCTCGTGCGCCAAGGTGGCGAGAGCGACGGTCCAGCCGTTGCCGATCTCGCCGATCGCGTTCGCTACGGGAACGCGCGCCTCGTTCAGAAACACTTCGTTGAACGACGCGTGGCCGTTCATCTGCTTCAGCGGCTTCGCGACCACGCCGGGCTGGTGCATCTCGAGCGCGAAGTAGGTGATGCCGCGGTGCTTCGGCACGTCCCAGTTCGTGCGTGCGAGCAACATGCCGTAGCGCGCGTGGTGCGCGCTCGTGCTCCACAGCTTCTGGCCGTTCACGATGAACTCGTCGCCGTCGGGCGAGAGCTCGGCGCGCGTCGTGAGTCCCGCCAGGTCCGAGCCGCTACCCGGCTCGCTGAACAGCTGACACCAGGTGTCAACGCCGGTCACGATCGGCCGCAGCAAGCGGCGCTTCAGATCGTCGGAGCCGTGCTCGAGGATGGTCGGGGCGGCCAGAGTCATGCCGCCACCGCCCGGTGTACCTACCGCGCCCGCGCGCTCGAACTCCTCGACGACGACGTCGGCGAGTGATACCGACAGCCCCCGGCCGAGCCACTCGACCGGCCACGTCGGGCATCCCCAGCCCGAGTCGGCCAGCTTGTTGCGCCACTCGACCAGCGAGAGATCCGGACTCCAGTTCGCCGCGAGCCAGTCGCGCACTTCGCGTCGCACGCTCTCCGCGTCCACCCGGTCGCCCATCAGATCTCCAGACGCTGCGCCAGCAGCTCGCGGTGGTAGGTCGGATCGCCGAGCAACACCTCGCTCGCCTTGGCGCGCTTGAAGTACAGGTGCACGTCCTGCTCCCAGGTGAAGCCGAGGCCGCCGTGGATCTGGATGCTCTCGGCCGCGATCTCGAGATACGCGTCCGAGCCCTGCGCCTTGGCGAGCGAGGCGACCGCCGGCAGCTCGTCGGGCGCGTCGTCGGCGCACGCGGCCGCGTAGTAGGCCGACGAGCGCGCGAGCTCGAGCGCCATCAGCATGTCCGCGCACTTGTGCTTGATCGCCTGGAACGAGCCGATCGGCCGGCCGAACTGCACGCGCGTCTTCGCGTACTCGACGGTCATGTCGAGCAGCTTCTGCGCGCCGCCGACCATCTCGTTCGCCAGGAGCGCGCAGGCCTGGTCGAGCGTCTTCTCGAGTGCAGGCGCCGCGGCGCCGACCTCGCCGAGTGACTCGGCGCGCGCGCCCGAGAACGTGAGTCGCGCGAGCTTGCGCGTCGGGTCGAGCGCGACGAGCGGGCGGCGCGCGAGCCCGGCGGCGTCTCCGCGCAGATGGAACAGTCCGAGGCCGTCGCGGCCCGCCGAGCCGGGGGTGCGCGCCGCGACCACGATCAGCGCGGCGTTGGCTCCGTCGACCACGAACGACTTCTCGCCGTGCAAGGTCCAGCCGCCCGCGCCGCGCCGTGCCTCGAGCTCGATGCCGCCCGCGTCCCAGCGCCCGTTCGGCTCCGCGACCGCGAGCGTCGCGAGTGTCTCGCCCGCCGCGATCCCCGGAAGCAGCGCGGACTTCTCGGACTCGCTGCCCGCGTTCAAGACGGCGTTCGCCGCGAGCGCGACCGACGCGAAGTACGGCGCGCACAGCAGCGCGCGGCCCATCTCCTCGAGAGCGATCCCGAGCTCGACGAAGCCGAGGCCCTGGCCGCCGTATGACTCCGGAATGTGTACCCCGGGCAGGCCGAGCTCCTGGCTGAGCTGCTTCCAGACGCCGGGCTCGTAGCCCTCGGGCGTCTCCATGAGGCGACGCACTTCGCTGGCGGGCGACTTCTCCTCGAGGAAGCGGCGCACCACGCGGCGCAGTTCGTCCTGCTCCTCGCTCGGGCTCCAGCGCATGCCCGATTCTCGCACGGCCCGGGCGGACGGCGCGCTGCCGGCTACGGGAGCCCCAGCCACAGGTCGGCGTGGCGCCGCTCCTCGGGCGCCACCACCGCACGCACGTGGCAAGCTTCTCGGACCATGACCCTGGCAGCCCATTTCGCACAGATGGCTCGGAACAACGCGTGGTCGAACCGGCGGCTGCACGCCGCGTGTGGACGGCTGACCCAGGCGGAGCTCGAGGCGCCGCGAGTCAGCTTCTTTCCCACGCTCCAAGCCACGCTGAACCACATCTACGTGGTCGACGCCTACTACCTGGACGGCCTCGAGGCGGGCGGGCGCGGGCTCGCGATCGTGGCCGACGAGATCCCGTTCCCGCGCATGGCGGAGCTCAGCGCTGCGCAACGAGAGTCCGACGCGCGGCTGGTGCGGCTCTGTGAGTCGCTCGAGGAGGCCGGGCTCGCGCGCGAAGTGACGCTCGACCGCGGCGACGAGGGACTCACCCGGGAGTCCGTGTCCGCCGTGCTCGCGCACCTGTTCGTGCACCAGATCCATCACCGCGGACAAGCGCACGCCATGCTCGCGGGCACGCGCGTCCCGCCGCCGCAGTTGGACGAGTTCTTTCTCGAGTACGACCGCGCGCGCCGCGCGGGTGAGCTCTAGCCGAGATGGCGCCCGAGAAACGCGACCATTTTGCGGATCGAGTCGACGGCTGGCGGCAGGAACTCCATCTGCACGAAGCCGTGCGGCATGCCCTCGACGACCACGTTTTCGTGCGGGACGCCGGCTCGCTCGAGCTCCGCGACCACGGCGCGCTGATGCGCGAGCAGCGGATCGTTGGTGCCGCAGACGAGGAACGACGGCGGCAGTTTCGCGGCGGCGCGCACCGGGGAGACGCGCGGGTCGCGCAGGCGCGCGACCGGCGGGTCGTTGCCGAGATAGCCGAAGATCATCGCGTCGCGGAGCGCCGTGGCGGCGGCCGGATCGACTCCCGGAGGCGCGTCGCCCTCGCTGTTCGAGAACGCCTCGAAGTCGAAGGCGCCGTAGATCAGGAGCGCCGCTCGCAGCTTCGGCGCGCTCGAGTCATCGGCCAGGTGCGCGGCGACCGCGGCAGAGAGATTCCCGCCTGCCGAGTCACCGCCGATCGCGAGGCGCTTCGCGTCCCCGCCGAAGCGCGACGCGTTCTGCGCCGCCCAGTGCACCGCGAACACGCAGTCCTCGAACGGCGCCGGAAACGGCGCCTCGGGCGCGAGGCGATAGTCGACATTCACGACCAGATACCCGGCTTCGGCGAAGCGCAATCCGAGCTTCCGGTGCGTGCGCGGGCTGCCCGCGACCCAGCCGCCGCCGTGCAGATACACGAGCACCGGATGCGGCCCGGGGCGATCCGGCACCAGCACGTCGGCGGTGACCCGTGCGCCGTCGATCTCGCGCAGCAGCACGCCCTCGTGGATCGCCCCGATCTTCGGCGGGTCCGCGTTAAGGAGCTCCGCGAACTGGTCGAGCATCTTGCGCAGGCCGGCGATATCCGACGGCATCTGCGCCCCCGAAGCCATCTGCTCCATGATCTTCCGCATGAGCTCGGACTGCGCGACGGACTCGGCCATGGCGATCTCCCTCTCGTGGGTTGCGCGCCAGCGTATCGGGGCGGCGGTGCATCATTCAAGTGTCGGCACCAGCAGGGTCTCCCGCGATCGGGGTAGACTCGAGCCATGAAGAGCTTCGCTGGCAAGATCGCCGTCGTCACCGGCGGCGGAACGGGGATGGGGCGCGAGCTCGCGCGGCAGCTCGCCGACGCGGGCGCGGACGTCGCCATGTGCGACGTCTCGGAAGAGAACATGGCGCAGACCAAGGCGCTGTGCGCGAGCCGCGGCTCGAAGGCGCGAGTCACTACGCACCTGGCCGACGTCTCGATCGAGCGCCAGGTGATCGCGTTTCGCGACCAGGTCGCGGCCGCGCACCGGACCGATCACGTCGACCTCTTGTTCAACAACGCCGGCATCGGCGGCGGCGGCAGCTTCGTGCGCGACGATCGCGAGGAGTGGGACAAGACCTTCGACGTGTGCTGGGGCGGCGTGTACTACACCACGCGCGCATTCCTCCCGCTCCTGCTGAAGAGCCGCGAGGCGCACCTCACCAACACGAGCTCCGTGAACGGCTTCTGGGCCTCGCTCGGGCCCAATTCGGCGCACACCGCGTACAGCGCGGCGAAGTTCGCGGTGAAGGGCTTCACCGAGGCGCTGATCAACGACTTCAAGCTGAACGCGCCACACATCAAAGTGTCGCTCGTCATGCCGGGTCACATCGGCACGTCGATCGTGATCAACTCGGGCAAGATCCTCGGCCGGGACCCGAAGGAGATGAGCGACGATCAGGTGGAGGAGGCGCGCGCGCGCATCGAGCGCGCGGGCTTCCCGGTCGCCGGCGCGACGAACGACCAGATCCGGCAGGCGCTCGTGATGGTCGGCGAGAACTTCCGCGACGCCGCGCCGATGACCGCCGAGGAGGCCGCCAAGGTGATCCTCGACGGCGTGAAGGCGGAGCGCTGGCGCATCCTCGTCGGCAAGGACGCCCAGGTGCTCGACCGGCTCGTGCGCGAGGCGCCGGAAGAAGCCTACGGCGAGCCGTTCATGGAGCGGCTGCAGAAGGAAGCCTCGTTCACGCTGGGTCGCTGAGCGGGCGGTCGATGAGTGCCCGCTCATCGCGGCACGCACTCTCTCCTAATCTGGAATGAGGAGACCGTCATTTCTTCGCGAACCCCCTTGTGGGGCTCGCGGCGGGCGACGAAACGTAGTCGTCGGATGTGCGAGATCGGGCGCTCCGCCATCGCTCTGGTCCTGCTGTCGGTGGGGTGCACCTTCACTGAGCCGGCGCCCCTGCGCCCGCTCGGCGAGATTGCCGCGGTGCCCCCGAACGCCGAGTCGATCCGCGAGTCGGTACTCGCGCTCCACAATCCGCTGCTCGCGGATCGCCCCGTAGACTGGAGCGATGGGCTCGACCCGGACGAGGCCGCGCTGGTCGCGGCGGCGAACAATCCCGAGCTGCGCGCCGCGCGCGCCGCGCGCGCCGAGGCGGCGGCCGAGCTGGTGCAAGCCGGGCTCCTGCCGAACCCCGAGTTCAACACCGACCTCGCCCAGCCGCACAGCGGCCCGGACTCGGAGAGCCTCGTGCTGTCCTACGGCTTGAGTCTCTCGATCGACACGCAGTCACTCGTGACTCGCTCGGCGCGCGTCGACGCCGCGCGCGCCAACGCGACGTCGGTGGATCTCGGGGTCGCGTGGCAGGAGTGGCAAGTCGCGCAGGCCGCGCGCCTCGAGGCGGTGCGGGTCGGCCGCTTGCGCCGCCGGCTCGACGTCGCGCGCGCCGAGGTCGAGTTCCTCGAGGAGACCACCGGCAACCTCGAGCGCGCTCTGGCGCGCGGGGACGCGAGTCTCCTCGCGCTCGGCGTGCAGCGCGCCGCGCTCGAGGCCGCGCGCCAAGTGCGCCGCGAGCTCGAGACCGCGGAGGCGACCTCGGAGAGCACGTTGCTGGCTCAGCTCGGCATGCCGCCGGAGACGCCGCTCGAGGTCTCGACCGCGGGCCCGCCACAAGTGACCGCGACGCTCGTCGAGCTGCGTGCCGCGGCCGGCGAGTGTCTCGCCCGCCGGCTCGACCTGGAGGCGCTGCGCGCCGCGTACGCCGCGCAGGAGGCGCGACTCCGCCAGGCGGTGCTCGAGCAGCTGCCGGCCGTCACAGTAGGCCTCGCGCGCCAGCGCAACGAGAGCGACATCGGCTTTCTCGGCGGCTTCGTCACCGCGAGCCTGCCGGTCTTCGACCACGCGCAGGCGCGCATCGCGCTCGCCGAGGCGACGCGCGCCCGGCTCGCGGGCGAGTTCGAGGCGCGCGTGATCGACGCGCGGCGCGAGCTCGACGCGCTCGAGCGCGCGCTCGACATCGGCCGCAGCCAGCTCGCCGAGGTCGAGCGCTCGCTGCCGGATCTCACCCAGCTCGAGGCCTCCGAGCGGACGGCCGCCAACCGCGGAGACGTCGATCGCACAGCCTACCAGGCGGTGCGCAGCGCGCTGTTCGAGCTGCGACTCACCCAGGAGTCACTCTCCCAGGCGCAAGCGGAGACAGCGATCGGCCTCGAGCTCGCGTGCGGCGGCACGCTCGCAATCTTCGAGGGGCACTCGTGAAGCGCGCGCTCGCGTTCGCCGCCGGGCTCGCGCTGTTCGCCGCGTGCGGCAGGGGCGGGGGTGAGCCGGACGTGCAGCCGACCGCGCCGGTCGAGATCGCGGAGGTCTCGGTCGGCCCGATCGAGGAGACGATCACCGCCTTCGGCACGATCGAATTCGACCCCGACCGCACGCGCGTCGTGCCCTTCGCCCGCGCGGGGCAGGTCGTGCGCGTCGCCGTCGTCGCGGGCCAGCCCGTGTCGAAGGGCGATCTCCTGGTCGAGATCGGCGCGACCCCGCCCGCGTCGCTCGAGGCGCAGCGCGCGCGCATCGACCTCGAGTTCGCCGAGAAGGAACTCGCGCGCATGCAGCGCCTGCTGGCCGCGCAGCTCGCGACGAACGCGGATCTCGACGCCGCGGCGAAGAACGTCGCGGCGAGTCAGGCGGCGCTCGAGGCGCTCGGCGGCGGGCACTCGCCGCGCGGCGAGCTGCGCGCGTCCGAGAACAGCGTCGTCGTCGAAGTCATGGCCACGCCCGGGTCGCTCGTGCAGGCCGGACAGGCGGCGCTCACCATCGCGCCGGCCGGCGCCGTGGTCGCGCGCGTCGGCTTCGAGCCCGAGGACATGCCCAACCTCGGCGAGACGGCCGACGTGCGGCTCGAGCCGCTGTTCGGCGACGGCAAGGCGCTGCCCGCCCACGGGCATATCTCCCACCTACACCAGGGTGTGAACCCCGCGACTCAGCTCGTCGAGCTCCTGCTGCGCGTGGAGGAGCCGCCGGCCTGGATGGTCGCGGGCGCGAAGGTGCGCGCGGCTGCGGTGACTCGCCGCGCGGACAACGCGGTGCTGGTGTCGAACGACGCGCTGCTCGAGCGCGCGGGCCGAACGGGCGCGTTCGTCGTCGAGGACGGGCGCGCGCGCTGGCGGCCGATCGAGGTCGGGCTCGCGACCGACTCGGTGGCCGAGGCGCGCAGCGGGCTGCATGCGGGCGAGCACGTCGTGACCGCCGGGCGCACGAGCCTGGAAGAGGGCATGCGCGTGCGCACTCCGGGCCAGCCGGAGCCCGAATGAGTCTGGCCTCCTGGCTCGAGACCCACCGCCGCAGCCTCGTCGCGGCGGCGGCGGTGCTCACGCTCGGTGGCCTCGCGTCGCTGCGCTCGCTGCCCGTCGGGCTGTTTCCGCCGACGACGTTCCCGCGCGTGGTCGTCTCCGTCGACTCTGGCGACCGGCCGGCCGACCGCATGATCATCGAAGTGACTCGCCCGATCGAGGAGGCGGTGCGCGGCGTGCCGGGAGTGCACAACGTGCGCTCGACGACCTCGCGCGGCGTGTGCGACGTCTCGATCGACTTCGCGTGGGGCACCGACATGGTCGCGGCGACGCTGCAGGTCGACTCGGCGATCGCGCACGTCGCGGGCGACCTGCCGCCGGGCACCTCGTTCGAGACGCGGCGCATGGACCCGTTCGTGTTCCCGGTGCTCGGCCTGTCGCTCGCGTCGACCTCGAACCGCTCGCTCGTCGACTTGCGCGACCGCGCGCTCTACGAGCTTGCGCCGCGCCTCTCGAACGTCCCGGGTGTCTCGCGCGTCGCGGTCCAGGGCGGACGCTCCGCGGAGTTCCAGGTGCTGCTCGATCCCGCGCGCCTCGACGCGGTGGACTTGACTTTGGAGGACGTCGTCCGCTCCATCTCGGCCGCGAACGTGGTCGAGGCGGTGGGCCGGCTGGAGCAGGACGAGCGCTTGTACTTGCTGCTCGCCGACACTCAGGTGAGCGACGCGACCATGCTCGGCGACGTGATCCTGCGCTCCGACCCGCGCGGCGTGGTCCAGCTCGAAGACGTCGCCGAGATCCGCGCGGGCACCGCGCCAGAGTGGACGCGAGTCACTGCGGCGGGGGTCGAGGCCGTGCTGCTCAACGTCTATCAGCAGCCCGACGGCAACACCGTGCAGATCGCGCGCGACGTCGCGGAGCGGGTGCGCGAGTACGCGCGCAGCCTGCCGCCCGATCTCCACGTCGCCACCTGGTACGATCAGAGCGAGCTGATCGAGGGATCGGTCGGAGCCGTGCGCGACGCGATCCTGGTCGGCGCGGGCCTCGCGATCGCCGTGATCGCGGCGTTTCTCGGCAGCTGGCGAGTCACCTTGGTCGTCGCGCTCGCCGCCCCTGCGACGTTCGCGATCACGCTGCTCTTGCTGGGCGCGCTGGGCCTGACGCTCAACATCATGACGCTCGGCGGGATCGCCGCCGCAGTCGGACTCGTCGTCGACGACGCAATCGTCGTGATCGAGCACGCGATGCGCCGCCTGCGCAACGACGACGGCGGCGACCGCCGCACGATCTTCGCATCGGCGCGCGAGATGCTGATTCCGCTCACCGGCTCGTCGATCGTCACCACGGTGATCTTCGTGCCCCTCGCCTATCTCTCGGGAGTCTCGGGCGCGTTCTTCCGGCCGCTTGCGCTGACCATGGCGCTGGCGCTCGCCGTCTCGTACGCGATCGCGCTGATCGTCGTGCCCTTGCTGATCCACGCCTTGGTGCGGAGACAGGACGTGCAGCGAGAGGACATCGGACAGCGCCTCGGCCGCTTCCTGCGCGGCTACGACTCGGCCTTGTCGCGCCTGTTGGCGAAGCCGCGCGCGGCGGGAATCGCGGTTGCGGTCGCGCTGCTGTTCGGCGCGCTCGCGTTCGAGCGGCTCGGCACCGGCTTTCTCCCGCAGCTCGACGAGGGCGGCTTCGTGCTCGACTACCGGGCGCCCGCCGGCACATCGCTCTCCGAGACCGATCGGCAGCTGCGCGAGGTCGAGCGCATTCTCGCGGACACGCCGGAAGTCGCGACTTACTCGCGTCGCACGGGCCTCGCGCTGGGCGGCTTTCTCACCGAGGCCAACGAGGGCGACTTCTTCGTGCGCCTGAAGCCGCCGCCGCGCTCCGGGATCGACGAAGTGATCGACCGCGTGCGCGCGCGCGTCGAGCGCGAGGTGCCCGCGCTCGAGGTCGAGCTGCCGCAACTCGTCGAGGATCTGATCGGCGACCTCACTGCGGTGCCGCAGCCCATCGAGGTCAAGCTCTTCGCCTCGGACGCCGGCCCGCTGCGCAAGCTCGCCGAGGAGGTCGCGGAGCGGCTGCGCAAGGTTCCCGGCGTCGTCGACACGAAGAGCGGCGTCGTGCTCGCGGGAGACGCCGTGCGGATCGGCGTCGACCGGATGCGTGCGCAGGCGCTGGGCCTCGATCCCGAGCGAGTGACTCGCTTGGCGAGCGTCGCCCTGCAGGGAGACGTCGCCACTCACGTGCAGCGCAGCGAGAAGATGGTCGGCGTGCGCGTGTGGACGGCGCCCGACGCGCGCGGCAGCGTCGAGCGCATCGGCCGCCTGCGCCTGCGCGGCGCCGACGGAACGACGGCTTCGCTCGAGCGCATCGCGACGCTCACGCGAGTCACGGGCGAGCCGCAGATCACGCGCGAGAACTTGAAGACGATGGTCGCAGTCACCGCGCGCATCTCGGGGCGCGATCTCGGCTCGGCGATGGACGACGTGAAGCGCGAGGTGGCGAAGCTACGGCTGCCGGCGGACACGTACGTCGAGTACGGCGGCCTCTACCGCGAGCAGCAGCGCTCGTTCCGCAGCCTCGCCGCGGTGCTCGCCGCCGCCACGCTGCTGGTCGCTCTGGTGTTGCTGTTCCTGTACGAGAGCGCGCAGGCGCTGCTCGCGGTCGCCGCCGTCGGGGCGGTCGCGGGCTCCGGCGTCCTCGTCGGCCTGTGGCTCACCGGGTCGGAGCTCAACGTGGCGTCGCTCATGGGACTCACGATGGTGGTCGGAGTCACGGCGGAGACCTGCGTGTTCTTCCTGTCCCAGTGGCGTGAGTCGCGCGAGCGCCTCGGCCTGGAGGCCGCGCTGCTCGACGCGGCGCGCTCGCGCGCGCGCCCGATCCTGATGACCGGCCTTGCGGCCGCGCTCGCTCTCTTGCCGCTCGCGCTGGGCATCGGCCGCGGCTCGGCGATGCTGCAGCCGCTCGCGATCGCGATCCTGTCCGGGCTCGTCGCGACGGTGCCGGCGGTGCTCCTGCTCTTGCCGCCGCTGCTCGCCGCGCTCGAGCGCTCAGCCGAGCGCGAGCCCTAGCGCCAGCAGCCGCGCGCCCTTTCCGAGCGCGTACGAGCCGGCGATCGCGCGCGCGACGTACTCCTTCGCGGCACGCGCCGCGGCCTCGAGTGACTCGCCGCGCGCGAGCCGCGCGGTGATCGCCGCCGAGAGCGCGCAGCCGGTGCCGTGAACCGGCCCGACGTCGCTGCGCGTGCCGCGCAGCCAGACGCCCGTCCCGGCGCGCGTCGCGAGATAGTCGTCGGGCGGGCCCTCCGCGTGCCCGCCCTTCACCAGCGCCGCTTCGGCGCCCAGCTCGAGAAACGCGCGCGCCGCGCGCTCGGGGTCCGTCTCGCCCGTCAACGCCTCGGCTTCGGAAAGGTTCGGAGTGACCAGCGCGGCGCCGTGAATCAGGCGCTCGACGAGATTCCCGAGCGCGCGCTGCTCGAGCAGGAACGAGCCGTCGCTGGCGCGAAACACCGGATCGACGACGCGCGGAATGGCGTGGCGGTCGAGCGCGTTGGCGACCGCGAGCAGGACGTCGTCCGTGGCGAGCATGCCGAGCTTCAGCGCGTGCGGCCGCACGTCGTCGAGCAGCGCCGAGATCTGCTCCGCGACGACGCTCGGAAAAACCGGGCTCGTGCGCCGCACGCCCTTCGTGGTCTGCACGGTGAGCGCCGTCGGCACGGCCATGCCGTGCACGCCGTGCAGCGCGAAGACCTGGAGATCGAGCTGCAGCCCCGCACCGCCCGTCGGGTCCGAGCCCGCGATCGTGAGCGCGACCGCGCGTGACTCGTGCGGCATGACTCCGACTACGCGCCCTTGCCGGGCCGCGGCGCCATCAGGGTCAGCACGACCAGGCGCGCGCCCGAGTCGTTCTCGATGCCGTGCAGCTCGCCGGGGCCCGCCAGGACCGCTTCGCCGGGTCCCAGCTCGCGCTCCGCGTCACCGACCCGGAAGCGACCGCGGCCCTCGGTCACGAGATACACCTTGTCGCAGCCCGCGTGCGCGTGAGGCCTCTGGCTCTGGCCGGGCTCGAGGCAATAGAGGTCGAGAAAGAAGCGCTCCGACTCGAACAGCGGAACCTTCGAGAGCTTGTCGCTCTTGAACGCCCAGGCCGACGCGTCCCAGCGCTGCACCTTCATGTCAGGGCGTGTTGACCCACTCGATG
>Ga0326726_10004193_pt1 | contig 13175 bp, 12 predicted proteins | sample MHFenrmetagenome_2_FD_207603 | JGI IMG/M metagenome (GOLD analysis project Ga0326726, IMG submission 207603) | Lab enriched peat soil microbial communities from Michigan Hollow, Ithaca, NY, United States - MHF15MN | ecosystem: Environmental > Terrestrial > Soil > Wetlands > Peat | place: USA... | reverse complement strand
TCTTGTCGGATGCCAGGTCAAAGGTCACCTTCAAATAATCAGCCACAAAGGTCATAAGTCCGATGTATCCAAGGAATAGAAAGAAGGCGGCGAAGCTCAAATATTTCACCTGGGGATTGGAGTAGGATTTTTTGACCAGCGCCAGAGCATCGGAGATTTTTCCTCCCTTTGTGGCCGGTTTTTCATCTTCACGGCTCGTGATCCAGTAGAAAGCCCCGATGCAAAGGGAGAGGGCCATGAGAAAGAAGAAAAACCAGGGCCACCCCAGGGACACCTCCAAAACTCCGGATATCAGGGGCCCCATGGTCACTCCGAACGTATACATGATCCCCAGGATCCCCATGGCTCTCCCGATATGTTTGGAATCCACCCTCTCTCCGACCAGAGCCAGGACGATGGGGGCGATAAAGGCCGCTCCAAGCCCTTGGATGAATCGGACGGCTATGAGAGTTGTCAAATCGGAAGAGAGCCCTGACAGGAGGCTGCCCAGAGCGTAGGTACCGAACCCGAAAAAAAGAGTCCGGCGGGTATCGAAGACCTGGGCAATGGAGCCGGAAAACAGCTGGAAGACTACATAGGGGATCATGTAAAAGGTGACGGTCAGAGAGGCCCACTGGATGCTGATTTCAAAAAAGCTGCACAGAACCGGCAGGAGAGGGATGATCCCGACTCCCCCTATCGGACCGATGATGGCTCCCAAGTAGATCGGCAGCAGCTTTTTCAGATTCATGAGCGAGCCCGTTCAGTTCAGAAGAGAGAGTTATTGAGAGGCACGTTATAACAATAGAAAACAGATGTCAACCTTGGGGGATGACGGAGAATTTTTGAACAAATCCCCGGTGAAAAGAGGATGGAAAAAGGGTAAGATGAAATCATTCCTCATCGAAGGAATCATAATCCATTTGTAGGGAGAGAATTTTCATGCGCTTCCAACTTCTCCGGCATGCCACCGCCTTGATTGCCATGAATCGCCTGAATCTTCTCCTCGATCCCATGCTCAGTCAGAAGGAATCCATGGGTCCGATTGTCAATGCCGCCAACCAAAATCGGATCCCCATGGTGGACCTGCCGTTGACCGAGGCTGAGCTGCGAGGAATGATCGACCGGTTGAATGGGGTTCTGGTCACCCATGTCCATCGCGATCATTGGGATGCCCGGGCAGCAGAACTTCTTCCCAAGCAATTGCCCGTGATCTGCCAGGCGGAGGATGAGTCAGCCATGCGGAAAGCAGGGTTCGCTCAGGTCTATCCGGTTAAGATTAAGATCGACTGGCAGCGGATTCAGATTTTTCGAACCGGGGGGCAACACGGGACGGGAGAGATCGGAAAAAAGATGGGGATCGTTTCCGGTTATGTCCTGAAGGCCGAAGGAGAACCCTCCCTTTATATTGCCGGGGATACCATCTGGTGCCCGGAAGTGAAAGAGGCACTCCGGACCTACAAGCCGGAGGTCGTAGTTCTCTATTCCGGGGGGGCCTCATTTTTGACCGGCGGCCCGATCACCATGAATGCCGACCATGTCATCGCGGTTTGCCGGGAAATCCCTCCTGCGAAAGTTATCGTGATCCACATGGAAACCATGACCCATTGTCTCCTGACCCGATCCGAACTACGAAAGAGACTGGAGCAGGAGGGCCTGTCCCGCCAAGTCCTGATCCCCCAGGATGGAGAAGTCGTCTCTCTCTGAAGCCCGGGAATTTGACAGCCCAGTCCTCGCATGTTATGCGTAAATTAGAAATTTGAATCAAGAAGCAGGAAATTCGAATGATCGAAACAAAGAGTTTGGAATTTGGATTTCGGGTTCGGTTTCGGATTTCGATATTCGATTTCCGAATTTAAGGAGGATGCGATGGCCCTGATGACTCCTGACCAATACGAGGCCAGCCTGAAAAGGATGAAACCCCGGGTCTTCATGAACGGGAAGAAGGTGGATAGCATCCTGGAGAACAAGAACACCCAGACCGTGGTCGAATCCAACAAGGCCAGTTACGCCTGGGCCCTGGACCCCAGGTATAAAGACATCATGACCTGCTATTCGCCGCTTATCGATGAGGTAGTCAACCGCTACACTTACCTGAGCGCCAGCCTCGACGACCTAGTGAAGAAAGCCCAGGCCGGCACGTTCACTTCGGAGATGCTGGGAACCTGCACCTACCGATGCGTCGGCTATGACGCCTTTCATTCTCTGGCCAGCACGACATGGGAAATGGACCGGGACCTGGGGACGAAATACTATCCCCGTTTCATCGAGTTCCTGAAAACCGTCCAGAAAAAGGACCTCTCGGCTGCCGGGGCCCTCACCGAACCTCGGGGAAAACGGAATCAGAAGACCTCGGAGTGGGCCGACCCTCATCTATCCCTAAAAATCGTGGAACGGAAAAAGGATGGAATCGTGGTCCGGGGCGCCAAGATCAACATCAGCGGGGCGTATGCCGCACACGAGATAGTGGTTTTGCCCCAGTCCGCTCATTCCAAAGATGAAGTCGATTACGCCGTGGCCTTTGCGATTCCGCCGGATACCAGGGGCATGACCTTTGTCGCTCAGTACACCCCCTTCTCGGCTGAAAGGGAAATGTGCGACGACATTGAAGAACTGGGCAACCCCCTGTTCGGCCAGCGGGAAACTTCGATGGTGATCTTCGAAGATGTGTTCATTCCCTGGGAAAGGGTGTTCCACTGCGGGGAAACCCCCTATTCGGGCAAACTGGTCACCCGCTTCGCCCGAACCCACCGAATGACTTGCGGCGGAACCTGCAAGGTGGGCTTCATGAACCAGATCATCGGAGCGGCCAAGCTCATCCAGGAGTACAAAGGGTTGGACAAGGTCGCCCACATCAACGAGGAGTTGGCCGAGATGGTAGTCCTGCGGGAAACCGGGCGCGCCTGCGGCCTGGCCGCGGCCATGAAGGGCACTGAAGAACCTCCGGGATCCGGGGTCTTTTTGCCCGACGAAATGATGGGTAACGTGGCCAAGCTTAATATCTGCAACGCCTTCTGGCGGGTCATGGCCCTGGCAGGGGATATCGGCGGCGGCCTGGTGGTCACCATGCCTTCGATGAAAGAGCTGAAGAATCCCGAAGTGAAAAAGTACGTGGAGGAGTTCTACAGCTTCGGCTCTGACGAGCCGACGGAAAACATCATGAAGGTCCACAAGGCCTTGCAGCACTGGACCGCCGGACTCCACGGCGTGGGCACCTGGCATGGCGCCGGCCCGGTCATGGCCCAGAAGATTATGGTCCAACGGATCGCCAACTACGAGCACGAAAAGGAATTGGTCAAACGCACCCTGAACCTCAAAGATAAAAAAAAGAAGCCGTAGGGGCGACCCGGTGGGTCGTCCGTGTAGACCCACTTTTCCCCTCCCCCTCGACGCCCGTCGAGAGCCTCCAGGTCGAACGAGGGGAGGGCTGGGGTGGGGGTGAAAGCCCTTCATTCCCCGATAATCTTCACCAGCACCCGCTTCTTCCTTCTCCCGTCAAACTCCCCATAAAAAATCTGCTCCCACGGCCCGAAATCCAGCCTCCCTCCGGTTATAGCCACTACCACCTCCCGCCCCATGACCTGCCGCTTCAAATGGGCATCCCCATTATCTTCTCCGGTCCGGTTGTGGCGATATTTGGAGGTAGGTTCATGCGGCGCCAGCTTTTCCAGCCACTCGTCATAATCCTGGTGCAGCCCCGGCTCGTCATCGTTGATAAAAACGGAAGCAGTAATATGCATGGCGTTACAGAGCAGAAGCCCCTCCTTGATCCCACTCTCTTTCAAGCATTCTTCAACTTGCCCAGTAATATTCAAGAAAGCTCGGCGAGTGGGAATATGGAACCAGAGTTCTTTTCGGTAGCTTTTCATTTTTTCTCCTTGTTCTCCAGTGATTGATGCCGGTGGCCGGTTATAAAGAATAATGCAAAAGCATTTAATTTTCTTGTATAATAAATCTTGTAGGGAGTAAATGGGGGGATGAAAAACAATCTTTCCAGGGTTTCAGGATGATTCCTCTGATTGAAAAAAAGCGATCTGCGGTGGAAGAACTTTGCCGAAAGTATCGAGTCATCCGTCTTGAGGTATTCGGTTCGGCGGCAGGAGATTCTTTTGACCCGGAAAGGTCGGATGTCGACTTTCTGGTGGAATTCCAGATCGGGTCGAACTTGGGTCCCTGGATGGCGAATTATTTCGATTTTAAGGAGGAGTTGGAGAATTTGCTGGGCTGTAAGGTTGACTTAGTTATGCAATCAGCCCTTAAAAATCCTTTTTTTATAAAGGAAGTCAACCGGAGCAAGAAGCTTCTGTATGAAGCAGAAATCGCCCAAATGGCTTGAAGACATACGCGCCTCGGCTGTTTTTATCTTTCCGCCGAAAAAGGCGGCATTCCAGGAAAGTAGGAAAATTTATTTTTTGATCGCGAGAGTTATAGAAAATTCCTAAATTCATGGATTGACCCCCTTTTTTTTAACCCCTTTTCTATACTCTTTGCTTTTCTATTTTTTAACAAAGTTCCAGAGATAGAGAGAGGCAACGGTCCGATAGGGGCGCCAGGCCTCTCCTAGAGCGTTCACTTGCTTCGGGGTAGGGGCGTTCTTCATTCCGTAAACATCGGCGATACTTTTCCTGAGTGCAAAATCGTCGACAGGCAGCACATCCATGCGCCCGAGATTGAAGATCAGCATCATTTCGACGGTCCATCGCCCCACGCCGTAAATCGATGTCAAACGCTTGACGATATCCTCATTACCAAGCGACATGATTTCTTGTAAAGAGGGTACGGTCCCGTCAAGCGTTTTCGCTGCGATATCCTTGACTGCCCTGCTCTTCGAACGCGACAAGCCCGCGCTTCTCAGCCGATCATCGGGAGTTCCTAGCAAATCGGCAGGTGCGGGAATCTTCGATCCCGAATACAGCGCCATGATCCTGCCGAGAATGGTTTCTGCCGCTTTCGGGGAGAGCTGCTGATGCACCACGGCCTCCACAAGCACTTCATAAGGCGAATGCTTCGGTTTCAGCCTGAATTCAATCGGATTTGACAGAATGTGGCCGAGGCGCGGGTCCTTTTTCCCGAGCAGTGCTGCGGCCTTCTTCAGGTCTCTGATTGACTTGATCAAACCAGGCGAACCGATGGGCGCGCCTTCGAGCTCGAGCATTTTTGCCTTTGTCCAAAGCCCTCCATGCGCGGAAAAACCTCCAGGTTTGTTGCCGGCCGCAATGACCCGGTGGCACGGAATGATCAGGGGAATCGGATTCTTGCTCAAGGCCTGTCCAACCGCTCGGGAAGCCGGGGGCACGTTTATTTCCTTCGCAAGCTCGCCATAGGTCATGGTCCGTCCTGCCGGAATTTTTCGGGCCCTCTCATATACCTGTCTTGCAAAGGGTGGTGCGCCCTCCAGGTCAATGACGATGTCCTGAAAATCTTGGATGTCTCCGTGCAAATGCTTCTGAATTCTATTAATGATCCCTGCAATTCCATCCGGCACCAGTCGCCCCTTGAGGCCTCCTGACCTCCCGGCAATACGCCTTTCAGTCAAGCTCCTGGTGGCTTCGGGGAGCTGGATGAATGTTACCACTGGTGGGAAGCGGGAAGTTTCCGGCGATTTCCAGGCGATCCCGCAGGACCCTAGCGGTGTCTCAAAAAGACAATATGCGTCTTGTTTCATAAAGATGATTCTCCTCTTATTTCATCAAGGACCGTTTTCCCTTGGGGGACCATCCGAAACAAATCGCTCAATTTTGGGCAGGGATATTCATCACAGTAGGCACAGTTCTTCAGTTGTTTTTCCCGGCCGCATTTCCTTATTTCACAGACATGACAATGGCTGAAGAGGCGTTCTCTCCCGAAGGTACACCCATCACAATTAATATCTTCCGGTTTGAACTCTGCCCGATATTCTTTGGACCACTGTTCCGCAACCTCCTTCCTCTTCTTGTCATCATTCTCGCGGGTCGCTAAAAAGGTCGGGCATGCGGCGCAATTAATTCCGCAGAAGGCAATCATTTTCTCCATATTACTCTCCTTCCAATTTTATTTTGAGTCTTCCATTTCATTTAGGGAATCGATGGGCCAGGACGACGACCGATTGACAATCAGGCAATACATCCTGTGGATGAAATCCTTCCGGGGCATCCTTAAAGCGATCTACTGAAGCAATTCCGCATAGATCGGCTCCAAACTCGAAAGATATCTTTTTAATGTAGGCAGAACTTATCTTATTAGAGTAATTCATATTTCTTTGAATGTACCAAATCTCTGATGTTCTGGATAAAACTGGAGGGGGCATGAAAATCAGGGTACCGCTTATACAGGGTGGCAATTTGAGTCAGTTCATCCATTTCCTTGATTCGATTCACGGTCCCTTCTTCCTGCCTGATACGGCAAGGATGTTTGGCAAAAAGCAAATCCTTTTCTTCAACCCTTTCCATATAATGCTGAGAAATTAAATACCGTTCGCAGGTACAGGGATTGTCTGGATTCGTCAGGGCGCAATTTCTCATCAGAAAATCCTGTATCCGTCCGCGGGCCCTGGAAAGACGTTTACGAAAGGCCGTCGGTGTAATCTCAAGAATGGCCGCTCCCTGTTCACTGCTCACATCGAAAACATCAACCAGGAGAAAGGCCAGACGGTGTTCCCGATCCAAGCAAAGCAGCAACCCTTGCAGGCAACTGATTCTGATCTCCTCCACAAAAATATTCTGCAAGGGGCTGGAATGGGACTCCGGCCAGTCTACAGCCGAATCCAATGCGAGGCTTTGTTCGTATCCTTCAAAAGACACCGCCTCAAGTTCCGCGCGACGTTTGCGTATGGTCAACAAATGGTTGACGGTCACCCGGTACATCCAGGTAGTAAAGGCGCTTTCTCCTCTAAAAGTGCTCAGATGGGTAATGATTTTTAGCAGGATTTCCTGGGAGGCATCTTCGGCATCGGACGGATTATAGAGCATCCGCAAGGCAAGCCCATAGACCTTATCTTGAATCTTCAAGATTAGGTCTTCCAGGGCCTTTTTATCACCTTCTTTAGCCCCCTCTACCAACCGTTCGAGTTCTGATCCCATCTTTTTTCCCCTTTCCGATTTCTTATTTATTTTGACTCTCAGAAACCCTCCGGTGTGACCAAAAAAATAGAGTCTACACTCCTTTGGGGCCTAGGGCACCCCCACGAAGTTCTTTAATCACACGGATGTCTTCTGTTCTTCTGGGGGCGGACCACGCGAAATGTTTAATGCTATTAATGAACGCTGAGAGGAGGAAGCTGTTTTCAGTCTTATAAGGGCATTTTCGGGGGCAAAATCGCCCTTCTTTTAAGGATTCAAAGGATGGCTAAGCCGAATAGTCCTTACATTCCGGGCTGCGTGCGGCCCATTACCCATCGATGGCATAAGAAGGAGTTCCTTCTGGGAGAGAGTGACGTTCTTTATAAGGCCAATTTTGCCGGTGAAAATAGCGGTCTAGGGCCAAAAAAAACATTTTTGAAAACATATTTATTGAAGTCTGATGAACTCGTAAAAAGTCAAAATTCCATAAAATTTGTCATTCCGGTGAACCCCGGATCGAGTCCAGGGCAGGCGCCGGAATCCGGTTATTTCAATAAGTTCTGGACCCCGGCTTTCGCCGGGGTGACGCTTGAAGAAACTTTTTACGAAATCATCAAATTTCAACAATTTTGCTTGTTCCGACCCTGAAGACACCCTAATTTGGATGAATTTCTATAAGTTATTTTTCTTCTTTTCTATGGCCCCCCTGATCAGTTCCGGGCTGTATCCCTTGATGAGGGTCCCTTCCACGTCTATGAGCGGCACCCCTTTGCCGCCGCGCCCGTGCATCTCCTCCCTTTTTCCTTTGTCTTTCTCGATGTCATATTCGATCAAATTTACCCCCAGGGAATGAAGGTATTCTCTCGCCTTGCGGCAATAGCCGCACCATTCCGTCATATACATGATGACTTGAATGTCCCGGTTCGACCTTGTTTCCTGCAACTGGCGATCGGCCGGCTGGCGGAGGTCTATAGCCCTCTCCGATGTTTCTTCCTTTTCCTGGACCTTCATTTTCACCGACTCTTTTCCCTGCGGCGGAGAATCAGAGAAATGGGTAACCCCTCTCTCGTCCTGCCATTTATAGACCTGCGCCCAGCCGGGAAGCGAGAAAATAAAAAAGCAAAGAACGCCGGTGATCAAAATCCACCGGTTTTTCATCAAGGCACCTCTTCTGGTTTTCTCTATTCGGCTCCGCCCAATTCTCCGTGCCATCCGCGGCTTCCCTCGTTCCGGAAATAGGCTTTAATTGGATTATCGTCGGGCTCAAGGCTAAAGTAAAGAATTCATATCCCTTTTATGGATAAAGAGGACGGAGAAGGTGTCAGATTGTTTTCCATAGAAAAAATCCCGCCAAGGGTTTTATCCAACATCGACCGCCAGGTTTTGATATGATCCCTTCTGCTCCTGACGCCGCATTTTAAGGAAACGGGGAGCCATTTTATATTCTTTGCGACAACTCTCGATTGTATCGCCAAGGATTTGGACCTTATTCAAATCGGCCTCCCCAAAACCCCAGTCCCATAGATAATTGAGGTAGCGGATGTGATCGAAATCCGCCCCCATGATTTCCGCGCCCACCCGGTCGACGGCCAAATAATCCGTCCCCACAACCGCCACCCGATGATCCACTGGCTCGCCGAATACGGGACCGTTGCCCTCCATTCCTTCAAAGCCGTCGATTACCCCAAGGTCGATGTGCAGATGCTGCATGACCGTAAAAAGATTATAATCGAGCACTCTGTTGCCCGCCTCACTGGGGTGCATCCGGACCTTGTCCATGATCATGATGGACCCCATGATTACATTTTTCGCCGTCAGGGTAACGCCCACCTGGAGATGGCTTTTGGGCCTTGTGACCGATATGATGTAATGATTGGGGTCCACCATGGTTGGGGCGAGTTTCACGGGGTGGGGTTTCAGGTCCGGGTGTATCACAAAAACGACCTTCCAGGAATCGGGATTATTCAGATCGATCAGCTCGAGGTTGTACTCTTTGGCCATCGCTTCGTAACCATATTCGCGAAATCCCCTGGCAGTGTTTCCAAAGGCTGCCCCCTCAGCTATGGCTATGTTCTTTTCCCCACGATCCCTGAGAAATTCCACGATCGGCCGCACAGCGTCCGGGTGAGTGGCGCACAGAGGTTTGTAGGTGGAAACGAAGTTGACTTTGATTACCGGGCGCCGTCCTTGAAGGTTGATATCCTCGCCAACCAGTTCCAGGGCTTGTCGAACGTTCTCCTTACGATCATCCCCCTTTACTAGGGCAACTTTGGCCATTATTTCCTCCTCTGAAGATCGAATTTCGGGTGTACTACCCCCAAATAGATTGATTGAATTGACTGGTAAAGCAATTAGAGCTCGCTTTGGGGTGGGTTGAATATACAAAAAAGAGAATTTTGCGTCAAGGAAATTAGGCCCAAGAAATTAAGCCCAAGATCTCGGGTTTGTTTAAGGACCTTTTCATCGGGGACTCGGTGGATTTTCGATTGGCAGAAGATCTATCGCTTAACTTCAGCGCCACCTCCCCGCGGGAGGGTGGCCGGAATGCTCCGGAATGGATCGCCGAAATCACGGGAATAGGCATGCATCAATAGGGAGCCTTTTATTGGCTGACTCGTTCCATGCTATCATGGGGAAAAAGTATTTCATCTTTGCGCAGGAGAAGTCAATGGATTGGATCACGGACCCCCATGCCTGGATCGCGCTGGCTACGCTGACGGCGCTTGAAATCGTCCTGGGAATCGACAACATCATCTTCATCTCCATATTGACCGGTAAGCTCCCCAGGGGTAGACAACCCCGGGCCCGGGTGACGGGCCTGGGGTTGGCGATGATCAGCCGCATCGGCCTTCTTCTCACGCTCACCTGGATCATGCGCCTTACCCGGCCGCTGCTTAGCGTCCTGGGCAACCCGATATCCGGAAGGGACCTCATCCTCATCGGCGGGGGCCTATTCCTCCTGGTCAAGAGCACCCTTGAAATCCATGAAAAGCTCGAAGGAAAGGAAGCCCGAAGGACAGCCCGCGTGTCGTCTTCCTACGCCGGGATTCTGATCCAGATCATCTTGCTGGACATCGTCTTCTCCTTCGATTCGGTCATCACCGCCCTCGGCATGGCCGAACAAGTTGTCATCATGATCATCGCCATCGTCATCGCCGTGATCTTCATGATGTTCGCCTCGGGGACCATCAGTCGCTTCGTGGAGACCCACCCTACCATCAAGGTGCTGGCCTTGAGTTTTCTCTTCCTCATCGGGATTGTGCTGATCGCCGACGGGTTCGGCCGGCATATTCCCAAGGGCTACATCTATTTTTCCTTGGCCTTTTCGGCCGGCGTGGAGATGATCAACCTGCGCATCCGCAAGCGGCGGGCGGCCAAGGCCAAACGTTAGCTCTTCATCCCGGGGAAATCCCTCGGGCGAAGGATTCGCCCGATGAAGAAGAGGCGGGGAACGCAAGGCGGCCAGGCAATGCTACCGACCTTCAGAAAGGATGCATTCCCAGAGCAATTCATCAAAAAAACTCCGCCTTTTTTGCCGGTTTGCGATGACCTTAATAGGAGAATACTTGCGGGTTCGTGCAGGAAGAGCGTCCCCAAGACATTCATAAGGTAAAAGGATTATCCTTGGTAAAGGAAAGCACATTTCCCCTTTTCAATCCCCCTTTTTTCGATGAGTTCCTCCAACCTCTCTTTCGCTTCGGTGGCCCGGGTCAGGGCAAACAAGATTTGGTAATATTCGTCCACCAATGGATGTGGCCATGTCGATTCTAAACTCCCCTTGATGCAGTCAAGAGCTTTACAGGACGCTTCCAGATTACTGACAATTTCTACTATTTTATCAACATTAATTGTCACTATTTTTAGCCTTATTCGAAAAGCAGGATAGCCGCTTTTTGCCTCTCCGAATCAAGCATATGGGCATAATGGCTTGTCTTTTTGGGGAAACTGTTGCCCAAAAGTCTCTGACAAAGCCTCACATCCCTAATCCTCCTAGAAAGATAAGTGCCAAAAGAGTGCCGAGTGCGAAAGCTGGGACTTTGGGAATCCGGGTGAAATCTGTGTAGTCTCCTAATCGATCCATTTTTAAAATTTTTCACAAAGAAGCATAAGAAATTCAGGGATGCCCTGCTTTGACTGCGTATCCCCTCCGGGATAAAAGTTTCCCATATTTCAAATATGTGTTGAGGATAAGAGATGCATACATTTAGGAGGAATGCTGTATGGAACCAATTGGGGTGAAGGCTTCGAAACGGGAGGTACATCGTTCTGCCTGCCAGAATCCACCGTCAAATGAACATTAAAAGCGGAACAAAGATTCTCCTCAGCAGGGGCGAAAACCGGATAATTCCGCAGCCCGTGGTCCCTTAACCGATGAATTAGCCGGGCCAACGGCTCAAAAATTCGGAAAGTCGGCAAAGGAGGTGGGAAAATACTATAACGGGGAAAGGAAAGAAGGACAAAGATGATCGAGCCCCCCGTCCTGAGAATCCCTCAAGCAAACTTGATCTTCACGTCTCCCAGGTGGCCGAAATCGGCACGGATGAAATCCCCGGCAGCCACCGGGACTGCCGCGGTCAGAGACCCCGAAAGGATCACCTCCCCTTTGGCCAGCGAAATTTTGTACCTTGCGAGTTTGTTGGCCAGCCAGGCCACGGCCTGGGCGGGATGTCCAAGGACGGCCGCCCCTGCGGCAGTCGCCGCAATTTCTCCGTTTTTTTCCAGTACCATGCCCGCGGTTCGCAGGTCCAGCCCCAAAACCGGGGTGATCTCGCCTCCCAGGACGATCCTCGCGCTGGAGGCATTGTCGGCCACGGTGTCGGGAAGCTTGATTTTCCAGTCCATAATCCGGCTGTCGATGACCTCCAGGGCGGGAATCACCCCCTCACTGCAGCGAATGACATCGGCAAGCGTCACCCCCGGCCCCTGAAGGTCTTCCTTCAGGATGAAGGCGATTTCCCCCTCGATTCTCGGCTGGATTAAGTCCGCCGTTCGAATCATCTCTCCTTCCGCGACCACCATCCCATCCAGGATGTGCCCATAATCCGGTTCACTCACTCCCAGCATGACCTGCATGGCCCGGCTGGTAATTCCGATCTTCTTCCCCACAACCACCTGCCCGCTGGATTTCTTCATACCCATCATAAGAAGCTGGACCCGGTAGGCTTCATCGACGGTGATTCCTCGGTCAGACTCCGTGAGGGGGGGAATGGGCTTGCGGGACAGCTCCGCAGCGAGAAGCATATCGGCCAGCGTTTTCATCCGGCTTTCATCCATGGGTGTTCCTTTCGTTTATGGGTGCTTTGTGAGGTATAAGATCGCCTTTTTTATGCAGTGTACCTTCTGCAGGAACGCCCGCGAGGCTTCCCTTAGAGTCTTACTCCCTTTCCTCGGTCAAAGAAATGAAATTCCCATGTCCGCAGACCTCCGCAACTAAAAAGGGCAGGCCCAAAGGCCTGCCCCTGGTCACGGGTAGATGAACCTTCCTCAGTAATTGGGTTCTCTCTCGAAGACCGCGGCCGCGCCCATCCCGAAGCCGATGCACATGGAGACGACCCCGTAACGGGCGTTGCGGCGTTTCATTTCATGCATCAGGGTGGTGGTCAACCGGGCCCCGCTGTTGCCCAGGGCATGGCCCAGGGCAATGGCCCCGCCGTTCACGTTCACCTTGTCCATGTTCAGGCCCAGGGTCCGGCAGCAGTACAGGGCCTGGGAGGCGAAGGCCTCATTCAGCTCGAATAGGTCGATCTGGTCCAGGGTGACCCCAGCCAGTTTGAGAGCCTTGGGAATGGCCTCCACCGGCCCGATGCCCATGAGCTCCGGCGGAACGCCGGCCACGGCAAAGGAGCGGAAGGTAGCCATGGGCTTCACTCCCAAGGATTTGGCTTTCTCCTTGGACAGGATGACCGTGGCCGCAGCCCCGTCGTTTAAGGGAGAAGCGTTTCCCGGAGTGACCGATCCGGTGGTGGAGAATGCTGGCCGCAGCTTGGCCAGAGCCTCCAGGGTGGAGTCTGCCCGAACCCCCTCATCGGTGTCGAAGACGAATTCCCGGAATTGCACCTTTCCCTCTTCGGTTACCTCCTGGGTCTTGACTTTGATGGGCAGAATCTCATCCTTGAACCGGCCGGCCTTGATGGCCGCCGCCGCTTTCTGGTGGCTCTT
>Ga0326726_10004192_pt1 | contig 13178 bp, 9 predicted proteins | sample MHFenrmetagenome_2_FD_207603 | JGI IMG/M metagenome (GOLD analysis project Ga0326726, IMG submission 207603) | Lab enriched peat soil microbial communities from Michigan Hollow, Ithaca, NY, United States - MHF15MN | ecosystem: Environmental > Terrestrial > Soil > Wetlands > Peat | place: USA... | reverse complement strand
CCCTGCACTTCCAGAGGGCGCAGGGTCAAAACCCTGAACCCACCGCTGAAAACGGTATCAAACCCTGAACCCAACGTGGCTCAGGGCCCTCCATTTTGCCTGTGATTAGTGAAAATGAAATTTGTGGATGAAGCAAGAATCCATGTGAAGGCAGGCGATGGGGGAAATGGTTGCATCAGTTTTCGGAGAGAAAAGTTTATCCCCAGAGGAGGCCCAAACGGCGGTGATGGAGGGAAAGGCGGGGACGTGATCCTTCAGTCTGATGCTCAACTCACTACCCTTCTTGATTTAACCTACCCGAGACAAATTCGCGCGCAAAAGGGAAGCCACGGTAAAGGAAAAGATCAAACCGGAAAGAACGGAGAGGATCTCTTCATTCGAGTTCCGGTCGGCACTCTTGTTCGAGATGATCAGACGGGGGAAGTGCTACAGGACCTTCTCTTCGAAGGGCAGCGTTTTGTGGCGGCGGAAGGAGGCCGGGGGGGACGGGGAAACGCCCGGTTTGCCACACCCACACGGCGTGCTCCCCGCCGTGCCGAAAAAGGTGAGATAGGACAGGAGCGTTGGTTACGACTCGAACTGAAGCTTCTCGCCGATGTGGGGCTCATCGGTTATCCCAATGTCGGGAAATCAACCCTTCTCTCCAGAATTTCTTCTGCCAGACCAAAAATCGCAGACTATCCATTCACCACGCTCGTGCCGAACCTGGGCGTGGTACAAAGAGAAGATCGCCGGCCTTTTATCGTCGCAGACATTCCGGGATTGATCCAAGGGGCATCCGAAGGAGCCGGGCTCGGGCTCTCTTTTCTTCGACATGTGGAGCGGACACGTCTTCTCATTCATCTCCTCGATATTTCGGAGGGGCGCTCGCGCGATCCGGTCCAGGACTTCCATGCTCTCAACCGTGAGCTCAGGGCCTATGATCCATCCCTTCAGAAAAAAAGACAGGTCGTTGCCCTGAACAAAATAGATCTTCCATCGGTGCGGGAGAGGGCCAGGACGACTGAAAATCAATTTCAGGAGATGGGACAGCGCCTTTATTTGATCTCCGGCCAAACAGGAGAAGGCGTGGAAGGATTGATGGAGGCAGTGTCTCGCACACTCGATTCCATCTCGGACGAGGCGAATGAGCGATAAAGACATCCGTCGAAGGATACTGGGAAGATCAAGAAGGATCGTGGTGAAGGTGGGCTCCAGTATCCTGGCTTCTGTCGAGAAAGGGCTTCTCTACGACGTCTTTTCTCATCTGACCAAAGAGATTTCGGAGCTGAAGCGCCAGGGCTTCGAGTTCGTGCTGGTCTCCTCGGGAGCCATTGCAGCAGGAATGGAAAAATTGGGCTACAAGACCCGTCCGCAGGCCATCACACAAAAACAGGCCACTGCCGCCGTGGGTCAGACCCGGTTGATGAAGATCTATGAAGATTACTTCTCGCGCTACCAGCAGATGGTCGCGCAAATTCTTTTGACTCACGATGATTTGAGCCATCGACGGAGGTTTCTCAACGCCCGCAATACCCTGCTGACCCTTCTCGGGCTCGGGATTATCCCGATCATCAACGAAAACGATACCGTGGTGGTAGACGAAATCAAATTTGGGGATAATGACAATCTTTCCGCACTGATCACCAATCTGATCGGGGCGGATCTTCTGATCATCTTGACAGACATTGATGGCCTTTGTGATTCAGACCCGAGAATTAACCCTCATGCTCGATGCATCCCCCTGGTGGAGGAAATTGATGCGGACCTGGACGGCATCGTTGGGGAGACGAAGAGCGAGATCAGTGTTGGAGGAATGATCAGCAAAATCCAAGCCGCCAGAAAGGCATCCCGGTTTGGAATTCCGACCGTGGTGGCACGGGGAAATAAGGAAGGAGTGCTCCATCAGATCCTGAAGGGGAAGGAAATCGGGACGTTAATTCTCCCGAAAAAAGATGCCTTGAGCAGCCGGAAACATTGGATTGCTTTTAATCCAAAACCAAAGGGCGATGTCTTCGTCGACGATGGGGCGAAGAAAGCCGTTGTCCAGAAAGGAAAGAGCCTGCTCGCGTCGGGTGTAATTAAAATCAGGGGGAATTTCAATCGGGGAGATTTAGTCACCTGTCTGGGAACTCGTGGAAAAGAGTTCGCCAGGGGGTTAGTCAATTACAGTGCTGCGGAACTTGAGAAGATAAGAGGCCTTCGAAGTAATCAGATCGAATCGACCTTGGGCTATAAGTATTCCGACGAAGTCATCCATCGGGATGATCTGGTTGTCTTATGAAAAAGAAAAGCGAATGCAGCCTCGGGGCAGAGGTAAGAGAGATGGCCAGAAAGGCACAGGAAGCCTCTCACCGGCTGGCCCAACTTTCCACCCTCAAGAAGAATAAGGCTTTGCTCGAAATGGCGGAGGATCTTGTACGGCATCGGGATCAGCTGATGAAAGCCAATCGAGGAGACCTGATCGCAGGCGAAAAGGCATCTCTCTCGCCGTCCTTGATCGACCGCTTAAGATTGACTCCTTCGGTCATCGATGGGATGGCGGAAGGGCTTCGGGAGGTGGCTCGTCTTCCTGATCCGGTGGGCGAAGTCGTCAAGATGTGGAAAAGGCCAAATGGCTTGATGGTTGGAAGGATGAGGATCCCGCTCGGCGTCATCGGGATCATTTATGAGTCAAGGCCCAATGTCACTGCCGATGCTTCAGGCCTCTGCCTCAAGTCGGGAAACAGTGTCATCCTAAGGGGTGGATCGGAGGCCTTCCATTCCAATCAGGCCATCGGACAGATTCTTCGCCAAGTCTTAACGAAGATGAGACTCCCCCAGGAGGCGATTCAAATCTTTCCTCATACGGAGAAAGAAGCGGTCCGTGAGATGCTCCAGTTGGAGGACGAGATTGACCTCATCATCCCCAGGGGAGGAGAGGAGCTCATCCGATTCGTGACGAATCATTCAAAGATTCCTGTCATCAAACATTATAAAGGGGTTTGCCATATCTTTGTCGATGAGACGGCCGACCTGGAGATGGCCACCCAAATCTGCCTTAATGCCAAAGTCCAGAGACCAGGGGTCTGCAATGCCATGGAAACTCTGTTAGTTCATGAAGCGGTGGCAAGCCGATTCCTCCCAAAGGTAGCAAAAGCCCTCCAGAGAGAAGGGGTGGAACTGAGGGGATGCCCCCGGGTGAAAAAAGTCCTTCCTCGTATTAAAGAGACCGTTGAGGAAGATTGGTCCAAAGAATATCTGGACCTCATCCTTTCCATCAAGGTGGTCAAGGGAGTCGAAGAAGCCATCGAGCATATCGCCAGGTATGGTTCGTTCCACACGGAAGCCATCATCACCTCTGATTATGAGAATTCGCAGAGGTTTTTAAAAGAGGTCAATTCCTCCTGTGTCCTCGTCAATGCCTCGACGAGATTCAATGACGGGTTCGAGTTGGGTCTGGGCGCAGAGATCGGGATCAGCACCTCCAAACTTCATGCCTTTGGCCCCATGGGATTGGAGGAGCTGACCACCACCAAGTTCATCGTTTATGGAGAAGGACAGGTCCGAGGATAATGAAAATTTCAAATTTCAAAATCCCTGCCTACCGGCAGGCAGGCAAATGTCAAATGAATGTCAAAGTCCAAATTCCAAAAATTTTGACATTTGAATTTTGGATTTAATTTGAGATTTGAACCTTGGCATTTGACATTCTGGACTTATTATATAGGAGGGTTGAAAAATAGGAAAGAAGTCCACAGGAAGAAGGGTTGGGTTATTTGGCGGGACCTTTAATCCCATTCATCTAGGTCATCTTCGGGGTGCAGAGGAGATTCGGGAGATGTTTCATCTTGAGGAGGTCACCTTCGTCCCCTCTTCCATTCCACCTCATAAGAAAACAGAAAAAGTGATCGAGGCGAGCCACCGGCTGGAAATGGTAAGACTGGCCGTCTCAGGCAATTCCAATTTCTCTGTCAGTGACGTGGAGATTTCTCGGCCTGGAAAATCCTATTCTGTTGAAACAATTAGATATTTTAGGGAGAGGCATCAGGATGCCTTTTTCTTTATCCTGGGAAGGGATGCCTTCCTTGAGATAGAGACATGGAAGGATTTCCAAAAGCTCTTCTTTCTTTGCCATTTTATTGTGATGACCCGGCCAGGACTTCAAAAAGAGACTCCTTCCTTGCCGCGGGCATTGGTCCCAAATTTCCGCTATGCCCTCGAAGAGAAGGCTTGGGTCCATGTCTCAGGCTACATGCTCTATTTTAAAGAGATTTCGTTTCTCGACATCTCATCTACAAAGGTTAGGAAACTGATCGAAAAAGGCAGCTCTGTCAAATATCTGATCCCTCCGGAAGTAGAGACTTATATCCGGAAACATTCACTTTATCGCAGAAGCTCGTGATCCGAAAGATCCCTCTTTCTGATCGATATCTTGAAAATTGTGTCTATTTTCGTTATTTTTTATTGTAATCAAGATTTTTTCTGGTATAATGCTTAACTCAAAATTATGATCAAGGAGGCGATGGTCACCGACTCAAAAACAAAATCTCTGCTCTGCTTGAATGCGGCGCTTGAAAAGAAGGCTCTTGACCCGGTTCTTCTTGAACTGAAAGGAACCACCTCTTTTACCGATTATTTTCTCCTTTGCAGCGGGAAATCGGATCGCCAGGTCCAGGCCATTGCCCAAGGGATTGAGGAGGCCCTCAAGAAAAAAGGGATTCGACCTCTTGGCGAGGAGGGAATGACCGAAGGAAGATGGATTCTGATTGATTATGCGGATGTGGTCATTCATATCTTTCTCGAACCGGTAAGGAAATTTTACGATTTGGAAGGGCTTTGGATCGATGCCCGCCGAATTGATCTCCAAAAAGGAGGAAACGGTGGTTAAAGGAAAAGTCAAACCCCAAATGAAACCCCGAGGAGGTCAGAAAAAGGACCCGGATAAGCTCGATAAGAAGACGATCGCGAAGTTTAGGAAACTTCTTCTCAAACAACGTGAAGAGATCGTGGGTGAGGTCAAGCAGATGGTCGAGTCTTCAAAGGAAATGGGCCAAGATGGGATTCAGGACATCGGGGATGAGGCCGCCAACATTTATAATAAGCAAGTCTTGCTCAGCTTAAACGAGAATGAACGGGTAAGACTCCAAGAGGTGGATGAATCTTTAGACCGTATTGAAAACGGGACTTACGGAATCTGCGAGGAGTGTGGGGGACCGATTAGTTTAAAGCGGCTCGAGGTTCGACCGGTTGCGAAATATTGTGTCCCATGCTTAACCAGACTGGAAAAGGCGAAGTTGTAGAGATGCTGGTTAAACTCTTATTAAGCTTCTTTTTTATTGTGATAGGTTTCTTTCTCTGGGTCTCGTACCAAAATCCTCTGGATGTGGAATTTCATTTTTTTGGAGAGACGTTTGAGACGGAGCTCTCCCTTCTCATGATCTCTTCCTTTCTATTCGGTGCGATGTTGGTTTTCATCGGCACCTTGACCCGAGACGCCAGGCACGCGATCAGGGAATATCTCAATTCTCGTCAAAAAAGACAAGAAGAATCCCTCAAGGAGGAACTGAATAAGGGGATGGATGTCTTCCTGAGCGGGAATCTGGCAAAGGCCAAAACCCACTTCGTCGAGGTGCTAAAAAGAGATCCGACACAGATTGATCTCTATCTCCGGCTTTCGGAAATCGCCATGCGGGAGGGCAACGATCAGGATGCCCTTCATTGGTTGGGAAGAGCAGAGTTGATTGATATGAAGAACATAGACATTCTCATCCGTCAGTCGGCGGTATATCAGCGCATGAAGCGACTGGATGAAGCCGTCCGGGTGCTGAACCGGGCCATCGGTTTGGATGAGACCAATCTCAACGCTCTGAAAAGTATAAGACAGATCTATCTTGACAGCAGAAGATGGGAGGAGGCCATCCGCGTTCAAAGATCCATTCTCAAACTGACCAAGGGGAAACAAGCCGAAGAGGAGGAGAATCTCTTCTATCTGGGATTAAAATACGAACGGGCCAGAGATCTTTTGAGCCGCGGGGGGGAAAAGAATCTGGAGAATGCCCTGAAAGAGGTAAAGGAGACGGTTCGAGAACGGAAGACCTTCCAGCCCGGATTCGTCTTGCTGGGCGATATCTACCTTCGAATGGGAAGGTGGGCCCCCGCCGGGAAGGTTTGGGGAAAGAGCTTTACCCGGTTCAAATCGATTGTCTTCATGCTTCGTTTGGAAGAGCTCTATCTGGGCAGGGAAGATCCGAGCACTCTCCTCCGCATCTATCAACGGGCGCTCAAGCACGATCCCGAAAATTGGGGCCTCGCCTTCTTTTATGCGAAGCTCTGTCTGAGATTGGAAATGCTGGACGAAGCCCTGGAGGAGATCGATGAAATCAGTTTACGGGTGAAGGAGTTTCCGGCTGTGCACAGGCTTCTCGCCGAAATCTACCTCCATAAAAAAGATTTTGGCCGCGCGGCGCAAGAATTTGAGAAGACTTTCGAATTGAGCGGAACTTCGTACCTTTCTTTTTTCTGCACGACCTGTGAAAGGGAATCGAAAGAATGGATTGCTTACTGTCCTCACTGTCACCAGTGGAGCACCTACACGATCAAGGAAGCCGAGAAAGCGATCTCCGCGTCTTCTCCCTCTTTTTCTGAAAGGGTTCACCTCCCGTTGTAACTTTCTGACCCACGGACCTCACCTTTTGGCTTGCCAGCCCTCGGCCATGATCGGCAGCCCCAACCGGGGGAATCATGAAATTTCGATCAACCCTCATCCAGTTTCTTCTCCCCCCACAATGCCCCTGTTGTGAAAAGTTCCGAGAGGAGGGCCAACAAGGTTTCTGTTCGAATTGTCTGTCAGAGATACGCTGGATTGAGCCTCCATTTTGCTCCATTTGTGGGGTCCCCTTTATCTCGAGAGAGGCTGAAAGCCATCCCTGTGGGGGTTGTTTGACTCACAAAAAATATTTTACGATGGCGAGGGCTTTGGGGGCTTACGAAGGATCCCTTCAGGAGGCAATCCACCGCTGGAAATACGAGGGAAAGACTTACCTCACCCCTTTCTTTGCGCAATGGATGGCCGAAGGGTTGAGTCGGTATTGGGAGTCCGACTCATTCGACCTTCTGATTCCCGTGCCGCTTCATCCCCAACGGTTAAGAGAAAGAGGGTTCAATCAAGCTCTCCTCCTCGTGAAGGAGATTAGTTTTCGGACAGGGATCCCTTACGGAAAAACGGTCCTTCAAAAGAAAAGACCCACCATCCCTCAAGTCACTCTCAGCGGCATGGAAAGGGAACGGGGATTAAGAGGGGTTTTTCATGTGATCGGCGGGGAGGGATTGTTGGGAAAGTCCGTCCTTTTGGTTGACGATGTATACACCACAGGAGCGACGGTGAACGAATGCTCAAAGGTGTTGCGGAGAGGGGGGGCCAAAAGGGTGGATGTCTTCACCTTGGCCCATGCCATCAAAATATCCTAGAGCTCAAATCCGAAAGTCAAAACCTGACCTCTTTCATTCCTCCTTGTTTGAAATTTGAATTTTGGAATTCGTTTCACAATTGAACTTTGCCTTGACACCCAGATTAGTTTAATATGTTTTTAATGGGACAACTCTTTCAGAAAAAGAAACACGATATGAAAACGGGAAAGAGAAGATGGACCATTCTCTGGATACTGGTTCCGATTCTCGTGGTCGTCGTTTTCCTTCTCTTGTCGATCAATTTTCTCCTCGACCCCGATCTCTATCGGAACGTCCTTCAGAAGTCTCTGACGACCAGTCTGGATAGGGAAGTGTCCATCGGGAAGGCCAAAATAACAGTATGGGGTGGAGTGGGCATTGCCTTTGAAGACTTCCGAATAAAAGATCGCTCTCTCACTTTCGATCTCCTCCAGTCCAAAAGGCTGATCCTAAGGTTGAGGGTTCTTCCTCTCCTCAAAAGGGAAATCAAATGCGAACGAATTGTCATAGAGCGGCCGACGCTCTATCTCATCAGGGATAAAACCGGTCAATTCAATATCTTTTCCGGCGGTCCTTTGACCAATGAAAAATTGAAGGAAACGCAAAAGAAGATCTTGGAGACACTCACCTCTCTTTTCGGAGGCTCATTAACCCTCCGAGGCGGAGAAATCCTCTTCTCTGATGAGAGCCTGGGCTCTTCACCCCTGAAAACTGAAATACGATCTTTCAATTTTCAACTCTCAAAGGTCTCCTATCATGAAGCCTTCCCGTTTCAGATCAGCGGCGTGATCGGTCACTCCAAAAAAGAGGGCGAGTTTTCCATCCATGGAACCATTCGGGATATTCCCGAGGATCTCGACTTTTCAAAAGGACGGGTGGAAGCAGCGGTCAAGATAAAAGGGATCCAAACGCTCCATTTCTGGCCCTATCTCAAAATGTTGCTTCCCATGAAAACGATTTCAGGGGTCCTCGACGTGAACGCTCATTATCAAGGAACCTTCCAGGGAAGTTTCAAGACTTCTGCAAACATCAAAATTAAAGAACTCTTGTTTGACTACCCGGAAGTCTTCTCATTCGTCCTGAAACCGAAGTGGGTAAACATCGACTTCGGCGCTAGCTGCGATTCAAAAAACTTGGAGATCCCGCGCTTTCTTATCGAATTACCGGAGCTATCGATAAAAGCGAAAGGGAGGATTTATGGCATCGGATCGAAGGAAATGGGGATGGAAGCCGAGGCCAGCAGTAGCCCCTTCGATGTCGCAGAAGGAAAGAAATTCATCCCCTTCCGAGTCATCACTCCAGATGTCTCAGACCATCTCTTCCGGGCAGAAGGAAAAGGTTCCTTCCAGGTCCTGTCGGTCAGGCTTTCGGGAAAGATGCCCGAGATCGATCACTGCGATCTACCGGAAAATGCCCATGTCCTTTCGATCGAAGCAAAGCTCGACGGAGCCTCGTTGAAGCCTCCCTGGAATATTCCCTCCTTTGAAGATCTCAGGGGCCGGCTTTTCTTTCAAAAAGGGCACCTCTATTTCGAGGAGATCGAAGGAAGAATCTTTCATTCGACCCTGGAGAATGCCAAAGGGGCTTTCTATGACCTTCTGCAAGGCGCTACGCTTCAAATCGATTGCCAAGGCAACCTCGATCTCATGGATCTCCCCTCTCTCTCGAAGACCGAAGGGATGCCGGAAGAATTCAGCCGCGCCCTTTCATCCATCCACATCCTTTCAGGAAAAGCGCAATACTCCCTTTCCGCCAGAGGACTTCTAAAACCTCCGATCCGTTTTCAGCACCACGAGACCTATCATCTTTCAAGAGTCCGATTCACCCACGAAGAACTCCCATTCCCAATCCGAATTGGAGAGGGACGGGTAGAACTTTCCCAAAAAGATCTCCAGTGGTCGGATGCGAAGGTGGAGTTTGGTCGTTCCTCCCTGACGATGAGCGGCCTTTGGAAGCATGGGGAGAAAGAGGGTCCTCTCGAGCTCATGGCCAAGGGAAGAATGGATCTCAAGAATCTTTTTGCCCTCTGTCGAACTCCTCTCTTCCCTGAAGAGGTACGGTCGAAAACAGATAGCTTCGAAGCCATTTCAGGAACAACTCAAATTGCATTCGAAGGCAAGACTCTTCCGGGAACCCCGCATTTCTCGTATAGAGGAGAGTTTTTCCCAAAAGAGGCTTCGCTCCTTCAGAAACAAAATCCTCTCCCTCTCGTAATCAAGGAGGGAGGGGTCTCGTTTTCTAACGTCGGAATCGGTTTTTCAAAGACAAAGATCCAAACGGGGAGTTCGGCTCTCACATTGGATGGATGGATACGTGACGGAAATGTCAATCTTTCTACACAGGGGGCACTTGATCTAAAGCAACTGTTCTCCCTGATGAGGTCATCCCTTTTCCCAGACCGGGTCCGGAAGCAGGTCGAAGGAATTGAAGAACTCAGTGGAAGGGCTGAAGTTCGCCTGAGATGGGTCGGAAAAGTGGAAAAATGGACCGATGCGTTGAACGAAGGGGAAGTCCGGTTGAGAGAAATCAATATCCGACATCGAGAGATTCCTGTTCCTCTTTCTCTGATGGAAGGTTACTTTTCGGCGACCCCGGAGCAGATTCGATTTGATAGGTTGAATGGGCGCCTCGGAGATTCTCCCATCACCCTTTCCGGCAGCCTCTCCCGTGGCTCGCCCTCTTCCCCTACTGCTTCTCCAACAGTTGAGAAAAGCTCAGGATCAAGGGAATCGGTCAGAAGGCTCTCCTTCCAAATGACTTCTCCCCGATTGGATCTCGATCCGCTCTTTCCAAAGCGAGAAGGAAGTTCCACCACCTCTTTTGAGGAACTGAGGGAATGGCTTTCAAATTGGTCGGTCGATGGGGAAGTGGAGGTCGGGACGGGGAAATACCGCAGTTTTCATTATGAAAACCTGAAAGGAGAGATGAAGACCATCGATGGAACATTGTTCATCCGTCCCTTTCAATTTAAATCAGATGGAGGGGATTTCTGGGGCGAGGGATGGATCAAGCCAACGGAAAAGGGATTAAGCTTTGAAATCAAACCGCGCATCTCGAATATGGAATCCAAAGCATTCATACGGACCCTTTTCGGAAAGGGGGAGGAGGAACGGGTCATCATCACCGGAAGGGTCCACGTCGACAAGGTGGCGTTGAGCGGTGAGGGAGAGGATTTCCAAAAAATAAGAGGATCCCTCAACGGCAGTTTAAGGTTTGAGATCGAGAAGGGAATGATTGAGAGGTGGAAGACCTTGTCAAGAATCTTCTCCATATTGAATGTCTCCCAGCTTTTCATGGGAAGGCTCCCCGATTTAAAAACAAAAGGACTTCCTTACCACAATATAATGGCGACCTTCCAGATCAAGGATGGTATCGCCTCCACGCAGGATTTTTTGGTAGACAGTGATGCCATGAAGATTACCCTCGCGGGAAAGGTCGATCTGGGTAAGAACTTCATTGATGCGAGGATTGGCGTTCATCCCTTAGTCACGATCGATAAGATATTGGGTAATGTCCCCGTTGCGGGGTATATTCTCACTGGCAAAGATAAAGGTTTCATCTCCTTTTTCTATGACGTGAAGGGAAATCTGGATGATCCGAAGATTGAATCGATCCCTCTAAAAAGTATCGAAGAACCAACATGGGGAATGATCAAGCGCTTACTCCTAACACCTCTGAGACCCTTTCGGAGTAACTCTTCCTCCGATAAAGAGAAAAAATAGTTGTACGGTTAGAATGAAGAAAATAGAACGTTTAAATAATTCTTTTCACAAATTCGATTTTCGCTTGACAAATAACAATATGTTGTTGTAAACATTTCCAGTCGCACTAAATATAGCGCCTCCCAAAAAGTTCACTTAACCGTTCAACAATACAAGGTGAGATAAAATGGCAACCATAATCGATATGAAAGGGAATCAGCAGGAATTATTTAAGCACGCAGTTGAGACGACGGATATGGCACTCTTTGTCCGTACTTCGGACGAAGCCATGTTGGGTTGGGATCGACAGAGAATTGTTGATGCCCTCACCCGTGAGACCTATGTCGATTTCGATACAGCCAAGGAGATCGCCCGGGAGGTGGAGGATCTGATTGCCACTTCTAAGATCAAGATGATCACCGCCCCTCTCATCCGTGAACTGGTGGACACCAAGCTCGTCGAAAGGGGACTCGAGCAGGCACGCAAGATGCATACCCGCTTGGGAATGCCTCTCTATGATGTCGATCAGCTCATCCTTCATCCCAACAAAGAAAATGCGAATGTTCCTCATGGGCCTGAGGCGACGAACCTCACCCTAGCCGAAACGATCAAAAAGGAATATGCCCTGCTTTCTGTCTTCTCTCAGGAAATTGCCGATGCCCATATGCGGGGAGATATCCATCTCCACGATCTGGGTTTTATTGATCGTCCCTATTGCAGCGGTCAATCCCTCGAATACATCAAACGTTTTGGCCTGAGCCTTCCCAATTCGATCGCCATGGCCAAACCGGCGAGGCATCCTGAAGTGTTGCTCGCCCACATGGTGAAGTTTGCTGCAGCCCTCCAGAGCCATTTCGCCGGAGCAATCGGGTGGGATTCCATCAATCTCTTTTTTGCACCTTATCTGGTGGGGATGTCGGATCGGGAACTGGAACAACTGGCTCAGATGATGATCTTCGAATTCTCGCAACAGGCCGTCGCCAGAGGCGGACAGGCCATTTTCACCGATCTCAATCTTTATTGGGAAATCCCCAAGCATTTTGAAAATGTTCCTGCCATCGGGCCGGGCGGGGAGTTTACAGGGAAGACCTATCATGACTATCTCAAAGAGTCCCAACGTTTTGCCGAAGTGCTCTTTAATGTCTTTCAGGAGGGGGATGGATCAGGGAGGCCCTTTTTCTTCCCGAAGCCATTGGTTCATATCACGGAGAAATTCTTTCAAACCCCCGGGCATATGGATTTTCTTTGCCACATCTGCGATGTCTCCTCGGAGAAGGGGAATACCTATTTTGTTTTCGACCGCGGGGAGACAGCCAAGATTTCTGAATGCTGCCGCCTCAGCTTTAAGCTGGATCAGACAGACCTCGAAGATGCCAAGCAGCCCTGGAAGATGCGCTACTGCGCCCTCCAGAATGTGACCCTCAACCTTCCACGGATCGCCTACTTAGCGCGTGGAGAGGATGCAAAACTCTTTTCCAAAATTTCTGAGTATGTCGAATTGGCTGTGAAGGCCCATCTGGAAAAAAAGCTCTTCATTGAAAAGCTTCTTTCTTTGGGGGAAAGGGGTCCCCTGGCGCTGTTAGCCATGGACCGGGACGGATCTCCCTATTTGAGAATGCATCGTGCCAGTTTTTTGGTGGGAATGGTGGGACTGAATGAACTGGTTCAGATTCATACCGGACAGGAGCTGCATCAATCCAAACAGGCTTTTAAGTTCGGCCTAAAGGTGATTGCTCATATGAAATTACTGGTGGACAAGTTCAGTCAGCGCCATGGAATGCGTTTTGTCCTGGAGCAGACACCCGCAGAATCCACCGCCTACCGGTTCGCTAAATTGGACCTCAAATTTCATTCTCCCCAATCAGGGCACATCGTCAAGGGCGATATTTCAAAAGCAGAGGTCTATTATACGAACTCCACCTACTTGAACAATTCTGCCGTGTTGAATCCAATCGAGCGCGTGAGGCAAGAAGGCCTCTTCCACCCTCTGATTGAGGCAGGTGCGTTAACCCATATCTGGTTGGGCGAGGCAAGGCCTTCGAAGTCATCTCTGGCCAATTTTGTGACCAA
>Ga0326726_10004191_pt1 | contig 13179 bp, 23 predicted proteins | sample MHFenrmetagenome_2_FD_207603 | JGI IMG/M metagenome (GOLD analysis project Ga0326726, IMG submission 207603) | Lab enriched peat soil microbial communities from Michigan Hollow, Ithaca, NY, United States - MHF15MN | ecosystem: Environmental > Terrestrial > Soil > Wetlands > Peat | place: USA... | reverse complement strand
AGCTGGCGCTCACGAGCACGGCGAGACCAAAAAAAACTGACTTGAATGACATTGGAAACCTCCGTTTCACGGAGGTAACCATTTGACCCACGTCGGAGTTCCACTAAAAACTTCCATCCTGCGCCCGGGTGGCAGCCGGCGCCTTTGGATTTTTGACCTTGATCCAGGTTTTCGAGGGGCCGGAGCGATACGGCGCATTGAGCTTTTTTGACACGATGCCTTCAAGGCCAAGCTTGCAAGCGGCGGCAAACATCTTTGCGCCGTCACCCTCGGTGTGCTCGACGTACTGAATGCCGCCGCGCGACCGACGAAGCACCCATCGCAATGCGTTCTTGCGCTCAGTCAGCGGCCGTCGCCGGATATCATCACCCGCAACAAGTAGATCAAAAGCACAGGCAACGGCTTTCTCATCGGCTGTGCGGCTGTGCAGGGCTTCGAAATCCGCAACGCCTTCGGCATCGAGACAGACAACTTCGGCATCAATAATCAGGGGCTCACGGAGCCGAGCCGCTTCCTCGACAATGCGTGGATAGCGCTTAGTCCAATCAGCCCCGTTCATGGTGTAGAGCCTCACTCGTCCGTCGCGAACGTGGATCTGGAGCCGATAGCCATCGTGCTTCAGTTCATGCGCCCAGCCCTCGCCGCGCGGTGGCTGCTTGGCGACGGTGGGACGGCAGGGATGAATGAAGGCGGCAGGCGCATTTCTTGGCCTACCGCGAGAGGTACGCAACATAACAACGATATAAGCGAGTACGGCCCAATTCCAATGTGCTATGACCTCAGCCCGAGATGGGCCCCGTTTCACCAGCCTGTCTTTGGGAGCGGTCCTCGCCGTGAGGGTGTCCCAATATCCATGCGGTTGGGGCCGCTTAGCTTCGGGGCAGCATTTCCGCCGCCCAATGAAGGTCAATTGCTTATGACTATCTTTGAACTCGACCAGGCCGAAAAAGAAATTCTCGCTCACCAAATCTCCGACGAGGCGCTGGAAATGGCGGCGGGGAGCAAAACCGCGGCGAACTACACGCTTTTTTTCTGCACCGCTTTAGATCTCTGCCCGGGTCCCTAAAACAGGGGCGCCCGCCTGACTCACCAGAGCCTTCTGAGTCAACGCGACCCGATTCTAGAAGGCCGTCGGACCCAAAAGACATGAAACAAGACATTAAAGACATCAGCGAAAAGGAACTCACGAAGCTCTATGCCGAATATCAGGCCGGGTTGGACCGTCCCGTGCCGGCTGTCGTTCATCGCCAGGGCCGCCGCATTCCGGGTTGCGTGTCGGCTGAGGATTCTGCGGCTTGGAAATCCCGTTAGAAGGGCAGAACCAATGTGGATTTTGATCATCTATGTTTTGATTGTCGTAATCGGTGAAGCCGCCGTGGTCGGAATCGGTCTGGCCTTGGATCGAACTTTCCCGTTGGCGAGTTTGCCGGTGTCCTTGACGTTATTCTTCGCGGTGCTCGCGTTTGGGTGGCCTCTGGCAGTGCGTTGGACCGAGCCTAAGCACGCAAAGAGCGCAAAGAGCGCAAAGGGCGCAAAACTCGCAAGCTGAATTTGCGGGCCGTAGGTCCGCATCGCTTGTCGCACCAACTTAGATTGGTCTGCGATAGCGGCCCGCGTTGAGGTAGTCCTCGATTTCCCGCACGACCACATCTCTCACACACGAACCGAACCATGTCGCCAGGGTAGTCGCTGAGTTTGAGCGATCCTGTCATAGCCAACGGGCGACGTTTTATTCACCGCGGGGAATTGCTGACTTTAACTCAGCGTCCAGCGCAAGAATGCGCTCTTTGATTTGATTGAACAGTATCGGAGGAATAATTCCATAATGAAATGTGCCAGGGGGAGAATTGGGGATCGGATAAAGATCAACCCCCGGCCAGATAAATTCATTTAGTTCGTTGAGGATCACCCATTGGCGATCTTTATCGAGTCCGAGATGTGCTTTCACTTTGGGTGGAAGTTCGATAGCGATGCCGGTGTCACTCGGTGTCGAGTGAGTTATGGGGGCCACGATCACCCGCGTTTGATTGGTCTCGGTTTTCGCCGCGACGACTATGACTGCCGGTCTTTTCTTTTCCCCCGCCGCAGCGCCGTCCTCATATTCGTTGCTCCACAGAAACTCGTAGTTGATTACGAGCCCGGGCTCCGGAGCTGGCAGGGGCATTTAGCGGCGCTACTATTTATCCATCAGCGCATTTAGATGCGCGTGCGTAGGCGACATTTCGGAGTCGCTGATGGCCGCTAGGGTGTCCTTCGAAAGTTGACCTATGATGAGAGCACGGCGCGATTTCGCACGGAGTTCCAACAGCTCGCTGAAGTCCCTCGGCGAAACAAAATATCCAGTCGTTCTCTCGTGACTGGTAACTTCGATCGGCTCCTCGCGAGCCTCGTCCTGATAACGGCTAAAGTTGCGAGCAAAGTCTGTCGCTGACACACGCATTTCACGCTCCATTTCGGACAATTTGTAAAATACATATATTACGAAAAAGTTTCAAGCGGGATCGATCTCCCGTCTGAGTGTTCCCTATATGTCCAAAACAGGGGTAGTGTGCTACCGTTTCTCGGATGATTCGCCGGGAGTCAGAAGGAAAAGAAGATGTCGCACTATTTAACAGCCCCCAGTGGCGATGCCTCTATCGCCAAGAAAGTTCTTATTCCAGCGGCGGTCGCAGGAGCGATCGGCGTTGCCGGCCTTGGCGGATTCCAGCATACCGGCGAGCGCATTTGCACCCGAAGCGAAATGTGCCAGCCGGAAAAAATACGACTCCCCGATCGGCATGACCCTGAGCCGTCCATTCCGCTGCACGGTCAGGTGACGACGCTGACCCCCTCATCTACCGCAGCGAACCTTCCTTCTGCTTTAACCCCCGGCTTTACGATCTCGAAATAAGAGATCCCGCGCCCTCGCCCGTTCAAGATTTTATCACGGCATTATATTGGCGCTGAGCGTCCTCTACATTGGCGCTGAGCTGCTTCAGGTCTTTTGAGAAATCGATAAGCTTTTCGCCGAAGGCGTGAAAGCCCTCTGGGGTTGCCCTGCCCGTTAATGCGGCGGCCTGTAGCGCTTTCCAGCCAAACGAAAGCTCATTTTCGAGCCGGTGCATCAGTTGAGCGATCTGCGGGAGCAGCGGTGACAGCGGCGCCTTCGCTGCGAGATCCTTCAGCAGTTCAAACTGCAGTGAAAATGTATACGCCAGGTTTTTAACGTCCGGGTCGGATAGGTCGGGCAGAGTGTCAGCGGTAGCTGTTTGCATTTTTATCTCTAGGTTTCGTTGTGACTAGGATGCTTCATTGGATTTTCTTGGCTGCCGCCTCTCGCGGGTCTAGATCGCCACGTTGCGTTTTCCCTTCGGCATCCTTAGCGAACCTTGCCAACTTCTTGGTCCATTCAAGATCGGGGGCTTCTTGCTTGTCCTCTTCCATGTTCAGCCGCAGCCATTCCGCCATGTCCTTGACAGGGGCGGGCATGACCGCAACCCGTTTCACATAGTCCGTCTCGTCGCGGATTGAGCTTTCGCTTTTCTTTGGGCGCTCGAACTGCGAGGCTTTGTGGGCCGCATCCATCCGGGTCCCGAGATCAAAATGCGGGCTCTTGTAGATGGCCTGCAAAAAATCAACCGCATCCTGTTCAAAGACGCCGCCAAGCTCGCTTAGTTCTTTCTGCGATCGGCCTAGCTCGGTGATTTTGCTGTGCGCCTGCCTCTCGCGAATGGAAATAAACTCCTGCATCTCGCGCGGGATCTTGCTCCACAACTCTCGCGTCTTTGCATTCAGCGATTGCGGCGGTTTGATTTCTGGTGTCTGTTCTGCCGGGTGGGTCTCGGTGTCTTGGTCGGGAAGCTCTCTCCCGTTGATGCCGGCTAATTCCCCTTCGGTGGGAATTCGGCGACGATTGAAATAGTCCTGTTTGGCTTCCGGTGATGGCGCTTCCGTCTGTGACACGGATTCGCTAACGGGTTCGGCGACGACGGTTTCAGCCTGCGGTATTTCTTCCATTCAATTCACTCGGTCAACAATGCATTAAAAACACGTTTGTGGCCCAAGACCCGCTCAAGCGCATGTCTAAGGCTGGCGAGCCGAGTTAAGTCGGTCTCGCGTTCAATACACCGCTCCAGTGCGATACGCCGGGCCGCGTATGGTTTTTGCCACTCGGCATAGCGACCGAGGTCAAGTAGGCCCATGACCGGTGCGATCATCTGGAAGCCGCCCGATCGTATGCGGCCTCGATGGAGGCGTCGATTTTGCTGCCGCCCTTACGGCTGCCGCGCTGCTTATTGCCGCGGACGTGGTTATAGACCTTTTGCAAATCCGAGATGATGTCGCCAGAGCGTTGCACCGCCTCGGACTCAATGGCCGCAAGCATTTGACTTTCGTACCGCGCGGCGTCGGGGACTAACTGATAGAAAGTCTTTACATCGCGTTCCACAAAATGCGCCTGCACGTGTTGCGGTAAAGCCTGGCGCGCGATCTGTGTGGCCACATCCAGCGGACTCATGCCGGTCTGTTGCTGCACAATTCTAAAAGCAGTCTGGACCGGGTCTTTCCGGAAATCGCTGTCAATCCGGCTCCACTCCTTGATGACGTGTTGCGGCTCATGCTCGGGGTATGATTGTTTAATGCTCTCCACCGCAGGAGCAAGTTCTGAGGGGACAGCCGGCGCGCCCCTCGCCTGTTCCCGCTCCAACTCCATTGCTGCCTTCATTGCGTCGGCATCGGACAATTCGACGCCGAATTTCTTGGCGTTCTCCCGCACCTGTTCGACAAGATTGGCCGCGTCGCGCGCCACCTGCTTTTCGGCCGGTGATGCGTGCATCCAGTCATACGTTTTCTCGAATGCCTCATCGAAGCTGTCAGCCGGAGTGGACGGTACGTCCCTGCGCTCTGTGGCCTTTTCAGCCACGGCCTCCGCCTTGTCGTAGACGCGACCAAGTTCGCTGCTGAGGTCTTTACCGCTCTCGTGATCGAAGATCGTCGGCTTGGATTCCTGCGGCTCGCTTGGGGCTTCGCTGGCAGGTTCGATATCGTCAGACATGCGCGGCTTCCTTTAAGGCAGGCTTCATGCGGGAGCGCACGAGCTTCTCGTAATCGCTCTGGCGCACACCGCGCTTTCGCGGTGAAAATTCAACAATAGGCATGTCGGCATCGAAAAATGCCTGCCTTAAATATCGCTCTGTGCAGTTCAGCCAGGCGCATGCGTCCTTGAGCGGAATAATTCTTTCCGGTTCGTCGTTCATTAAAAGCTCGTTTGGTTTTTAGCTGGCGCTAGCCATGCGCTAACCGTGTACCGAGTGCATAAGCGGATGATGCGCCAATCCCAAGTCGGCCCGAATTTGTCGGCCGACCGAGCGGGGAGAAATCTATTTTGCAAAAATCAGGCTGAGGAGATTCTGGCGCTAGTGTTTTGTGGGAACTGAATTGCCCTTTAGTTTCGAAATCAATTCTCGCAAATCTTCGGCGGTCATGCCGGCCCCAGCTAAATTGTCCTTTAGCGCCTCTCTGACCATCGCCGGGTGGTACGCATACACGATCCTCATCCAGTGAATTTCATCTCTGCTGTATAAATCATCTAAGGCTTTATCGAATGCATCACGCCCGCCGTCCGCATACGCTCGCTTGAGCTTATTTATTTCTGCCCAATCGGCATCCGTGAGGTCGGAGGTGTCCTCTAGTTGCGGTTGGTCGCCTTGCTGCGCCATCACTCTCCTCCAAATTTGCAAAATTCGGCTGGCAGAAAAAATTATAGGAGTTCCTTTTCTGGGGAAATTAAATCCGAAATGCGACGGGGGTACGCGACTTGGTGTTTAGCAGTCACAATGGGTACCCGTAAGGAGGTAATTCGGGGTCCACTCCCCCGGGGCAGGGAACTCGATGGAAGAATGCCTGACCCTTCCTGCCCTCCGATAATTCGGTCTCGGCTGGGCGCGGATTACGTAGCCGCTAGTCGATAGCTAACGCCCTGATGTTTGGTGCCTTCTCGCATCATGTCGCATCCATGTTGCCTGGGGCGATGGCTGCCGAGACGCCATCCGGCCTTCAAACGCCAGATCTGATTGCCTGTCACGCGGAGCTGCCCATTCTATTCTGGCCAGACCGGCCGAGACAGACGCGCTGACAGTGCTATCGTTGCTTAGCCGCAGATGGGACGCACCTTATGGGCCAATTCGACCACGTTATTGATTGGTTCAAGCAGCACCATGATGCGCTGATTGACGATCTAGAGCCTCTGCAATCGGGCCAGAGGAACGTCATGGAGTTTGATGGTTCCGAGTGGCGCGATGTAACCCCGAGATTAATCACTGAAACGAGAAGGCGAATTGCGGAATTGGAGGTGCTGGTGAGACTCTATGAGGCTCGCAATACTCAGCCCTCAGCCGAACTCCGATTGGTTGGCGGTCGCAATCGTCGCGCCGGGCCCGAGTGAACCCCCCGCGCTGCGCGCCAGAATTTTTCTTAGCCAAAAATACCGAAATAGAAATCAAGATAGTAGTTCAGTGAAGGTAGGGAGTAGCCAAGAGGTCCGGCCAGAGCCGTACCCACCTGGTATATTCTATATGTGTCCCTGTCATCGGACCGTGAACCTCAATTTTTGCCTCTGACGGTACGACCAGAGGGACCGTAAGGGCTGTTTTTGGAACTCACGGTACGACTACGGGGACCGTACGGTACGACTACAGGCCCCGTCAGTCCGACTACAGGGACCGAGTTCTGAATTTCCGGCCACCGAGCGAACTCCTTGGTGCAAAGTTTCTCGGCGTAGCTGGTGGCGATGTCGCTGTCATAGATCGTCAACCGGTATTCGCTGGCGTGTCGGATCTTGCAGTGGAAGGCTCCGCGCTTCTCGCACACGATGAATCCGTGAGATTGCAGGTCTCTCAGTCCGCGCGCAGCAGTGTCCTTGCTGATTTTCAATTCTTCGGCTGCTTGGCGGGCAGAGTAAGCAATACGTCCGTTATTGCTGCCGTTGTAGCGGGCCGTTAGCTCGACATAGATCGAGCGCGAGACTGCGTCTAAGTCCCTCCAGGCGAGGGTGTCGAACATCCAATAAAACAGCTGGACAAATCGCGGTGCTGTTTTCTTTTGGTGTTTGCTCACTGCTCCGCCTCTTGGGGTGGCATCAGCAATTCCCCGCCGATCTCGCTGTGTCTAATCTTTGCTAGCGTCTTGCTATCGATGCGCAACGCACTCGGCCATTGCCACGAGCCCCCACCAAGCAAATTCAGCGGGTCGTTACAGGAAAGGCTCGACCTCGTTTTTGGCCATTGCAAAACATTGTTTTCGTTAGATGATTTTTGGGGGTTCGTAACGCCTCCGGTATATCCGGACCTGGCGGGCATTTTTTCGCGAAAAACCCTCATTCGGCATCGCGTGGAGCAAAAATTCTGCTGCCGTGATTTGCGTTCAATGGTGCGTTCGCAGACCGGGCATTTCAGCCGGCGTTTATTTGAAGCGAGGGCGATCATCGCGGCCTCTCGCGATTGGATACCGGCGACCGATCTCGGAAGTCTGACCATAGATGATAGGAATACGACAGCTTGTGTCCGCGACCTCCGAACGTCTCCGCGGTGAGTTGCCGCGCAAATTGCGGACTCGGTCTTGTTTCAGCTTCTTTCATGTAAGCCGAGACGATCGCGAAGGCGTCATTCTCGATTTGGCGTATGCGCTCGGATGAAATTTTAAACTGTGCTGCCAGCGTCGAGAGCGTTTCCGGTTCATCCGACAGTCGCCGAGCGATCAAAATGGTTTGCTCTCGGGGCTTCAGTAACCCCAAAGCGTCGTTGAGCGCCCGATTGTTGAAATGGCGAGGCTCATAGTCGGGGTAATCGTCAAACATAAGATCGATGTAGTTCGCACCGCCTTCTTGAACCGGCGTATTGAGCGAAAGATCGCGGGGACTTCTCTTCGTACTCCGCGTGCGCGGTCGGACGACGATTGATTGGCTTTTATTTGTTGCCGCGCCAATTTCCGCGCGGACCCAATGCCTGGCGTAAGTCCAGAGCCTCCAACGGAGTTTGATATTGAATTTGTCGAGGGCGACCAGAAAGCCGATATTGCCGAGCGATATCCGATCTTCGAGATCGAGGCCCCGACCGCGGTGTTTTTCAGCAAAACTTATGATGGCAGGCTGGAACGCCCGCACCAGTGCGTCTCGCGCCCGGTGATCTCTCCGCTTCTGCCACCGCCAAACGAGGCTGCGCTCGTCAACAGGAGAGAGAAACTCTGATTTTGGCGCTAACGCTTTTGAATCGGGCCTTAGTGTCCGATTTGCAGCGGTGTCGTTGGCGTCTTTCGCCTCGGACTTTGAAGCCCGAGTTGAGTGACTACGAAATAGTTCTTGGTTGCCTTGTGGCGCGCTCTCGCTTAGATACATCTTTGCAAATTGATTTTTTGCCGGGTGGACGCGCAAACGTCTGCCCGGCATTTTTTTGTGCCGAGCTACTCCGGTCGGTTTCAGACTTACTGGGTGAAATACTTTTGGCCGTCACTGTCAGACGGCCTCGGCCTGCCGAGCCTCAAGCTTGGCCATATGCTGGCGCAGGGTCGATTTTCTCCCCTGCCACTTCCGATCTCCAATCTTGAACAGCGGGAGCAATCCCCGCTCCGCCAGGTAATAAACCCTGCGCTGAGTTAGGCCCGTGAACTCTGATATTTGCGCTACGCCGTCCAGCATATCGGCCGCTAAAGCCTCGGTTTCCATTTTGATCGCCTCCAAAAAAATCACGTCTATAAGCAATACTTAGCCTTGACTCCCCGATTTTCCAACACATATAATGACAAACGTAATACGACAATAAGGACCGCGGATGGTCAAGAAGCGCAAGCCTGGTGGGGGCCGCAAACCTAATCCCAATAAAAGGCTGATGTTCTCGACTCGCCTTGAGCCTCAAACCATGGCGGCGTTAAAGGCGGGTGCCGAAACGTTTCCGGGGAAAAGCATCTCCGCTTTTGCTGAATTCCTGATCGATCGAGGGTTGCGAGAGCGCGAGCAAGAAGAGCGCGATCCGGCCCTACGGGCGCTACTGTTCTTGATCGGGAAACTAGCAGAGAACATTACCGGAGTGATTCATATAACCGATAAAGGCACCCGACTTCGTTATAAGCGAAAGTGGCATAGCGACCAGTTCTATTTCAGAGCCTTTAAGGTTGCGGTTGGCGAGTTGCTCAATGCGATGGAAGAGCCGCCGCCGATGATTCCGGAGAAAGAACGATTAGAAGTCGTAGCGGAGACGGCGGAGGAAATAGCCAGCCCAGAACTCGCGAAGTTGTTTATCGACGTTAACAAATCGCCGGGAGCCTATGGCGCTTACGCTTTTATGGAGTTGTGGACGAGGGCCGGTAGGAGCGATCCACTTAGTGAAGAAGAACGCGACCTAATTCGCGAACAGCCACACCTCGGTAAGACAATCCGAAGCTACTTTTACCACCTGCCGCAGGCGAGGGCCGCTCTTGAATTGTCCAAGAGCGCGGCGACACGGACTCAAAAACCAAAAACCAAAAAGACAGGGGACTAGCAATGGCAAGCATCCGCAAGCGCACATGGAAATCACGCGACGCCAATGGCGAGGCTATCGAGAAAACCGCATGGGTGGTTGCCTACAAGGACCAGCACCAAAAGCGCGTCATCAAGACTTTTGCCACTCAGAAAGAGGCCAAGGCGTGGTCAGTTACAGCTCTACATGAAGTTCAGTTGGGCACCCATACCCGCGCCAGCGCTAGCAAGACGGTATCAGAGGCCTGGCTGCTGTGGCTCGAACAGTGCGAAGCCGACAAACTTGAATTCGGCACCATCCGGGTCCGGCGGCAGCATCTTAAAGTTCATGTTGAACCTTTGATCGGCCACCTTCGGTTGGCTGATCTGACAACCCCCCTGCTCTATGACTTAGATAATAGGCTTCGCGACAAAACCAGCTCGATCGCGATGCGCCGGAAGATCCTGACTAGCCTGAAAACAATGCTCACCTTCGCCCAGGGACGTGGGCTGGTCGCTCAGAACGTGGCCCTTGGCGTCCGCATCAAGTCCGACAGCCGCGAGTCCTCCCGCGGCCCACTGCGGGCTGGCGTCGATTTCCCGTCGATTGCGGAATTGAATTCCCTCATTGAGAATTCTACGTCACGGCGACGGCCGTTTATTGTCACTGCGATCTTCACCGGAATGCGACTTAGCGAATTGCGCGGCCTTCGGTGGCCGGATGTGGACCTTGAATCTGGCGTGATCCACGTGCGTCAACGCGCAGACGCCTGGGGCAAAATGGGACCGCCGAAATCCAAATCTGGAAAGCGTGATATCCCCCTCGCCCCGCTTGTTCTCAACACGCTCAAACAATGGCGGGTCGATTGCCCCAAGGGGCCGCTTGATCTCGTGTTTCCGAATAACCGAGGAAAGATCGAGCGTATGTGGAATATCCACGAGCACACTTGGTACCCGTTACAAATCAAATGCAGTCTCACGGCAGACACCGGCAAAAAAGACGCCGAGGGAAATCCAGTTTTAGCTCACCGCTACGGCTTCCACATGCTTCGGCATGCCGCCGCCTCGCTGTTCATCGCCTACCTGGGCTGGACGCCGAAGCGATTGCAAACCGTAATGGGTCATTCGTCGATCAATATGACTTTCGATCTCTACGGGCACTTGTTTGAAAACATCGAAGCTGATCGCGCCGATATGGCGAAGATCGAGGCAGCAGTACGCGCGGCGTAAGTGCGCTTGCGACAAGGTTGCGACATGCGAGCAGAAACGCTAAGGAAAACAACGCACGCGGACAGTCCTATAGTCCGCGCCGTTCCGGTCGGGGCGTGGCGCAGCCCGGTTAGCGCACCAGTCTGGGGGACTGGGGGTCGTGGGTTCAAATCCCGCCGCCCCGACCAGACAAATCAAAGATTTAACCCACATTTCGAAAGTCTCGCATGCCCAGGAACGCTTCTGGGCATCGAAAGCGCTCTGGCCAAAGCGCTGGGTATGCCGGGGTTTTAATGGCGTGGCCGCCAGCGGACCATTTATCCGAACCCGAAGCCAACGGCCATGTCGTGAAACATCCGAAAGGCGCTCCGGGTGTAGAAACCGTCATAGAGCGCCGTATCGAGCGAGGTCGCCAACGCCAGCACGCCAATAACCCGAATGAACGTCGTCATTCGGCAATAATGGCGCAAAATTCCTAATCACCCGTTAGGTCGCTATGAGATGATCCACCTGCTATGCCCCGCGATGGCACAATCCCATTCGGTGGTCTTACTGGTGCTTACAATCTGCTGCGCGGGGTTCCGGGGGGAAGTCGGAATGAACATTCGTATCGTGATGTTCGCATTGGCATGCGTCGCGCTCTCAGGCTGCGCCCAGAACCAAGCAGCACAGCAGGCGGAGGCCGCTGCTAATGCAGAAGAACAAGCGCAAGTGCAGCGCCGCAAAGATGACGCGCAATGTCGGTCTAACGGGTTCGAGCCGGGATCACCGGACTACGCTCAGTGCCGAACGAACCTCGATAACCAACACGGTGCTGCCCAGCCGCCGCAGCAGCAGAATCCCTTCACCGGCGCACATCTTTATCACCGCTAACGGTTCTGGTTTTTGCGCTGTACGTCGCGGTGAGCGTACAATCCGCTGCTCGAAAACGCTTTCATGACCTCAGCCAAAGCACAGATAGTTCTGATCCCCCACGGCGGCGCCGATAACGACCTTGAGACATACTTGATTGTGCTGATCTGCCTCGCGCTCCTTGGCTTTGCGGTAATGCGCACCTACAGAGGTGGCGACCTAGACTTCGCCTTAGGCTGGATCGCGAAGCAATTTAGGAAGATGTTCGGGCGCTAGATGTACATCGGGGGATGTAAAATGCGAGTCAGGCTGACACTGCTCGCGTTGATCGTTTCGGCCATCCATTCGACGTGCGCTCTTGCTGCTGAGCCTCAACTTCTCATCCCAGACACCACTAAATTTACATTCAGCTCCGAAACGAAGGGCAGCAACAAGTTCTGCAACCTTCTCCTAAATGCCGTGAAAGTTCCAGGCGGCGTCACCCTTAATGCCGTCGCAGCGCGACTAGGACCAGACGACCGCACCATGGTTTTCGCCTACGAAATAAAGGTTTTCGAAGCAAAGATTAAGCGAGGCCTCGTTTCAGATCCGCAGTTTCTGCAGATAAAGGACGCGAGCATTTCATCGAAGCTTTTTTCGTCTGAAGGAGTCGTAAAAAGGGCGCAACCGGAAAGCGCCTTGTACGCTGTAGAGGGATCGGAAACGGCAATAAGCAATTTCACCGCGACGATCACCGAAGGCACTTATTTCATCAACGTCCAACTTTTGGACGGACGCAGCTTAACCTATGCCATTAGCGGTGATGTTTCTTTGTTAAGCGCCGCCGACAAATGGCTCAAGTGCACCATGGAAATCGCAAAGTAGGAGCGCGATCGTGAATCAATGACCCGCTACGGCATGATGCAAACGGTAGTGTTTTCCGGTGGTACTTTGCTGATGCGGCGGTAGCAAAGTCATTCACGACTGTGTTCGCAGCAAACAAATAAACAGCCGATGCGCTGGCGCGCCCGGAATAATTAGTCCGCGCGGGGGTTTGAAACCTGTGCCGGTCGCCCTCGATGCTTCGCCGTGTGTGGCAACAGACGGTAATTCCTCAGCGCTTGGGGGACCGGCACCAAATTCGCGAGGTGCCACATGATATGCAGCAAAATGAAAGTGCTTTCAGCAATTGTTAGCGCTGCGGCCCTGATAGCCACACCCGCACTTGCCAGCAAAGCCCACAAAAGAAAAGCAGCGGCTCGCGACGCATATACGTCCCAAGCCCAACGCGCGCATGACGGCAAAGCGATCTACTCATGGGATGGCAGATACCTCGGCTGGGACCCCGACCCGAACATTCGTTTTCAGATCATGCGGGACCAAAACATGCCGCACGATTGATCAGGGGCGTAATTGATCTGCGCTTTTACCCCAAGAGCAGACATAAATAGGACTCGCGGTTTACCCCTAGCCCGGCTTTGTTTCTGAAGATAATCTTAAGTGCAACGTTTATCGCCCCTTATGATTATGGCCGCCCTCATGCTGGGGGGTGCGTGCAATCGGAACGCGGCAAATGCCAGTTCTCGCCTTTCTTGCAGTGGTAGGTTTCGTGCTGATTGCACTGCTGTTCGTTGCGGATGCAACTCTGGACAAAGGTTCGCCTGCGATAGTCA
>Ga0326726_10004190_pt1 | contig 13182 bp, 8 predicted proteins | sample MHFenrmetagenome_2_FD_207603 | JGI IMG/M metagenome (GOLD analysis project Ga0326726, IMG submission 207603) | Lab enriched peat soil microbial communities from Michigan Hollow, Ithaca, NY, United States - MHF15MN | ecosystem: Environmental > Terrestrial > Soil > Wetlands > Peat | place: USA... | reverse complement strand
GCAATAGGGTGTTGGCCAATCCTAGGATTTTCAAAGCAGCTTGCACTCGCTTTTAAATACGACTAGCTCGGCCGCCAGCTTTTCATAATAAGAGATATCGTAATGGTACGGGGTCAAGTCCCAAAGATGATTACCACCTGCAATAACGTCGTCGTCAGGTAATCGAATTGAGTATGCGCCCAATTCTTCGGATAGCCTGTCATAGGCGCGGTTTAAAAACCGATTCCATTTACTAATTGACTCCTGCTGATGAACCGGAAAATCTATTTTGCTGTCACGAAGAGGTGATAGATACCTAGTCGCGTAACGTGCATGGTGGACTATGCAGACACTTTCCTTCGGCAAGCTACTCTTAATGAGATGTGCGAATCTGGCAAGGGAATCGAACGTGTATTTTTCCCAAACCTCAGTCAATGGCTTTAACCTCACGCCAAAGCCCTGTTCCAATAATGGGTCGAGGTGCGGACGAGCTGAGTTTGTATAAGTCACTGCCACGCCATCCTGAAAAAATGTAGCGTGTCGCTCATCGATGAGATCAATAAGAAGAATGTCACTCGCAGAATCTGACAGGATTCGCCAATAGGACTTCTCCAAGTCTTGCAAGAAGCGACGGTCATCAAAACTGTGAGTCGAGATTCCTGATGGATCAATGTAACTATTTGGCATAGACATAGAAACCATTGAAATCATCGATGCACGGCTTATGTATGGTCCAAGCTTAAAATAGCCAGCTAAATCCGAAACTCTTGAGAACAGGTCACGAGACACGCACGATCCCACAATCCCAATTCGCATATAAGTTGAAGTCTTCATACCTAAGACTTAGGAAAATGCATCAGACTTCAGCAGAAACTCTGAGATTAGGCGTGCCCCAAGAGGGTTCGGATGGCCGTCGTTCGATTCCGCAAAGAAGATCCCCGTACCTAGGTTTTCAACGTAGAGGGGCGTTATGTCGATGATCTTCCGACACCATGGCGAAAGACACTCTCGCAGCGCGGCATGAAGCCGAGACTCTGATTCAGCCAGTTCACCTAAATACGGGACGCTGTCAGCTACGTTTCGAAATGCATACTCCTTTGTAGGCATGATGATAGCCGAGAGTTCAGCCCCATATTCCCGGCAGAGTTGCACAATATAGCTCATGTACTTCGTCGAGCACTCCCACGCGATCCGGCCGTAATCACTGGCGATGTCGGTCGTGAGGTGCCGGAGCCGCGGTTCCAAGAAATACCGGCGCCCGTTCACATCCACGAACTCGGTATCCGAGAAACCCGTCCGCCTCGCCTCATCGAGCGCTGTGGCCAAATTTGCCCCCGGCTGCTTCATCGCTTCCTTCATGAAAACGTCGCGCTTGTTTCTCCATGACCAGTCTATGTCGATGGGCTTAAGACCGTCCCCAAGCACGCCGGCCACGAACGGCGACCGTGTATCGAGAGAATGCTTTAGCGCTGCGTAGATGTCGAACCCTGTGTAGACAACCAGAACGACGGTGGTCATCCCCTCTCGAAGATATTTCTCCACCACCATCGCAAACTGCATGAAACCCCATGCGGTAGTCGAGGCGTTAAAAAGCTTGACACCCTGGCCTTGCAGCAAGACAGGCCATGACTGATCTTTTATCAGCATCGAGCCGTAGGTGTGCGAGCTCCCGGTTAGCAGAGTGGTTGTGTCCTCTATTAGAATGCTATTCCGAAAGCCGAATATGTCATGCTCAGTAGCCTCAGGATTGCCTCTGTGCCGCCATAGCGGATCGTTAATTAATCGATTGGGTGCGGTCATTGTAGGTCCAAGTTGAGTTCACATTGCCGAAATATTGTGCCAGCCATTAAGAAATATTTAACAAGAAGATCTGTGACCAAGACGCTTACTCTAACCCGACCGCTAAATAGTGGATAACGTTTGCCCCTTCTCCATCCAGGAGAATACTGGGGTAGAGGGGAAAACCCGCTAAAACACCCCCTCATCCTGTCCTTCTCCCAGAGGGAGCGGAACCATCGATGCTTCGGTACGTACTATTATAGTTCTCATCAATAACTTGGGGGCGCTTTCTTAATTGACTACTGTAGGGCTGTTAGACTTGTGAATGTCAGGCTGCACGAGAGCGATCGGCAAGAGAATTCCCGGATAGGTCAACATTGTCAGTCTTTTCAATTGCAACAGCTTTCCTTAAGAAAGGATCACCCAAACTTGCTCGCTGTGCCAGATGGCTGGCGAGTTCGCCTCGCAGGATCTCATCAAATGGCTCCCACGCTTTAATGAGATTGGTTTGGACAACATCATTGCTCCTAAATTCTTCATAAAGACCCTTGCATTCGCCCTCTGACATATCCTGAGATTTTAGCCAGCGGCTCGGTCTTTCCATTGCAATCAGCGTGATGTTTCGGCGCTTCGCTTCAATGGCAAAAAATACATCGGCCATTCCCTTATTAATGAACCACTCTAGAGATGGTCGCCAGAGATCAGTATGGAACCCGACTGTTCCGGTACCCAATTGATTGACCACTGCATCCCTGCGGAGCTCAGTGCGAAAAGAGTAGACCTTTCGGTCCTTGAAATACGATTCAACGGGCTTAGCGAAAATTGTACCGTGAAGGCCGATAACGGCCTTCCGATCATAAAACTCAATCTTCCTGATCAGGGCCTCAAAATAGTCACAGGGGTGGTCAAGGTCATCGTCAATGGTAAAGCAATATCCGCGAGGAAGATGTTCGGTAAAATAAAACTTGCCATTGTCCCGCAGGTCACCCTTGCTGTTCACGCCAAGGATGACCTGTATGCGCGGGTGAATGAGAAAATCTGGCACTTCGAGATATTCGTTAAGATATACGTAGATTGCATCCACTCGATCAATGATCGAGTACACCGTTTTCTTCAACTGCTCTTTCCGCGGAGGGAAGGATGCAAGACAAGCGGAAATGGCATTGCCATCGTACCGATCCCCCTTCGCCTGTAATTTTCCATACACTGGGAAGGGACGATTAACGACTGGAAACGGCATATAGGGAACCAAGCCTTTAGAGACCAACTGTTTATGCCAGCCAACATACGACCCGCCATAGTGCGCGCGTTGCGGGGACAGAAATGGCACGTTGGGATCCCTCGAGGCTGATAGGTTGATCGCATTTTCCGGATCAGTGGTAAGAGAATTTTCTCTATGGGCACCCGTATACAGAACCTTTGGGATGTTGAAGTGGGCCTGTTTGCCATAGACCAGCTTAACCCTCTGGAAAAACTCGTCATCAGCAGAAGTGCGGATTGTGTCGAAGTATCCAATCTCGTCGATCACACGACGCTTAATCATCTTGCTAATAAAAGCAATCCGCTCGATAGCGCCATTTATCACTACTAGGTTGCCAGCGTCATCTTTCCGGACCCAATTACAAGTAACAATTGCTCGACCCTTTTTATTTAACTCGGCGAATTGCTCTTCGAGGCGGGATTCATGACAAATATCGTCACTGTCCATGAATGTAATGACGACACCAGCGGCAAGCGTGATTCCGTAATTTTTGCACCAGTAGGTTCCTCGGTTTTCTCCGAAACAAAATACTCGGACCCGCTTGTCGGTCTGCGCGTATCGCTCAGCGCATTGTCTCGTCCCATCGGTGCTGCAATCGTCAACTATGATTAATTCGAGATTCCTCCATGATTGGTTGAGGATGGATTTGACAGCCGCATCGATGAAATCAATGGTATTGTACGTCGTCATGATGACGCTAATAAGCGGCTTGCCGTCAAATACTTGGTCAGACGCAGGATTTAACGGCTTCTGGCGCTGCATGTACGATATATTCTTGTATTCAACTGTGTGCACATCGGGCAATTGACTGCCGATCTTAATGCCCTCAATAGGTGCTGTGGCGTTCTGTTCACTGCGTAGATCCATCTCCAAAATGCATGGTTTACCGGTTAGTTTCTTGATGCTAATTGTGGCCTCGCCCCCTACACCTGAAGGCAGAACGGTCAATCTGGATGAATGTCCAGCCTTGAGTGATATTGTCCCGCCTAGAGGCTTAATATTGGGGCAAGAAACCTCCCATTCGATTTCGATACTCGCAGACGCAACCACTGCATATGGTTTGATCCAAAGTTCAAGCTGCTCCGCGACAAGAGAGACTGATCCTGATTGACTGTGTGATGTAAGAAGCAAGGCTGCTTTCCTTGTGGCCGAATCGAAATTAATCCGCTCATGACGGACCGGGCGCTGATTCGACTGAGTGCCCTTATCACGTTGAAATTGGGAATAGGAGGTCCAGATATCTGACGGCATAGCAAGCCATTTTCGTGGGGACTTAAGATTCGTTACTATTGATTTCCCGACGAGATAAGAAAGATGCCTCTGAACTCTATTGGCCTTTCCCTCAGCCAGTTTAGCTGCTGTCGCGGCATGACGCTCCTTTGATGACAATTCTTCATAAAGACGAAATACCGCCTTAGCCATGACTTCATCGGCTTCTCTTTCTCGCTGTAGAGCACCAAGTTTCCCCTTCAACTCCTCATTCCGGTGAATAGCCTCTTTCCTCCGTCGTTCCAGATCTATTGTATTTTGCTGATACCGAATGGTTTCAGCTTTGCTAGTATTCAGCTGCGCCTTGAGATGAACAACCTCTTCCTGTTTCGCTACGCGTTCCGCTTTTTCCTTCTCTAGCTTATCCTTCGCCTGTGCAAAGCCCTCTGTCGCTCGTCGACGTTCGTCCATGGCCGCAGCTACCTGTGCCTTCAGTGTTTCTTCTGACGCCGCGTCACGTATTAGATCCTTCTTGCATTCCTGCGCTAGCTTGGCGCGTTCCTCGATCTGACGGCTTAGGTTTGCATACTCAATTCCTCTAGCCTTTTGCTCCGCCCCAAGCTGCTCTGTGATTCGCTCCACTTGTGCCATGAGCCTGATTATCTCGTTGCTTTTCGATAGATTGGCCGTTTCTTCCTGTGTCACCCGCTGCTTCAGCTCGGTAACCTGTTCGGTGGCATCCCGGTATTTCTGCTTGGCCTCCTCCAGCTGACCGCGACTCGCATCGAGTTCGCCTTCGAGCCGAATGAGCTGCTTTTCCAACTCGTGCACCGCAAGCGTCTTCGCCTGCCCCTCTTCCCCGAGTTGCGCAATCTGTTGTTGCAGCGCGGAGCGTTCGTCCTGCAGCAGGACCTGGCCCTGTGCCAGCGCCTCCTCGGCCGCCTGGCGGGCCATCTCCTCCTGCATCATTCGCTGCTTCAGCGTGCTGACCTGTTCGGTCTCCCCGCGATATTTCTGATTGGCCTCCTCCAGGCGAATACGCACTGCCGCCAACTCGCTGTCCAACCCAATGAGCTTTTTCTCCGCAGCTTGCAGCGCCTGCTCAGCTGTTTTGCGAACTGCCTCTTCCTGCTTGGCCTGTTGTGTCAGCCTAGAGACCTGTTCGGTTGCGGCCTGGTACTTTTGATTCGACTCTTCCAGCCGGGAACGAGCCTCTAGCTCTGCTTCCAAACGGATAAGTTTTTTCTCCCCCTCATAGACCGTAGCCGTCCTTGCCTGTCCCTCCTGGCTCAATTGGGCGAGTTGCTGCTGAAGGACTTTGCGTTCCTCCTGGAAGCTACGCTGGACATCTGCCAGTTGAGCAGAAGCCTGGACCTTCGCCTTCTCAGCGCCCTGTTGCATTGCCTCTTCCTTCATCACCTGCTGCTTCAGCGCGGTAATCTGCTCGGTCGCCCCTCGATATTTCTGGTTCGCCTCCTCCAGCCGACCGCGGGTCGCCTCGAGCTCGGCTTTCAGCTTGGTGCTGGCCTGTGCCTGCGCCTGCTCGCTGGCCTGGCGGGCCGTCTCTTCCTGCGCCACCTGCTGTTTGAGCGTAGTAACCTGCTCGGTGACGCCCCGGTATTTCTGGTTCGCCTCCTCCAGCCGACCGCGGGTCGCCTCGAGCTCGGCTTTCAGTTGGGCGGTGGCCTGGGCCGCCTGCTGGGCAGCTTGGCGGGCCGTCTCTTCCTGCGCCACCTGCTGCTTGAGCGCGCTGATTTGCTCAGTAGCCGTGCGGTACTTGACCTGAGCATCTTCAAGTTTCTGCCGAACAGCAGGCAACTGGATGTTTAGGCGATAGTCATCTTGCGCTATCTTGAACTGGAGGCGTGCTACGCGTTGGTCCAGAGTTGTTCGCTCATTAGGCAAAAACAAATGGGTCGGTGTTGCGTTAAACGTATCCCAATACCCGTAATCAATTTTAGAAAACCAGTCATGTACGGTGCGAAAATCCTTTTCGGTCTGACATTCAACATATATGATCGGGCGATCTGTTTGGATACGATGGATGCCACCCTCAAGAACATCCAACTCCATCCCTTCAACGTCAATTTTGATGGCCTTGATAGGTTGGGAAAATTTAAAGCTGTCCAGCGGAGCGATCGGGATCCCGCCCTTCCCTACCTTAATACTTTGAGCTCCAATATTTTCGGGAACCAATTTGGCAAAGTGCCCCTCTCCTTGCACTTTGCCTAATGCGACAGGCCGGACGCTAACCCGGTTGGCCAGCCTATTTAATTCAATACTTTTCAAAAGTGGCCCACACAGAGCTTCGTTGGGCTCAAACGCGGTGACCTTGCACTGTGCGACAACTGCTAGAAATAATGTGTGGTTGCCAATATTGGCACCGATATCAAGTACAGAGTCCCCTTTAGACAGACGTTGTTGCATGTCCTTGAGCATATCTAGCTCATAGGGAACTCTCTCCAAATGCAGTTTTTTTTGAATATAGTCTGTGTCCGCGTTAGGGAGAACAATAGGATATGTCAAACCATTAAAGGTCAATTGAGCTACAGGATCTATAAATTGCTCAATCACTTCAATCTTGTTTTCGTTACTGCTATTACTCATAGCGCTAGTCCTCTGATTTGAGTAGGCTCGTCATAATTGCGAGCTAACTCAGACAAAATTTGAACCGATGAATCCGTCTCCGCCAGTCACCAGAATCGCCATCATTTGTTACTCACTCAGCCCCTAGAACATCCTCACGGCCACCCCTGCCATGAGCGCTAACTGAAACCACGCAGAGCGCGAGAATTAAGGCGTAATGACCAATCTCACGACCACCCCTGCCATGAGCGCCAACTGAAACAGCATTTGCGATATTTCCTTGGCGATCTGCCGGGATTTCATGTCAACTTTTGGCAGCACGAGGATGTGGTCTCCGGCACGGACTTGGACTTTCGATCCGCTGAAGAATCCGTCAATGGCTTCGTCAAAACTGCCATCGCGATGCGCGATTACCACACGGGACAAGTCGGAATTCTGGGTGTACCCTCCGGCTCGCTGGATGTAATCCTGCACGGACAATTTCTGCTCAAACGCGATGGTATTCGGGAACAGGACTTCCCCACCCACCAACACGAGTCCGTCTTTGACCGGCACCTGAATCACGTCGCCATGCTCTAAGAGCAATTCATCCCGCTGGCCGGTTAGGGCCATGAGGACTTGGCCTGTGGGGACCACTTCCTTCGCCCGTTCGACCCATTGCAGAATCAGGCCGGCTTCGTTGGCCCGAAGTTGTGACTCTTCGTAGGTGCCAGATCGTGCGGTGAGGACCGATGCTTCCAAGCTTTTCAACGAAGTCTGAAGGATGAGCTTTTGCCGGTCTTTTACAGTGAGACGGAACAGTTGCAAGTTGGCCACGTCCGACCATTCGTTAAAGACAATCTGTTTCATGAGTTCTCCCAGCCTGGCTCCATGCTGCAGCACATATTCCTGCGAACTCAGATGCTCGCCTTGAACCCGCACCGTGATGGTGCCGGGCCGTTTGTCGGACGTAAACTCAACCTCGTCGCCATTGAACAGTTGCAGACTGCCGGCCTTCTCCAGCGGATAGTAATCCATGTTTTTAACGGTGCCGGTGTTGCGTGTCACCCGCACATGCGTCGCCCGCGGGAACGGCTTTGCAAGTTTCATCAGATCCGCCCCGTTACACTCCAACCCCACAAACTCAAATTGTTTCGCATTTTCTGCGAGGCCTAAGACCGTCACGATCTTTTGGCGGGAGGAGACAAAAATGACATCGCCATCAGCCAATTGCACTTGAGGGATGCGACCGTCAAGCAGAAAATCATAGAGGCTCATTTCCTTCCGAATTTGGTTACCACGCTTGATTTGCACGTTCAAAAACGACCCGCGGTCAAGATCGATTCCCCCAGCCTGGTCCAGGTAATGCAAGAGGCTATCCATGGATGTTCCATTATAGAGACCTGGCCGATTGACGAAGCCGCCGACAAACACTCGTACCGGTTGTGCTTCCGCGAGGCTGGCATAGCTGAAGACGTTCGCGCGAAAGGTGCGCCGAACCGCTTTTTCTATGGTCTCCTGCAGATCCTGGTTTCGAACCCCGAGCACTTTCACGGGCCCCACATTCGGCAAAAACACATTCCCTTGCGGGTCGACAACCAAGACATTATCGAATGTCACGCTACCCCACAGCCGCAACCGAATACTGTCTCCGATAGTTATCGAATAGTCCGTATTAAACTGGGTGGGCCCCTGACGTGCAAAGGCTCCGGTAAAGAGATGTGCCCCGAATACGACGCTTTTGATGTTTGCCGTCGAGGCGCCTGACTTCTGGGGCTCTGGACGAATCTCACTGGTCGTCTCAGGAGGAGCTGAGACAGGAGGGACCGGTTTTGCTACGGGAGGCAGGGAGGTCATCCCTGGGGTGGGGTTCGACTGGGGCATTTTGGTCACACCAAGCATCCCCGATGATCCCAAACCAATCACACCGGATAAGTCGTCAGCCGCCCAGGCAGGACCCGACAGGGCGAGAGCCACTAAGAAAATAGTTATATAGCGCATATCAATCCCGATGATCGCGAACGATGACTTTCAGTAACGTAAGGATGCCAGCCAGCAAAAGAGTCGACAGAATAAACACCGCTGTGTTGTATATTCGCTTGGGCTCCAATGGGTACTGAGGATACGTGGGACTCTGCAGCACAGACACCATTTTGATCATTCGACCGGCCTCGACCCTTTGTTTTTCAAGCGCCGTGAGCCCGGCTTTATACATCTCCCGCGCAAACTCAGCGTTCATCTCAAGCCGCTGATATTCCTCGACGATATGATTGAGCGTTCGACGCTCGGAGGAGGTGAGCCGCGCCTGCTCCCGCACTATCTGCTTTTTCACCGCCGCAATTTGTAAGTCCAGATCGACGACGGCCGGGCTCTGAGCCTGTTGATACCCCAATAGCGCGTCGCGCTGCGTTTTGATCTCAATCAGTCGCCCCTCCAGCTGGCTGATAATGCCGAACAGCGCTTCCGCCGTACCCTGTGGAGACACTAAATTGCGTTCATTCTGAAATGTTAATACCGCCTGACGGGCCGTGATGACACGCTCACTAGTCTCCTCGACTTGTTTTTCAATAAACGCCATCTGTTCTTGAGCCAGCCGGCGGGCCATCTGGTTCATGTAGCGCTCACCTTCCTCTACCAGCAGGCTCGTAATTTCATGCGCCTTTTCAGGGGTAAACGCTTCGGCGTGAACAATTAACACGCCCGCATTCTCGTCGAGCGCAACGCCGATCCGCCTCAGATAGTACGAGTGAAACCACTCTTGCGATATATCCTTCGACCACAGGCGGGACAGCATGTCATAGCGTCGATCGCTATAATGTTCTCTCAATCCGAGTTGCGAATCGAGCTTTGCAAGCATGTCCACGGACAGGAGATGGTCACGCAGGAACATCTGGTCTGCCCTGGCCGACCCTCCGGACATGCCCATCATGCTTGAAATATCCAGCCCTGTTCCCCCCGGCGAGTCTATCTGTTGAATAACGACGTGGGCTTCCGACACATATCGATCGGATGCGATCAGGCCCCAATACATCCCGGCCGCTATGCACATCAGCGCCGCTAGCCAGACGACCCAATTCTTCAGCTGCAGAGCCTTGCCTATTGTTCGCGAGGAAGAGCGGACTTTCGACAGGGGCGTGCTTTCGCTGGACGCTGGGGCCTGTGGAATAAAATACAGCGGCATCATACCGTGAGGCTCTTCTTATAAGCTTTGAGCGCGTCGTCCAGGCGGTCGAACCAATGTGCCTTGCCTTCGTGTAGCCAAATTCCAGCCGTACAGAATTTCCTGAGGGTCCCTTCTGCATGCGACACCATGATTAGGCCCGCACGATCCACGAGCTTCTCAAACGCTTCTGTTGTCTTTTTCAAAAACGCCGCGTCGCCCGTTGCCGTGACCTCGTCGGAAATGTACACGTCGAAATCGAACGCCAACGACAACGCAAATTGCAGCCGCGCCTTCATCCCGGACGAATAGGTTTTCACCGGCTCGTCGAATGCGTCGCCGAGCTCCGCAAACTCCTCGATATTAGCCAACAGATCGGCAAGATCTTGTTCATGGCCATGAATGCGGCAGACGAATTTTGTATTCTGCCGCCCGGTCAAGACTCCCTGCAGTCCCCCGCCAAAACCCATCGGCCAGGAGACTCGACAGCGGCGCTCAACCCTTCCACGAGTCGGCTTGTCGGTCCCACCGATAAGCCGCAACAACGTGGATTTTCCGGCTCCGTTGCGCCCCACCAATCCCACGTTCACCTTTGGCGGAATAGTAAACGTGGCGCCCTGTAATACCCATTTGCCGACGCCGTGGTCTGTCTGATAGCGTTTGTACACGTCGTCCACAATAATCATTGCGCCACCAGTCTCCTCCCAAATCGGACATGCAGGGCCAATCCGAGACATAGGGTGACCAGGGCAAACCCCAGCAGATACGACAGGCTCACCCCGTCGGCAGCATGATATTGCGGGAAAAATCCTGTTCGCAGGGTTTCAATGCCGTGGACAAACGGATTCACCAGAAGCCAATCCCGATAGGCGGGCGGTATCGCCGAGACCGGATACATAATCCCTGACAGAAAATATAGTGGACGGAAGAGCATGTCCGTGACTTTTCCAACTTCTGGAATAAGCTCGTTCGCCACAGACATCATCAGCCCCAAGCCAAGCCCGGATAACCAGAGTGCGCTCAATGCCACCATCACCGACAGGACATCATGGGGGAGTACGCTGCTGCCAAATAGGCCGAGTCCGGTCAACAGAAAGAGCGCGCTGGCCAGAAGCAACATCGCTTCTAATGCTGCGCGGACCAACACGGTATCTACCGGGAATACTTGGCGATAGGTAAAAAGACCCACGTTGGCGGTTATAGCCTCCTTCGACCGCATGGCCGTGTTTTGCACCATCAAAAACCCCACCACCCCGGTTGTGATGAACATGCCGCCATCTACGCCCGATATCAATCGTTGGAGGATAAATCCAAAAAGCACGTATAAATAACCCAGATGGACCACTGGTTCGACCAGGATCCACGCCCAGGCAGCTCGTCCCGCGAACAGCCGGGCAACCGCTTCTCGTAAGAAGAGCGCTTTCCAGACTATGCAGGTTATGGATACCGTCGACCGCACAGTATTTCTGTGCTGAATCTTGGCCGCACTGTCGGCGAAGGCCATTACGATTCTTGTCTTGCAGAATACGCTATAGAGTGGCATCCACAAAGCAGATTCACAAAACCAGATGCCCCACTAGCTCCAGGATCCACGCTCGATGGCCGACCGTCGCATGCCTTAGCATCACGCGGCTACTTGGCCCTTTGCGGCGAGCTGCTGGATTTCTTCTGGTCTCATGTGCTCAGTGCGGCCTCTCAGGACGGAAATATAGGCAGGAGAATCCCAAATCACTCCGGAATGTGATGCAGTCCCGGATAGCCGTTTATACAAGCTTCCGTTTAACTGCGTGCTCTGAAGCAGGTAGGCATAGAATCCTTGTAGTGCCTTTTTGTTGGGCTTGTGATCTGGCGCATCTGCCCAAAAATCGCTCAACAGCCCTTGATACGTGATGTCGGGGATGTCGTACATCGCTCGCCCGCACACCTTTACCGGCACGTGAGCCATTAGAGCGGACAAGCCCACCGTGCTGTTCACCACGACAACACCACGAGTATGCTTGAAGGCTGTCGGCAAGTGGAGATCATGCACATAACATAGCCGTTCTTTTATCCCGTAATGCTCCGCTAACTGCGCACAGAGAGTGGTATAGTCGCGATAGGCCCGATCCATGGGATGATGCTTGATAACCATATAGGTCCCTGCTTCAGCATTCTTCGCAAAGTCTGACACCACATTTCGGATAAAGGCCTCGACATCTGCGTAGTCGGAATGCATGTGCATCTGTGAATCGTGGTAGACCTGCAAGGGGACAAGGAAGAAACGACCGGAGTACTCATTCTCCAATCGCTCCCTAACCGTACGTTCTTTCACGTAGTAATAACACTTGCGCCAGAGGCCCCGAACCCATGGAAAGGCTTCCCGGACAGCGAGACGGCGATGATGCTGGTAATGAGGGAAGATCGGCCGCAACAGGGAACTGGCTATGTAGTACAACACCGCCCAGAGCACGGCATACCAGAACACATTGCCGACCGGGAGCGGCTTGGTGACGTCGCCCCCCGAATGTTTCAGATAAAAATCGGCCGATCGTGGCAGGCTAGAGTTATCATTAGTCCCTGACTGCTCCAATGTGATGTAGTTCGGGCGCACATACCCTTCTTCAAATACCCCCAACTCAATGCCCAGACGTTCGGTCTGTTGCCGCACGTATCTATGGATAGGCCGGCAATCCCCACACATAAGGACGACGTCGATCTGCCATTCGGTCAGAGTCCGTGACAGGTACTCTGGCCAGTCCTCCATCCGACCCCTATAGGCCACCGACCCTAGGGGGTAAAACAGCCAATCTCCACCGTTAAAATTAATCTTGCTGACCCGGGCTCCGCTCTCTTCCAAATCACGGCCCAGTCGCCTGAAAAATGGTCCCAACGGTCCCTGTAAAAGCAGCACATGCTTGCCGGAGAATGATTTGACGCCCCGATTCACCATAGTGATGCACACACTAGTGTGGAACGGGTTTCTTAACTATTCCTCAAGGGAGGGGGGTTCAACCCGAAATGGTAGGGTACGAGTAGCTGCTGTATCTCAGGCACATAAGATGATTTGTGTATATATTACTACATGGTTTATATTAATTATATACGTATATCTATTTTCGGCTGCTAGCGATCCCTCCAGGCGGCGGAGACCCGTCGGCAGGAAGGCACGTTGCCGCGTCCGGGCCACCCGCACCAGCAACCTGCCTAGCCACGTCACGAAATCGAGGTTATAAAAGCCGTTCCGGGCAGT
>Ga0326726_10004189_pt1 | contig 13182 bp, 9 predicted proteins | sample MHFenrmetagenome_2_FD_207603 | JGI IMG/M metagenome (GOLD analysis project Ga0326726, IMG submission 207603) | Lab enriched peat soil microbial communities from Michigan Hollow, Ithaca, NY, United States - MHF15MN | ecosystem: Environmental > Terrestrial > Soil > Wetlands > Peat | place: USA... | reverse complement strand
GGCGAGCGCCGGCGTGTCGATCTCCGTCTCACTCCGGCGGCGGTGGAGCTGGCCGAGCTCAGGGTCACCGGCGCGACGGACCCGATGCTGAATGCGGGGCGCACCGGACCGGCCCAGACGATTGGAGACACCCTGATCTCCCGCCTGCCGGTCGGAAAGCGGGACTTCGCCCAATTGGTTTTTCTCTCGCCGCAAGCGGTGCTATCTCCATTCGGGGGAGTCAGCATCGCCGGCCAGTCCGACCGGCTCAACGGCGTCCAGCTCGATGGCGCGACCAATCTCGACCTGACCGGATTCGCGGGAGGGGGAGCGGGTCTCGGTACCCCGGCGGCGCAGAGCGGCGTGCGGACCCTGTCGGTCGAGGCGCTGCAGGAGTTGCAGATCCTCACCGCGCCGTTCGACGTCCGCTACGGTACCTTCGCGGGCGGGCTGGTCAACGCGGTGACCCGCTCCGGCTCGAACCGGTGGCAGGGGTCACTGTCCGCATACCTCGAGGATGAGAGCCTGACCGGGAAGGACCTCAGCGGGAACCGCGCGCAGGATTTCCGAACCCAGGAACTGGCGCTCACCCTGGGCGGGCCGATCATCCGCGACCGGGCCGCATTCTTCCTGGATCTCGGCGTCCAGCGGGACCTGGTTCCGCAGAGCGTCCCGGGCATCGGCAGCGACACGGTTGGCGGCGCCGACTCGGCCGGGGTGGGGATCCGCTATGCCAGCGCGCAGCGGTTCCAGCGGATTCTTGCCGACAGTTTTGGGGTGGACGCGGGCGAATTCAAGGCGGCACCGTTCCGCCAGCCGAGCGGCAATCTGTTCGCCAAGATCACCCTGCAGCCGGGGGTCAATCAACGGCTGGAGGTGTCCCACAATTTCGGCCACGGTAACCCGGTGGACCCAGGGTACCGGGAACCATACGTTCAGTATGCGTTGACCTCGAACGGATTCCGAGCCCCGTCCACCGTCAACGCGACCCGACTCGCCTGGACGATGACGCCGGGGAGCGGCGTCTCCAACGAATTGGGCCTGGCCTACATGCGGGTGCGCGAGAAAGGCCAGGCGCCGGGGCATTTCCCCGAGGTAGCCGTGCACGCCGATTCGAGCGTCCTGGTGGCAGGCGATCAGACGTTCTCCACCGTCAACTTCTCGAATCAGGATGTGTGGGAGCTGACCGACAATCTCTCGTGGTTCCATGGAGCTCATCAGCTCACTCTCGGCACCCACGACGAGCTCATCAGTACCACCAGGAGCACCCAGTTGCAGCCGTTGGGTCATTGGGGCTTCAGCAGCCTCGACTCCCTCGCAGCCGGGCTGCCGTTCGAATACTTCCGCACGGTCGACAACCCACTTCGTCCCGAGGGACAGGGAGCCGACTTGGGCATCAACCAGGTCGGGTTCTACATGCAGGACCGGTGGAGCGTGTCGCCGCGGCTGACGCTGACCGCCGGCCTCCGGATGGATGTGCCCTACTTCACCTCGGAGCCGGTCCGGAACCCGCTGGTCGGGACCGAGCTGGGCATCGACAACTCGCGCACCCCGAGCGGGAACCTGCTCTGGTCACCCCGGATGGGCGTCAATTACGACCTTGGGGGCCGAGGCTTCCTCCGTGGGGGGCTGGGACTCTTCACCGGACGCCCGGCCTACCACTGGCTGATGGCTGGCCCCTACAGTGGTACCGGACTCGACGCCTCCAGTCTGTACTGCGGCGGCGCGGAGGTGCCCGCCTTTACTCTCGACCCCGCGAACCAGCCCGCCACCTGCGGCAGCGGCTCCGTCCAAGCGACGCCCGAGGTGCGCTACTTCGATGCGTCGTATCGCTTTCCGCGAAGTCTCCGGCTGTCGCTGGGAACCGATCTCCGCCTGCCGCAGGGAGTCATCGGGACCCTGGATTTCCTTTATGTACGGAGCGTCGACCAGCTGTATCTCGAAGACGTCAACCTGATCCAGACCGGCGTCGCCACCGGCGAGGGAAACCGGGCGCTGTATGGCACGTTCGACCCGGCCACCGGCGAGCCGACGCCCAACCGCCGGAGCGCGAGCTTCGGGCCGGTGATCGAGTTCAGGAACTCGAGTGGCGATCGATCCTATATCGCCACCGCGCAGCTGCAGAAGCGCTTTGCGGGCGGATCAGAACTCGGCCTGGCCTACACCTATACCGACGGCCGGGACCGGATGTCGACCGCGGCGGACATCGCGCAACTCAACCTCGGCGGTACCAACGTCGTCGATGGCTCGCTGAACCGGAGGCGGCTGGCGCCCTCACTCTACAGCGTGCCCCACAAGATCACGGCGTTCGGTGCCGTCGATCTTCCACTCGGGTTTCGATTCTCCCTGTTCTACAGCGGGCAGTCGGGCGCTCCCTACTCCTATCTGGTCCGGGGGGATGCCAACGCCGACGGCGTGACCTTCGGTTCGTTTCCACTAAACAATGACCCGATCTACGTCCCGCGTGACTCGACCGACATTACCCTTACTGATCCGTCGCAGTGGGCCACCCTGGATCGTGCCATTCGGAGCAAGGCGTGTCTCCGGAAGCAGCGGGGGCAACTGATGCGCCGGAACAGCTGCAGGGATTCCTGGTTTACGACCGTCAATGCGCGGTTCTCGAAGCTGTTCGGCACCATGCCGGGCCAATCGCTGGAGATTATCGCAGATCTCTTCAACGTGGCCAACCTCCTCGATAGTGACTGGGGAGTCCGACGGTTGAGGGATCGCATCGCCCTGCTCGGACTGGACGGTCACGACCCGGCCAACGGGAGGGGCATTTACCGCGTGTTCTCGTCGCCTGAGACCAGCCGTGACAACGAGTCCACCCGCTGGCGGATGCAGCTCGGGGCGCGGTACACATTCTGAGGTCCCAGAGCGATGCCCGTACTTCGCTGGCCTCCGCCCGGATGAGTGATTCGCTGGCTGCAGCTTATCGGTGTGTGCTGCCCAGTGAGGCCGGCCGCTGGGTGATCGACAGGCCTCATCCGGGCGCTATTGCCACCGACTCCGCCCTGCACTAGCCTATCGTTACACCTGCTCGTCCTCCCAGGCGACCCCGACGGATGCAGACGCCCCTCACCCCGCTCAGCTTCGCCCGCCGTGCCAGGTCGCTGTACGGCGACCGCGAGGCAGTGGTCGACGGCAACCAGCGGTGGAGCTACGCGCAGTTCCTCGACCGGTGTGACCGCTGGTCGGGTGCCCTCCATCGCCTCGGCGTCGCACCGGGCGACCGCGTGGCCTACATCGCTCCCAACACCCATGCCCATCTCGAGGGGTTCTACGGCGTGCCCGCCCTCGGTGCCGTGGTCGTCCCGCTCAACTACCGCCTGCTGCCCTCCGACTGGAGCTACATGGTGAATCACTCGGGCAGCCGGGTCCTGTGCGTGCACGCGGACTACCTCGACCTCGTGGATACCGTCAGGCACGAAATGCCCGCGGTCGAGCACTTCGTCGCGCTCGAGGGAAACGGCAAGGACTGGCTCGACTACGAGCGGCTACTGGCCGAGGCGACACCCGAATTCGCGCGCCCGGAGATCAGCGAGCACGACCTGCTCACGATCAACTACACCAGCGGCACGACCTCGAAGCCGAAGGGTGTGATGATCACGCACCGCAACGCGTGGGTGAACGCCGTCGGAACGCTCGTGCATCACCCGATGACCTGCGCCGACCGCTATCTGTGGACCCTGCCGATGTTCCACGCCAACGGGTGGACCTTCGTGTGGATCGTCACCGCGGCCGGCGCGACCCACATCTGTGCCCGCAAGGTGGACGCTCCCACGGTGTACCGCCTCCTCGGCGGCGAGCGCATCACCATGCTCTGCGCGGCCCCGACGGTGCTCATCACCATCGCGAGTGCGCCAGACGAGTTGCGCGTGACGGCGCCGCGGGGTGTCCGCGTTCTCACCGCCGGGGCGGCCCCCGCCGCGCACACGATCGAGCGGGTCGAGGAAGGGCTCGGCTGGACCATCACCCAGGCGTATGGACTCACCGAGACCGCACCGCTTATCAGCATCTGCGAGCCGCGCCCGGAGCACGCCGCGCTCTCCGCCGCCGAACGGGCGCGGATCAAGGCGCGACAGGGAGTCGAGCTGATTACGTCCGGGGAGCTGCGGGTGGTGGACCCGGACGGTGAGGATGTGCCGCGCGACGGCGCCACCATCGGGGAGATCGTCGCGCGCGGCAACGTCGTCATGGAGGGCTACTACCGCGACCCCGAGGCAACGGCGCGCGCCTTTTCCGGCGGCTGGTTCCACTCGGGTGACGCCGCGGTGGTCCATCCGGATGGTTACGTCGAGATCCGGGACCGGCTGAAGGACGTGATCATCAGCGGAGGCGAGAACATCTCCTCCATCGAGGTCGAAGGGGTGCTGCTGCGCCATCCATCAGTGCAGGAGGTGGCGGTCGTCGGACTGCCGCACGAGAAGTGGGGGGAGGCACCGCATGCCTTCGTCGTCCTCCGGCCCGGGACGACGCTCACCGAGGAAGAACTGCGAGCGTTCGCGCGCACCCGGCTGGCGGGCTTCAAGGTGCCGAAGGGGATGACGGTCGTCCCAGAGCTCCCGAAGACGGCCACGGGGAAGATCCAGAAGTACGTCCTGCGCGGCGGCCGCGGCGCCGTCGTCGCGCAGTGAACGCCGCGCCGGGGGCGGACCAACGGGCCGGGGGCCTTCTCCGCGCCGACCCGCTCCAGCCGTCACAACGGTGGCGTCTGTCGCCGGAGGTTCTCCAGGATCTCTTCGTAGTAGGGTCGTTCCCGGAGACTCGCGCGGGAGCCGGGGAAGTACAACAGCCGGATGCGGGCGTGCGAGGTGTCGAACTGCTGCAGCACGACGGCATAGCGCTGGTCGCGGGTGAGCCTGGTGTTGTCCACCATGGGGAAATCGAAGAACCCCACGCTGAACGTCGCCTGCTCCGCCTTCTGGTCGGCGGCCGTATCTGAGCTGATCACCTCCACGCGAAGCTTGAGTTCCTGTCGCGCAAGATCCACTCCCACGGCGGACAGCCGGAAGATTCGAGTGAGGGAGTCGGCGGTCAGGGTCGCGTCGTCCAGCCGGAGACTCGGCCCCTCGGCCCTGGGCACGCTGTCGAGGTCGACGTCCCACTCCCGCGAATCGCCGGCCGATTCCAGCAGGTCCCCTTCCCGCCGATTGATCTCCGCCGCCATGCGTTTCAGCCGGTCGATGAACTGCAGCCGGTCCGCTCGCGTGATGGGGGCGTCGGAGACGGCCCGCACGAGGTGGAGAAAGAGGGGCGTCAGGTTGAGCGACTCGTGGAAGTTGTACGACAGGAGCTCGAGGTTGAGCACCTTGGCCTCCAGCTCCTCCTTCGAACTGGCGGCGTGCGAGTCGCGTTTGGTGAGGAAGGACGTGATGATGGAGGCGAACATGTCCTTTCGGAGGGCGCTCTCCGAGTCCTCCCGCCGGCTGATCAACTCGGAGTAGAGCCGCTCCTTGGCGTCGGCATCCTGCCTGAGCGTCAGGTGGCGATTGGTCAGGAACCCGATCCACACTACCGCCAGGGCGGTCAGGAGACCCCCGACCGGCTCCAGCACGATCTGGGTCTTGTCCCACAGATCCTTCGGCGCCCCGCTCACGTCACTCACTGTGCAGAGTGTACTTGCCGTTTGCTTCCTCCAGCACCAGCCGGTATCGCACCGCATCGCCGACCGACACGATCTCCAGCGTCGGGGCCTGTTTCTGGTAGTGCACCGTGAGGGTACACTTGCCGGTCTCCTTCACGAACAGCCGGTAGGCGCCAAACTTGTCGGTAGTGTCAGAGACCGTGCCGGAGGCGGTGGTGACAGTGACTTCTACGCCCGCCAGCAACTGCTTGCCCAGCCGGACGGTGCCGTAGACTTCACCCCGCCGGGCTCCGCCCAGGAGGGCTATCCCGACCAGGAGTAGTAGACTGAATCGCATGGCATTTCCCTCGCCACTTCAAAGGAGTATTCGCCCGGTTGGCCCCCGGGTGGGCCGGGGCGCGCGCCGAGCTTGCATCGTGGCCGCTCCCGGAAGGTGTGTCAAGAGCCATTGTTGGCTGTGTGGTGCCCTCGGCGCGATCAATGGCTGACGGCCACGAACCAGGCCGCGATCACGGGCCCCCGCGGGCCGCGTCCTCCCGCCGGCGGTGGCGGCGCGCCCGGGGCTGGAGCAGGCGCGGGGCCGTACTCGGGCTGGAACAGGTACGCCACGTGCCGGGTGGGGTCGACCGAAACAGTCTTGGCACCGGGTCTGGTGCGGACCGTCGCCACGACGGTGTATTTGTCCGGGGCATCCTCATGCGCCACGGTCACCGTGCCGTCACGCCCGGCAGGGATGTAGATCAGCTTCTCCGGAGCGTCCCAGCCCAGCGCATCCACCCCGTCGCCATTGGCGATCGTCGCCACGACCTTGCCGGATGCCGGATCGACCACCACCGAGGTCCGGCTGCACCCGGAGAAGATCCGATTGGTGTTCCGATCGTAGGCGATGCCGGTGGGTCCCTCGCAGGGCGCGAGCGGCCACGACGCGAGCACCTTCATCGTGGCGACGTCGAGCACCTGCATGGTGCTGGTGCCCTCGTTGTTGACGAAGATCTTCCCCTTGCCGTCGCTGGCCGCGCCTTCCGGCGAATTGTCCTCGAGCTCCGCCGAGCCGGTGATCTCCCCGGTGCCGGGGTCGATCGCGGTGACCGTGCCGATCGGGCGGCTGTGGCTGGTGAGAATGATCCGGTTGGAGAAGTCGTCGTACATGATGCCGTCGAGGCCGCCCGACCGCACCGGGATCTTCTTGAGCACCGCCAGGCTCTTCAGGTCGAACATCGTCACGGTGGAGTCGCCACCGTTGGTGGTGAACCCGTGACCCGACTTCGGGACCAGGGCGATACCGTGAGTCCGAGGGGTATCGGGGATGTCGCCGAGCACCTTGCCGGTGGACCCGTCGACCACCATGACGTGGGTACCGCGCGACACGAACACGCGGCCGGTCCCTGGTTCCGCCGTCAGGTAATCGGTGCCTCCGTCGCCACCGATGTTGAACGTGTCGACCTTGAAGGCCTGTGCCTGGCCGATACTGGGCAGGGTTAGTGCGGTCGCAAGGAGAAAAGCGGAGGCGGCAAGGAAGTGTCTTGGCATTTCGACGGTCCGGGATGGTCGCGGTAGGCAGGTTGCAGCTCCTGGCTGCAAGCTAAACCCCTCCCCGAGCGGGCGGCGACCGCCGCGCCTTGGCGGTAGAAAAGAACTCGTGACAATGTGTCCTCCTGGCCCTCTGTATATCGCGCAAGGAGGGTGGTGCCGGCTTCGTTGTGTGACCAGCTGCGGCTGCTGAGCACCGACGACCTCGAGGTCGGTTGGTTGGGCGAGTTCAAGGGAAATCACCGCAAAGACGCAAAGAGCGCGAAGGAGCCTTGGCGCTCTTTGCGCCTTAGCGGTAGAAAAGGACTCCTGGCCATACGGACGAACGATCGTATTTACCCGGGAGCGTGCCTCTTTCTCGCCTGCTTCCTCACCCCTACCTTGGGGCATGCCCTCCACCGAGCAGTTGCGGGCGTCGGCCATCATCGCCTTCCGCGAGGAGCTCGCGCGGCTCGAGGCGGAAGGCGTGGTTGCCCTCGATCCGGCGACGCGTCGACGAATCCGCGCCCACCACGACGCGACGCTCGCAGCCCTGGCAGCGCGCGGCGACGTGGATCTCACTGCCGCGGCGGCCCGACTCTCCACCGGGATGCGGATCGCGACGCTGCTCGGGACGATCGCGCTCTCGGCGGCGTACGGCCTGTTCGTCAGCGCGCACTGGGGCACCCTCGCCCTGGCGCCGCAACTGGCGCTCGTCGGCTTCCCTCCGGTTCTGCTGGTCGTACTCACCCACGTCGCCGTGGTGCGGGAGCGATCGGGCTACGTCGCCTCACTGATCGCGACGGTGGCGGCGATCGCCTTTGCCGTCAACCTCGGTACCCTGGGCCAGCTCTACAATCTCCCTGATTCCCGTGTCGCACTCCTCGCCGTGGGCGCTTTTGCCATGCTGCTCGCCTACGGCTACGGCCTGACCCTTCCGCTCATCGTGGGGATCGGTGGCCTCGGCGGCTGGCTCTGGACCCTAGGGGCCATCCCGCTCGGCCTCTGGTGGCGGGACGGGTTCGGCGTGATCGAGCCGTTGCTGCTGGTGGGGCTGCTGGCGCTGGCGGCGCCAACCTGGATTCGCGGCCCGGCCAAGTTCGCGCCGTGGTGGCGTGGGATGGGCGCGAGCGCACTCGTCTTGGGGCTGCTGCTGGTGGAGAGTAACGGCGGCCTCAGCGCGTTCGCGACCACCGGCCGACATACGATCGAGACCGGCTACAAGCTGCTCGGCGCCGTGGCGCTCACCGGCCTCGTGGTCTGGGGGATCCGGCGCGACCAGCGGCTGGTCACACAGATCGGATCGGTGGGAGCGGTGCTCTATCTGTTCATGCGTTTGGTGGACTGGTTCTGGGACCTGCTGCCCAAGTGGCTCTTCTTCCTGCTGGTCGGTGCGTTTGCGCTCAGCGTTCTCCTGGTGCTCCGGCGCCTGCGCCGCGCCCGGGCGGTGCCGGCATGAGGTGGGCCATCGCCGCCATGGCGCTGGTCGTCGTGGCGAACGGCGTCGTACTGGTATCGGCGGGGCGCGAACGCGCGGCGCCTGCCACTCTCACCACGATCGAGGTCTGCAGCGGGCACCTCGTCGGCGGAGAAACCTCCGACGAGGCCCCCGCGCTCCGGCTGAGGGTCGCGCCGGACTCCCTCTCCATTCCACCGGGGCTCGACGCGCCCGGCCTCCGGGCCCTGGGCTATCCCGAGGCGGTGATCGCCGCCGTCGGCAGGGAACGCGACTCGACCTTCCGCTGGCCGCGATCACGGCCGGCCTGGGTCCGGCTTCGCCAGCGGAGTGATTCGCTCGCAGAATTCGCCGTGGTCGAGGTGGCTCCCCGGCGCGAGCTGCTGGCCCGAGACTCCGGAACTGTCGTGGTGCGGGGGCTGATCGGGTTGCGGGAGCGCCGAAACGGCCCGGCTCCAGACGCCATGGCGGGTCACGAACACGCGGCGCCGGGCGTGGTCCGCACAGCGGGCGTGATCTACCCCGCCGTGATCGAGCTGATTCCGTCCCAGCTGCATCTCGATCATCGACAGATAGCGACGTTGCGGGCGGGGCTCGGTGACACGGCCGGATGCGCGGTGACGCGGCAGGCCGTGATCGCAAGCGGTGCCAAAGGCGGGATCTGGGTCGAATCGGTGCGGTGAGGTCGAGCGCGTGGCCTGCCGTCCAGGGGCCACGCACCCGCGGCGACGGGGATGGCCGTTCAGACGCAGCGGGCTCGGCGGTGAAGGCGGTGGGCCTCAGGCGAGGTCGGCGAAAAGCCGGGCCAGATCGAGCTCGATAGCCAAGTCAAGGTGCGGTGGCTCCCATCGGAGGACACCGGTGACCCGCTCGTCCCGCGGACGCTCGGCCCGGGAGACCAGGACCACCCGCTCCCGCAGCTCCACCAGCCATACCTCCGCCACCCCCAGCGCCAGATAGGCGTCCCGCTTGAACTCGCGATCGTAGACTCTCGAACCGGGGCTCAGTACCTCCACCGCCAGCCACACCTCCCGGATCTCCTTCCAGGATGCGGCAAACGGGCCAGCCGCCCGGAACACCATTACATCGGGCTGCAGTTGGGTGCCGGGCTCCCGGACCACCACGCCGGGACCCACGACCTGGATCCCGGGCCGGCTCTCGAGGGCGCGTGCAAGCGCAGCCGCGAGCCGAAAGGCCACCAACTGGTGGTCCACTCCGGGCGACGGGGTCACCAGCAGCAGCCCGTCCAGCAGCTCGTAGCGCTGCCCATCGTCCGGGAAGCGCTCGAGGTCGGCCACGGTGTAGCGGGGGACGGTGAGGGCCATGGCCATAATCTGGACCACCTGTGGCAGGAGAGGCAACTCGGCATCTCCCACGGTGGGTGGAAAGGAGGTGTCTGCAGGCACCCGACTCTCGCTTCGAGTCCTCAGGAAAACGCGGCCACCCCCGTGGTGGCTCGCCAGCGACACGCCCGGGCCGCTGCAATGGGGACCGGCTTGGGAGCAGGTTCGGGCGAAGGTGTGCAGTGAACTTCGCGCAGACCCTCTGTCTCTCATCCCGTCAGGAAACGGGGTAAGAGACAGGGGGACGCTTTTCCACTTCACTGTAGGCTACTGCAGGGAGGGGCGACGGGCGCCGGGAACGGCGACCCGGCCCAGCAGCGCACGCTCCCCATCGATCGGGTAGTCTGCATCTCCTCGGTCGAGAGCCGACTGAGCCTGCACCGAGCCACTCGCAGAAGGCCGGCCAAGCAGTGCCCAGGCGCCGTCCACCGTCGCGGCGGGCGCCGAGTTACCGGCGATCACGCCGTGGGGGAAGTCGACCACTCGATTGAGAAGCGCCTGCTCGGCCTGACTGACCTGTGCCTGAGCCGCCTGCGGTACGAGCAGGGACGCCGCGGCCAGCAGCGCCGGACCCGTCAGCAGGCGAATGGTGAGGGAACGGATCGTGTGAGACGCGGTACCGTTCAGCGGACGACGGGCTGCAATCTGGCGATGGGCGAACATGGGAACCTCCAGGTGGACCGTGGATGCTGGCTTGCGGCATCTGCCGCGCTGACGGTTCCCAAGCTACGGATGACCGGTCATGGGCTGATCAGAGGATTATCAAAGGCGGCTGCCTACGATCGGCCGCCCTTGTGAGGCAGGGTCCCGGGACGGATCATTGTCCTGGCCCCCGGAACGGCATCAGGCGATGAAGCGGATCCAGACTCTGGGCGGGCTCGCCGTGTTCGATGGACGTCGGCCACTTGCCGGATCGACCCAGCAGCCAAGACCTCTGGCGGTGCTGGCGGTGCTGGCGCGGGGTGGAACCCGGGGTGTGAGCCGCGACAGGCTGGCGGCGCTGCTCTGGCCTGACGCCGATGATGGCCGCGCGCGGCGGAGCCTGAACCAGGCCCTGTATGCCCTGCGGCAGCAGCTCGGATCGGAAGACACGATCCTGGGCACGCGCGAGCTCCGGCTGAACCCGGAGCTGGTGCAGACCGACCTCGGCGAGTTCGAGGCGGCGGTGGCCTCGGGGGCGCTGGAGGAGGCCGCGCGGCTCTACGGGGGCGCGTTTCTGGGAGACTTCACCCTTCCCGGCGCGCCCGAGTTCAGCCGCTGGGCGGAGGAGGAGCGCGAAGCCCTCAGCGGGGACTACCGGCGGACACTCGAGGCCGTGGCGAGGGCGGCCGCGGAACGCGGCGACTGGGGCGGAGCGGTGTTGTGGTGGCGCCGTCTCGCCGCCCTCGACAGCACCAACGCCGAGGTCGCCCAGAGCCTGATGCGGGCACTGGCCGCGGCTGGAGACGTTCCGGGCGCGGTGCGCCACGCGGAAGTCTTCACGGCCCTCCGGCAACAGGAGTTCGAGCTACCCGCCGATCCCGACGTCCTGGCGCTGGCCGAGAGGATCCGCCGGGGGGAGCTGCCCCCGCGGGCACGGCGCTCGAACCCGCACCTGCCGCGAGTGGACCATCCGTCTCCAGTCCCCGAGCCCACCCCTGCTGCTACCGTAGCCCTTCGGCCGACTGAACCCAGGGTCGCGGGGATTCCATCCATCGCCGTGCTCCCGTTCGTCAACATGAGCCCCGATCGGGAGAACGAGTATTTCAGCGATGGTCTCACCGAAGAACTCACCAACGCCCTCGACCAGGTGGCCGGGCTCAGGGTGGTCTCCCGCACATCGGCCTACGCGTTCAAAGGAAGAGAGGTGGATGCCCGGGAGATCGGCTCCCGGCTGGGCGTCAGCCTGCTGGTCGAGGGGAGCGTCCGCAAGATCGGAAACAGGATTCGGGTCACGGCCCAGATCGTGAGCGCGGCCGACGGCTACCATCGCTGGTCTCAGGCCTACGACCGCATCCTGACGGATGTGTTCGCGCTGCAGGAGGAAATCGCGCAGGCGGTCGTGGCCGCCCTCTCGCTGCAGGGCCACGGGCTGGGGCTGCCACCCCGAGTCCGACCGCCGACGGAAGTGATCGAGGCGTACACGCTGTATCTCCGGGGGCGGTACTTCGTGCTCAAGGGCGACGCCGAATCCCTGCGGGTAGGCCTGGAGTATTTCGATCAGGCCGTCGAACTCGATCCCAACTATGCTCTGGCCCACGCCGGAGTCGCCCAATGCTGGGCCATGCGCGGGTTCGAGGAATTCGGCGACCTTCCGCCGCTGGAATCGATGCCCCGGGCCAAGGCGGCCGCGGACCGTGCGCTGGCGATCGATCCGCAGCTCGCCGAAGGGCATGCGTTGCGCGGAGTCATCGCCCTCCTGTTTGACTACGACCCAGCCGAGGCAGAGGCTCGGTTCAGCAGAGCCATCCAGCTCCAGCCTTCCAGCCTGCTGGCCCGCCTGTGGCGCGGCCTCCTGCGGAGTGTGGCGGGACGCCACGAGGAAGCCATTGCCGAAGTGCTGCAGGCCGAGCGGACCGACCCGGTCGCGATCCGGGTGCAGTTCCTCGTGGGGCGATGCTACTTCTGGGCCGATCGGTTCGAGGAAGCGATGCGGAGGTTTGAGACGGTCCTGGGTATGGACCCGAACAGCCTGGCACCTGCATGGCTGGCGCGGGTCTCTGCCCTGACCGGGCAAGCCGACATCGGGCTCGCCACTGTCGAGGCCGCGCTGACCCGGCATGGTCGGCACCCGCTGTTACTCGAGGTGAAAGGCGGGTGCCTCGCACTGCTGGGCCGCGGTAGCGAGGCTCGAAATCTCATCGCCGAGCTGGAGCAGCTCGCCACGGTGCGCTATGTCACCCCCGTCCACCGCGCCAGCATCTACGCACTGCTCGGCGAGGAGGACAGCGCCATGCGCTGCCTGGAGGAAGCAGCCCGGCTGCGATCCGGGTTTGTGCCATTCGCTCCCCTCATCTTCGGGGGCAGGACCCTGCGTGAGACCGCCGGATTCAAGGCATTAATGCAGCGACTTGGGCTCTCCCCCCTTGGCTCTCCGGATACGCCTTCCTGCTGACCGAGGGCCCGCAGGCAACCAATCCACTCATTGGTCCTCACCCGCCCGGGAGCTCCACCCTCGCGGCTACCTGCGGCATCGGCCGCGGGATCATCGGATCTCCTTCGCGCAGCGGAAACCCCGGCCCCAGCCGTGCCGCGAGGGGCTCCGGGAGACCCAGGGGACTGCCGTGCTCGTCCAGCCAGCGGAGCAGCTGCCTGATGCTCCCCGTGGC
>Ga0326726_10004188_pt1 | contig 13186 bp, 11 predicted proteins | sample MHFenrmetagenome_2_FD_207603 | JGI IMG/M metagenome (GOLD analysis project Ga0326726, IMG submission 207603) | Lab enriched peat soil microbial communities from Michigan Hollow, Ithaca, NY, United States - MHF15MN | ecosystem: Environmental > Terrestrial > Soil > Wetlands > Peat | place: USA... | reverse complement strand
ACCCTCCCGACCGACGAAGAAGCGCGTCTCTACGGGATTCCCGTGCGGGACATCAGTCCGCGGTACGGGCTTCGCTGCTCGGAAGCCGCCGCTGTCTTCCAGATGGACAGGGTACTGGACGGGCATCCGGTCGCTTTTCAGGCTCTGGCCGATTTCCTGAGTTTGGGGAACCGCGTCACGATCATCAAGGGAAACCACGATATACAGTTTTTCTGGGAGAGCGCGCAGGAAACACTGCGGAGGCGGCTCGCCCTCCTGGCCCCTCAGCGTCGAGCCGCTGTTGTCCGAAAGAACCTCGAGTTCCTTCCGTGGTTCTTTTACATTCCCGGTATCCTCTACGTTGAGCATGGCAACCAGTACGAGCCGGCGACATCGTTCAGCAATTTTCTTGCACCGGTTCTCCCGTATGATACTCCCGGCGCCGGGCGACATATCGAACTCGACCTGGGCAGTTTCCTTGTCCGCTATTTTTCCAACCGGATGGAGGTTCTGGATATCCGGGCGGACAACTACCGGCCACTGGCCCGTTACCTCCAGATGTTTTTCAGTGAACATCCGCTTGTGTTTCTCAGCACGGCACGCGATGTGCTCCGCTATCTCACCAAAACTGTTGCCAAGGCTCGCGGGACTGCCCGCGGCAGACGAAGCAGGGAATACCGGGATATCGTGGAGCGAAACGCGGAACTTCTCCGCGCCGAAGCGGTGCGCGTTGGAGGCGGGAACCCGCAGGGCGTAGAGGAGTTGCGTCAGGCCCTTCAGGATATTGCCGCCAGCAGAGCGACCCCGAGTCTGTCTGCGGGGGTGAACCGGTACCTCGGCAGTTTGCTCAGGAGGCCTGTGCGCGCCCTGCTCTGGATTGCCCCGTTGTATCTCATGGTGTTTCTCGCGGATGTTGTGGATGTTGGGTCGACGTGGATCACTACGCGCTTTTCCACCTTGGTGCAGGAAGCGTGGCGTCTCATCGTCTTCATTCGCCTGCCGCACCTGATGTTTACGGCCGTGGTGGTGGCGTGCGCACTCGCGATTCGTCAGTCCCTTCGGGGTCGCAACCAGCAGGACGCCCTTCGGGAGGATCCGGTTACTCTCCTGCGACGCGCCGCGTCGTACGTTGCGGGCCGGCTGAAGGTGCCCTATGTGGTCTTCGGCCATTCGCACGCCGAAGACAGCCAGGTCGTTTGCGACGGAACAACGTATTTCAACAGCGGCACATGGATCGGTGTCTTCTCCGAGGGCGAAAGCCTGTATCGCGCCGTGCACCAGTTCAGTTTCGTCAAGTTTCAGGACGGTCGTGGTGAGCTTCTTCATTGGGATCCGCAACGCGCAGCCGCGCGTCCTGTGATAGTTGTGGACGCCGCACCGTTCCGGCTCCCCGAACGCGCGCGATGGATCCGAACACTCTGGAACCTTGTGCGCAGAAAATAGGTCGCATGAATCCTCCTTCGCCCATCTCTGCCCGCCTCATCGCCGGCATGGCATTCGTTTTGATTCTTGGTGGGATGCCGTCAGTTGCACGACCATCCCTCACCTACCATCTTTCCATGCCGGAACCATGGACGCACCTGTTCCGGGTGACAATCGAACTCCGTGGTCTGCCTGCGAAGGTGCCTGTGTTTGATGTCATCCTGCCTGTCTGGCGGAGTGGTCGCTACGTCGTTCTTGATTTCGCGGGAGGAATTGTGGAATTCTCGGCGTCCGGAGAAGACAGGCACGCTCTCCGGTGGTCGAAGGTCGACAAGGCGAGCTGGCGGATCAGCAAAGATCGGGAGCGGACGGTGAGGATAGAGTATGCGGTCTATGCCAATGAGTTTGCCCTTCGCACCCGCGGACTGAACGCGGAGCGAGGGTTTGTGGATGGGACCGCGGTGTTCATGTACGTGGAAGAGATGCGTGATGTTCCTGTCGAGCTTGTGGTAACGCCATACACCGGATGGCATGTCACAACCGGTCTTCGGGCAATCGCGGGGGATCCGAACCGCTTCCGCGCTCCATCGTATGAAGTTCTCGTGGATTCCCCACTTGCAATCGGGACCCAGGACGACCGCGAATTCATCGTGGAAGGGAAGTCCCACACCCTGAGCATCTCCGGTCCTTTCAACTGCGACGTTGATTCTTTGATCGCGGACATCAGTGCCATCGTTCGGGTCAATGCCCAATTCTGGGGAAAACTCCCGTATGATCGTTACGTTTTTCTCCTTCAGGCGTTTCCGGGGGCGGGGGGTGGGACGGAGCATCTCAACTCGACGGTCCTGGGCGTTGCGCCTGATCCCTCACCACGTCCCAATGTGCGGCGGGATCTCCGCAGCCTGGTGTCGCACGAATTCTTTCACACGTGGAATGTGAAGCAATTCCGCCCGAAGGGGATGGACCCGTATGATTGGACGAGAGAGAACTACTCCCGTGAATTGTGGCTTGCCGAGGGGGGAACGAGCTATATGCACGGACGTCTGATGACCCGGGCAGGTCTCGCCGGTCCGATGACCCTGGAATCTGTCGCGGCTTGGATTCAGTCCGAAGAGGGTCGTCCGGGGAACCGGAGCCAGTCTGTTGCCGAATGCAGTTTCGACGCGTGGATAAAATATTCTCGCAACAACGAGCAGGCGTTCAACTTCGAAGCGGACCTCTACGGTCGCGGAGCCTTGATTTGCGGCCTGATGGACCTCGAAATTCGTCATCGGTCAGGCAACGCCAAAAGCCTTGATGATCTCTTCCGAGCCCTCTTTGCGCGCTTCCCACCGGGTAGCGGGGGATACACAGTTGACGACGTGGAGTCCATTGCCGGTGAACTGGCGGGATCCAGCATGAAGACCTTTTTCGAGGATTATGTGACCGGAACAAGACCGGTGGACTGGGATCGTTTTCTCGGGTATGCCGGGCTCCGTACCGATACCGTAGCCGCCCCGTCGAGGGTCTGGTGGGGGATGGGAGTGTTCGATGGTGGCGGAAAGACGCGGGTACGGAACGTCGTCCGGGGTTCATGCGCCTATGCTGCGGGTGTTGAGGTGGGGGACGAAATTGTGGCCCTCGACGGGTTTCGCATCGATTCCACGAGCCTGCAGGTGCGGATGATAGCGTACTCCCCGGGGGAGACGGCGCGACTCACGGTCTTTCGGGAGGAACGCCAGAGGATTCTTGAAGTGCCGCTCATGGTTCTTCAGCGGCCCGCCGTCAGGATCCTCGAAATGGAAAATTCGACCACGCTGCAAAAGGGGGTACGACGGGGATGGCTCGGTATTCAGGAATGAGGGAGGTCTTCGGCACAGGCGGGAGAGCCCTTGGACTTTTCATCGGAGCGACGGTCTCCCTCATACATGCGGGAGGCGCCGGTTCCTCCGCCCCGGCCAGTACGACGGATTCTCTGTCCGTCATTATTGAAACGGCGGACAGTAGTCTAGGGCCGTGGATACGGGTGGTCTGTACGGAGGCAGTTGATGGGATTCAGACATTTTTCGGAGTGCCATATCTCCGGAGAGTGCAGGTTCGGGTTTTTCCGGACCGCGCCGCCCTTACTGCCTACTGGCGTTCTGCCTGGGGAATCCCCGGTCTTCAGCCGGAATGCTGGCAGGTTGCCAGCGGAACGTCATCGCTCCTTGCTCTCCTGTCTCCGCGCACATGGAGGGTGGGTGCATGCGATCACGATCCGGCTGATACCACTGCCACAAGGCTCCTGGTTGTTCACGAGCTGGTGCATGTCTTCCACGCCCAACGTAGTCCTCGTCCCGAGTTCGACGGGATGGACGAGGTCTCCTGGCTGGTCGAAGGACTTGCGACGTACGCTTCGGGGCAGCTCGACCGCATCCATGCAAAGGCCGCGCGTTCGGCAATCGACGCAGGGGTTGAACCCTCAGACCTCGCAAAGGCCTGGAGCGGGAAGTACCGGTACGGGATTGCAGGCTCGCTGGTCAAGTATGTTGACAAGACCTATGGTCGCGCAATGCTCGTCGCTCTTCTCTCCGCCGTGTCTCAAGAGGAGATCCTCCGAAGGCTCGGCGTCGGGGAGGAGGAATTGCTGAAGAGCTGGCGCAGATGGGTCCTTGCGCAGAGCATCGGGTAAGAACAGCGCGGGCGAGCCCACGGGCTCGCCCGGTGTGCATGGCGGCGCCTGTGCGATTCACAGAGCCTGGGAATTCCGCTCCGGGCTCAGCGCCTTCACCACTTTCAACGCAATTTCCAATCCTACCCGTTCCTGCGCTTCCACGGTTGATCCGCCTATGTGCGGCGAGACGCTGACGCGCGGATGATTGATCAGTGCCTTCTGCGTTTCGGTGGGAGGTTCGTCCGCGAACACGTCCAGCCCGGCTCCGGCCACTTTCCCCGCGTTGAGGTTTTCGAGCAGCGCCGTTTCGTCGACGACTCCACCCCGCGCACAGTTGATAATAACGACCCCTTTCTTCATCAGGTCGAATTCTTTCTTGCCCAGGACGGGGTCCTGTTCTTTCTTGAACGGGAGGTGGAGGGTTATGAAGTCCGAATTCTGAAGGAGTTTTTCCTTCGTAGTGATTTCCACCAGAAAATCCATCGGCGTGAAAGGTGGATCGTAGGCAAGGACGCTCATTCCCATGCCGAGGGCGCGACGGGCGACTTCTTTTCCGATGTTCCCCAGCCCGAGGATGCCGAGCGTCTTTTTGTACAGCTCGATCCCCTTGGAGTATTCTTTTTTCGGCCACTTTCCGGCGCGCATTTCCATGCTCGATAGATGGAGAAACCGTGCAACGGCCAGCATGTGACCGATGGCCAGCTCGGCGACGGAGATGGCCGAGGCAGCGGGAGTGTTCAGAACGAGAATCCCTTTGCTCTGCGCATGTTTAACGTCGATGTTGTCGACGCCGACCCCGCCGCGCGCGATGACCTTCAGATTTAGCCCGGCTTCGATGACGTCTTTAGTGACTTTTGTTGCGGACCGGACGATGATGCTATCGTATGAACCAATAGTCGCGAGGAGTTCGGTCGGGTTCAGGTTCTTCTGATGAACCTCGTGGCCGGCATCGGTGAGAACCTTCGCTCCTTCGGGAGAAATGCCGTCCGTCACCAGGATCTTCATGAGGACCTCCGTGGTTTGTGGAGATGCAGAAACATACGGAAAAATCTCTGAACCAGCAATGTATTGGCTTGCGACTTCCGCTGGTGATGCGTACCTTTTTTGTGCCAGCGCACGATTTTCCTCCTTTCTATGAATCGTCTTTGACTCCCATGACCTCACGCGAACGTGTGAAAGTCGCTTTCGCGCACCAGATCCCGGACCGTGTTCCGATTGACTATCTCGCCAACGCGGGAATCGATGCCCGTTTGAAGGCTCATTACGGGCTCAGCAGCACCGATGACGAGGGGCTCCGGCAGGCTCTTGGTGTGGATTTTTTTGAAATACTACCGCCGTATGTTGGTCCTCCGCTACATCCCGAGGTCCCGGGTCGGCGGATCGACCTCTGGGGTGCGCGAACGCGCTGGGTGGAACATGAGAGCGGGGGATACTGGGATTTCTGCGATTTCCCGCTCTGCGACGCCGATCAGGACGCCGTTGCGCGCTGGCCGATGCCCTCTCCTGATGATTTTGACTACAGTGTTATCCCGGCACTCTGTGCGCGGCACCGCCATTACGCCCTGGTCGTTGGAAACCCGGGCGCGGGGGATATGATCAATACGGCGGGAATGGTACGGTCCATGGAACAGGTCATGGTCGACCTGGCGACCCGCGATCCCGCGTGTTTCCTCTTCATGGACCGAAAGAACGGAGTGCAGGTGGAGGTTTTGCAGCGCGCCCTGGAAGCTGCGCGGGGCGCAATTGACCTCCTCTGGCTTGGAGAGGATCTTGGTTCGACCCGTGGGCCCCTGATAAGCAGGGAATTGTTTCGACAGGAGATACGGCCACGTCACCAGAAGTTCGTCGACCTGGCTCAATCCCATGGTATTCCGGTGATGATGCATTCCTGCGGATCGAGCAGCTGGGCGTTCGACGATTTTCTGCAGATGGGGATAACCATCATTGACACCCTGCAACCTGAGGCGAAGGACATGGCGCCCGTCCATCTCAAGAGCCGCTGGGGGGACCGCCTTTCGTTTCACGGATGCGTCTCTACGGGTGGTGCCGTGGCCCAGGGGACGGTGGAGGAGACAGTCCGGATGGTGCGTGAAACTCTGGATGTCATGATGCCCGGAGGTGGCTTCGCGTTTTCTCCGACACACATGCTCCAGGACAATTCCCCGACTGAAAACGTCGTAGCCATGTACGATGCAGCGCGGCGATGGGGTGTGTATTGACCCGAGTCTCCCTCGATATTGGAGCCGCGTTTGCGTATCATACGGCTCCACACCTGTCGCCATGATGCAATTCCAGATGCAGGAGGAGAAATGGACATAGGCGTTCCGCGCGAACACCGCGCCGATGAACACCGGGTCGGTCTGACGCCGGCCGGGGTCGAACTCCTGAGCGCAACGGGGCATGCCTGTTGCGTTGAGAACGATGCGGGTCGGGGGGCGGGGTTCTCCGACCTCGACTATGAACACGCGGGGGCACGCATTGTTTACTCCCCGGAGGAGCTCTACGGGAGGTCCGACCTCGTTTTCAAGGTGGAACGTCCCACAAACGAGGAGGTGGGTTGGATGCGGGAAGGCGCCACGGTGATGGGATTCCTGCACATGGCGGTCTGCCCGCGCGAACTGACGGACGCGATGCTTGCCAAGCGTCTCACGGTGATCGCGTACGAGCTCATTCAGGAGTCCGACGGGTCGCTGCCGGTGCTGGTTCCTCTCAGCCAGGCGGCAGGGCGGATGACGCCGCAGCTCGCCGCCACTTTTCTTCAGAACAATCACGGGGGGAAGGGGATCGTACTGGGCGGAGTGCCGGGAGTCCCGCCCGCGGAGGTGGTGATCATTGGAGGGGGGACGTATGGAACCGCAGCGGCCAAAGGATTCCTTGCCGCCGGCGCGAGCGTGTACGTCCTCGATCATGACCTGGCCCGTCTTCAATATCTGGATTCGATTGCGGGTCATGGCGGCCGGCTCGTGACCATGGTTTCTCACCCTTTCAACATCCGGAAAGCTGCTCGCTTTGCTGACGTTCTTGTGGGTGCCGTTCTCCTACCGGGGGAACGAACGCCCATCGTGGTGACCCGGGGTATGGTGAAGAGCATGAAACAGCGCTCGGTCGTGATGGATATTGCGATCGACAACGGCGGGTGCATCGAGACCAGCCGGCCAACCACGCATCGGGACCCGACATTCATCGAAGAGAACGTTATCCATTATTGTGTTCCGAACATGACCGCCGTTGTTGCCCGGACAGCGACGCATGCCTTCAACAATGCTGCGTGGCCGTTTATGCATGCGGTGGCAACCATGGGACTCGGGCGAGCACTCTCTTCGCATCCATCGCTCAGACACGGGATCGTCCTCCATCGCGGCGGGGTCGTCCACACTTCCCTCGCGGCACACCTGGGTGTGCAGGAGGCGACGCTGTGAGCATCGCGGAGATTTTCCAGGAGAAGACCGTTTCTGCAGAAGAAGCTGTCCGCTCCATTTCTTCGAGCGGGAGGGTTTTTCTTACGGGGAACGCCTCGGTGCCGCAGAAAGTGCTCGGCGCACTGGTTGCACGGGCGAACGAGCTGACAAACGTCGAGATCGTCCAGGTTCTCACGATCGGCACGGCCGAGTATGTGGCGCCTGAACTTGCCGGCCATTTGCGCGTCAACACGCTCTTTATCAGCGACAACGTCCGCAAGGCCGTCAACGAAGGACGGGCGGATTTTACGCCCTGCTTCCTGTCCGAGATTCCGGGTCTCTTCCGGTACGGTCATCTCCCACTTGATGCTGCCCTGATCCATGTCACCCCGCCGGACGAACATGGGTTCTGCTCGTACGGCGTCGAAGTCGGGGTCACCAAGACCGCGGCCCAGTTTGCCAAGGTCGTTATCGCGGAAGTCAATCCGAACATGCCGCGGACGCTCGGCGATGCCTTCATTCATATCTCAAAGATTGATCATATCGTCCCTGTGGAGTATCAGCTCCCCGAAACCCCCATGGGAGATCCCTCGGAACTTGCCTCTCGCATCGCGGTGCATATTGCTGCTTTAATCCCTGATGGTGCTACACTGCAGATGGGAATCGGCGGTATTCCCGACGCCGTGCTCCGTCAGCTTACGGGGCACAAGCATCTCGGTGTGCACAGCGAGCTGTTCTCCGACGGGGTGGTCGAGCTCGTGGAGCGAGGCGTGATTGACGGAGAGCGCAAATCGCTCCATCCCGGCAAAATCATCGCAGGCTTTCTGCTCGGGACAAGGCGGCTCTACAAGTTCGTGCATGACAATCCGATCGTCGAGATGCATCCTACGGAGTACATCAACGATCCCTTCGTCATCGCAGAAAACGACCGAATGGTGGCCATAAACTCCGCGATCGAAGTGGACCTGACCGGTCAGGTGTGCTCGGACAGCATCGGGCCCCGGCTTTACAGCGGCGTGGGCGGGCAGATCGATTTCATCTACGGCGCGTCACGCAGCAAAGGAGGGCTCCCCATTATTGCTCTCCCGGCGACGGCGACAGTCAAGGGGGAGGTCGTGAGCAAGATCGTTCCCATGCTCCGGCAAGGGGCAGGAGTGGTGACGACCCGCAGTCACGTCCGATTCGTAGTCACCGAGTATGGTGTCGCGGATCTGTACGCCAGGACCCTTCGTCAGCGCGCGCAGATGCTCATCAATATTGCGGCGCCGGAGTTCCGGCAACAACTGGAACGGCAGGCGCGGGAGCTCAAGTACCTGTGATTTCTCCGGAGTCTAACCCCGGGAGGCTCGCGCAGGCGAGCCTCCGGCGTTTCTTCGCAATCGCCCTCGGTGTCTTCCTTCTGTGGGCATGGGGAAGTGGGGCGCAGGATCCGACCCATGCAAGCCTTGCAGGAGAGGTGAAGCATGTGGACACCGGCGATCCGCTCCCCCTGGCCAACGTGTTCTTTGCGCAGACCGTGCTTGGGACCTCCACCGATATGTCAGGCCGGTTTCGCCTGGACCGGATTCCGCCGGGGCACTACCTTCTTGTCATATCGCTGGTCGGTTTCCAGCCCCTCCATGAGGAGATTGTCTTGCGTGGCGGTGTCCGGGAAACCCGGACGCTTCTGCTCCGGCCCCGCGAGCTGGTGGCAGAGGAGATCCAGGTGGAAGGACAAAGCCCGGCCGAATGGGAACACTCTCTCGCACAGTTTATCCCGGCCTTTCTCGGGCTGACAGCGAACGCCGGCGAGTGCGCCATCCTGAATCCGCACGTGATTAACTTCCGCCGGGATTCCATCAGCAGCCAGCTGATTGCCTGGACCGACAGCACCATCGTCGTCGAGAATCGCGCACTCGGCTATCGTCTCTCGGTCGTCCTGGAATCGTTCTCCTTGAATATCGGCATGGATGTGGGGCGGTACAGCATTTTTCCGCGCTTTGAGCCGCTTTCCCCTCGGACGGACGATGAAGCCAACACATGGATCAGAAACCAGATGCGGACGCACAAGGGTTCCCTCAAGCATTTTCTCTCTTCCCTGGCGCATGAGACACTTGCTGACTCCATGTTCGCGGTCTATTCCGGGCCCCTGGATTATCTGCGTGGAGGCAACGGGTTGATGGTGGGAGGTGAAGAGATCCTGCTCATGCCGGGGTTGGGCCCGGAGACGCTGCGGATGTCTTTTGCGGGATGGCTCCGGATTGAATACCGGAATGTCATTCCACCTGCCCGGAGCTATATACAGATGGAAGCACCGTCCGCCACGATCGACTATCGTGGGAATCTCCTCTCTCCGTTCGCGCTGCTCGTCGGAGGGGAATGGGCAAAGAGCGGAGTGGCCGATCTTCTCCCCATCGAAATGCACTAGCAGACGACGGGATGACGCGCACGCTCATTGAATTTTCAAACAACCGGAGGATGCTGATGGGAGTTCGGGTCGGGAGAATGACGGCGCTCTGGCTTGTCCCGATCCTTTTTCTCGTTCACAACAGTGAAGAGGGGATAATGATGCGGGCGACGCTGGATGAGGTGCGGATCGGTATGCCGCGTTTCCTGCGTGTGTTTTTACCTCCCGTTACCTACGAGCAGTATCTCGTCTCTCTGGTCCTGGTGACGGCTCTTGCATTCTGTTGCGCCTGGTTCGGACAGATCGATCGGAGCCGTTCCTGGGGTATGTATGTGCTGGTGGGGCTGCAGATGGTTCTTCTGCTCAACGTCGTCGCACATGTCACAACGCTGGCAGTTGTGGGACACTATACCGCCGGCTCGGTTACTGCTCTGCTTATTAATCTCCCCTTTTTTCTTTACCTGCTCGGGCGTGCGAGAAATGAGGATTGGGTGGGGCGGCGGGGGCTTATTCTTTTGATCCCGGTGGCGTTCGTCGTTCACACCCCGGTCCTTTTCGGGTTTCTTTTCATCTCCGGTTTTATTTCGCGTTTCCTCTTTGGCGCGTGACCTCTCCGGTCCGTTCCGCTCCGGTCTCCCCGAACTTCGTCCGGCTGCAATCGGGAGGGCGCAGGCGAAAAAAACCCGGGTTGTGAGCCCGGGCTAAGGGAATTCCTTTTCCAGCCTTTCGATGATCGGTGTCCTGCAACTTGGGCAGGAGGGACCGGTGTCCTACTTTTTCTCCGCGTTCTTCGCGAGGGTTGAGATCTTCAGGGGCAGGTAGGCCGGGCAGAAACTGAGAGCGCTTGTGAGCAGGAAAACGATTGCAACGATGCCGAGAATCGTACCAAGTGTTCCGCTCAGCGTTCCGGTATAGATGAGGATCCCGAGTACCAGGGCCGCGATGGTCCGGACGACTCGATCTATTGTACCCATGTTCTTTTTCATGAGATACTCCTATGGTGTTTGAGAGTGAGCGATGCTGGAGCGTGTAGGATGCGCGGAGAGGGGAAAAGGGTCCGCTTTCATGGAAGTCACCGGCTGTTGCGGCATGCTGATTTGGATGTGGGCTTTAGGGGCTGCACCATTTCGACGTTGAGGGCTTTCATGAGATCCCGATGGACCATGCGCGAGAGCTTAGGGCCCGGAGCGGTCCGGTAGAGACGGACGGTTTTTTTCACGGAATCGAGATACGCCTGACACCGGGGGCAGCAGGCGATGTGCTTCCGGATCCCCCGGCAGCGGGCGGACGTGATTTTTTCATCCAGATTGTCGCAGATGAACCTGTAGGCCTGTCGGCAGTTCATTTCGTTGCTTTCTCATGCATGACCAGATACGGGTGCAGCTGGTCTCGCAGGAACGCCCGCGCGCGGCGAAGGCGGGATTTTGCGGCCTCGACCGAAAGTTTGAGAATCTTCGCGGTTTCATCCGTCGATTTCCCTTCCACATCCCGCAGGATGAAGACGACACGATAGTCGACCGGAAGTTTGCTGATAGCCCTGTTGAGCGCCGACCGGAGTTCTTTCGTAAGGAGTAGGTCGGCGGGGGTCTCTTCCCAGCGCGCGACCGGTGCCCGCTTGAGCCTGCCGTCCTGTTCGGGTGGATCGTCGTACATTTCGAGGGGATCCTCCAGTTCCTGGATCTTGCGTCGCCGCTGCTTCATGAGACAGTTGTTCGTCACAATCGTATATAACCATGTGCTGAACTTGGACTTTCCGTCGAAGCTGCCGAGCTTGCGGTAGACGTTGATAAAGGTGTCCTGGAGGTTTTCTTTTGCTTTTTCCGGGTCCCTGCACATCTTGAATGAGAAACGGTACACCGTTTGTTCATACCGGTTGACCAGGGCGGTGAATGCCTGCCGGTCCCCTTTTTGGGCGGCCCCGATGAGCTGCTGATCGGTCTGGTCGGCGTAGGATCTCATTCGTAGGATGCGGGGTGGGAGGAAAAGAGTCAGGAAATAAGGTCTCTATTGAAGAAAAGTATGAAATTGACGGGCCTTAGGCAAGTTTGACGTTGTTCTCTTCAATCAGTATCTTACCTGAAATTTGCGGGAGGACGGGCCGACGGACGACGGGGGGAAAGATAGGCGCGGTGCAGCACTGCTGGGTGAGCTTCTGTTGCAGCTCGGTCAACGCGAGTCTCTTCGCAAAAGACTGGCGGAGCTGGAAGAGCGTCTCGGACCGGCCGTGCTGAGCCGCGTTCTCGATGAGCTCGAGAAAATCGTGGTGAAGATCGGTCTCGAGAAGGAGCCGCAGGCTTTGCCAGGTCAAATCTCTGCTGGCAAGGGAGCGGAGTCCAAGGCCGGCCCCCCTGCACTGTTGCCGCCCCCGGAGCTGCCAAGGATTCAGATTCCCGATCCGGCTTTGAAGGATCCGTTCGCTGATCTTCTGGCGAACCTGCATCTCCCGACTGCCGATCCAATGGCCGGCAAACCCCCGATTTCCATTTCTCCATCCACCGAGGCGAGTTCGCAGAGGAAGGAAGACGGGTCGCCCCACGGTTCGAAGAGTGAGCAACGCGAAGGCCCTGCGATGGAGAAAAAGCCGGTGGTCGTGGAGCCGCCGCGCCGGGAGCACGGCGCGTTGGATCGTACGGCCAGGCCCGTGTCCCCGATTCCGGCGCCGACTCCGAGGCCTCCTGAGCCTCCCGCGTCAGAAGCGGGGGAAAAGAAAACAGGGAAGGAGGAGAGGAAGCCCGCGGAACCGCCACGGGAGTCTCCCCGAACGATTCTCGCGCCCGAGGCGAAAATGGCGGCACCGGTTATTCCGCCCGTCGTCGTACGAAAGCCCGAGCCCCCGAAGGAAAAACCCCCGGAAGAACCGCCCGCACCTCCCGATGCACCGGGGAAGGCCGATGTCTCGGCCTTTCTCCCGAAGCCGATTCTCCTTCGATCGGTGTATCCGTTGGAGCCGGAAGATATTCTCTATCTCCATGCAGTCGCCCAGATACCTCTCGAGGAGAAGGCCGCCCTCGAACCGTTCATCCTCGAAGAGAGAGGGATCGAGAGCAAAGAATTCATGTTCGCGCTTGACCGCGGGGGTCTCCGCTTCTATCTGAGCCGCCTCACGGGAAAAACGACGAACGTCAGCAAGACCGGGATGCTGTTGCTGAATCGAAAAGAGTCCATCCATCTGCGGGGGACACACTATTCCATCCTCAATGATCTGCGGGTTCATGGTCTTCTCCTCCCCTTTGAATTCGGGACCGTGGCGATGGGGTCAGACGATCTCTCTACCAAGATCGACGAGCATGTCTACGAGCTCAGGGATGCGCTCGAGGAGATTGTGGCGACGAAGTGGTGGGAAGTGTGCGTCTACGGACTGGACATGAA
>Ga0326726_10004187_pt1 | contig 13188 bp, 11 predicted proteins | sample MHFenrmetagenome_2_FD_207603 | JGI IMG/M metagenome (GOLD analysis project Ga0326726, IMG submission 207603) | Lab enriched peat soil microbial communities from Michigan Hollow, Ithaca, NY, United States - MHF15MN | ecosystem: Environmental > Terrestrial > Soil > Wetlands > Peat | place: USA... | reverse complement strand
GCGCGCCATCGGCGACCACTACGAGGTCCTCGACCTTGCGGGCGTCGGCGGTATGGGCGCCGTGTTCCGCGCGCGACACCGCACACTCGGGCACCTGGTCGCCGTGAAAGTGCTGCCACCCGAGGTCGCGGCGAGCCAGATGCGGCAGGACCGGTTCAAGCGCGAAGCGTCCTTGGCGGCCCAGCTGTCCCATCCGAATATCGTCCCGGTATACGAGTTCGACACGCGCGAAGGCCTGTCGTTTCTCATCATGCCGTTCGTGCGCGGCGTCACCCTGGAGAGTGCGCTCGCCGAACGCCAGCCGGTGCCGGTCCTGGAAATCCTGCGGCTGCTCCGGGAGGTCGGTGCCGCCCTCGATGTCGCCCACCGGCGCGGGGTGGTCCACCGTGACGTGAAGCCGGCCAACATCATGATCGAGGAGGATTCCGGTCGTCCGCTGCTCACGGATTTCGGAGTGGCGCAGGTCCGCGAGGGCACGAGTGGCGCATTGACGGCGCCCGGCTCGGTCATCGGAACTCCCGATTACATGGCGCCCGAGCAGATGGTCGGAATGCCGGACGTGGACGGGCGAGCCGATCTGTATTCGCTCGGGGTCGTCGCGTTCGAGGCGCTCACCGGCACCCGCCCGTCCCTGGGCGCCGATCGCACGACGCTGGCGCGCTCGTTACGCGGGGCCCGCCCCGAGATCTCCGGCACCCTCGCGGCAGCGCTGGTGGCGCCCCTTGCCGACAGCCGCGAAGACCGTCCGCCGAAAGCGGCCGAATGGCTCACGCAGATCGATCATGCGATTCCACGTCCATGGCCCCGGCTCGCGGCCGCAGCGGTTGTGTTGGTGGCCCTGGGAGGGGCGCTCTGGTTCGTGTTCGGACAGCGCGCCTCACGGGCGGCGGCCGGCAGCAGTCTGGCAGTGATGCCGTTCACGGTGCTCGGGGTGGCGCCCTTCCCCAGCGAGCAGCTGCCAGAGAACTTCCTGTCGCGCTTCAGTCCGGTTCCACGGCTGCCCACGACGATCTCGTTTCGCAAGGTCCGCGAGCTCACCGCCTCCCAGCCGGTGTCGGTTGCCGAGGCCGATTCGTTTACGCGGCAGCTCGGCGCCCGCTATTTCGTCAACGCGAGAGTCGAGTTCGCGGGACGCGAGGTCACGTTCGACGCCGCCTTGTACCAGACCGGCTCGTCCGATGCGGTCACATCAGTGTCGAAACACGGCTCCGTCGATTCCATCTCGGCGCTGATGGACGCCGCCTGGGCGGACATCATCGGATCCATCGGCCCGGGGTTCCGGCCCAACCCGCACGCTACGATTCCGCGCGGCAAAGAGGCAACGGCAGCATACATCAATGGTGATGACGCGTTTCGCCACGGGGATTACGAGCGCGCCCTCACCCTGTACGACGTCGTGATCGCGCGCGACACGGGTTTCGCCCTCGCATACTTGCGACGGGTGCTCGCCCTCGCCCAAGTCGCGCCCGACGAAGACTCGTTGCGTATCGCTACGCATGGGGCCCGTAACCATCTGGCCGGACTAGAACCCTCCGACAGCCTGCTACTCGAAGGCTACGCCGAGCTGGTGGACCACGGCGACGGCCAGGCGGCGCTGGCGCTCTTCCGCAAGGCTCTGGACGTAGCCGCCGATCGGACCTGGCCTCGATTCGTTCAGGGTGAGTTCTACTTGTACTTCGGTCAGCTGTTCGATCAACCCCTCGACTCGGCCCGCGCGGCGTTCACCGAGGTGCTCGACCTGGACCCCGGGTTCGCCGCGGCGATCGCCAATAGCATTTCGCTCGCGTATTGGCACGGCGACAATGCCGAGGCGCAGCGCCTGATCAAAGCGTATCAGCAGATCGATTCGACGTCGGTCGTGGCCCAGGTCGTGGGGTTGGCCGACACGCTGTTGTTCCGGTCTCCGAAGGCACAGCTTGCCGTCATGCACTCCCTCGACCGGCGCCGGTTCACCGTATTGATGTACCTCGCCTTCCAGGCGGCGCAGTTCGGCAGCCCGCCGGACCGGCAAGGCCCCGAGCGTCACGTGCTCGAGGCGCTGGCGCATCGCGCCGCAACCGACCAGGAACGGACGCTCGCGCTGCGCCTCGGCGTGGCGGCGGACTTGCGCGAGGGATGGACGGACAGTGCCCGCGCGCGGCTCGCGGCGGCGCCGGCCGCACTCGCGCGCGAGCGCGATCTCTGGATCGTGCTCGCGCAGGCGCTCCATCTTCCGTCGCTTGGTGACACAGCATCATCTCGCGGACGACTCGTCGCCTTGGCCAGGACCGACGGCGACACGAGCGCCACGCTGGCCTGGCTCCTCGGACTCACCGCGCCAGGGATGCGCGCGCCCGCGCTCAAACGCCTCTCCGTAGACAGCGCACCCCTGCCGATGAGCCTCGAACTCGACCTCGAAGCCCGCGCGGCCCTCCGCCAGGCCGATACGGGGACGGCGCTGATCCTCTGGAATCGGGCGACCACCCGCTACGCCGTGCTCGCCGCCCCGTTGGGGCTCGTGGCGTCCCTCTGGCCCCTGCGGCGCGATCTGGCGCGCTATGCGCTCGCTCTCGGCGACACGATGCAGGCGACGCGCGCCTGCCAGACCCTCGAGGCGAACATCGGGTTTGTAGATCAGGTGGTGCGCCCGCAGACGGACAGCCTCTGCGCGCCGGTACGAGCCCGGTCGCCCTAGAGGTCAGGCCCTACAATGCAACGGCCCCGGGATCGTCCCGGGGCCGTTGTCGTAGATCTGTGACGCGAGGACTACATCACCATCAGGCTGAACTTCATTCCCAGCGCCTGGTGCGGCGTGCAGAATCCCTTGTACGTACCGGCGGGCAGCCCGGCCAGGGAGATGTCATAGTGGTCGTTGGCGTTGATGAGGAACGGTCCGGACAGGTTGTCCATGCGGTTCGCCATCGCCGCGTTCAGTTTCTCCGCGGTGCCCGCGGGAATCGAATCCGAATAGAACGTCACGTTGTGCGGCCCGCCCGACACGTTGATAAACCGCACCGTGGCGCCCGCCGGCGCGTGGATCACGTCCGGCTCGAACTTGAATGTGTTCCCGGTCCCGGTCATGTTGACCTCGACCACCGGTCCGGCGGTCTGCGCCGCGGCCTCAGGCTGACCGGCCGGCTGGCTCGCCGCCTGCTGTTCCGTCTTCTTTCCACAGGCCAGCGCCCCAACCACCAGCGCCGCCCCAATCCAGGTCACCCGCATTGCACGTCCTCCAGTGGATCCCACAGTCATGACTGCTTGTGAACGGGTTCACAATACATACATCGGCTCATGAGCGGGAGGTCCGAGCTAATTCCCTCACCCGGTTAGAGTTAGAAACGCCTCCAGTCGAATCGAGTCCCCATCTGTGACCCACCTCACAGGCGACCTTCATAGTCCGGCCCCAGCTTTGCCACCGCACACTCCCGTCTTCCTTTTCCAAATCAACATCGGAGGAGTCCTTGCGAAAGTTGCTCGCGATCGGGGCACTCATGGTTCTTGCGACCCCGGTAGTTGCTCAACGGACGTGGCAACCCGAGATCGGCATTCAAGGGGGGTTCTCGAGCTTCAAGACCGCCGGCACCGGGGGCAATGCAACGACGTTCATCGAGCTCCCCGGCGGGACCTTTCTGACGACGATCCTGACCTATGCGCCAGTGTACGCGATCATCCCGGTCGGAAGACGGCTCGCCCTCGAGCCGCAGTTCGGGGGCTCACAGGTGAACTTGGGCGGCAACGCGCTCACGGTGGGTCGGGTCGGCTTGCGGTTCGATTACGGATTCGGCCCAGGACTCTACGGCGCGGCCGGAGGAGTATTGAACTTCCTGTATCCGGGTAGCCCGGGCAACAAGCAGGTCGGGCTGCAGGTCGGGGTCGGTTACCGGACGCACCTGTCGGGTCGCGTGAGCGGCCGGGTCGAGGCGAACTGGGTGACGACGCACGCGAGCCAACTCACCGGTGCGTTCAACGCCTATTCCGTGCTGCTCGGCGTTTCATCGGCCCTGGGACCAAGCGCCGCGGCGCATCCGGCGCGTGCGAGCGCGCCGAAGGCCTGGTCCTCCGTGATGGGGTTCGTGGCAGGCTACGGGAACGCCCATATCGTGGGGAGCACCACCGACATATCAGGGATCTTCTTCCCCGGCGTGACGAATTCCTTTGCGATATTCGGCACGGCCGTGCCTGCACCGCCCACGCTGTTCGCCGTGATTCCGCTCGGCGGCAAATGGGCGATCGAGCCGAGCCTCGATGTGCACCATCTCAGTCAGTCCGGCTCGAGCGCGACCTCCCTCGAGGCCGGCGCCCGAGTCGATTACGCCGTGACGGACGGGTGGTATGCCGCCGCCGGCGGCCAGTTGATTCACGTGAGCGCCTCGGGGAACCCCTCCGCCACTCTCACCGGCGCGAGCGTCGCCTGGGGCTATCGATTCCATCTCGCCGGCGCGACCGGCGGGCGGGTCGAGCTGAACTACCTGATGACCGGGAAGAACACCACGATCGGCAATCCTCCCATCAATACGCTCACCGTGCTGTTCGGTCTGACAATGCCGCTCCAATAATGGAATAGGCTGCGCTCCGGCGTACCCCAGCGGCCCCGCAAGGGGTCGTTGGGCTATCATGGCCCTGGGTTGCGGTGTGCAAGATCGGAGACCCTCGCCGTCTCTCCTGTCGACCCAACAGGATACGGACACCATGCACCGCAGCTCCCAGCCTCTCGGTCTGCTCGCCGTCTGCCTCCTCGCCTGCGCACCGGCTCTCACGGGCCAGGGCTGGATCGAGCCCGTGCGTCCGGGCCCCGGATGGGGCGTCCAGAAGCTCCGCAGCGCGGTCACGGTGGCCGTCGTCGGGCGAGTCGCCAATGTGACCGTGGAAGAATGGTTCCAGAATCGCGGGCCGGGACTCGGGGAGGGCGACTATCACTACCCGCTCCCGGGCGAAGCGGCATTCGGCAGCTTCTCCCTGTGGCAGGGCGACACCGAGCTGCGCGGCGAGACCATGGATGCCGGTCAGGCCCGGGCCATTTACGAGGAGATCGTGCGCCGCAAGCGGGATCCCGCCTTGATCGAGCTGGCAGGCCATGGATTGATCCGCGCGCGCGTGTTCCCCATCAACCCCGGTGAGACCCGCAAGATCACGCTGCGCTACACGCAGATCCTCGGCCGCGAGGGCGATGCCTGGCGTTTTCGATACGCCGCCGGCGCCGGACCGGGTACTGCCGGCGCCGCCACGAGCTTCCGTCTCACCGCCGATAGCGCCGAGCGACTCGGTGATCCCTATTCTCCAACGCATCAGGTCCACACGCGCCGCACCGGCGGCCGAATCGAGGTCACACTGGCGGACTCGAGCACCGGCGACCTCGATCTGTTTCTGCCGCTCGCCCGGCCGCACGTCGGCGTCTCGCTCGTCACGCACCGCCCGCCGGGCGACGACGGCTATTTCATGCTGCTGCTTGCCCCCGGCACCGCGCGGGCGGAAGCACTGCATCGCGATGTGGTTGCGGTGGTGGATGTCTCGGGTTCGATGTCGGGAGAGAAACTGTCGGAAGCGAAGGCCGCGCTGGAGCAGCTGCTCGCATCCCTGCATGCGGGAGACCGCTTCCGCTTGATCGCGTTCGAGAGCGGCGTGCGTCGTTTCGCCGCCCAGTGGACGACGGTGTCGTCCGAGAGCCGGAGCCATGCGGTCGACTGGGTGCGCGGACTCGAAACCGGGGGAGGCACGAACATCGCCGGCGCCCTCGACGAAGCCTACAGTCGCCCGCCGGCCGAGGGATCGCTCGGCGTGGTCGTGTTCCTCACCGACGGCCTCCCCACCGTTGGCGAGCAGGACCCCGAGCGAATCGCGGCACACGCCGAGGAGCGGCGCGGCGCCTTCCGCGTCTTCTCCTTCGGGATCGGGTACGATGTCAACGCTTACCTGCTGGACCGGTTGACCGAACAGGCGCGGGGACTCACCGAGTACATCACGCCCGGCGGCGACGTCGAGCGGGCGGTGGGCGCCCTGGCCAACCGGATCGCCAGCCCGGTGCTGACCGACGTGGCGCTCGAGGGCGGCGACGGGGTGGAGCTGTACGACGTGCAGCCACAGGCGCTGCCTGATCTATTTGCGGGGGACGAGGTCGTGGTCTTCGGGCGGTATCGCACCACCGGGGCCCGTGAATGGACCGCCTCGGTGCGCGGGCTGCGCAACGGCGTTGAAGAACGATTCCGCTCCGACGCGGTCGACTCCGGTGAGCGTCCGAGCAACGACTACATCCCCCGGCTGTGGGCGTCGCGCAAAGCGGGCGCGCTGTCTCGTGAGATCCGGCTGCATGGCCAGACTCCGGAGCTCATGACCGCACTCAAGGAGCTCGCGCTGCGCTATGGGATTCTGACCGAATACACGTCGTACCTGGTCCAGGAACCGGGGGCGGTCGCCGTCAATGGAACCGGCGTCGAAGACCTCCGCCGTGTCGCCCCGGCGGCACCCAAAGACCAGGCGGGTGCGGGGGCCGTCGCCCGGTCGCAGGCCGAGTCGCGTGCTGCCTCGCAATCCGTGGTGGTGCCCGACCGCGAGGAGCTCGACGGCCTGCTGCACGGACGTGCGGGGATCAATCCGACGCGGCGCGCGGGTGGGCGGCTGTTCATCCTCCGGGACACGGTGTGGACGGATCTGGGTCACCGTGATTCACTCCCCGTGATCACCGTTGCCCCGTTCAGCGATGCCTATTTCGCCCTGTTGCAGGCTGTTCCCGAGCTGGCCCAAGCCGCCACGCTCACCCCGGCCGTGCTGGTGGCGGGACGGCGGGTCAGCGTCAAGATTGCAGCCGGAGGGAAGCAGACGTGGCGCGCGGGGGAGCTGACCGCTCTGGTGCACGACTTCCGGTCCTGAGTGAGGGCGATGCCTGAAGATCTGGCAGAGGTGTATCGCACCACCTATTCCGCGCTCGTGCGTTTTCTGTACCGCAAGGTCTGGGACGCCGAGCGCGCGGAGGACCTGGCGCAGGAGGCGTTCGCCCGCGCCCTGGTGCACAAACCCGATAACCCCCGGGGGTGGCTTTTCGTGGTTGCCGCGAACATGGCACGTGACGAGGCCCGGCGTCAGGCGCGGGAGCGGCGGCACCTCACGCTCCTGAAGAACGAGCCGGAACCGGCCGCACCGGCGCCGGATGAGACGCTGAGCGCCGAACTGGAGCGCGACCGGGTCCGAAAGGCGCTCGACGACCTGACGCCGCGGGATCGCGAGGTGTTGCTGTTGTGGGATGCCGGGCAATCGTATGACGAGATCGCCTCTCAGACGGGATTGGCGAAAGGGGCGGTCGGCACGACATTGGCGCGCGCTCGGCGCCGCCTGGTCGAAGCGTTCGAGAAGGGAAGCGAGGCTGAACATGTCGCACGTTGATGACGGAACCCTGCACGCCTATCTCGACGGGGAGCTGACCCCCGTCGAGCGCGAGCGGACGGAGGGACACCTCGCCGCCTGCGCGGCCTGCCGCGCACGGCTGAATGAGGAGCGAGCGTTGATCGAACGGGCCGGCCGGCTGCTCGGATTGGCCGCCCCGCCCGAGCGCGCGGCCCCGCCGCTCCACTCGTTGCGCGGCCCACGTCGTGGCAGTGGCCTCCTGATCCCACTGGCCTGGGCGGCGGTGGTGACGCTCGCCATCGGGGTGGGCTGGTACGCTCGTGGCGCTTTCCTGATGAATGGGACCGCGCGCGAACCGGAGCAGGCTCGACTCGACACCGGCACGCTGGCCGCGTCCACGCCGGCTGTCTCGCCCGCAACCACGCGACCCAACGAGTCGGTGGAGGATCAATTGGCCACGTCGCCCGCGCCCGCCCCCGCACCCGCCCCCCTGGGACGCGCCGAGCCGCGTCGTGACCAACCACCCCCGCCCGCATCCGTCGTGGACGGCGCTGCAGCGTCTCGAGGCGTTGCGGACCGCGAAGAAGCCGATCAGCGGCTCCGTACACCAGCGGCGGCCCCAGCGGCGGCCAAGACGCTGCAGGCCGCTGGCAATGTCGTCGCGGTAGCGCCGAACGAGATGAAGGACGACTCGATCAGTCGGGAAGCCGCCGCGTGGCCCACGGTCGGCGCCAAACAGGCGCGAGACGTACTGGGTGAGGACCCGGGCGTGATTCCGGGTTACGCCGTCGGCACCCTCCGCAGCAACCCGGCCGATCCATCCCAGATCGTTGTCGAGCAGAGAGTCGGTGGCGGAGTCGTGGTGTTGTTCGAGCGGCGCAGTGAGATGGCCGCAGGCGGTGCGCGCCGACTCGTTCCCGCGGCCCGCGGGCGGGAAGATTCGTCACTGCACGCACAGGGCTACACGTCGAACGAGCGTCTCGCCCGTTACGTCCGGTCGCTGCGCATCGAGATCGCGGGGACGCTGCCGGCGGATTCGCTCAGCCTGTTGCTCGGCTTGATCAAGTAGCGGGCTCGCTCCCGCCGCGGCGCCAGGCGATCAGCTCCGCCACGATACTCACGGCGATCTCTTCGGGCGTCACCGCTCCGATCGGGAGACCCACCGGCACCCGGACGCGTTGCAGCGCCTCGATGGGCACACCCGCCCGTTGCAGCGCGTGCGTCACGACGGCCTGCTTGCGCCGGCTGCCCAGCAACCCGACGTAGCCCGCGGCGGATGCCGCCACACGCTCGAGCACCACGGCGTCGTGGCGGTGACCTCGCGTCGCGATGACGATCGCGTCGTCCGCCTGAACCGGAAGCGCCGCGAGGGCGTCGGACACCGACCCCGCCCGGACTGCGACCTCCGCTGGATACGCGCCCGCGTCCGCGAACTCGGGGCGATCGTCCACGACGACCACGCGGAATCCGGCGGCGTACGCGGCGAGCGCCACCGCTCGCCCCACGTGCCCCGCACCAAAGACGATGACGCGGGGAGGCGGAGCGAGCCGCTCGATGAGCGTTCGCTGATCCGGCGAGAGGGCGGCCGTTGCCGCGCGCGGCTCGATCGCTCCCGCGGCAAAGCGCTTCACGGGCCCGGCGGACCAGTCGAGGCCCGTAGTGAGCGTGCCGGATTCCCCGCGGGCCGCCTCCTCCAGCGCCTGGACATAGACGGCGTCGGACACGAGCGGTTCGACCACGATGTGAACCGTCCCACCGCAGGACAGCCCGAGGTCGCCCGCCAGATCGGCGTTGAGGTGGTGGGTGCGGATGATCGGCCCCCGCGCCCGCGCCTCCGTGGCGGCCTCGATCACATCGGCCTCCACGCACCCGCCGCCCACCGTTCCCTCCAGCCGTCCGGAGGGCCCGACCAGCATCTTCGTCCCCGCCGGCACGGGCGTCGACCCCGTCGTGCGCGCGACGGTAGCCAGGGCGCCTCCGCCCCCCGCCCGGGCGAGCTCGGCGGCCGCGCGCCAGACGCTCACGGTGCGGGCAGTTCCTCGAGCCGGGCCACCGCGCGTCGCAAATGGGGAATCACGATCGACCCGCCCACCACGAGCGCCACGGCGAAGGCATCGTAGAACTCGGGGTCGCTGACCCCTTCTTCGCGGCACCGCACCAGATGGTAGATGATGCAGTCGTCGCAGCGGAGCACCATCGAAGCGACGAGTCCCAACAGCTCCTTGGTCTTCGAGGGCAGTGCCCCGGACTCGTAGCAGCGACTGTCGAGGGCGAAGAAGCGATTGATGTTGACGTTCCCGGCCGCGAGGATGGTGTCGTTCATCTTCTCCCGGAAGTGCCGGAAGGCTTCCAGGGTCTCCGGTGATTCACTCATGACGAAAAAGTTAAGCTCCCGGAGCGGAATCCGCCCCGGGAGCTTCGCGACCGAACACAGCGACGTCGGTCAGCTCACGGGTTCACCGTGATGGTGCCGTGCATCCCGCCAGGCGGGGTGGCGCCATTGCGGTCCGTCCCGTGAATCTGGCAGTAGTACTCGTAGGTGCCCGCGGTGAGGAACTGATGCGTAAACGTGGCACCGTTGGCGAGGCTGCTGGTGTAGGTGTCGGTTGAGCCGGTCGCGCTGGTCACTGTGTGACCTACCCCGCTGCTGTTCTTCCAGGTCACCGTTTGTCCGGCAGTAATCGTGAGGGTGACCGGGGAGAACGTGGTGGCGAGCGGGCATACTTGAGTGGCCGTCGGTGTGCAGCCGCCCCCGCCTCCGCCCCCGCCCCCGCCATACGTCGGATTGCTGCAGGCAGCGCCCACCACGATCGCCGCCACAGCTAGTAAACGAATGTGCATGACTCACCCTCCGGAGGTTGCGGTCGCCCGATTGCGTCCCGTCATACCCACAGTACGCAGTTGAGGTCCGCCGCGGATGTGTCAACGGGCGGCGATGCCTCCTACACGTTCGGATGAGTGGCGTGGTGGAGCGACTAGTGGCCGTGCTCCCGATCCAGCGTGTCCGCGGCGAGACGGGGTGACACCATCGGATAGCGCCCGGCGAACCAGCTGTAGGACAGCGCATACAGGCCCCCGATGAACAGCAGGGCGCCGAGCTCGGGGACGCCGATTGCCGGACCTGCCCCGCCATTCAGCGACGGGACGACTTCGTAGTACCGTTCCAGCCAGATACCCGCGATGCTCAGCAGCGCAATGCCGAGCAGCCACACGGACGACCGCTTCGGCTTCACGCCGAGCAGGCCGATGAATGGGATCAGGAACACCAGCAGGAACACGGCCACACCGACCGGCCGCCACGGCCCCCACAGCCGGTAGAAGATGAAGTAGGTCTCCTCGGGCAGGTTGCCGTACCAGATCACCAGAAACTGGGCGAACATCAGATACGCCCAGAAGACCGTGAACCCGAAGCAGAGCTTCCCCAGGTCGTGCTGTTGCCGCCGGGAGTAGAGGTCGCCCAGCTCCATGCGCTGTCGCATCCGGACGCTCAGCACGGCGAGCCACATCAGGGCGCAGAGGAAGCTCCCCATGAAGTAGAACGCGCCGTAGAGATTGCTCACCCACCGGTGCGCGAGCGACATGATGGTGTCGAACGCGATGAGACTCAACCCGAACGCGAACGCGAGCGTCGCCAGCGCGGCGTCGCGCGTGATCAACCCCCGCTCCTCCGCGGAGGGATCCACCGGCTTCCCCGTGGCGAGCTCCGCCAGGTCCGGGGCCATGTCGGCCCGCACGAACCGCCAGGAGAGCCACGACATGACGATGAGCACGGCGCCGTCACGCACATAGAACCAGGTCGGCGAGAGCCACCACCCGAGATCGGCCCTCGGCGCGCTGACCCACGGATAGATGTAGGTCCGCCCCAGGTACGAGGCGAAGAACAGCACGACGGCGACCGGAAGGAACGCGACCGAAGCCTCGGCGAAGCGGATCACCAGCCCCGACCAATGTCCCTTGGCTAGTTTTTGCGAGGCGGCGACGACTACGCTGGCCTGGGCGAGGCCGAGCCCGAACACGAAATTGAAGTGGTAGGCCGACCAGACCCGGTCGGCGTGGGTCTTGAGGCTCAGCAGCAGCAGGACGAGCCCGACCGCGGTAGCCCCCAGTCCGATCGCCCGGAATGATCCCACGGGAAATCCGCGCGCCTTCTGGGCCAGCTCGATCCGTCGGACGGCAGTAGCGGCGCTCACGGGCGACCTCCCAAACGGGCCTGCTCCTGCAAGGAGCGCACGTAATTCACGACGTCCCAGCGATCGCTGCCGTGGATCTTGTCGCCGTAGATCGGCATCAGGCCGCGGCCCATGCTGGGGGCGTGGATCACGACGCCGTAGATGTACCCGTCGCTGCGCCGTGCGACGGTATCGGTGACGAGCGAGCGTATGCCGAAGAAGGGACCCCCGGCGGCCGCCGAGATCGGCCCGTCGCCCCTCCCCGCGTCACCATGACAGACGAGGCAGTACGTCTCGTACACCCAGCGCCCGCGGTTCAACGACTCGGCCGTGCGGGTGCGTGAGTTGCTCACCCGATCCGCGGCTGCGAGGCCGACCGAATCGATCTCCAGCCCGGTCGTGGGAACCGTGCCGGGCACCGTCGGCCGGGGCATCGTGTAGGGACGGAAGCTGCGTTGGTGGCGCATCGTGGCGAACCAGCCGACGTGATGGACGACCCAGTCGGGATCGCACGCCGTCAACGCGAGCGCGAGCATCGCGAGGGCGATGGGCTTACGCACGACGGACCTCCTCGGCGCCCGCGCCCTTCAGGAGCCCTTCCAGGGAGCCGGCCTGTTCGGGCGCGCACCGCACGAAGATCCCGAATTTGTCGTTGGTGAACCGCGGGTCATAGGCGATGGTGCCCTGGTGCCGCGATGCGAGCAGCGCGTTCAGGACGAGCCCCAGAATCGTGGTCAGCGCCCCGAACAGCACGGTCATCTCGAACATGATGATGACGTAGGGCAGGATCGAGCCGACCGGCTTGCCCCCTACGACCACCGGCCAGTCGTAGGACATGTACAAGGTGAGCCACGCCCCGATGCCGCACCCGGCCATCCCCCCGATCAAGGTCCACATGCGTACCGGGCTGGTGGGGTGATCCAGAGCATCCTCCAGCTCGTGACGGGGAATCGGAGAGTAGACGGTGAGGGCCTCGCCATGACCGCCCGCCTTCAGGCGCCCGATCGCGTCGACGGTGGCGTCCAGGTGCCCGAAGACCGCCAGCACGCCTGGCGTCTGCGGCGGATGGAAGATGTCGGTCAGCACTTTGGGGAGCATCAAGCGGCCCTCCCCTTGGCGAGCTTCGGCGGCGGCAGCACTTCCTTGACCTCGGAGATCGAGACCGCCGGGAAGTTCTTCACGAACAGCAGGAACCACATGAAGAACCAGCCGAAGCTCCCGGCCATGATGCCCCAGTCGGCCCAGGTCGGGTTGTAGCCCCCGTTGGCCCACCGCTCGTAGGGCTCGCCGGCCAGCGACACGACGATGATCACGAAGCGCTCGAACCACATGCCGATGTTCACGAAGATCGAAATGACGAACAGCCCGGTGATGTTGGTGCGGATCTTCTTGAACCACAGCAGCCACGGCAGCAGGCCATTGCAGATGTTCATGGTCCAGCTGGCCCACCAGAAGGGACCGAAGGCCCGGTACCAGAAGCCGGCCCGCTCGTCGGGGTTGCCGCCGAACCACGCGACGAAATTCTCGGTGCAGTAGGAGAAACTGACGATCAGCCCCGTGAACAAACATAGCTTCGCCAGATTCTCGAAGTGGTGTACGGTGATGATCTCTTCCAGGTGAAACAGGCGCCGGATCGGGACGAGCAGGGTGATGACCATCGCCACGCCCGAGTAGATGGCGCCCGCCACGAAATAGGGCGCGAACA
>Ga0326726_10004186_pt1 | contig 13188 bp, 9 predicted proteins | sample MHFenrmetagenome_2_FD_207603 | JGI IMG/M metagenome (GOLD analysis project Ga0326726, IMG submission 207603) | Lab enriched peat soil microbial communities from Michigan Hollow, Ithaca, NY, United States - MHF15MN | ecosystem: Environmental > Terrestrial > Soil > Wetlands > Peat | place: USA... | reverse complement strand
AGGTCATATATTGGTTTTGCTGGCTGATTCTCATGGCGGTTCTTTTGTTCTCCGTTACCAATTCAGCCCTCTCACAAAGGCCTTTCTGATGGGAAGGACGCAAGGGAAATCGCACCGAAAAAGGGGACCGGGCCATCCCGATCCCCCATTTTTTGCCCGCCTCTCCCGCTGCCCCGGGTCGTGTAAAATTCACCTCTCTTTGCGGCCTAACTGATTGTTATTCCACAGGATGTGCCATGTCTTTTTTTTCTCGACAGGCCCCTTGAAATGGGATAACCTGCAGCCATCCATGCTAAACAACGAAAGGGGGTCTGTCATATCGGGATGTAAAGCCTTATATTACAGGTAGATCGTTGGAGCCCTGTATCACGAGTTTCAACAATCTTCGTTTGAAGGCTTTATGCTCGTCGTAGACAGGAGGTCATCAATAATGTCAACGGTTGATCGCGGGGGTCCTTCCGCCGGGCAGGGCGGTTCTTCCCAGAGCCGGACGGCCAATATAATCGATTTCGATCTCGCCCGTTGCCGGAAGATTATTTCCGATCTGCATTACCGGCTTGCCCGTTTTTCCAATTCCGATCGCTTTTACGAGGAATACGAACTCGCACTTTACGAGTATTTCGAGGGACGCGGCGTTTACGGCGAAGACGAAGACGATCTATACGACAACTTCCAGAGCGAAGAAGAGTTTTCCCGGTTCCTCACGTGGTACTCTCTCCATTTCGTGACCGATGAATACGACAAAACCTTCCCGGAGCTCTACCTGGAGCGTAGGAAAAACCAGCTCTCCACGCTCGAACGGGAGATCCTGCAAAGCTATGCCCGGTCCGTGCTGAGCGTCTACGAGGTCCAGAAGGTCGACCCGGGCAAAGGGATCGAAATCCGGGACATCTTTGCCGACCGGGTCTGTACCATCGCCGACAGCAATGCCGCTAAGACTCTCTGCAAGTGGGATCTGCTCTATGGCGGCCTCATTGAAATCCGGGGATATCAGATCCTGGGAGGCATGCCGCTTACCGTCATTCCCCAGAAGCTCAGGCGCTTCATCGAGCAGAACCTGCTCGAGATCTACCATGAGGAGCGTGAAAATTACCGCAATTTCCGCGATTATCTGAAGCGGGCCTCAGCCGAGATCTGCGCTCTCGTCGAGAACGCAGTCCGGAGTGTCGATCGGCCCGAGTCGCCTGCCGACCCTGAGGCGGACAAGCATTCCCTGACGAGCATCCTCTTCCGGGTGGTGGATTACGAGGCGTTTTTGAAGACCATCGAAAAGTCGCCCGTCTTCACCGCGCTGGATATGCGAAAGCCCGGAACAGCCATACCGGCGAAGGTACTCCGTTTCTACTGGCTACACAAGGAAGGGACGAAAGGGTCCATCAAGAATGCCCCTGGCATCCTCTTCCTCAAGAGGGACTCTCTCGTGGCCCAATGCTCGTCGGTAAAACGGGCTGAGGCCCTGCGAGCCATCCTTGAAAAGATGTTCAGCTCGGCCATAGCCTACAGAACGACGGTCCACAAGAGCGTCGAGAAAAGGACTGAAACAGCTGCCTCGGGAGGATCCTCCGTGCCTTTGGAGAGTGGTGTGATCGGCCGGGATACGATAACGCGGCAGTTTGACAATTGGATCGACGAGAAGATCCCCTCCATCGGCAACATCACCCCGCGGGAAGCCGTCAAGACGCCTGATGGCAAAAGACGGCTGATCGAACTACTCAAGGAGTTCGAGAACCAGAACGAGCACGCCATGCGCAGGGGACTCAAGAGCCCGGATGCAATCTTTTTCCCGGTGGAGAAGGTGCGCAAGGAACTGGGACTGTAGCGGGTGTCTGGTGACCGGGGGGCGCATCCTGCATGCCTCAGGAAGGACCTTCAAGCTTCAATCAAGCGAAGATCGGAAGATCAGAAGTGAGGAAGAGCGGATCAAAACGAAAGAATGATATCCACTCCGCTCTTCTGCTCTTCCGCGCTTCCTGACTTCCTGCGTTCAATGGTGCGTTGTATCCAACTCCATTAAAACCCTCAAAGAAAAAGAGCTGCGTATCCATGAATTGGGACCTCTTTGCCCCGAAACGGAAGGATGGGGAGCATGTCTCCCAGTATCGAAAGGGGCATCTTCGGGAAAAGCGCAACTACCTGAAAGGAAAACTCCACGGCACATACGAATCCTATTACGAGAACGGGCAGCTCCTCGTGAGGATGTCGTACCAGGAAGGGCAGAAGCAAGGGGAGGCGGTCTCCTATTACCGCGACGGCACGATCCGCGAACAGTGCTACTACGAGAGGGACCGGCTGGTCGGCGAGTACAGGTCCTATTACGAGACGGGCCAGTTGCGGGAGAAGGAAATCTACAACAAGGATGGGAAGCTCGAAGGAGAGTATCTGCTTTACTATCGAAACGGCCATCTGAAGGAGCAGGAACGCTTCCAGGACGGGAAGTTCGAAGGGGAGTATGTCTCCTACTACAAAAACGGGCAGATCAGGGAAAAGGGGCGTTTCCTCAACGACAGACGGGAAGGCCCTTACGCCGCCTATGACCGAAGCGGCCAGCTCCTGGAACAGGCGAACTTCAAGAACGGCAAACTCGTCGGCGCCTTCACGCTCCTCGGGGCAGCGGCCGGGGCGGCTTTGGCCGTATATGACGGCCAGGGGGACGAGGATCTCGACGAAAACGAGTTCGACCGGATGCTGAAGAAGATGGGTGACTACGACAAGAAGGTCGAAGAGAAGACCGGGACTGAAGAGGAAGACGAGGAGGAAGCCTGATGTTCCAGAACATCCTCCTTCCCACGGACGGATCCGATTACAGCAAGACGGCACTCGAGTATGGGATCTATATCGCCAAGCAGTTCGACGCCCGTCTCACAGGCCTTCACGTCATCGACATCAAGGTTCTTCAGGGGCCCGTGCTCAATGACATCTGCAGCTCCGCCAGCCTGTCCCCCGCTCCGGAATTTTTCTCCATCATCGAAAAGGCCCTCGGGGCCAGAGCCGACAACATCCTGCGCGAATTCCGGGAGCGCTGCGAGAAGGAAGGGCTCAAGCCCGAGGTGAAGAAGACCACGGGGATCATCGACGAGGAGATCATCCGCGAAGGGCAGGGTGCCGATCTCATCCTGCTCGCCCAGCGCGGCGAGCACTATCCGCTGAGCCGCAGCGTGCTCCTTGGCTCCACGGCCGAAGCGGTGGTGCGCAAGGCCGGAAAACCCGTCCTCGTAACCCCCGTTTCGTTCGTCGAGATCGAGAGCATGGGCCTTGCCTACGACGGGAGCCCGCCCGCCGATCACGCGCTGAAGATCGCCGCCGAACTCTCCGACAAGATCCGCTGGCCGCTGACGGTGCTCATCGTGACGGACAATGCAAAGCTCTCTGCCGATCTCAGCAAGAAGGCGGAGGCCGCCCTCGAGGATTACTCCATCGACAGCGACATCATCGTTCTGGGGGGGAAGGAAGAAAAAGAAATCCTCAAGTTCATCGAGGAGGGCGCCGTGGAACTCCTGCTGATGGGGGCCCATGGGCACAGCCGGTTCAAGGAACTCTTTCTCGGGAGCACCACCTCTCACGTCATCCGCAAGAGTCGCATCCCCGTCCTTCTTACCCGCTAGCTGCGCAGCAGGAAAAAGGCAAAAGGATAAAGGCAAAAGGATAAAGGTTAAAGGAGAGAGGCGTCTTACCCTTTTACCTTTGTCCTTTCACCTTTGACCTTGTCCAGAGTGAGCTCCCCGATTTTCTCCCTCAGCTCCTCCATCACATCGTAGCGCGTCATGTCGTAGTAGATTGGCGTGATGGAGATCATGCCGCTGCGGAGAGCCACAAAGTCTGTTCCGGCATCCTCCGTCTCCTCGACCTGCGTTTCTCCCGCAAGCCAGTAATAGACGTTCTCGCGGGGATCGGTGCGCCGTTCGTACTCTTCCCTGAGACGGGCCTGCCCCTGGCGGGTGACGACGACCCCCTTGATTTCCTTTTCCGGGATGGCGGGGACGTTTACGTTCAGGGGGATGCTGCGATTCGGGTTGTGATGGAGCATGAATTGCGCCACCTTCCGGGCAAAACGGGCGGCGAAGCCGAAGTCGGCCTCGCGGCTGTGCGTACCCAGCGAGATGGCGATGGACGGCACCCCCAGGATCGCTCCCTCCGTCGCGGCGGATACGGTCCCGGAATACAGGACATTGATGCCCACATTGGCTCCGAGGTTGATGCCCGAAACGACAAGGTCAACAGGCTTGTCCGAGAGCTCGCGAAGACCGATCTTGACGCAGTCTGCCGGAGTTCCGGCCACGGCCCAGCCCATGAACTGGCCGTTTTTTCGCGCAGGGCGGACCATGAGAGGCCTTGAAATGGTGATCGCGTGCCCCACGGCGCTCTGCTCCACCTCGGGGGCCACGACGATGCATTCGGCATCCTTCGACAGCTCCTGGTACAGGGCCCCCAGGCCCCGTGCATAAATCCCGTCATCGTTGGTCAATAAAAATCTCATGGTTGATTCCTTATTGCACCGGTCACTGATCACCGGTCACTGGTCACTTTAATACGCCGGGGTGACATCGACGATCTGCTTCCCCTCCACCTTCAGGATGAAGGATCCCCGCTGCATCTGACCTGTTTTCGTGACGTTCACCCAACCCGTCACACCCTCGAAGGCCTCGGTCTGTCTCAGCCGGTCCCTCAATGACCGGCGGTCTGCCGCATTTCTGTCGCGCAGGGCCTCCCGGAGCATCCTTGCCGTGTCGTATGCCAGCGCTTCCCTGTAGTCCGGCTCTCTCCCTGTTGCCCCGTACAGTGAATCCGCAAAATTCCTTACCATCGGTTTGTTGCTCTCCGCAAAGAACGGCGCCGTCATGACAGCACCCTCAAAATAATCCATCTCCTTGCGGATTCCCTCGGGGGAGTACCACTGGGAGGTGCCGAGGAGCTGTATGCCCCGGACATCGTGAAAAGCGAGCTGGGGCAGGATCATCCTCACGCGCCGGAATGCGTCCGGCAGATAGAGGGCATCAAAATCGAGGACTGGAGGCGGGATCTTCGCCGCTTCGACCCCTTTCTTTTTCGGCGAGGGTCGTGGTGCCTTGATGGCTGCCAGTTTTTTTATCTCGGTGGAGAAGTCCGTCTGGTCCACCTTGTAGGATTGAACGCGGCGGACCTTCCCGCCGAGGCGAAGGGCCTCTGCCCGGAATGCGGTCATCATCGCCGTTCCATAGGCATTGTCGGGGTAGAGGACAACCAGGCGAGACAAGCCGAGGTCCTTGACGGCGTAGGCCGCCATGGTCATGGCCTCCCTTTGATCGGACCGCTGGTCGCTGAAGACGAATTCCCTTGATCCCTCGGGTGTATCGACGGGGCAGAGGGCAAGCAGGGGTACCTGCAACGACTGGGCTGCGTTTGCAGCCTCCTTGGCCGCGTCGATTTCCGGAGGGCCGATGATGGCGAGGACTCGAACCTCGTCTGCAAGCTTAGTGACCGCCCGGCTGACGGCCGCAGGATCACTGCCGTAGTTCTCGATGTGAAGCTCAATCGGCACGGCGGCTCTCTTGTCGAAAAGACCCAACCCTGCGATGATTCCATCGAGGGTTCGGTTTCCCAACACCGACTGCTTCCCTGTCAATGGCAGCAGCGCCCCGATCACGGGCCGCTCCTCGTCGGCCATGACCGGAGTGGCGATCCCTGCAAGGAGAAACAGCATCGCCGCCGCGAGCGAGAGAAACTGGAGGGGTTTTCTTATCATCATCGGCTTTTTATATACCCTTTCGCCGGGATATTTCAACAGGTCCTTCCTGCTTCATTACGTTTATCGAATCCGCCGGACTCGTAATCCACGATTCTCAGGGTTCCTTCCCCGATGCCTGTCGGCCGGAGCCTGATGCCCGCTTCAACGAAAAAAGCCTGACGCCCTCTAAGAGCGTCAGGCTTTTCGATTCAAGCCCGTTTATTTGTTTTCCTCGAACTCGGCGTCGACGACATTGTCATCCTTCTTGCCGCCGGCGGCCTTGGGCCCCGCTTCGGGCCCGGCCCCGGCCCCGGGCTGCTGTGGGCCCGATGTCTTGGCGTACATGGCCTCGGCGAGCTTGTGGGACGCCCGGGCAAGTTCGTCCTGGGCGCTGCGGATGGCCCCCGCGTCGTCGCCCTCCATGGCCTTCTTGACCGTGGCCACGTGTTCTTCGATCTTTGCCTTCTCCGAGGCGTCGATCTTGTCGCCGAACTCCTTGATGTTCTTCTCGATCTGGTAGACGAGCGAGTCGGCCTGGTTTCGCGCCTCGATGAGGTCTTTCTTGCGCTTGTCGTCTTCCACGTGGGATTCCGCTTCCCGCGTGAGTTTGTCTATCTCGTCCTTGGAGAGGCCGCTCGAGGCGGTGATGCGGATGCTCTGCTCCTTACCGGTCCCCAAGTCCTTGGCCGACACGTGGACAATGCCGTTGGCGTCGATGTCGAAGGCGACCTCGATCTGAGGCACGCCGCGCGGCGCCGAGGGAATCCCCACGAGTTCGAAACGGCCGAGTGTCTTGTTGTCCCCCGCCATGGCCCTCTCGCCCTGGAGCACGTGGATGCTCACGGCAGGCTGATTGTCGGCGGCCGTCGAGAAAATCTGGCTCTTCTTGGTGGGGATTGTCGTGTTTTTCTCGATGAGCTTTGTCAGGACACCGCCCAGCGTCTCGATCCCGAGGGAAAGCGGGGTGACATCGAGAAGCAGCACATCCTTGACCTCACCGGAAAGCACTCCCGCCTGGATGGCGGCGCCCACGGCCACGACCTCGTCGGGGTTGACGCCTTTGTGGGGCTCCTTCCCGAAGATCTCGCGAACTTTCTGCTGGACGCGGGGCATACGGGTCATGCCGCCGACAAGGATCACCTCGTCGATGTCCTTCGGGGTGAGCCCGGCGTCCTTCAAAGCCATCTGGCAGGGTGCAACGATCTTCTGGATAAGCTCCTCCACGAGGGCCTCGAGCTTCGCCCGGGTCAGTTTCATGAGCAGATGCTTGGGCCCCGAGGCGTCGGCCGTGATGAAGGGGAGGTTGATGTCTGTCTCCATGGCGGTCGACAGCTCCATCTTGGCCTTCTCCGCGGCTTCCTTGATCCGCTGGAGTGCCATGCGGTCCTTGCGCAGATCTATGCCTTGCTCCTTCATGAACTCGTCACAGATGTAATCCATCAGGCGCTGATCGAAGTCCTCGCCCCCCAGGTGCGTGTCGCCATTTGTGGACTTCACCTCGAAGACGCCGTCGCCCAGCTCGAGTACGGAAATGTCAAAGGTTCCGCCGCCCAGGTCGAAGACGGCGATTTTTTCATCCTTCTTCTTGTCGAGCCCGTAGGCAAGCGAGGCAGCCGTGGGCTCGTTGATGATGCGGAGAACATTGAGGCCGGCGACCTTGCCGGCATCCTTCGTGGCCTGGCGCTGCGAGTCGTCGAAGTACGCAGGGACGGTGATGACGGCATCGGTTACCTTCTCGCCCAGATAGTCCTCGGCGGTCTGCTTCATCTTCATGAGAATGAATGCGGAGATTTCAGCGGGGCTGTAGTTGCGGCCCCTGACGGTGATCTGTCCATCGCCGTTGGGAGCTTCCGTGATCTTGTAGGCCACGATCCCCTTGTCGTACTGGACCTCCTTGGAACTGTACTTCCGCCCGATGAGCCGCTTGATGGCGTAAACGGTGTTTTCCGGGTTCGTAACAGCCTGGCGCTTGGCCGATTGGCCGACGAGCCTCTCCCCCTTGTCGGTAAAGGCAACCATTGACGGCGTAGTCCGGCTTCCCTCCTGGTTCGCGATGACGACGGGATCGCCGCCTTCCATGATGGCCACGCAGGAGTTCGTCGTGCCCAAATCGATTCCGATCACTTTTCCCATGATGCTCAAACCTCCTGTACTGCTCGAAGTGCTAGTTTATTTCCCCTCATCCTTTTTCGGGACGTTTTTTGAAACGGAGACCTTGGTGGGCCGCAGAAGCCGCCCGTGCAGCGTGTAGCCGCTTTCGTATTCGTCGACGACCCGGTTGCTCTCCATCTCCGGTGTCTCCACTTGCATGAGAGCCTGATGCCTGTCCGGATCGAACTCTTCCCCCTTTGCCGCAATCTTTACCACCCCGTGCCTCTCCAGGCACCCCAGGATCTGCGAATGGATGAGCTCGAGTCCCTGCTGGAAGGCTTCGAAGTTGTTTCGAACAGACAGATCCGATGACTGGTGGATGGCCCGGTCAAGGCTGTCCAGGATAGGCAGAACGTCCTTGATCAGCTTTTCGTTGCCGTACTTGATCGCGTCTTCCTTGTCGCGGGCCGCGCGCTTTTTGTAGTTATCCAGCTCCGCCATGGCCCGCAGATACCGGTCATGGTTTTCGGCTGCCTCCTGTTCTTTCGTTTCGAGGCGTGTGCGCAGCTCCGCCGCCTGCTGCGTTCCCGACACGGGTTCGTCCGCGGGTTTTTCGCCCTGTATTTCCTCCGGCGCCTCCCGGCTCGTTGCCGGGTGGACGTTTTCGTGTTCTTTCCTGTGCTTTGATTTGCTTCCCATGTCTGTCCGGTGTGGTTTCTTTTATCCGTTATCGGGCCGCTGGAACAGCTTCCAGTCCACGAGTTCGCAGATGGCGTGCGAAATGACGATGTGCACCTCCTGGACCCGGGGGGTCACGCTGGATGGCACATTGAGATGATGATCGGAGATCAGCCCTACCGTTCCGCCATCGCGCCCCGTGAACCCGATTGTCACGAGCCCCTTCTTTTTTGCCGCCTCCAGGGCCTTGATGACGTTGACGGAAGTTCCGCTCGTGCTGAACCCCCAGGCGATATCGCCTTCCTGGCCGAGGGCCCGGATCTGTTTGGAGAAGATTTCCGAGAAATCATAGTCGTTCCCGATGCTCGTAAGGACCGAGGTGTCTGTCGTAAGTGCTATCGCCGGCAAGGGCGGCCGCTCGATCAGGAACCGGTTTACAAACTCGCCGGCAATGTGCTGCGCGTCTGCAGCGCTGCCGCCGTTTCCGAAGAGCAGGACCTTGTTGCCTTTCTTCAAGGCTCCCGTGATGACATCGACGACCTGGATGATCCTGTCGAGGTTATCCCGCAGAAAGGCCTCTTTCAACTGGCTGCTTTCACGGAAAATCCGCTTGATGATGTCGTCGATTTTCTCCACCGGATTCCCCTGCTGCGATAAAACAGTCGGCTCTTGTCCCCTTGAGAGGGAAGGTACTCTTCTAAATAACAGATTTAATTTGGATTTTTCTGTGGCGCCGGGTGGTTCCGGCTTCCTTGATTTGAAATTTAGGCATCGACAGGGATGATGTCAAGGGAACTCGGGAAGATAATAGCAGATTTAACAAATCAAGATATAGTTTGGCGGAACGTGTCGCGCAGTTCCGCAACCTTGCCCCGGTTCAGGCGGGAAGTGTGGGTAAGGTAGCCGCCGACGCGGCTGATTCCTTCTATTCGGGTGGAGCCGCAGCCGGGGCAGGCCGTCTTGAGACCGCGTACCGTCTGCCGGCAGGCGGGACAGACCGTGAATTCGGGCGAGAAGACGATCTGGCTGCTCGTTGTTTCGCGAAAGGCGTTCGTGACAAATCGGGCAAGTGCCTCGGCGGTAGGCCTGGACTCGCCAAGCCAGATCGACGTGATGGCATTGCCGTCGATGAGGGGATGGAAGAGGCCCTCGCTCTGGACCCGACTGAAGGGGTCCTTTTTGGCGGTGATGTTGAGCTGCGTCGAGTTCGTGTAGTAAAGCTCTCCTCTTGCGATATCGCCCCGGACAAAACGCCCGGACTTGGGCGAGTGGTACTTGAGATCAAGCCTGGCGAACCGGTAGGCGGTGCTCTCGGCAGGGGTCTGCTCGAGAATGAACCGCATGCTGTGCTGCCGGCCCAGCCTGGCCGCCATCTTTTGGATGTGACCGAGGATCTTGAGCCCAAACTTCATTGCCTTATCGTCTTCATGAAGCTGTGCGCCACGGTGGAGCTGAACGAGCTCGTTGAGCCCCACCATCCCGATGAGATAGGTGGCCCGATCCAGTTTCAGATAAGCCGACCCTGCGCAGTCCATGGACAGCAATGCCAGGGGGCCTCCATCACCGATGGCGAGGAGCCTTTCGATAAACTGTCTCTTCTGGACGTGGGCCCTGGCGACGATCTCCATGCGCTCCGAGATAAGGGAAAAGAGGTGTGCGTCATTGCCCTCGGCAAGGTATCCCAGCCTCGGGAGATTGAGCGTCACGTTCTGGATGGAGGCATAGCGCATCTCCCAGGGCTTTTGTGATTCTTTGCGTGCCTGGCCGTCGTTCTCGATGTCGAGGCTCAAGCACCGCAGGACCTTGAGGGTCCGGTTGCGGTCGAAGATGAAATGGGGGTTTCCCTTTTCGGCGGCCACCCCGCAGACGTGCAGGAGAAAATCCTCGTGACCGGGTGTAGTGAAGAAGTCCTCCGTAATCCGCAGCAGTGGCTTCGGGAAGAAAAAGGGACTCCCCAGAGCGTCGCCCTCGCGGTAGATCTCGAAGAGGGCCCGGGCAAATCGTTGCGCGTCTTTTGCGTAATGCCCGTAGGTCTTCCCCGTGAACTCCCCTCCGGGCCCGATGGCGGGCACGTCGCGCAGGTGCCGGGGGATCTCCCAGTAGATTCCAATCTCGGTGAAGATAGCCTGGCCGCCTCGCGAGACGGCAAGCTGGGAGAACTCGAAAACGAGCATCTGGGCGATCTGCTCTATTTCCCGGTCCGAGAGCTTCTCCAGGTAGGGTGCGAAAAAGACATTCACGGCGTCCCAGCCGATCGTTCCCGAGAAGTACCCCTGCAAAACGGCACTGTAGCGGACCATGTGGGCCAGCAGCACCTCCGCATGCCTGGCCGGCTTCGAGGCCGAAAACGTGTTGGGCAGGCTGATGCCGAACTTCTTGACGAACTCCAGGGTCTGGCTCGAACTGTATGGCCGGTCGACATAGCCCAGGTCGTGCAGGTGCAGGTCCCCTCTCACGTGGGCATCCCCGACATCATGGGAGAAGACCCCATGCAGGGCATACTCCTTCTTGATGCCCTCGGCGAGAATCAGGTTCGACGCTTCGGGGCCGTGCGGGAGGTTGGCGTTCTCCTTGTTTTGATGAAGAATGAGCTGGCTGACATCATAAAGCGGGAAGCCGAGGCGGGCATGCATCCGCCGGGCCTGCTCGAGACCTCGCTCTGTGAGCTTCGCGTCGACGAGTTCGCGGATGAGCGGGGCCGTGAGATAGGTGAGGCCCGAGGCCATGATCTGTCTTTCGACATCGAGGCTGATGGCCTCTGCCGTATCGAGATCGACGTAGGTCTCGAGCATGAGCGCATCGACGATCCTCTTGCGGTCCCAATGGGCGACCTCCTCGTCGGAGGTCCTGACGAAGAGGGTGATGTCGGTCGTTTCCTTTGCAGCCACAAAGCTTCCTTTCAAGCGAAGGCTACCTTTTAACAGCTTGCCTGCTCGGTGTCAATCCAACGACGGGGGATTCAGGATTCCGGCTTCGGGCTCCGGGATCGGGCGGGTCAAAAAGGTTCAGATGCAAGGCGCCCGACAGCCCGAGGAGCGAGGCCTCTAGCTAACCTAATCCTTAATCTTCCTCTCCCCTCCGTGGGAGAGGATTGAGGTGAGGGGGAATGTTCCCCCTCCTCCACTTCCTCCTCCCACCAGGGGAGGAGAACAGAGGAAAAGGTCTCTCGTAGGACGAGGGCAACGCCGCAGATGGGCCTTTTGGAAGCCTCTCTCCGCTTCGCGGGGCTTCCCGGCAAGGAAAGAACCGGACATGGTTGCGCTCCCTTACGGGATGCGCCCCCGGTCACCAGCCCGTCAGATGTTGGTTTTGGATTGGCCACCTAGCGAGTCCAGCGCCATTTCTGCGGCGCGGGCCATGGCCTCGTCGTGGTCATGGGTGAGGGAGAAGACGCGGAAGTGAACGACCCGGGCCGGGATGAACCGGTAGATGTCCACGAGGGGCTCCGGCGAGGTGATCCCTGTGGAGGGGTTGTAGATATTGATCCGCTTGCTCTCTTCCGTGATGGGGTTGAGCGGCCTCGGGTCCTGGGTGGCAAGATCGACGCGGAACGGTTTTCTGCGCAATCCCGGCGGGAGGTGCCTGCGGATCTCGTCCTCGTAGTCCTGTGCACCCGAGAAGCGGATGCCCCGGGGCAGCTCGTCGATGGAAAGCTCCGTGACGAAGGACATCTTCCACTTGACCTCGCGGTTGTGGAGTTTTTCCCACTCCCGGCCGAGCCTGCGCTTCAGCGGGTCCTTATCCCGGGGCCAGCGCTGGACGTCCCGGAAGAGGGTCCACTCGTCGCACTCGAGATAGTCGTCGAGACACTTCGAGGGGTCCCCCGGCAGCAGCAAGCTCATCGTGTCCCGGAAAATCTCCTGCAGGTGCAGATCGAGCGCCCGGGTGGTGCGGTGATAGTAGACATTGCGGTAAAGGTTGAGGCGGGCATTCAGGAACCGGGAAAGGGCCGAGATGCCCGCCTGGTGAAGGGTAATCCCATGCTCCGTGAAAAACGTGTAGAAACGAAGGCGCGAGATGTCCACCATGTCGAGCGAAAAGCCTGTCATGAAGGCGTCGCGCTGGACATAGTCCAGGTTGTCAGCCGTGTAGATGCCCGAGAAGAGCTGCCGCAGGAGCTCCAGCCACCGGGGCCGCTTCCCGTCTCGTCCCGCGGGCATCTTGATGAGGTAGGCGATGTATGCCGGGTCGATCGCCTCTCCTTTTTCGAAGGGGCCCGTGGGGCTGCGCCTCATGGAGCTGATTGTCTTTGCCAGTTTCCTCGTGATGATCTTCTGTCCGAGATCCTCGTGGGTGATCCCGTACTGATCGAGGTAGTGATCGTCGAAGAAGTGGCCGAAGGGGCCATGCCCCACGTCATGGAGAAGCCCCGCTAGCCGGGCGAGTTCCTCGACGAAGTTGACCGAGGGGGCATCGGGGCAGACACTCTTGAGGCTGGGGTAAAGGTGCCGACCGAATTCGCCGGCCATGTGCATGGTGCCCAGGGAGTGCTGGAACCGGCTGTGTTCGGCGGCGGGGTAGACCCAGCGGGCGCTCTGGAGCTGGTGAATCCTCCGGAGGCGCTGAAGCCAGGGCGTGTCGAGGAGGTCTTTCTCCGTCTTTTCCCCCGGGAACTCGGGCCCCGGGACGGTGAACCAGGCATACTGGTAGATCGGGTCGGCGATGAGCGCCTTCCCCGTGTAGACTTTCGCGAACTCGGGACCCCTCTGACCCATGGG